>Ga0209345_10000052_pt1 | contig 187900 bp, 179 predicted proteins | sample Cruoilmetagenom7_FD_187294 | JGI IMG/M metagenome (GOLD analysis project Ga0209345, IMG submission 187294) | Oil polluted marine microbial communities from Coal Oil Point, Santa Barbara, California, USA - Sample 7 (SPAdes) (version 2) | ecosystem: Environmental > Aquatic > Marine > Oil seeps ... | reverse complement strand
AATCTACCACCCTTTTTTAAATCCACAAGGGTTTTTCTTAACTTTTTTTGCCTTTTTTTCAAGAGAGACCACAACCATTTGGCAACAAGCATCTTGCAACCCAACAACTCCCGGAAAAAGGGAAAACAATTTAATACTTTTCCCCCATAGCGCAAAACAAACGCACGTTAAAATTGCCAAAGACACCTTCTTGGCCCCCTCAGGAACAGGGCAAGGGATACAGCAGAGCACCCGGACCCACCATAAGGGAGGGAGCGCCATCACCTATCCTACAATTTTGTAGTTTATTTAAATAATTGGGATTTTAAACTTATTCTTTGGACCTGTTCTGATTCTTCCAAATATTGGTGAGAGTAGCGTAATCGTATTCCAAAACCGAGGCTTGCCTTTCCAAACTGAAATCAGCAAAGGCCCGCTGCAGTATATCCTCTATAAGATAATCTTCATGTACCGCATCTGGCTGAAACTCCTCCTTTATACTTATGTTAAATAATTTGGCCGTGGTATTGTACCAAAAGGCACGCCAGCCACTTCGCAACTCCTTAACCAGGTCAAAAGCCGTTATACCTGTTTGTCTATAGATTAACTTTACCAGGATTTGTCCCTCAGTACGTGTTAGTTTCTTTAATTCCTCGGAAAATTCATCTTCAATAAACCGCTGCACCTTTCTGGTAAACCTTCTTTTGTGGGAATTCTTTTTTATATGTTCAAGACTATCGTTCAGTTCCACCAACCTCTCGGCCGCCAATTTGGCATAAGGATAGACCTTCAGAGTTTTCCTCCTTAATATATAGTACCTTAACTTATCATTATAAGAGGAGAACTTAAGCCTACCAAATACATACACTTCATTTAAGGCAATAGAACTCCGAAGAATGGAGTCTCCCTCCATTATAATATATTGTTGGGCCAAAGAATCCAAAGTCTCTTCCTGAATCTGAGCCACGCCCAGAAACCCCATTACACCACAAAGTATTACCAATAATCTTTTTCTCATGGAACTATAAAATACAAAAGCCTTGCCAAAATTACTGATAAAGAAAGCAGCTTGCTATTGAACTGGTTCAAACTTTCTGGATTGACGCTAAAAAGTTTGAACCAGTTCATTAATTAAAAATGAATATTGTTAAGTTTGTATTCAAAATATACGTAAATGAGTTCAAAAAAGATTCTTACCAAAAAATCTACCGATTTTTTAGAAAAATATTTAAATAATCCTTCACCTACCGGATACGAATGGGACGGGCAAAAATTATGGATGGATTATTTAAAGCCTTATGTAGATACTTTTATTACCGACACCTATGGAACTGCTGTGGGCGTCATTAACCCAGAAGCTGAATACAAGGTGGTCATAGAGGGCCATTCCGATGAAATATCCTGGTATGTAAACTATATTACCGATAACGGTTTGATTTATGTAATACGCAACGGCGGTAGTGACCACCAAATTGCCCCCTCCAAATGGGTGGATATCCACACTAAGAATGGAATAGTAAAGGGTGTATTTGGATGGCCAGCCATCCACACTAGGAACAGCTCCAAGGAGGAATCCCCTAAATTGGATAATATTTTCATAGACATCGGCGCTAAGGACAAGGCAGAGGTAGAAAAAATTGGAGTACACGTAGGATGTGTCATCACCTATCCGGATACCTTCCAGATACTAAATAAGGATAAATTTGTTTGTCGTGCTATTGACAACCGCGTGGGTGGTTTTATGATTGCTGAAGTGGCCAGGCTACTTAAGGAGAACAAAAAGACGCTTCCTTTTGGACTTTATATCACCAATTCTGTTCAGGAAGAAATTGGCCTAAAGGGAGCTGAAATGATAACCCAACGAATAAAACCCAATGTTGCCATTATCACCGATGTTTGTCACGACACCACCACTCCTATGATCGAAAAAAAGAAAGAAGGTCATACCGAAATTGGTGCAGGTCCGGTAATCTCTTATGCACCGGCCGTTCAAAACAAACTTAGGGAGCGAATTATTGAAACTGCGGAGGCCAGCAAGATTCCTTTTCAACGCATGGCCGCATCAAGATATACGGGAACTGACACCGATGCCTTTGCCTACAGTAATGGCGGCGTAGCCTCGGCTTTAATATCATTACCCCTTAGATATATGCATACTACCGTAGAAACGGTGCATAAAGATGATGTAGAAAACGTAATTAGATTGATCTACGAGACCCTACTTAACATTAAGGAAGGCGAAACTTTTAGCTATTTTGAATAGTCCCATTCTAAATCCTCCCTTTTTGGGAGGATTTTTTTGTTTTAAGTATTTTGCCATGAATAAGAATACAATAATATATGGATGAATTAATAGACGTATTGGATACCAATGGTAATTACACCGGTAGATCCATTATGAAATCCGAAGCCCATAAGAAGGGGATTTTCCACCCTAGTATTCATGTTTGGCTTTATACCAAAGATAGGGAGGTGCTTATTCAGCAACGTGCCAAAAATAAAGACACCCACCCTGGACTTTGGGATGTATCCGTTGCCGGACATATTGGGGCGGGCGAGGATGTAGTTACTTCTGCCATAAGGGAAGTGAAGGAAGAGATAGGGCTTGATATTGCGGAGAAAGAACTACTCAAAATTGGAGTATTCAAATACTCCCACCAACATCACAAAGATTTATTGGACTGTGAATTCCACCATACTTTTATTTGCGAACTAAAAACTTCTCTTTCAGAACTTGTCATGCAGGAAACCGAAGTGGACGACCTTAAACTCATTTCAATTACCACCTTCAAAAAGAATCTGGAAAACAAAATAGATTCCCAAAAATATGTGCCTTACGAGATGGAATATTATGATGCCATCTTTAAAGCCATTCAAAAAAGACTATAAGGTTACATAGAATTCCTCCGGTTTATCCAAGCTATAGGTTTCCTGACCTCCCTTGACCATATCCTTGACCACAAAAGAATTATTATCCAGTTCCTGTTCTCCGATCAACACCACATAAGGCACATTTCTATTATTGGCATATTTCATTTGCTTCTGCATCTTGACTCCAGACGGATATAGGTCACATTTTATCCCCGCCTTCCTTAGCTGCTTAACAAGTTTCAGTGAGGCCAATGCTTCCTTGGCCCCAAAATTAACACAGAGCACTTGCAGGGATTGATCAATGGCTTCCGGAAATAACCCAAGTTCTTCCAAAACCAAATAGATCCTATCTAAACCGAAGGATATCCCTACCCCACTAACGTCCTTAAGACCAAAGATTCCGGTAAGATCATCGTAACGGCCACCACCACCAATAGACCCCATGCTTACTCCTTCCGGAGCAGCTACTTCAAATATGGCCCCGGTATAGTAATTAAGACCTCTGGCCAAGGTAACATCTATTTTTAGGTTTGCGGATTGTAATCCAAGTTCCTCCAAGGTTTCTATTATAAACCTTAGCTCCCCTACTCCTTTGCTTCCTTCCTCGGAATCTTGCAATAATTCCTTTAGAATGGAAAGTTGCTCCAGATTACTGCCACTAAGAGAAAATAAGGGAGCCGCCTTTTCAATAGCAGCATCTGAAATTCCCTTTTCCCGCATTTCCTTGGAAACTCCTTCTATCCCTATTTTATCCAACTTATCCAATGCCACTGTGAAGTCGATGAGTTTATCGCGTTCCCCAATAACCTCCGAAATACCGGCCAATATCTTTCTATTATTGATTTTAATGGTTGCTCCTACCAACTTCAAATCGGTAAAAACAGCATCGTACAATTGAACCAACTCCACTTCCTGCAACAAGGAATCTGAACCTACCACATCGGCATCGCATTGAAAAAATTCGCGAAAGCGCCCTTTTTGAGGTCTATCGGCACGCCAAACTGGCTGTATCTGATACCTTTTAAAAGGAAAATCCAATTCGTTTTGATGCATCACCACATAACGCGCAAAAGGCACAGTTAAATCGTAACGCAATGCTTTCTCGGAAATCTTTGAAGTTAAAGCACTAGAGTTCTTACTGGAATACACATCCTCATTTACTTTATTCAAAAAATCTCCTGAATTAAGAATCTTAAAAATAAGTCGATCTCCTTCATCACCGTATTTCCCCATTAAGGTTTCTGAATTTTCAAAAGACGGCGTTTCTATGGGTTGAAAACCGTAGGTTTGAAAATGTGTTTTTATAACCTCGAAAATATAATTTCTCTTATTGACTTCGGAGGGGGAAAAATCTCTTGTTCCCTTGGGTATAGACGGTTTTTGTGCCATTGTTTTTAAATCTGTTGTAAATATAATGGATTGTGAAATGCTGCTAAGGCAGGAATAACTAAAATTATCCTATTAACTCATCGAACCACTTGTAAAGCTCCCCTTTGGTAATTACAGCACCTTGTTTTATTAAATTAAACTTATCCAGGTTTTTGTCTTCCGAATATGCCTTGGAGGCGGTTAGATATTCTACAAAATCTGATTGGTAATTTTTTCTGAACCAAGAAAAACCTTCTTTGGTACGAAGATCAATTTCCGGATTCATCACTTTTACCGAGATTAGCTTCATTTCCTTTTCCTCGGTATGAAACAAGTGCATTTGTTGGGCAGAGATATTCTCCAAAAACTTTACTTTTGAAAGCACCCCTTCCCAAATTAAATCGCTAAAAACATCCAGTTCCTCCTCGGCCACCTCCGGTTTTTCTTTCTTCAACCTTTCCCATTCGTCCCCTGTGATAGACTGGGTAGCCAAGAAGTTGATAAACTCCTGGTGCAACTCCTCTAGCTGTTGTCTTGTTAGTCTTAAGTATTTCATTTCGCCATTAATTTTCAAAAATGCCCCGCCCATATAATCTGAACGAACATATAGCACTATTTTTTGCTGTGAATTTTAAGGTAATTAACATAAAAAAGGCCACATAAATGCGGCCTTTCATATTACTTATTCGGATAGTATTATCCTTTTGCCTCTGCAATAACTTCAAATGGAAAATCGATCACCACATCTCTGTGCAATCTTATTTGAGCATTGTAAGGACCTGTTCTTTTAACGGCACCACCTTGAATAGAAATATATTTTCTATCCAAAGAATGTCCAGCTTTTTCCAAAGCATCGGCCAAATCTATATTGGTAATAGACCCAAACAATTTATCACCAGCACCTGCTTTTGCAGAAAGCTTAATTTCCAATTGCTTAATAGCTTCAGCTGTTTTATTGGCAGCGTCAACAATTTTCTTCTCTTTATGAGCTCTTTGTTTTAAATTTTCAGCCAATACTTTTCTGGCAGAAGGTGTAGCTAAAGAGGCCAATCCTCTTGGGATAAGGTAGTTTCTTCCAAAACCATTCTTAACTTTCACCAAATCATCTTTAAAACCTAAGTTCTGTACGTCTTCCTTTAATATAAGTTCCATCGTCCGTTTCTTTTTATTTTAATAAATCGCCAACATATGGCATTAAAGCTAAATGACGTGATCTTTTTACAGCTACAGCCACTTTTCGTTGAAATTTCAAGGAAGTACCAGTAAGTCTTCTTGGAAGCAATTTACCTTGCTCATTTACCAATTTTATTAAGAAATCAGGATCTTTGTAATCTACATATTTAATACCTGATTTTTTGAAACGACAATATTTCTTTTGAGTATTGGTCTCTATATTAAGAGGGGTAAGATACCTGATCTCTCCGTCTTTTTTACCTTTTGCTTGTTGTTCTATTGATGCCATAATCCTTACGCTTTAGCTTTTAACTTTGTTCTTCTTCTTTCCGCCCATGATACAGCGTGCTTGTCTAATTTTACCGTTAGAAAACGCATCATTCGCTCGTCCCTTCTGAATTCCAATTCATAAGGAGCAATAACATCGCCTTCTGCAGTAAACTCGAACAAATGGTAAAAACCACTTTTCTTGTGTTGGATAGGATAGGCCAATTTCTTCAGCCCCCAGTTTTCTTTGGCTACCATTTTGGCACCTCTGTTAATTAAGAAATCCTCAAATTTCTTAACTGTTTCCTCTATCTGAACATCAGATAAAACGGGATTTAAAATGAAAACAGTTTCGTAATTGTTCATATGTTTAAAATTTTTTAAGTCTGCAAAAGTAATTATTTTTTATTCATATTACAAGAAAATGGAAAAATCTTCGTTATACCTAGAGGAAACCTAATATTGAACTTAACCAAAAAACAATTAAAACTATGGTCATCGCCATTTACACAACAATTACTGCAATGTTTACAACTTTTGTTGTACATCATCGTGATTTTTAAGTACTTTGTCGATGATTTAACCCCACAAATCAACCATTTATGAAATTAAGAAGCATTATCGTGGACGACTCGTCCATGCAGCGGATGGCAGTTGCCAAACTGGTAAACAACCATCCGAATCTGGCTTTGGTAGCTGAGTATAGTAATGCCATCGAAGCCAAGAACGGCATCAAAAACAATGAAATCGATTTAATTTTCTTAGATGTAGAGATGCCCATTATCACTGGATTCGACCTCTTGGAGTCCCTAGATAACAGCCCTCAGGTAATATTGATTACAGGTAAACCAGATTATGCCCTAAAGGCATTTGATTACGATGTAACGGATTACCTTCACAAGCCTATTACCTTATCACGTTTCGATGCTTCGGTTAAAAGAGCCGTCGCTAAATTTGAACAAATCAACAAGGTGACTGAAGACGAAGAACACATCTTTGTCAAGAGCAACCTTAAGAAAAGAAAGGTTATTTTAAACGAGATAAAATGGATAGAAGCCTTGGGAGACTATATTAAATTAGTTACGGATGAGGCCAATATCGTAATTTTATCAACAATGAAATCTTTTGAAAAACAGTTGCCGGAAGATAAGTTCCTAAGGATTCACAAATCTTACATTGTTAATTTAGAGAAAGTTGAGAAGTTTAACAGCAAAAATGTAGAAGTTAGCGGAAAACAAATACCTTTAAGTAGAAATAAGAAGACAGAATTAGCAGAGGCCTTGAATAATTTTTAATTATATGTGGTCTACATTGTAGATTACCCGAACACCTCTGTAATAACCAATAGCATTAAAGGATTTTTCAATTCTTTTAATGCTATTTTTTGTTTTTACTAAAGAGAATTTACTTCCGATCTTGACAATAATATTTTTAATATATTGATTCCGGATCCTGGCCACTGGCGGATATTCAGGGCCCAAAACGTTTTCCCCAAAACTATTTCCCAACGACTTGGCAAACCATTCAGCAGCATCGTTAAGTTTATTGTAGTCCTTGTGTTTAAAAGTAATTTTAATAATTCTGTTTATTGGGGGATATTTATACTGTTCTCGTTCATATATCTGCTCTTGGAACATTCCGTTATAATCACTTGTGGTTACCTGCTGTAATATCCTGTGATTGGGATTATAACTCTGAATAATTACCTTTCCCCTTTTCTTTGTTCTACCTGCTCTCCCAGCTACCTGGGTCAGCAATTGAAAACTTCTTTCATGAGCCCTAAAATCAGGAAAGTTCAATAAGGAATCTGCATTCATGATCCCTACCAGATTTACATTTCTAAAATCCAATCCCTTGGTCAGCATTTGGGTACCCACAAGAATATCTATTTCCTGTTGTTCAAAGGAAGTTATGATCTTTTCATAACCGTGTTTCCCCCTGGTAGTATCCAAATCCATTCTCCCCACATTTGCTTTAGGGAATAAGGTATGAAGCTCCTGCTCCACTTGCTCGGTCCCGAATCCTTTTGTATCCAACGTGGCATTCCCGCAGGCTTGGCAACTTGTCTGTAAGGCAATATGGTAACTGCAGTAGTGACAACGCAATTGCTTTCTATGCTGATGATATGTTAAGCTTACGTCGCAATTAGGACATTGTGGAGCATTACCACAGGTTGTACACTCCATAATAGGGGCAAATCCCCTGCGATTTTGAAATAGAATAACCTGCTCTCCATTGTCCAAGGTCTCGGCTATCTCCTCCATGAGTCGCTCCGAAAAATGACCTTTCATCCTTTTTTTTCGGGATTGTTCCTTAATGTCTACCAATTCCATGTCCGGCATCAGCACATTCCCGTATCTTCTCTCTATATGGGCATAGCCATATTTGGACAGCTTTGCATTGTAAAAACTTTCCACACTTGGCGTGGCAGAACCAAGGAGAATATTACTCCCATGCAAATGCCCCAAAACAATTGCGGCATCCCTAGCATGGTATCTAGGTGCTGGGTCATATTGTTTAAAAGAACTTTCATGCTCCTCATCCACTATAACCAAGCCTAAATCATTAAAAGGTAAAAACAAAGCCGACCTGGCTCCTATAACAATCTGTGCTATTGGCTTATTCTCCAAAACATTGTTCCAAACCTCTACCCTTTCCTGCACGTTATACTTAGAATGGTACACGGCCACTTTTTCTCCAAAATAGGCCTGTAATCTGGAAATCAACTGGGTAGTAAGCGCTATTTCAGGTAGCAGGTAAAGCACCTGTTTCCCTTTTTTTAGATACTCCTCAACTAACTTAACATATACCTCGGTTTTGCCCGAAGAGGTGACCCCGTGCAAAAGAACTGTTTTCCCATCTTTAAAAGAGACCTTTATATCCTTAATTGCAACCTGCTGATACTCATTTAAAGATTTTAAGGTTTCGTTTTCATCATCCCCTTCGTAAACCACCCTATTGGTCTGAACAAAATGTTCTTCCAAAATCCCCTTATTTATCAACGTCTTAATAATGGAACCGGAACTATTGCTAGCCTTCTCCAAGTCGGCCACTTTCACAGGCTTTTTAGTTACCGCTTGTAATTGAAACAGCGAGAGAACCACTTGACTCTGTTTAGGGGCCCTCGTTAAACTATTCAACAAGGTTTCCAAGTTCTCTTCCGATCTATGGTTTTTTCCCAATTGAACATATCTGACCAATTTTGGCTTGTATTGCTCGTACATCTCTTCCTTGAGAAGGATGATATTCTTTTTAAGCAATCTATTTAAAACTGGAATGATATTCTTTTTGTCGAGAATATCACTTATTTCCTGAACCCTCAGTACGGATTGATGCTGTAGTGCCTCAAAGACCATAAATTCATCATCCAGCAAATCGTTTTCCTCAATAATCCCCTTATCGTTACGAAGTATTAAAGTTTCACTTTCCAACAACAAGGCACCTGGTACCGCAGCGCGAAAAACCTCTCCTATAGAACACATATAATATTGGGACAACCATTGCCAGAACTTTAGCTGAATATTGGTCACCAGAGGAGTTTCGTCCAAAACCTGATCAATCCCCTTGGCCTCATAACCTGTTGGGGCGGTCTTGTGAATTTGAAACACCAAGGCCGTATATATTTTTGATTTTCCGAATGGCACTGCCACCCTCATTCCCGGTTCTAAACGTTCTACCTCTTCCTCGGTTACCTTATAAGTGAAGAGTTTCTCTATCGGAATAGGTAAGATAACATTGATAAAATCCTGCATATTGCCCTTACTTTTATCCTTCCACCCTTATCCAAGTCTGTGTTCTGTAAATGAACGACAAGTACCCTCTTACCTTTAATTCATTTGGGTTGTCAGGGTTTAACCACAATTTACACCTAAACGTCATTGCCTGTTCTGGGTCGAACAAGGTTTTTCCTTTCCACTCCCCATTTCCTACAGGCTCCACATCCTCAATTATTTTCATACCAACAATGGGTTTATCTTTTCGATCCCCATCACATTTAACACATACTGCTTTTTCCCTACCTTCCTCAAGGATTTCCACCACATGGCCGTACATAAGTCCATCTTCCTCGTAAATTTTAATAATAGCTTTGGGATTACCTGTTCTATCGTCTATGGTTTTCCATTTTCCAAAAATGCTCTGGGCAGAACCGCAGATAGAAAAAAGTATAAAAACACTACCTATTAGCCACCTATTCACTTTCATCATGTTTTTCATATTTTTTTCTTAACGAGTTTAATGAGGCATTAAGTTCAAACCCCAACAGCAATATATTAGAATTTAACCAAATAAAGATCAATAAAATCAACAAACCTCCCAAGGCTCCATACAATTCGTTATAACGGGCAAATTTTTCAATATACACCCCAAACAAATAAGAGGTAGATATAAAAAGTAAGGTTGTCATTAGGGCCCCGGCCGAAAAGAATTTAGCCTGTCTCCCCTCCTTGGTTCCAAAATAGTATAGTATGGCGGTTATAAAATAGGCCAACATTCCTAAAAATAAAAACTTGCCCCACTGTACAAAAATCAACTTGCTTTGGTCCACCTCCAGTTCCACTCCCTTATGTGTAATATCGTATATCCCTATAAGTACATATGCCTCGAAATACACAAATACGACCGCCCCAAATAAAAGAAGGATAGATAGCATGAGTCCCACCATCAAAGCATAGGCATACTGCTTAAAAATGTTACGGTTGAGACTTACATGATATGAGTTTTCAAATCCCACAAAAATGGCATTCACCCCATTGGCCATCAAAAAAATTGAGGTAATAAACGCAATTGCGGAAGACAGGACGTCTCCCCGCTCCTGTTCACTGATCTGCAAGTAAATCTCACTAAAATAATCACCCGTTGCCGTAGGTAAAAATGATTCCAAGAAAATTAGAAATTCCGTGTCAAAATTTGAATTTCCCACAGAAACATAAGGAATTATGAATGGGATCAGGGTAACCAAAAAAATCAGCAATGGAAACAATGCCAAAAACAAACTAAAAGAAATAGAGCTTGCTCTGGTAGACAAAGCCCCCTTTACCAAGCCCAAGACGTACATCTCCATAAGGTCATAAAAAGACAGTCCCTCAAAAGCCGGCAACTTCACCTTTTTCATTAGACCTACAATCCAATTTATAACAGGTACCTTCTCTAGTTTTTCTTCAAATTCCAGAGACATTTATATAGCTTTTAGGCTTAAGTCCATATTGTATACCGAATGTGTCAAGGCTCCAGAAGAAATAAAATCGACCCCACATTCCGCATATTTTCTTATTGTTTCCTCATTAATTCCGCCCGAAGATTCTGTTAAACATTGATTTCCTATCAACTTTACAGCTTTCCTGGTATCTTCAAAACTAAAATTATCCAACAGAATTCTATAAATTCCGCCGGATTCCAATATTACTTCTACTTCATTCAGATTCCTAGCTTCAACAATTATCTTTAGTTCCAGATTATTGTCCTCCAGATATTTCTGTGTTTTTTCAATGGCCATGGTAATACCACCAGCAAAATCGATATGGTTATCCTTTAACATAATCATATCATACAGAGCAAATCTATGATTTTGACCTCCTCCTATTTTAACGGCCCATTTTTCCAATGCCCTTATACCAGGTGTTGTCTTACGCGTATCCAAAATATTAGTATTGGTCCCTTCCAAAAGTTTCACATAATTGTTGGTCTTGGTAGCAATGGCACTCATTCTTTGCATGGCATTCAAAACCAACCTCTCCGCTTTTAAAATACTTTGCGAACTTCCGGAAACGTACAAAACAATATCGCCAAATTTTACGGATGCCCCATCGTTTATAAGCACTTCCAACTCTAAACTCCCATCAACGTAATGAAAGACCTGCTTGGCGAATTCTACCCCTGCAATGATGCCCTTATCCTTCACCAACAACTTAGCCCTTCCCTTTGCTGAAGCAGGAATGCATGCAAGTGAACTATGGTCCCCATCGCCCACATCTTCCCGTATGGCATTTATTATAATTAAATCAAGCTCTTTCTTAAATTGTTCCTCTGTAATCATGCTCTTCTATTTCAATGCTAATTTAGTAAAATGTTTTTCCAATTCCTTCAATGTTTCGTGATTGAAAACTTAAAAACACTAAATGGCTGAGCTGCAAAGGACAGAACCAATCCCATAGCTCCCAAAACACCCACCCCAATTATTCGAATTGCCGTTTTATAGAAAAGTTGATTTCCTTGGAAATAAAAAATTTCTAATAAAATAGATTCCATCCTGGATTTTCACAGACAAACTAGAAGTGGAACCATCGAAGCATTTTTAAATTGAAGATTTGCACATTACATTTGTCTTATGACTATAAAATTGCTAGTACTAGGAAAAACGGATAGTGTTCAATTAAACCAGTTAATTGAAGAGTATCAAAATAGATTAAAGCATTATATTAAGTTTGAATTGGAAATAATTCCGGATATCAAGAATACCAAAAACCTATCGGAAAAGCAACAAAAAGAAAAAGAAGGGGATGTTATTTTAGCAAAGCTCAACAGTACTGACCAACTTGTACTGCTCGATGAGAACGGCAAGCAAAAAACCTCTGTAGAATTCTCTAAATATCTTCAAAAAAACATGAACTCCGGCCTTAAACAGCTCGTATTTGTTATTGGTGGGCCATATGGATTTAGTGAGGCCGTATATCAAAAATGCCAAGGCAAGATCAGTCTTTCCAAAATGACTTTCTCCCATCAAATGGTCCGGCTTTTTATGGTAGAGCAGTTGTACAGAGCTTTTACCATATTAAGAAACGAACCTTACCATCATCAATAAAAAGGAGCTTAGAAAGAACATATACGAGCAATAAATTAAGGCCCTTACCATTCCATAATGTTCTCGTCTTTCATAAAAACACATAAAAAAACTGCCTAAAAAAATTTAGGCAGTCCCACTGTTTTGTATTCCGGATACATTCTAATATAGCACCCTAAATTTTATAGTATTATCTATATTTTTAAGGGCTTTTAATACATCCTTGTTATACTCTTTGTCCAGATCCGAAATTACATACCCCACCTCATTATCTGTAGAAAGATACTGACCGGAAATATTCATATCAAAACGGGCCAAAACTTCATTTATCTTCGCCATAACACCAGGGACGTTCTTGTGAATGTGCAAAAAACGATGGGCATTATTTTGTTTTGGCAGACGAATATTAGGGAAGTTTACGGCATCTACAGTATTCCCCGAATTAATATAATCCATTATTTTATTGGGAACGAAATCCGCAATATCCCGTTGTGCTTCTTCTGTACTTCCACCAATATGTGGCGTCAATATAACATTCTCCAAACCTTTAAGCTCCGTTAAGAACTCTCCGTTACTTCTAGGCTCCTCTGGAAATACATCTATGGCCGCACCAGCAATTTTTCCACTTTTCAAGGCATTGGCCAAAGCTTCAATATCTACTACAAAACCTCTAGATAGATTTACAAACAAAGCACCATCCTTCATTTGGTTTATTTCGCGTTCGCCTATAAAATTCTTATTCGCCTTATTATCGTCTATATGTAGTGTTACCACATCGGACACATTTAACAGATCCTCCAAGGTACTGCATTTAGTAGCGTTGCCCAGGGCCAATTGATCCCCTACGTCATAATAGTAGACACGCATACCCAAGGCTTCGGCCAATACTGACAATTGTTTTCCAATATTGCCATAACCTACAATTCCGAGATTTTTACCCCGGACCTCTTTTGAGTTTGCCGCAGTCTTATTCCATTGTCCATCATGGATTTCAGTACTACGTGGAAATATGCTCCTCATCAACATGATGATCTCCCCTATGGCCAGCTCAACAACCGACCTTGTATTGCTATATGGGGCGTTAAACACAACAACTCCATCTTTTTTACAGGCGTCCAAGTCTATTTGGGTAGTCCCAATACAAAAAGCACCCACCACCATTAGTTTATCCGCCGCTGCCAATACATTTTTGGTAACTTGGGTTTTTGATCGTATTCCTAAAACATGTACTCCTTTTATTTTCTCGATCAGTTCTTCTTCCGTTAAGCTATGTTTCAAAAGTTCCACGGAAAACCCCTCTTCAGAAAGGGTTTCGAAAGCATTTTGATGGACATTTTCCAGCAATAAAATCTTAATTCTATTCTTGGGGTAGGATATTTTTCTTGGCAACTTGTTCACAAATAAAAATTCATCTAAATTAGGTGTAATATAGTCTGCGTTTTTCGCAGCCTTTTCTCTATGCACATTCTCGGTATAGGCGAAGAATTTATCCGCTATACCTGCTTCGCGCATTACATAATCACTATAACCATCTCCAATCACCTGTACTTCCCCTTGTAGATCCAAGTTTTTTAAACAGGCGATTTTGCCGTTGTGCAGGGCCAAAACATTTTCTTCGTCAAATCCAATTATTTTACCGTCTTCGTCAAATCTGAATGTATTGGCATACACTCTATCGGCCGGAATGTTATATTCGGCGACTATGGGGTCTATAAACTCCTTAAATCCACAGGAAATAACATATATATCATCTGAATAGGTGTGGAAAAACTCTTTGTTTGATTCAATGGACTTGGATATCTTCTGACGAAGTAGTTGAACCAAATTGTCCAAATCGTTCTTATGGGCGTTTAATAACTTAATTCTTTTTTCCAAGGATTCGGTAAAGGAAATATCCCCATCGATTCCCAAATTGGTTATTCTTTGGATCTCCCGAATAATCTCGGCCTTATCCGACCTTCCATTTAGCGTGATTTCCGCCAAAACATCCAATGCCTCTACCCTAGTTAGAGTACTATCAAAATCAAACACATATTTTCTGCCTTCCGCGACCATTGAATCTGAATTTTAAGGGGCAAAAGTATGAATAAATTTTATCCAACTCCTTATTATTGCGAAGAAAAGTATACAGCACTTAATTTTTCGCCGTATATATACGGATTTGATGTTTTTACCCCTTTAAAATTATTGAATTAATAAAATCTAGCTTTTGCCAATCTATTTAGGGATAATTTTTAAATCCATCAATTAATGGAGTTAAATTGATATAGGACAGACATGGCAACCAATATTCTTCATGGGATCAACTCCTTCCTCAGCGAACCCCGAGATAAACCAATCCCGCTATAATAGCCAAACCAAAACTCAATAAGGTGCCGATCAGGATATATTCCGTAAGCTTTCTCGAGTTACTTTCCTTAAGATCATTGAACCTAAAAACAGATTTAGCGGTAATCAACAAACCAATGGCCTCCCATCTTCCTAAAACAATAAAGGTTAAAACAAACATACGCTCAATTATCCCAATATACTTTCCAGCGTTGGGAAGGGATTTATGGTCCAGATTTATTTTATCCGACATACCTTCCAGCAATTTGGCCATAATGATGGAGGCAGGATAACTCACAAATACAATGGCAGTAACAAGCGGCCAATTTATTTCCTTCACAAGGCCTATAGTCGTACTCAACATATCAGCATTAAAGACACAGCAATAAAGCACAACAATATGCAATACCTGGTCTATGAAAAAAGGAATGGATTTATTTTTAAAGTAGGGATTGGCATAGATTTTTGATAGGTCGATAAAGAAATGTGATATGGCAATTACGACTGCCCACCACCATAATTTGAAGTCCCACAAGAGTAACATGGTAACTCCAAAATGAATCAATATATGTAGGTAAAGGTATTTGGAGGCTACCTTGTTAGCCTCTTTATGCACTACCCATTTGGTGGGTTGAAACAGAAAATCTCCGAGAAGATGGGCCAAAAACAATTTGGTGAACAATATCATTCCTTTACATGTTTAAAATCATTTTCATAATAGGCCAACAGATCCAAAACTAGATCCATCCTGGCGCGTTTTAAACGCTGGCTTACCGCTGATTGTCTTATCTCCAATTGCTCTGCCACCTCTTGTTGGGAAACGTTCGGATTTTCCAGCGTTAAAAGTACCATCTGTGCAGAAACGGTAGACCAATCATCCATGAAATCCAAGGACAGTTTCAACATAAGGTTCAACGTATTATCCTTTTCCCCATCTCCAGTTACTATGGCCAAATTAAGCTTTTGCTCTTTTAACGTTTCAAAAACCCTTCCAGAACGTTGATAGGCCGTTCCGTTGGATTGGCTCACTGTATTCCCTACAAAGGTTTCAGAACCTAATCCTATACCCATTCTTACATCCAATTTATTGATAGATTTTATTAGAGCCTTAATCTGTATGGCCATCTGCAAGGCTTTTTTAGGAGTTGTCCTAATCTGAAATTCATCTCCCCTATAAATCTCCCAATCGATAGGTGTTTCCCCTTGCCGATTTAGATATAGTTTAAGGTCATCCATCCACTCCGAGGCCGAATAGCGGTCAGAATTAATAATATCCCCTGTAATTACTGCTATCATATATAAGCTAAAACGCTAATATAGTAAAATATAAGCCAAAATGCTAATACCATCAATTATAAGCCAAAAAACTTATGAAAATACTTTTAAAACCAACGGCGTGCCATTACACAATACTTTTGAAACTCCTTACCAAACTTACCCGTTAACACCTCCTCCTCGGGTATAATCTGAAAAGTGTTCATATAAAAAACAAATCCGGCCGCCAATAGCGTATTAAAAGCGTTCCCTAAATACAAACCCCAAGCCAAAAGAAGAAGCAATAGGGCCAAATACATAGGGTTTCTTGAATACCGGTACAAGCCATTGGTAACCAATTTGGATACCTTGGCAGGCTTAAATGGGTCTATACTGGTTTTCGATTTAAAAAACTGAAGTAATGAAACAATTCCTATTATAAATGCGAGAAAAAAAAGCACATACATTAAATAATTTCTCCCAAAAAAATCAAAATAACCCACAGGTAAATATTTAGCCAATAGATACATAAACAACGCGAACAGTAAAGTAACTAGTAGGGGCGGAATTTTTAACTTCATAGAATATAAAATGATAAGGAAATAAAATTACTACTTTTAGACATTTAAAATAAATTTGTCCCTAAAGATTATCAGACCTGAACAAAAAGAACAATAAAACGAAACATCATGCAATTGGTATTTGCCACACATAATAACAACAAATTAAAAGAGGTGCAAGCCTTATTTCCAAAAGAAATAGAACTATTGTCCTTAAAAGACATAGGTTGTCTGGATGAAATTCCGGAAACTGCAACCGATTTGGAAGGCAATGCAATCATCAAGGCCAATTTTGTCACCGAAAACTATGGATACCCTTGTTTCGCAGACGACACAGGACTTTTAGTAGATGCTTTGGATGGGGCGCCAGGAGTATATTCCGCACGCTATGCCGGGGATCAAAAAAGTTCCGATGACAATATGGATAAATTAATGCTACAATTGGCAAAGCAAAGCAACCGATCGGCGCATTTTAAAACAGTAATCGCCCTAAATTTAAACAATGAATCATTTCTTTTTACAGGAATAGTGCAGGGAGAAATAACCCATCAAAAAAAAGGTGACGGAGGTTTTGGGTACGACCCCATTTTTAAACCCAAAGGGTATGACAAAACTTTTGCCGAATTACCATTATCAGTAAAAAACGGCATAAGTCACCGAGCCTTAGCAACAGAACAATTACTTGCTTTTTTCAAAAAAACACGATAATGCCTAATAAAATATCCGAAGAAAGACCCAATACTACTCCAAAAATACTACAAAGCACCCAGGCCATTGGAGGAATACTCATAGCTGTATTTGCCGTATTGATGGCCATAGCAGAACTTGTAAACAGCAATCTGGAAGAGTCGATGATGATCTCCCATAACCAATTCGTCAACTATTCCAATTGGTACCAATCCAAAAGTGTAAAGCAAAGCCTAAAGGAAAGTGAATTGGATTATCTGAATGTACTAATGGAATCCGGAATAATACCCAAAAATAAGATCGGACATATAAATTCAAAAATAGTGGAGACCAAAACTTTGGTTTTAAAGTACGAAGCAGAAAAAACAGAAATCCTAGTAGGTTCATCCACTGTTCCCAGAGAACATTGGTCGCAAGATCTAGACGGGGAAATGGGAAAAATAGTCGGCATAAATGAATGGGAAAAATTAACACAAGACTACAAATCGGCCACCCAAAAATTTGACATGGGAAAATTGTTTTTTCAAATTTGCATAGTACTCGGAGCCGTTTGCATCATAGTCCATGAAAATAAAAAATTGCAGAAAAATTTCATTTACCTAATGGCGATATTTGGCGCCATTGGAATTATAAGTTCTACCTACGGTTTTCTCCTGGCCCCATAAACCCTTAAAACACTAGGTTTAAAATAAAATATTTTAATTGAAAAATTAACAGTACCTTTGCCGCTTCAATTAACGCCGCTAGTATAGCATGTGTTGCGCTGAGTCTAAATAGGTTATAAAATAATCGCTCTATGCAACATACATATTTGCGATTATTTAAAACATATTATGACAAAATTTGAAGCATTAGGGCTAAAACAGTCCCTATTAAATGCTATTTCTGATTTAGGATTTGAATCACCTTCAGAAGTACAAGAAAAAGCTATTCCAATCTTATTGGAAAGCGAAACAGATTTAGTAGCTCTAGCACAAACAGGCACAGGTAAAACTGCCGCCTTTGGCTTTCCACTTATTCAGAAGATTGAAAGTGACAGTAGGACCACCCAAGGGTTGATCTTATCACCAACCAGGGAGCTTTGCCTACAAATCACCAATGAGCTTACCTTATATTCCAAGTACGAAAAAGGATTAAATGTTGTTGCTATTTATGGTGGCGCAAGTATCACCGATCAAGCTAGACAAATAAAGAGGGGTGCCCAAATAGTGGTAGCCACTCCGGGTAGAATGAAAGACATGATTGGTCGTGGCTTGGTGGATATCTCCAAAATTGATTACTGTATTCTTGATGAGGCCGATGAAATGTTGAATATGGGCTTTTTTGAGGATATCAAGGATATTCTTTCCAACACCCCAAAAGAAAAGTCTACTTGGTTGTTTTCTGCTACCATGCCGAGAGAGGTATCTGTAATTGCCAAGAAATTCATGAACAGTCCGCAAGAAATTACGGTAGGAACAAAAAATTCAGGGGCAAGTACGGTACAACACGAATACTATGTAGTTGGCGGCAGAGACCGTTATCCTGCACTAAAAAGATTGGCAGATACCAACCCTGACATATTCTCGGTTATTTTCTGTAGAACAAAAAGAGACACCCAGAAGGTGGCTGAAAAGTTGATAGAAGACGGGTACAATGCAGGTGCACTTCACGGTGATTTGAGTCAAAACCAAAGGGATTTGGTAATGAACTCTTTCCGTAAGAAACAAATACAAATGTTGGTAGCAACGGACGTAGCTGCGCGTGGTATTGATGTTGATGATATTACCCATGTGATCAATTACCAATTACCTGATGAAATAGAAACCTATACCCACAGAAGTGGACGTACGGGACGAGCTGGAAAGTCAGGAATTTCCATGGTAATAGTTACCAAAAGCGAACTTAGGAAAATTAAGGCCATCGAAAATAAAATTCAACAAGCCTTTATTTCCAAAAAAATCCCTACTGGAATGGAAATCTGTGAAATACAGCTTTACCATTTGGCCAATAAAATTAAGGACACAAAAATTAATGAGGAAGTAAACAACTACTTACCTGCTATTAATGATGTACTTCAAGGTATAGACCGAGAAGAACTTATCAAAAAAATAATCTCTGTAGAATTTACCCGTTTCTTTAATTACTATAACAAAACCAAAGATTTAAACTCTTCTGACTCCGGAGCGCGTGGTGAAAGAGGAAGATCAAGAGATGGTGATAGCCGAATCCCGGCAGATGGCAATGTTAGATATTTCATCAATGTCGGTGAAAAAGACGGATATGATTGGATGACTTTGAAAGACTTTTTAAGAGACACGGTAAACCTAGGCAAGGACGATATCTTTAAAGTAGACGTAAAGGACAGCTTTTCTTTCTTTAATACAGATGCATCCGTTACAGATTCAATTTTAAAGACCTTTACCGAATTTAAGGTCGATGGACGATTTGTCAACGTAGAAGTATCAAAAAGTCCAGGCGGAGGCGGCCGAGGAAGACGCGACAGAAGCCGAAGTGGCGGAGGAAGAGATTCCAGAGATAATGGAAGTAAAGGAAGAAGAAGAGATAGAAGTGACTTCAAAGGAGGCTCTTCCAGTAGTTCAGGAAAAAGAAGATCTAAAAGAAAAAGTGATTCTTATTAGTTAATTCTATATTAAAAAAATACGCTTCGGCGTATTTTTTTAGTTAGTTTACCAATTATAATCATCGAAATTATTTAATGAAAAACTATTTATTGGCCCTATCCCTCTTATTTATCTCCTTTGGATATTCACAAGTGGACGAAAATGAAGAAGAGGTTAAGCAATTAAAAGCAATAATTCTAAATGCACAAACGGACCAGCCTATGGAAAGTGTGCATGTCGTAAACCTGAATCAGGTGGTGGGCACGATTTCCAATGAAAAGGGAGAGTTCAATATCCCTGCGAAAGTCAACGATACACTTTATTTTACTTTTTTGGGATTTAAATCGCAAAAAGTCAGGGTTACCAATGATATGTTTAAATTTAAGGATACAAAAATATCACTTACTGAACTGGCATATGCCTTGGAAGAGGTAATTGTTAGACCCTATTCCCTAACGGGCTATTTGGAGATAGATGTAAAAAACTTACCACTAAACACTGCTTTTCAATATAGTATTTCCGGATTATCCGTTGGTTATGAAGGAGGCAACAAAAACCCAAGTGCTGTTACTAAAGTATTGGGCGCCATACTTAATCCCGCCGATTTATTGCGAAATTTATTTGGGAAGAAGCCCAATCAAATGCGCAAGCTGAGACAAATGAAGGAAGACGATAGAATTAGAGATCTTTTGGCCTCGAAATTTGACAGGGAAACCTTAATGGAGTTACTTCAATTGGAAAAGGTGGATATTGAAGATATTCTCAATAATTGTAATTATTCCCGATCCTTTATTACCACGGCAAATGACCTTCAAATCTTGGATGCCATTAGCAGCTGCTACGAAGAATATAAAGTTTTAAATAGGAAAAAGTAACTTTTTGAATAACACCGCTATACTGTCCCGGTCCTTTTTGCTTCCCAATGGCCAAATGAACCCGAAATCAGCAGCCTTAGCTTAAAATAAGTACTATATTCCCATCATCTTATAGCTATGGGTAAAATAGCTATTGACGAAGAAAGACCTCCTGTTATCCTATTTCTATCGATTTCATTGCCCCTAAATGGAATTAAAATTGAAGTTGGCAAGTAAAAGACAACATCAATTGGCCAAATAAATAAGCAGCCAGTAAAGTCTATATTTATCTGGAATACTCAATGTATTTTTTCCTTTTACCAATAACTTTTACCATGAGGCCGCCCTGAACGACATTAATAATACCGAGGAATCGGCTGTGATTAGGGTATCTTGGTTATACTGAAAAACAACTTCTGCACCGGTTTATTGCAATTGATTGAAAATTAATAAATTAATAGGTTAATTTGAGGCGACAATCTTTCTTTAGACCATTGTTACTTTTGTTGCTGGAATATTTCTAAAGTTCTTCATTAAGGTCATGCACTTACCCATTAGTACTAAATACTAATCGCTACCCATGACTTTTTATCTCTCTAAAATAGATTTTAAATTTCGAAGTCCCTCTTCAAAATCCTTACCAACTGCCTTATCCATGTTCATAAACAACATAATAATTGTCATTGGAAACTTGTTCTCTCCTTTAAAACCCCAAGTCACCTGCGTTTTCCCACTACTCAATTCCTCTAAATCCAAATAACTTAGGGAGTTGGACCTAAAAGGCTTCATGAACCGAAGTTCCGCTTCCACTCTTTTTTCCTCAATAATTTTTATTATTTCCTGTTCCCCCTCACCTACCTCCTTGTTCCCGTTCCAGTAACTAATAGCACCCACCTCACCATCTATACCAGCGAATTTCTTTTCCATATTAGGATCCTTTTGGGCCCAAGGAGACCATTCCTGTTGTTTCTTCAAATATTTTATATTCTCGAAAACTTCAGTCTTGGGCTTGGAAATTTCTATGGAGCGGGAAACATCATAACTTTTAGGCGCCATTAACGCCAGCACACCAATTAATATAATAACACCTATAAGTATGAATAGTATTACGCCCATAAGTATCTATTTATTGATTAGTTCCTTATTAAATATACTAAAAATATCATCTTTCCCCGTAAAATCGCGCCAAAACATCTTTCAAGCTCCGAACAGATTTTTTGGTCCAATCCAATCTTTTTTCCAATTGCTCTACTTCGGTCAACCTCCAATTGATGTTCCCTTTTCGCAATTGCCCTGCTAAGGTGTGCAAAATTATTGCCGCGGAAACGGAAATATTTAAACTTTGGGTAAATCCTACCATAGGTATTTTCAAGTAAGAATCTGCCTTTTCCAATACTTCCTTACTCAACCCATCCCGCTCCGTTCCAAAAAATAATGCCGTCTTACCCTCCAATTTAAAATTAGATAGGGAGCAATCATCCTCATGGGGGGTGGTGGCAACTATTTTATACCCTTGCCGCCTAAGAGTGTCTATACAGTCCGTAGTATTGTTATATCTTTTTAAATCGACCCATTGCTGCGCTCCCATGGCAATATCCTTGTCCAATCGCTTACCGAACTTACCCTCAATTAGATGGGCCTGTTGCACCCCGAAAACATCGCAGCTTCTTACCACAGCACTCGTGTTGTGCATTTGGTAAACATCTTCTATAGCTACGGTAAGATAATTTGTCCGGTTTTCCAAAATATCCAAAAAACGGGCTTTGCGCTCAGGGGTTATAAACCCTTCCAAATAATGAAGCAACTCGTGATCGACCATAATCCCAAGGTATTAAAAAAGATAACGATTAATTGTGCAAATATTACTATATTCTTCCACAATGAAAAAAATAGTAGTTTTAACGGGAGCAGGTGTCAGTGCCGAAAGTGGAATAAATACTTTTCGGGATGCAGATGGTCTTTGGGAAGGTCATGATGTCATGGAAGTGGCTACACCAGAAGGCTTTCAAAAAAACCCTGAACTGGTACTCCATTTTTACAACGAGCGAAGAAAACAGTTGTTCAACGTCTTGCCCAATGCCGCCCACAAGGCGTTGGCGCGTTTAGAGGAACATTTTGATGTCGATGTCATTACCCAAAATGTGGACGATCTGCACGAACGCGCTGGTAGTTCCAATGTAATTCATTTGCATGGAGAATTATTAAAGGCCAGGTGCAGTTATAATCCCAACAAAATAATTGATTGGAAGGCCGATATGAAGATTGGGGATCTTTCGGAGGATGGCCGGCAATTACGTCCCCACATTGTATGGTTCGGGGAGGAGGTGCCTTTATTGGAGAAAGCAGCGAATATTACAAAAGCAGCCCAAATTTTAATCATTATAGGGACCTCAATGCAAGTTTATCCGGCAGCCAGTTTAATACACTACGCAAACAAGGATACCCCTATTTACTTTATTGACCCCAAACCTAATATTAGTCCGACCTATGTTGACAGACTGACAATTATACGAGCGAGCGCGGCTTTAGGAGTGCCTCAATTAGTAGTAGACCTGATTAACAAGAAGCGCTAACCCCCTCCTTTAAGCTTAGCCATTTTAAATAATGCCCCAACCTTAGCGTTTCCTGAGAATTATGACCATGATATTATTAACCCTAAAATAAACAGCAGTTCAACTCCCTAATCCATGTGATATATGTTTAATCGCCAAAACTTTAAGCCAATATCAAAATTCCAACGCTAAATTTGGCTATAAATTATTTTTATGGCTATTTGGTTTCGTTTTATTTACTTGCAAAATAAAAGTTTGACTTCTGAGTATAATTTAAATTTTTACACAGAGGTAAACGTCTTTAAAAATTAGGTGATCGTGTCTTATTTAGAACTCTATAATACCCTAAATTATGTGGACCACTCCAGAATAAAAAGGAAGGAGATGTCCAATTATGTACTCACTAATCCTTCAAGCGTTCCTACAATTATGGAAATCGCCTTTAAGGTAGATGACCCTATTTCTTGTAAAGCTTGTTGGATTCTAGAGTTTACTGCCAAGGAACATTTGCCATATTTGTTTCCCTATATGGATACATTTTCAGATAACATTAGTTTGGTACATTTAGATCCAGCCGTGAGGCCCATGGCTAAAATTTGTGAGTATTTGACAAAATCCTATTTTCAATCAAGGAACAGCCAAACTTGTGAAGCGATAAACGAAAAACATTTGGAGAGTATTACATCCGCTTGTTTTGACTGGCTCATAGGAAATCATAAAGTGGCAGCCCAAGCATATTCCATGACAAGTCTTCTTTTATTGGGCAGAAAATTTGACTGGATTCATCCAGAGTTACGTTTAATATTGGAACAGAACTACCAACATGGCAGTGCAGCTTATAAAGCCAGGGCAAGGATTACCTTGGCAAAACTTAAGTGAGCAACACCCCAATATATAAATTAGTGAACAATCTTTCGCTTATCTTTTAAACTCTTTAACTTATAGCTATCTTTGCGCTTTTCCAAAATCAATCAAATATTACAAGATGTCATTAAACAAATTAAACGCCATATCTCCCATTGATGGGAGATACAGAAATAAAGTGAATTCCCTTGCTTCATATTTTTCTGAAGAGGCGCTTATTAAATATAGGGTACGTGTGGAAATTGAATATTTTATCGCACTCTGCGAAACCCCGCTACCCCAACTATCCAATTTTGACAATTCAAAATTTAGTGATTTAAGAAAAATCTATACCGAATTCAACTTTGAGGACGCCGTTGCCATAAAGGAAATTGAAAAGGTAACCAACCATGATGTCAAGGCCGTTGAATATTTCATAAAAAAGGAATTCGATAAATTAAACTTGGAGGCTTACAAAGAGTTCATACATTTTGGACTTACCTCCCAAGATATCAACAACACTGCTATTCCCCTTTCCATTAAAGAAGCCATGAACGAGGTTTACGTACCCCAATACTTGGAGGTATTGAACAAACTAACTGCTTTGGTCAAGGAGTGGGAAGCTGTACCTATGTTAGCCAGAACACACGGTCAGCCAGCGTCTCCGACCAGATTGGGAAAGGAGATAGAAGTATTTGTCGTGCGTCTAGAAGAACAGTTCAACCTACTTAACGACATTCCTAGTGCTGCAAAATTTGGCGGGGCCACAGGAAACTATAACGCACATAGAGTAGCCTACCCACAGATTGATTGGAGGGAATTTGGTCATAAATTTGTACAGGAGAAGCTAGGTCTACACCACTCCTTCCCTACTACACAGATAGAGCATTACGATCATATGGCAGCACTGTTCGATTGCCTAAAACGTATCAATACCATAATTATTGATTTGGATAGGGATTTTTGGACTTATGTTTCCATGGATTATTTTAAACAAAAAATAAAAGCAGGAGAAGTGGGATCTTCGGCCATGCCCCATAAGGTAAACCCTATCGATTTTGAAAATTCGGAAGGAAATTTAGGATTGGCCAATGCCATTTTCGAACATTTATCGGCAAAATTGCCCGTTTCAAGGCTGCAACGCGATTTAACGGATAGTACAGTTCTTAGAAACATTGGGGTTCCATTTGGACATACCCTTATTGCCTTCCAATCTACATTGAAAGGATTGAACAAACTCCTATTGAACAGGGAGAAATTTGATCAAGACCTGGAAAACAATTGGGCAGTGGTTGCTGAGGCCATCCAAACTATTTTAAGACGTGAGGCTTATCCAAATCCATATGAAGCCTTAAAGGGATTGACTAGGACCAATGAGAAGATTACAAAACAATCTATTTCCAATTTTATAGATACCTTGGAAACTACTGAAGATATAAAATCTGAATTAAAGCAAATTACCCCCAGCAATTATACGGGAATTTAACAACCACTGGATAACAGAAGTCGGTTCAAAAAATGCAGGACCCTACTTTTTGTATACCTTTAAGCAATCCAGAGCATTAGAAACATGCTCTGGATTGCTTTTTTATTATACCATTTTGTTGGCTGTTCGAAAGTACTACACGCAGTGAATAGAATCTTTTCTACAGTCAATTTTGTCAATTTTTCATGAAATTATGTGCTTGGAATGTTATTTGATGAATATTGTATTTAAATAAAATAATGAGATTGACAAAAGCCAATATTTTAATTTACATTTTGACCGTACTTTTTCCCCTACTAAATATGCACGCACAGCCCAATATTCCCAAATCCATTGAACATGAGGTATTAACCGCCTTGTCCTTTTATCCAGAACTATCAGAAGGTAATATAGAATTTCGATTCAAAAAAGACATCAAAAAATCTACCATGCAGGCGCGCCCAACCTTCGGCAGTTTTTTAAAGAATAGAAAAGGCAGGAAATATGTCATCCTAATTAGTGAAACCTTTAAAATTCAAGACAAGAAATTCACAACAAAAAACATCCCTTCCAATATTTTAATAGGATGGATAGGCCATGAGCTGGGCCATGTAGTTGACTATCAAAACAGGAGCAAGCTCAATCTATTGTGGTTCGGGATAAAATACCTTCTATCAGATCGCTTTATCGTAGAGGCCGAACGTGCGGCAGATACCTACGCAGTTGCACATGGCATGGAAAAATATATCATTGCTACCAAGAATTTTATTCTAAATCATGCCGATATATCGCCTACCTATAAAAATCGAATTAAAAAATACTATCTTTCCCCTGAAGAAATTATGGTTTTAGTGGAAGAACGTAACCGCTAATTATTGTTCGCAATACCAGAATGGACAAAATCCTCCCATTCCGAAAATTTGTCCTCATTCATTACCCGTTCCATTTTCACCTGGCCTCCTTTCTTTTTGTTTTTGGAGTTCCAATCATAAAAGATTTCTATGGGTATAATACTTACCTTCACTCCTTTTAGAGATTTACTTCTGGCCACCCTGTAATTTTTATTGGCTTCTTTTAGGTGGGCATCCAACGTGTCGGCAATTACATCCATATCCGCATTTTCCATATCCGATCCCAAATACCAATAGTGGTAGAATTCTCCGTCCCCACCGCGTTTGGCACAAATGGTGTATTCTGAAATTTTAGTGTCTAATTTTTCTTCTAGGTGTCTCATCGCTTCATCCATTTTATTTACGGATAATTGGGATCCCACCGTATTTAAGAAGAATTTGGTTCGTCCGGTAATTTCTATCTCGGCCTTCTCCAAATCAGTAAACCTAATAGTGTCTCCTATTAAATAGCGCCAAGCCCCACTAACGGTACTAATTACCAGCACATAATCCTGTTCCAATTCCACATCGTTCAAGGTAACAGCAGGTGCACTCGGAATTAAGGAGCCATCCTCCTGAATGTATTCCGGTTTAAAGGGAACAAATTCAAAAAAGATTCCATTATCGGTTATCAATTGCATGGCCTTGGTTTCTGGGCGCGTCTGGCAGGCTATAAAACCCTCGGAAGCCAAATAGGTATCAATAATAGTTATAGGATGCTCCAGCAGCGCATTAAAACTCTTTTCATAGGGTCCGAAGGCAACGCCCCCTGATGTAAAGACCATAAGGTTAGGCCAGATTTCATGAATATTTTTTAGACCATGGTAATCAATAACTTCTCGTAGCATTAATTCGACCCATGAAGGTATACCGCTCAAAGCTCCAATATCCCAATCCGCAGCATGTTCCGCTATACGTTGAACTCGCTTGTCCCAATCCCCTATTTTAGCAATCTCTTCTCCAGGTTTGTAGTAACTTCTAAACCAAATCGGGATATTTCCGGCACTTATACCGCTTATTTCGCCCTCCAAATGATCATTTCTCTCCTCAAGATCGGTAGAACTCCCAAGCATCATGATTTCCTTTTCAAAAAAATCTGCCGGCAGGTCAAAATTACTCAATGCAAAGACCTGTTTAATTCCAGCTCCTCTAATAGCATTTACCATATCATCTGTTACTGGAATTCGCTTACTAGTTTTACCCGTTGTTCCAGAGCTTAGTGCAAAATAGGACGGTCGGCCCGGCCAAGTAATATTTTTATTTCCATCATGTAATTTATACCACCATTCCCTATTAATCTTATTATAATCAAAATAGGGAATTTTTTCTGCGAATGCCTTGGATAAATTCTGAGAATTCAATATGGTTTCAAAGTCGTAGTACTGTCCAAATTCGGTGTTTTTCGAAATATTTAGGATATTTTGGAGCACCTCCTCCTGTTCACGCCAAGGATTCCTTTCCGTAGAGAGAGTTTCCTTTATGTTTATTGCTCCTTTAATTATATTTCCCAGGATGGCCATTGTGAATATTTTTGATTAGCAATGTCTTCTGCGACTTTGTTTTAAAATCAAGTATAGCCTAGCCATTCCCGATCAAAAGCCGATTCTAAAAACAAATATCCCCAATTACCAATTACGATATTATTTCTATACCGTCTATCTTTAACGCATTCCATTCCAAGTAACCAACAGATTGTAGAATCACCTCTAAAGGCGCCCTCCTATCCCTGCCCTTTTATTTCTACTCCTTACCCGCCTTATTTAGCTGGGTGGGTAAATTCATTTTCTGTGTAAGAGATCCGATTTTGTTTAGGTCGATATCTCCGGTCAGGGAAAGTAGCACCGTTTCAAATTTTCTATCATTGATTTCCACGTTTATGTTGTTGATACCGGTAACAAACATGAGCAATTCGCTCACGTGATCTTCATCCTTACCGCCTTTGACATAAAACTTTACATTGGCATCCTTATCCTTAACTCTCATAAGTTCTTCCAGGGATGAGGCTTTTAAATACTTCTCCATTGTAGTTTGCATATCTGCCGATACTTTTTTATCCTCAGTAATGAAAACCTTTAAATTTTTTAGATTTTGGGCTATGTCCATAAAATCCTTAGCCTCCTGATCATCTACCTCCACATTAATCTTACTCAATAATTTAAACATACTTTCATTGACCACCACTGCACTCACATTGTCCAAATCTTCATATTTATCGAACATGGATTGTGAAAATCCCAATAAAGGCAACACTGCCACTAATACTATTATGATATTTTTTTTCATTTTATTTATTTTAATTTCTGTTATAAATTTTTTGTTTTGCTTCTTCAAATTCCTTCAAGTATGCTACTTTCTCGGTTCCCCTGCCAAGATTGGTCGCCAATAGACTTAATGCCTTCTTGGTTTCCCGATAGGCAAATTCCGCTTTTTTTTGTTCTTGATAGCTTCTTCCAAAATATATGCCAAATACCAAGATGCCTACAGCGGCAACGGAAATCCACTTCAAATAACTATTTTTTCTAGGTTTTAGAGGAAGCTGCTTGACAAACCGTTCTTCTTTGGCCACGGAAAAATACTGAAACATTGGAGCATAATTTTTTAGATGTAAAGGAACATCTTCCTTCATAAAATATTCCCTCAACATTTTTTCTTCGGCAACCGTAGTGGTTCCCTCAAAATACCCTTCCAATAATTTCTCTATATTATTGAATTCCATAATTGTGTTTTTGTACTAATTTATCCCTTACTGTTTTTCTCGCTCTTGATAATGACACCCTAACAGCAGAAGAGCTCATATCCAATAGTTCTGCTATTTCGGCATATTCATAATGTTCCACATCGCGTAATTGTAATACCATTTTTTGTTGCTCGGGTAATGTTTCCATAATTTTTTCAATCCAACAGAGACTATCGCGAACTTCGACCTGGGTCTGTAGTGAAACATTTTCATCCTTATAATTAGTATGCACCAATCTCAGATTAGCGGCCTGTTTCGACTTAAGTCGGTCCAAACAAAAATTTTTGGTCATTATCATGGCATAGGCCTCCACATTATTATAACCATTCATCTTTTTATTCTTGGACCATAGCTTCATTAAAATTTCTTGGGTGGCATCCTCTGCTTCTTCTTTAGAGACCAATAAGCGCTTTGCCAGTCTATAAAGTTTATCTTTAAATGGTAAGATTACATCTAAAAACTCCGTTTGTTGCATTTTGGTTTAGTTGTATTGCAGCCCCAAACTATAGGCCTACAATGAGAAGACGACATACATCGAAAATTGTTACAATTACTTTCCATTTCTTCACAATGTAAGTATTTTAGTCCTATTCAAACCAAATAGGCAATATTACCGTATATATTTAAAAATCGTTCCCCAAAACTGATTCATATTTTTTATTGGAATGATATTTGTAATGCACAACTAGTTAAGTTATGGCATTTATTTAAAAAATTATGAAGAAGTATTTATTAGTTTTATTAGGGTTGACCTTGTTTTTAACGAGTTGTAGTAAGAATGACGACACCCTTGTTAGTGGGGGCATTGAAGAAATAATTTCTGATTCCGAATCAGAAATAGATGTAACGGTCCAAAATTTTATGTGGCAGACGATGAACACCTATTATTTTTGGCAAAGTGATGTTACCGACCTAGGGGATTCCCGTTTTACAACGGAAGATCAATATGTGTCGTTTTTGGAATCAGAGTTGGAACCTGGTAATTTTTTTGACGACAAATTGCTTTATACTGAGGATCGCTTCAGTTTTTACTCCGATGATTATAAAGAACTTACACAATCCTTCGCAGGAATTTCCAAAAGCAACGGTCTGGAATTTGGACTGAGCCTATTTGCCGATAGTGATGATGTGTATGGATATGTTCGTTACATTGTTCCTAATTCCAATGCTTCTACAAAGAATGTTCAAAGAGGGGATATTTTTACGGGTGTTAACGGCACCACCCTCAATTTAAACAACTATGTGGACCTTTTATTCGGTGAAGGCGATACCTACACCCTAAATATGGCTGATATCTCCGATAATGTAATTACCAATACGGACAGGGAAGTTACGCTATCAAAAGAAGCCAACTTAACAGAAAACCCCATATTTATCCATAATGTATTGGAAACTGGAGGAAAAAAAATAGGCTATTTAATGTATAATAGTTTTACCAATGAATTTGACGAACAGTTAAATGATACTTTCGCGGAGTTTAAATCCGCTGGCGTAACAGATTTGGTTTTGGATTTAAGGTACAATCCAGGGGGGTCGGTAAATTCGGCCCGATTATTATCGAGTATGATTTATGGCACATTTACCAATAGTATTTTTCTTAAGGCCAGATATAATCAAAAGCTGCAATCGCAATTTAAGGATACCGAACTTATTGAGTATTTTGCGGATGAGACAGACAACAGTACACCTATAAATACACTAGGCCTAAGTAAGGTATATATATTGGCCACCAATAGCAGTGCATCCGCAAGCGAATTAGTCATGAATGGCCTAGACCCATACATAGATATAGTCCATATTGGGACAACAACGACCGGCAAGAATGAATTTTCGGTTACCTTTGTAGATGATTTTGAAAATGGCAATGTTTACGATCCAGATAGAGAGGTCAATATTAACCCCGATAACCAATGGGCCATACAGCCATTGATCGGAAGAAATGAAAATGCCAACGGATTTTCCGATTACACCTCCGGATTGGTTCCAGATATACTTTTGGAGGAGGATTTGTCCAATTTGGGGATTCTGGGCAATATGAACGAACCCCTATTGGCCAAAGCTATTTCAGAGATTACAGGTACTACGGCAAAAATGGATTTTACGGTAGATATGCCGGTTAAATTGATTACGAGTTCTAAAATGTACACAAAAATCAGGGATAATATGTTTATGGATATTAAAAATCCATTAACATTGACAAAGAAATAGTAGCACCCGGGCGGTATTAGGTATATTTGAAGAGCGCAAATAGCCCTAGCGCTACACTATTTAAATTACAATTACAACATGAAAAAAATCCTAGGCCTCCTTTTAATGTCCATGATTCTGTCCTGTTCGGATAAGGATGATGACGCATTCACTTATCCAAAAGAGTCAACAGTACAGAACTTTATGTGGCAAGGTCTCAACCAATGGTATTATTGGCAAGCGGATGCCCCCGATTTAGGGGACACGAGATTTGCTACCAATGAGGAATATATATCCTACCTTGAAAAATATAATGATCCTGAAGAATTCTTCTATCAAACCTGTTATCAGCACTCCAACATAGTTGGGACGGGTTCGGCAATTGATAGATTTAGCTTCGTTGAGGAGGATTACAAAACTTTGGTAAATACCCTGCAAGGTGTTACCAAAAGTAATGGATTGGAGTTTGGTTTGGCACGTAATGAGGGAAGTACCGATCTTTTTGGGTATGTACGATACGTAATTCCAAATTCCAACGCTTCCACTAAAGATATTGCCAGAGGTGAAATCTTTACACGAGTGAACGGAACTCAACTTACGGATGACAATTATGTAGGCCTATTGTTTGGAAATACTGACACCTACACTCTAGGTATGGCAGATATTTCTGGCACGGTTATTACAAATAATGATAAGGAAGTAACACTAACTAAGGAAGAAGGGTTGCAAGAAAACCCCATTTTGGTCGCCAAGACCGTAGAGGTCAACGGAACCAAAATTGCATATTTGATGTACAATGGTTTTACAAGTGGGTATAATGAACTTTTGAATACTGCCTTTGGACAGTTTAAAAGTTCAGGGGCAACAGAATTGGTACTCGACCTCCGGTATAACCCTGGTGGCTCTGTAAACAGTTCAAGGTTATTGGCCAGTATGATCTATGGCACAAATACCGATGAACTATTTGTAAGACAACGTTGGAACGATAAAATACAATCCATGCTGAATAAAGAGCAATTGGAGGATTATTTTGCCAATAAAACAGACTCTGGAACAGCTTTGAACAGTCTAAACCTTAACAAAGTATATGTTCTGGCAACAGGCAGTTCCGCATCGGCCAGTGAATTGGTCATGAACGGATTGGCACCGTATGTGAATGTCATCCATATTGGTGAAACTACCAGGGGAAAGAACGAATTTTCGGTAACCATGGTAGATGATATAGATAACGACTATATATATAGAACAGGACGGGAGAATAAGATTAATCCAGGTAATTTATGGGCCATGCAGCCACTTATGGGCAGAAATGAGAATTCTGCCGGCTTTTCGGACTATACCTCAGGGTTGGCGCCCAATGTGGATTTAAGTGAAGACATTGCGAACTTGGGAATCTTAGGAGATGTTAACGAACCTCTTTTTGCAAGGGCTATCCAAGAAATTACCGGGGTAAGTGCGAAGAGGGACTTTACCGTAAAAATACCGGTAAATGAAGTATCCAACTCCAAAATGTTCACCGTCATAAAAGACAATATGTATTTGGACAAACCTATTGAACTTCCTTTAAAATAGACCGCAGACATCCTATAAAACGAACAATTACCAAAACAGAAACCCCTATTTTTACAAGGTTTTATCCATGTAAAATAGGGGTTTTTGAATCAGTAAAACGCTGATAAAATGGTTTTAAAATTCCATTTGAAAAAGAAAACCCGGCCAATTGACCATTATCCTAATTAAAATAAATTCCGCCAGGTATTATCCCCACCGTCATAGTCTCTATTGCCAATTTAGTACTTAGATCATATACGGTAAGTGTTCCATTACTTGCGTAATCTTTGGCATCTGTCCCGTACAATCTTCCATTATAAACAGCCATCGAATAAAAACTAGCTTCCTCCAAAGCTACATCCAAATCCAGGGTAGAAGATGACAAATTTTGAGTGTATACCTTACCCCCTAAATTATAATACAAAATAGATCCATCTAAATTTAGGTCCCCTGGATGCTGCGCAGTCTCAAATTCAAAATTGGTATCGACCTCATTGGTACCGGTATTGATCTTTGATAGTACCCCTGCAGTTTCATCCTCCGTATAAGCAGGTTTACCTGAAGCCAGAACCCACACGTTTCCTGAGGCATCCAATTGCATGGAATTGGGCACATCCCCTACTGTAAGCGTTTTTATTACCTCGTTGGAAGTGGTATTGATAACAGAAACCTTATTGTTCTGCCCCCAAGCACCCTGATGGGCCACATAAACCGTATTGTCCTTGGCCAAAATGGCCTCAGGGCCCAAAACTACAGATATGGTACCTTCCACAGTATAATTCTGAAGATCGATAATGGCTACAAAATCATCCGTTTCATCTGCTGTATCTCCCCAGTTGGTAACATAACCCTTGCCGTTAGCAGTAGTAAAGTATCTTGGATTGTTTAATCCTTCGGTAATGCTCGCAATTTTTTCAAAAGTATACCTGTTTACTACATTTATCTTATTGGAAACATTGGCAACAATAAACGCTTCGTCCTCCGTGAATCCGATCGATTGGACGATGTTTCCAAGATCTTCTTCATTGGTCATTTTAAAAATTTCATTATTTACTACTGAAAGGTCCTCCGATATAAAAGAGACCGTCCCCGTGCCATTACTAAAGGGACCTTCATTGGAAACCAAAATTCCATTTTCATAATCACCCAAAGGTTCTTGAATTTTTACATCATCGTCATCACTGGAACATGACCAGGAAAGGCTGATAATAAACACTGATAAAATTACATTTCTAATCTTCATTTGTGTACTCTGTTTTAAAATTTAGCAATTAATTGTAGTTGAAAATTTCTATTCGGCATAGGCCTATAGGCTACATTCTGATAATTTTTATTGAATAGATTACTCACTTTTATACCTAAAACCAACTTAATCCCAGAAATATCAGGCCAATGGTAATCGAGTCCCATGTTGCCAAGAACATAGCCCGGTAAGCTATCGCTATTGTCCGTTGTGGTAAATACAGATCCATTGTATATAAATTGATAATAGGCTACCAACTTCTTATATTGATAGGCCAAATTTGACCTTAATATATGTTCTGGCACATATAACAACTGATAGTCGGTAGTATTATCGATGGATTTGGTAAACGAATATTCACTTTCCCAAACCAAATTTTGGTTGCCCCATTTCTTTTTCCAATCAAAGCCAACTTCTAAGCCGTACTGGGACACATCCTGAACGTTCATGGCCATCCAAACTCCTTGATTATTAGGTCGCCATTGTATTAGATTATCGGTTGTAATGCTATAGGCATTTAGTGAAAAATCAAAGTCTGCTATTTCAATTTCCTGTCCGAGGTCTACCTGCCACGAGGTCTCTGGCAAAACGTCCAAATTACCCCCGGCCCCGGCGCCTGTCCAATACAGGTCATTAAAGGTTGGAATCCTATGGTTTTTGGATGCGTTTATATTTATGGTGTAGTTTTTGGATGCCTTATAACCGCTGTTCAAAGAAAAAAGAAAAGGGCTATTATAATCGCTGACCACTTCTTTTCTGAAGTTTATACCATAATTCAATTTATCGGAGAGGTCGTGGGAAAACAGAAATGTACCGGAAACAAAATTTCTTTTGGCTTTTTCAATTGAAGTCCCTTTGGCCATAATGGATGATACATCGATAATTCCATTAAAGTTAATCTTGTTCAACTGATACTTATAATCGTAATTGGCAAGAAAGGTATTGGCCTGCCCAAAGCTAAATTCATCTCTTTGTTTATTGGGGAAATAACGATAGCGCTCGTATAAATGTCCTATTTTTAATCGCGCTATCTTTCGATCGTTAAAGCTACTCAACTCCAGAAGCGACCTGTGGTTTATATCTCTATAGTTTTCGTCGGCCGGAGCGGTCAAAGTCCCGGAAAAATCCCTATCCCCACTAAAAGTATTATGGTACACTTTCAATATTTGGGTTTCTGACAAAATAAAGCCAACATTGGCATTTAAATTAAAGTGTTCGTACGCACCATTCTCATTACGCCTATTTGTTCCCAGATATTTATAATCGTTGTCCGACGCTATGTGGTTGATTCCAATTTGAAATGATGTTTTTTCTTTACCAAGGGAAGTATTAAAAGCGAGTTTACTGGTGTTGAAACTACCATAACTAGTCAGAAGACTATTTTTCCAACCGTCATTAAAGGTAAAGCTATCGTTTAATAAAATAGTACCCCCTACCGCACCGCTACCGTACTGCACAGAACCTCCACCGCTTCTAACCACAACATCTTCATAATTTCCGGGAATCAAAGTATTAAAATCGGTCTGCCCTGTAAGTTGCGAATTTATATTTATACCGTTCCAAACAACAGCAGTTTGCTGGGCGTTAGTACCTCTAAATGAAGCTGAAGAGACCATTCCATAGCCATTTTCCTTAAAATATATATTGGAATTATATCGCAATAAATCGGTTAATGAAGCTCCACTTTTTTGTTGTACGGAATCATTGACCACCCTAACTTTTGTTCCCTTCGAAAAATGGAGCAGTTTGGTATCGTTTAAAATAACCTCGTCCAAAACAATAACGCTGTCTCTTTGCCCAAAAACTTGCGCAAAGACCAATAATCCCAATAAAAATAAAAATAGTTGCTTTTTTTCCATAATCAAGAAGACCCTTTGCCCGAAGATCCATTCTATTTTGTGATGAACATGGCAGGTCTCCTGACTTACGTATTACCATTTACCTTCCCACCCAAGTAATAAGGGCAGTGGTTTTTGAAGAAATGATAACCATCCATTAAACAATGGACTAAGCTCACAGTTGCGGGAACAGTTTCGGATTTTCACCAAATTCCCTTTTAATCCTATCCTCCAACCTTGGGGGGTAGAAACCAAAATTCGCTGCGAAACTACTACTTTTTTTAGTAGTATCAATATCCTTTTTTTATTTAGTTAATTCACCTACAAAATAAACACAATAAGAAAATGCAGGCATATGAGGTTGAAAATGCCATGAATTAAGGCATTCTACACTGGGTTTATAAACTTGGTTGTACCCAAAATTAAATGTACTTAGCGTTAAATATTAAGACCTAAGTTTGGCTTTTATAGATTTTGATTCAATAAATTAATACTACTTTTGAATTCTTAAACAAACCTTTATTCTCTTGAACAAAACACTTCTCATTTTCCTATTTATATCCTTTTGTTCATGCAAACAGACTAAAAAGGAAATTATTTCCAGTACCGTCTTGTCGCAATCCACTAATATAGATTTTGCCCAAGGTTTCACTATTGAGGAGAGATCTCCCGATCTAACCATCATTAAAGTCTCTTCCCCTTGGCCAGATTCGGAGACTGGTTTCAGCTATGCTCTGGTGTCCAAAAATAAATTAGCCAGTATTACTTTGGACAAAGATGCTTATGACGCCATAATTGCAGTGCCTGTGGAAGAAATGGTAGTCACCTCTACCACCCATATCCCTGCACTTGAGGCTTTGGGGGAAGCTAATAAATTAGTTGGATTTCCGGATACGGAGTACGTATCTTCGCCAAAGACCAGAAAACGTATTAATGACGGATTGGTAAAGGAATTGGGAAACAATGAATCCTTAAATTCTGAAATTGTCATTGCATTGAATCCAGAAGTTGTCGTCGGATTTAGTATTAACCACGAAAACAAAGCCTACGAAACTATTCAAAGATCTAATATTCCCGTTGTTTACAATGGGGATTGGACCGAAGAGACACCTTTGGGAAAAGCGGAATGGATAAAGTTTTTTGCCCCATTTTTTCAAAAAGAAAAAGAGGCAGATAGTATATTCCGTAACATAAGAGACAATTACAATAATGCAAGGACCCTTGCAAAAAAGGCTAATAAGAGACCTTCGGTTTTAAGCGGAGCCCTCTACAAAGATATCTGGTACTTACCCGGTGGAAAAAGTTGGGCGTCTAGATTTATCCAAGATGCCAATGCCGAATATTTTTGGGAAAACACTACTTCCAACGGGAGCCTTTCCCTGAGTTTGGAAAGTGTTATTGAGCGTGCTCAAAATGCCGATTTTTGGGTCGCTCCATCACAATTCGGCAGTTATTTGGAGTTAAAAGAAGCCAACCGCCATTACGCCCAATTTGCTGCTTACAGAAATAACAAAATTTACACCTATGCCAATTCTAAAGGAGCAACAGGTGGATTGCTCTATTTTGAACTGGCGCCCCACAGACCTGACCTGGTTTTAAAAGACCTTATTCACATCTTTCACCCCGAGCTGCTCCCTGATTATATTCCGACCTTTTTTAAACCTTTGGATTAAGTGCTGCAACTAAAAACATATAAATCCTATTTTGCTCTCCTACTTCTGGTAATGGTGGCCGTTTTTATGGTAAATATCAGCTTGGGCTCCGTATCCATACCCTTACAAGAAACTTTGAATGTGATTATCGGCAAAACTACCGCGGTGGATTCTTGGAGCTATATTATATGGAACTATAGAATACCCAAGGCTTTTACGGCCATATTGGTAGGAAGTGGTTTGGCTCTGAGTGGTTTATTGATGCAGACCCTATTTAGAAATCCTTTGGCGGGTCCATTTGTTCTTGGCATAAGCGCCGGCGCAAGTTTAGGGGCGGCCCTATTAATTTTGGGATCTTCTTTTTTCTCCGGTTTTTTTGCTTTTGCCATGGTAAATGATATTTCCTTGGCTGTGGCTTCCAGCATAGGTAGCTTTTTAGTATTATTGGCGGTTATGGTCGTTGCAACAAAGATAAAGGATACTATGGCCCTTTTAATTATAGGCCTCATGTTCGGTAGCATTACCACTGCAGTGGTCAGCGTGCTCTCCTATTTTTCCACGGCCGAAAAATTACAGCAGTACATCTACTGGTCATTCGGAAGTATCGGAAACTTATCATGGAACCAACTATTACTATTGCTGTCGATTATCGGGGCTGGAATTTTAATCAGTATTTTTTCCATTAAACCCTTGAACGCGCTATTATTGGGAGAAAGTTATGCCAAGAGTTTAGGCATAAATATGAAACAAACCAGATATCTAATAATTCTTGCCACAGGATTATTGGCTGGTGGCGTAACTGCTTTTGCAGGCCCTATTGCCTTCATAGGCCTGGCGGTTCCCCATTTAACCCGCCAGATTTTCAACACCACGGATCACAAAATTTTGGTGCCGGCCGTATTGATTTACGGCGCCATTTTAATGCTGATCTGCGATACAATTGCCCAGATGCCCAATTCGGCCAATGTTTTACCCATTAACGCCATAACATCCATCATTGGGGCGCCTGTGGTAATTTGGCTGCTAATAAGAAAAAGAAAAATGATTTTTTGATTCTTAATAAAAATACAACCGTTTCAAAATATTTACCAAATCTATACCATCGATTAACGGGACAAAAAGAAGTAATAAAACTTAAATACTAATAACTTAGCAAAAAAACACCTAAAATAGCTACTAACACGCCCCATATCGCCTTAAAAACAGAAAACCTCAACATAGGTTATTCAACTAAAAAGCAACACTCCTACATTGCCCGGGATATTAATTTTTCCCTTGTGAAAGGGGAACTTGCCGCTATTGTTGGCGTTAATGGTATTGGAAAATCAACCTTATTGCGGACCCTTGGCAATGTACAGCCCAAATTATCGGGCAGTATCACATTGAACAAAGTCCCCTTGGAACAACACACTATAGCCGAACTGGCTGCCGAAATAAGTGTTGTTTTAACGGAACCCATCGCTTCCAAAAATCTAACGGTGTTGGAGCTGATTAGTCTGGGCCGACAGCCATACACCAATTGGATAGGCACACTTACAGCAGAAGACAGGGAGAAAATATCCTCCGCACTGGACATGGTTCAAATTTCAGAATTAAAGTCCAAAAAATGTTATGAACTTAGTGATGGGCAATTGCAGCGTGTCATGATTGCAAGGGCTATTGCCCAGGACACCCAGCTCATTTTACTGGATGAGCCCACTACGCATTTAGACCTATACCATAAGGTCCAAATATTAAAATTGCTTAAATCCATTGCCCATACAACAAAAAAGACCGTTCTCTTTACTACCCACGAAATTGAAATTGCCATCCAGTTATGCGACAAAATGTTGATTTTGGAAAAAACCCAGAGCACCTTTGGATCACCTTGTGAATTGATACAAATGAAAAGTTTTGAAAATCTGTTCCCTGCAGACACTATCACTTTCGATGCACAAACAGGCTCATTTAGAGTTAATAAGTAATAAAAATAGATACCACATTTTTTTAACACAATCCACTATCTTTACCACAACGAACCTTAAATAAATGAATGAATTTCTTGTATATATACTTCTAGCCATTGCTGGTATTGCCATTGGCTATTTCCTAGGAAACTATATCCAAAGTCTAAAAACCATATCCAGCCAAAGCGCCCTTTTGGAGCGGGAACAACAATTGAGAACCAACCTTGGTTCCTTGGAGCAAAAACTCCGGGATGCCGAAGAACACAAGACCCATTTACAATCCGAAAAGGAACAATTGGGAAATAAAATAGTCCGCTACCAGGCGGTAATGGAAAATTTAGATTTAAAAAACAAGGAGCAAAAAGGAGAGGCAGAAAAATTACAGGAAAAATTCACCAAAGAGTTCGAAAATTTGGCCAATAAAATTTTAGATGAAAAAAGCACCAAATTTACGGAACAAAATCGTGAAAATATTAAAAACATATTGACTCCTTTACAAGAGAAAATAGTTCTTTTTGAAAAGAAGGTAGAGGACAGTCAGAAAGAAAGTGTCGGCATGCATTCCGCCTTAAAGGAACAATTGGCCAATCTTCAAACTCAAAACCTTAAAATAACCCAAGAGGCTGAAAACCTAACCAAAGCCCTAAAAGGAGACAGTAAGATGCAGGGCAATTGGGGCGAATTGGTATTGGAACGTGTCCTGGAGAAATCGGGCTTGGAAAAAGATCGGGAATATACGGTACAACTAAGCTTTACTCGCGAAGACGGCAGCCGCGTACTACCGGACGTCATCATAAATCTACCGGACGGCAAGAAGATGATCGTGGATTCCAAAGTATCGCTTACGGATTACGAGAGATATGTAAATGCCGAGGATGAAGTAAAGGATAAATTTCTTAAAGACCACATCAATTCCCTAAGAAGACATGTAGACCAACTTTCAGCAAAAAAATATGAGGACCTATACGAAATGGAAAGTCCGGATTTTGTCCTGATGTTCGTACCTATAGAACCGGCATTTGCCATTGCAATAAACAATGACAACGCGCTGTACAACAAGGCTTTTGAACAAAATATAATTATTGTTACCCCTTCTACTCTTTTGGCTACCTTGCGTACTATAGACACTATGTGGAACAATGAGAAACAGCAACGGAATGCTATTGAGATTGCCAGACAGGCAGGAGCATTATATGACAAATTTGAGGGATTTGTGGGAGATTTGATGAAGGTGGGCAAAAAGATGGACGAGGCCAAGAGCGAGTACAAAGGAGCAATGAATAAATTGGTTGATGGAAGAGGTAATATAGTCACCAGTATTGAGAAATTAAAGAAAATGGGCGCCAAGGCAAAGAAATCCATCCCGGAAACACTCCTTAAAAGGGCAGAGGGCGATGATGATGGTGATGAGGAACCCCTGAAATTACTATAAACAACCTAAAAATTGTATATGAAAAAAATAATCGGATTAACTCTTCTCGGTCTGGCCCTATTTATGATGGCCTATTTTTCCTTTATATATTTTGTCCCTTATAGCAAAGGTATTCGATCCGGAGAACTTATTAAAATAAGCCATAAGGGAGTACTTATAAAAACATGGGAGGGAGAAATTAGTCAAGGCATATCAGGAGCCCAAATTTTTTCTTTCTCGGTAATAAAGGACGATGTAATTGACCAATTGAAGGAATATCAAGGAGATTATGTAAAAGTCACCTATATTGAACGTTATCGCACCTTTTTATGGTTAGGTGATACAAAATATTTTATCACGGCGGTAGAAAAAGAAAACTCTCCACACTTAAACTAGTAACAATGGACAAATTTAAAACAGCCAAACAATCCCGAGTATCGATAACCGAATTAATGCTACCGTCCCATTCCAATTTTGGAGGCAAGGTACATGGCGGCCATATCTTAAACTTAATGGACCAAATAGCCTTTGCCTGTGCCTCTAAACACTCTAGAAGGTATTGCGTAACCGCTTCTGTTAATAAGGTCGATTTTCTTAACCCCATCGAGGTTGGTGAATTGATTACCTTGAAGGCCTCGGTTAATTATACGGGCCGTACCTCTATGGTCATTGGTGTCCGGGTAGAATCGGAAAATGTTACCTCAGGCAAAAAGAGACATTGCAATTCCTCCTATTTTACCATGGTAGCCAAAGACACAGAAGGGCGAAATATACCGGTACCCGGCCTAATCATTGAAGACGAGCAAGGAGTTCGCAGGTTTGCCCGTAGCATACAACGAAAGAAACAGGCAATGTCCCGAAACAGTCAGTTTGAATCCTCCCAATTTAAAATAATGGAACATTTGAAGGATTTGGAAAATGAAAATGTGAAATTAAACCTGGAGTCCGCTTAACTAATCTGAGCAGCGGCCTCCTCGTCCAAAAACCAAATCAAATCTTCTGAAAAAGGCGCCACCAATGAAGCTGGGTAACTTTCGTGGCCTTCCTCCTTAGTGATAATAATCCTTACTTTTTCTGCCTTACTGCTCCCTGTCACCAAAAACGCTACTGTCCGTGCGTTATTGATCAGCTTCCCGGTTATGGTAATTCTTCTTTGTCCCGATTCTGGATGAACGGCTACTTCACAGTTATTTGTTGAGTCCCATAAACCAATTTCATGTGGAAATATAGAGGCGGTATGTCCGTCATCACCCATACCTAGGATAACCAAATCAAACTGAGGTATGTTGTCCACTATGGGCAATTCCTCTTCCAGGACCTTTCCATATCTTCCGGCCTCCAATTCTGGAAGGTCCTCTCCATGAACGCGGTGAATATTATCCTTGGGGATATTGATTTTGGACAATAAATGATCTACAGTCATTTTATAGTTACTTTCAGCATCGGTCGGGGGCACACAACGCTCATCCCCCCAATACAAATGCACAGTAGACCAATCCACATCCTTATAATGTTCCGCCATATAATCAAAGACCACCTTGGGCGTACTACCTCCTGACAAGGCAATATGAGTTGTTTTGTTCGTTTTTATCTGTTCTTCCAAATAATCGGAAAAGCTTTTGGCTACTTCCGTTTTAGTTGGGGATATATTAATGTGCATCTATTATATTTTTTTATAATTTATATTTACTTAATAACACAGAAACCTGGATCGTCGGCCAAATTTTCTCCTGGATTCCTCCACTTTAAGTCGCCCTCCAATAAACGGTCTGAATTAGTTGGCCCCCAAACTCCGGAGGAATAACCATAGATATTTACATCCGAACCATTCTTCCAATAGTCCAATATAGGATCTACAAACTCCCATGCCGCTTCCACTTCATCCGCTCTGGCATAAAGCGTAGCATCGCCCTGCATAGCATCCAATAACAATCTTTCGTAGGCATCCATTACATTATTATCTGCCAGATTGGAATAGTAAAAGTCCAGATTGGCGCGTTCTACCGTAAAACCTTGTCCAGGAACTTTTACACCAAATTTAACAAGGATCCCTTCATCTGGTTGAATTCTAATGATCAGCTGGTTATCCTTATTGTTTATATCGGAATTTTTAAAAACCTGATGGTGTGGCGATTTAAAATGAATGACCACTTCGGTTACCTTGGTAGGCATTCTTTTGGCGGTACGCACATAAAAGGGAACGTCTTTCCACCTCCAATTGTCCACGAAGAATTTAATGGCGGCGTAGGTCTCGGTTTTGGAGTTGGGATCTACACCTTCCTCTTCCCTGTATCCCTTGACTTTTTTACCATCTATAACAGATGATAGGTATTGTGCCCTTACCGTATTGTTATATAAGGTTTCCTCATCACGCATAATTCGCAATGATTTTAAGGCCTTGACCTTTTCATTTCTAATTTCCTGAGCGCTGGCATCTATAGGCGGTTCCATAACAATTAAAGAAACTATTTGCAATAAATGGTTTTGAAACATGTCTCGCAATGCTCCTGATTTATCATAATAGCCTCCCCTTTTTTCCACTCCTACACTTTCGGCATTGGTAATTTCTATGTGATGTATGTAATTTCTGTTCCAAAGCGGCTCAAAAATACTGTTGGCGAAACGGGTGACCAATAAATTCTGAACTGTCTCCTTGCCTAAATAATGGTCAATTCTATAAATTTGGGATTCTTTAAAATAGGTTTGCAGACCAATGTTAAGGCTTTTGGCCGTCTCCAAGCTATAGCCGAATGGTTTTTCCACAACAATCCTCTTCCAACCAATAGTCTCATTATTTAAGCCCTGTTGGGAAAGGTTTTTTGCTATTACCTCGTATAGACTAGGAGGTGTTGACAAGTAAAAAATATAATTTTCACCTATATTGAATTTATTGTTTAAATCCGATATTCTCGTGGCCAACTTATTATATTCCTTATTATAATCATCACCCAAGTCCTCATAAAAAAACTTGTCGGCCAAGGTATTTATAAAATCCGAAGAGGTATCCTTAAGTTTATCCTTAAGGTAGGTGCTTTCCAAAACCACCTTTCGCCTAAACTCGCCATCGGTCATATTACTCCTACTAACCCCCAATACCACAAAATTCTCAGGAAGTTGTTTCGCCTTGTACAAATTAAATAAAGCCGGTACCAGCTTTCTAGCAGTTAAATCTCCTGATGCTCCGAAAATAACAAGCATTTGATTTGCTGTTTTGTTCATATTATATTTATTGGAAGTTTTGTTCAATTTGTTGGGAATTTAAAACTATGGTTCCAAAAACCGTTTAAATGTTTATTTTTGATTTTTTTATCGTGCGAAGATAAAACTAATTTAGCTTATTCATTTATAAACAAGGACACTTAACAAAAGCCCCTTAATTTTGTTAAATAACTTAAAAGAAAAACATGGAGAACACATACGATTTTGGATTGATCGGTCTAGGAGTAATGGGACGTAATTTTATATTAAACGTTTCGGACAACAACTTTTCGGCTATGGGATACGATCTTGATGATGAAAAAGTAAATGCATTAATTGAAGAAGGACAAGATACCAAAAGAGTAAACGCCTCTTCAGACATCCAACACTTTGTAAAATCCCTGTCAAAGCCAAGAAAAATTATGCTTTTGGTACCTGCTGGTAAAATTGTAGATTCTGTTATAGAGACTTTATTGCCTTATTTAGACAAAAACGACCTTATTATTGATGGAGGGAATTCTTTTTTCACCGACACCGATCGAAGGGAAGCCTATCTTCAATCCAAGGGAATTCACTTTTTTGGTTCCGGTGTTTCAGGTGGAGCAAAAGGAGCTAGACGCGGCCCAAGCATAATGCCGGGAGGAAACAAAGAGGCCTATAAAGAGGTACAGCCTATTTTCGAAGCGGTTTCCGCTAAATTTAAAGGAGAACCCTGTGTAGCCTATTTGGGACCTAAATCTGCCGGAAACTATGTGAAAATGGTGCATAATGGCATTGAATATGGCCTAATGCAACTTACTTCTGAAATATATGACCTTCTAAAGAAAGCGGGCAAATACAGTAATGATGAACTTCATGCTATTTTCGATTCTTGGAACAAGGGTCGACTACAGTCTTTTTTGATAGAAATTTCCGCAGAGATTTTCAAACAGGACGATGACAAGGGAGAAGGTAGATTGGTAGATAAAATATTGGACAAGGCCAAACAAAAAGGTACCGGAAAATGGACTTCCCAAAATGCGATGGACTTAGGAATTCCAATACCCAGCATAGATATAGCAGTAAGCATGAGGGAAATATCCGCCCTTAAAGAGGAGCGTGTTTTGGCAGACAAGCTGTACAATAGACCAGAGCCCGCCATAATGGATAAAAAGGAAATGGCCAAATGGGCAGAAGAAGCACTTTACTTCTCTTTTATTAACACTTACGCCCAGGGGCTTCATCAATTGGCCGATGCCTCCAACGAATACGGTTATGATTTGGACCTTTCCGTAATAGCCAAAATTTGGAGGGCAGGATGTATTATCCGTGCCGGCTTGCTGGAAGACATTTCCACGGCATTTACCAAAGACAAACAATTGCCTAATCTGCTATTATCCCCACAGTTTGTTCCGAAGGTACAATCTACGGTTGCAGCAACGAGAAATCTAGTAGCTTATGGTGCCAAAAATGGTATTCCATTGCCAGGTCTTTCCAATTCATTGACCTATTTTGACGCTTATACCTCTGGAAGATTGCCTTTGAACCTTATTCAGGCACAACGTGACCACTTTGGATCACATACCTATGAGAGAACAGATATGGAAGGTATATTCCATACCGAATGGGAAGAATAATCACCAGTTTTATTTAGGTTTTGCTGACAAGTTTTATTTGGGCCATTTTTAATCAAGGTTAAAAATGGCCCAAATCATTTATTATGTATATGGGCATTCCAGACACAAACAGAAAAGTGTATCAGAATCACGTTATAAAACCCTCCAATCAGGTAGATTTTGGAATAACAACTGGAATAGCATTCGTCTGATACCAGTACCACAAGTTAAACACTTTCTATATTAGAGCTTTGGTTATCCAAGTATTAGTGGCAAATAACTTCTTTAAGCTTTTCTATCAACCTCTAAACAAAAAACACCTCAACCACAAATGTCATGGTGTTGCCTCCTAGAAAAAGCAACTAAACAACCATTACCAAAATTCAACCCATCGTTATAAATAATGTGTTCAGTAGCAGCATCTAATCCAAAAATAATATTCGCGTATGAATCAACACCCAAGAGGCCAGCATTGACGTCGTAATATTGCTCCGAACGAGCTTCATACCCAGCCTGTAAAGATGTCGCCATTTCCGATGATATAGATCTGTTATGCGCATCCTTTACACTTGGTCGACCCTCCGTATCATATCCAAAAATTGTATTTATTCCAGGTCTCCCCCTATGATCTACCTAGGCATAACTCCCCGAAAAATTTACAGCGCTTATTCAAGGTTCGTAAGAACAACCACAATCAATGCCCGTTTCACTGCCTTTCATTATACCATCATTACAAATGGCCCATGCCATGGGCTCCAACACTTCATCGTCATTATTACAAGAAGTCAACAAAGCCATACCCACTATAGGCAGCAAAAATGTATCTTATATTATTTAGTTTCATAGTTGCATTTCTAAAAGTTATGTGATTATTGATTTTTGGATGTAATAACCCAGGTCTTATAAACCGGTAATTGTAACGCTTTAAGGCCTGTAGGAGTGCCTAATAAGGAATTTAGCACCCAGCACTAGACATAGTGTTATTGCTTTCAAAGGCACCCACTGCCTCCTCGGCAGTTTTAAATCCTCCTGGAGCCATTCCGCCGATGACAGCATTAAACTGAAAGAAATGGAAGAAAAAACTGTCCTACAAAGGTCTGGCAAAATGCCTTACTCCATTCCCCGTAGTTGTCTTAATATCGGATGTTCCTGAGATTTCAACACTTCCTAAAGGGGAAACGACCAATACCTCACTTTCCAAGCCCGTTTACAAGGGCGCTACGGGTCCTAAAAAATACATTCTTCCCCCTCTAGGAATTGCCTGCATAACCAAATCTTCTTCCAAATCACCTTCGACATCAATGTTGATTTCCGTCAAGACTGTTTCATCAAAACTCCCATAAGCCAGGTCTGGCATTCGTTGGATTTAAGATTTACTACAAAAACAGTGTTGTCCGAACCTTTGGAAGGTTCAAATCCGTAAAAAATCCGCGACATCCACAGAGGTTCCCATGGAAGATGGGGCGTCTGTGTGATCCGCCGCCACCAAAATAGCCGATGCCATCGCTAACAAGCCAAATCCAAATAATATTATTGTCTTTTTCAGAATTTAAGATATTTTTTAGATAAAAATCACCCTTACCTATGGAGGTTAATATGTCGCGGTTTGGCTTAAGGTGTTAATATTATGTTAATCGATTATATAGAAAAAACGTCTTCATAATTATCAAGTCCCATATTTTAATTTATTTTTACCCTCTAAAATTTGGATCTATGAATCCTTCGGCCTCTGGTTGGATAGATAAGTTTGGGTATCTGGTAAAGGACAACAATGATTATTTTGGTTCTTTTAAAGAGTTATACGCTCTTCTAAAAAGTACCGGCTTTGTTTATGGAATCAATTTGGATATACCCCCCTTCATTATTAAAGAGGTTCCCTTATCTGAGGACGAAAAGGCCAAGATCAATTTGATAACTGCCCTCTATTTCACTTATAAGCTTAAAAATAAGGAACCTAATTTTGAAGCCTTCTTGGGATACATCTTTAAATTCTATAAAGATTTAGGAATAAACAGGATTTCGTTTTTGAATAAATTTCTCACTGGAAAGAAAACATCTTCCAAACTTGAAAACCTTTTAAATTCAAGAATCTATTTGGAGGACAATGTTATCAGCAAGACGTTCAATAACATTATCACCAATTCCTTATTATTCATAGATGTTCTTAGTTTTAAAAAATATCTTGAAGGCGAAACTGCTATAAAAGAATACGCACAACGACTAGAACATATCACCATAAATATTACATATCATACCTTAAACTCAAAAGAGAAAAGCAAGAATGACGAGAAATTGGCTCAACTTTTTGCATCGTCATTAACCTTTATTGAGAGCGAGAAACAAAATTTTGACGGCTCTTACAGAGATGAATTGTTAAACAAATATTCGACATCCGAAAACAGGTATTTTCTGGATGTTGCCTGCTTGACGGTTTGGGAAGATCTGTCTTTGGATTATACTGAATCGGAGTTTATTTTTGGCTTGGGCAGAGACCTTGGTTTTGATCAAATTCAAATTGTAAAATCACTCAAGGACGTCACCAATTTTTTTAGTTTAAACGCGGACAAAATACCCCATCTCAAGGACCATAATTTGGCTGTCCAATTTTACGACAGCATGGCCAAAATTGTGAAAAAATTAATTTTAAGAAACAGCAAACGGCTGCAAAAAGAACTATCGGAAAGCAAGGAATTGGTCACCTTGTTGTCTAAATCCACTGTAAAGGATCTAAGCCCGGAAGAGAAGAGAAAAGTACAAAATCAACTCCTGGATATTTTCAAAAGCATCCCTTCGCTTGCGATTTTCATACTTCCTGGAGGGGCAGTTTTACTACCTATATTCATAAAATTAATTCCTAAATTACTACCTTCATCATTCGACGACAACAGGGTTGACGAATAGCTTAAAAACTACCCAAATTGCCACTATAAGAAAAACCTATAGTGTATTAATTTCAAACATAAATAATTAAAAATCAACATATTAATATCTATTACTGCAACCATAACTTAAAATCCTTAACCCGCTCCCTACTCACTATGATTTCTGCTCCATTAAAGCGATTCAATTTGATTTCCAACCTAGAATTGGTGTAAGAAACAATATCTTTTATATGGTTAATATTGATGTAGAACTTTCTGCTTACGCGGAAAAAGGAATTAGGATGAAGTTCCGATTCCAAGTTGTCCAAACTAAGATCCAACAAATAATTTCTACCATCATTTGTGAAAGCATAGGTCCCTTTGTTCTCACTGTAGAAACATTCAATTTCTTCCGCGTTAACAATTTTTAGATGCTGCCCTACACTCACCGTAAACCTCTTTTTGTATTCACGCTCCACAGGGTTGACAAGCAGCTTTTTTATATCCTCAAAATCAAGTGACATTTTCGGTTTTTCAGGCCTAAACGCGAGGTACTTTTTTACGGCAATTTCCAGCTCTTCATCATCTATAGGTTTTAACAAATAATCTATGCTGTTCAACTTAAAAGCCTGCAATGCATACTCATCATATGCGGTGGTAAAAATCACCGAACTTTTAATATCTACCGCCTCAAAAATCTCAAAAGACAGTCCGTCCGAAAGCTGAATATCCAAAAAAATTAAATCGGGATGTTTATTTTCCCGAAACCAAATTATAGCCTCCTCTACCGAACAAAGCATTGTGGATACCTCTACCTTCAAATGAGCCAATAGTCGCCCCAATCTTCTTGCGGCAGGTTTCTCATCTTCTATTATGATTGCGTTCATCCGTAATAAAAATATATTAGTTTTTTAATTGATCGGTCAGCTTAAATTTCAGTTATTTCTCCATATATTTTCGAATCTGTCTTTCTTCCCAATTTCTAAAAAACCCCGGTTTCAATTTCCAAAAGTAAACTCCAGTCACCAATAGGATTACCCCCCAAATAACCGGCACAAAGATCATGTTCCACTCTACCCAACTCAAGAATCCCTGATCCTTGAGCCCTTGGGCTATAAAAAAGTTACGGACACTATCTTTGAACAAAAGAAGAAGAGCGTTCACAACTACATAAATTACAACATGTGCATAAAAATTTTTAAGAGAATCTAACCGCTTTTTAGCACGACTGTATTGTTCTATATCAACCCCTTCCGTTTCCATCATCTGTATTTTTCCGATTCCTTTTTCTCCTTCTCCATATACTTACTAATCTGCCTTTCCTCCCATTCCTTATTAAAAAACGGATTGTACGAAAAGACTTTCAAACCATGAAACAATAATCCAATACCCCAAAACAACCACACTGCAAAACTCCCAAAGTCCCAAAATGCCTCCAGAAAGGATTCTCCATTACTTAAATTTCTTATAATCTTTACCGTTGTAATAAATACATTGACAGCTAGATATACTACAAGATGAATATAAAAACCCTTCAATTCCACGACGTGTTTTTTAGCGCGTTCCAGTTTATTTTCCTTCCCTTTATCCATTATTTCCATTTGTTTTGCGAATCATTACCCTGCATAAACTCCTTTATTTTTCGTTCCTCCCAATTTTTGCCAAAAAAAGGATTCAAGCCAAAGAGCTTTACTGCCCGAAAAATCAACCCTATTCCCCAACCAAAGGCTGCCCACAGAAACCAAGCATACTGCCATTGATTGATCCAATAATTAAGAGCAGCGAGGAATCCTACAAAAACAAGGTAAGCCATAAGATTCAAATAGAATTTCTTAATAGCCTCCACTCGCTCCTTCGCCCTAAAGTATTTACCTTCCTTATCTAAATTTTCCATGATTTAATTTTAATTCAAAATTCGCCAACCGGTCATTCTTTTTCAAAAATATAATTATGAATTGTTGATTTTGCGGGATGGGCCGTAAGCCTAGAAATTTTCATCTTCCATATACTTTTGAATTTTTCTTTCTTCCCAGTTTTCCCCCAATAAGGGATTAAAGCCAAAAACCTCCATCCCATGAACAACAACCCCAAACCCCCATCCCGCAGCCGGGAAAAGCACCCACGGAAAACTACTGGTATTATAATTTATAATAGCCAAAACGGGCAACACCACACAGTAAGAAATAAGATTGCCATAAAACCCCTTAACAGCCTCTACCTGCTCCTTAGCCTTTTGATAGCGCTTATCCTCCAAAAATGTTTTCTGCGTTTGCACAACCCCTATTTCTTCACTTAGTACAGGTAGTTTAACTGTAAAGTCTGAAGTTGTTTTTTCAATCTCCACTTTCCTGTTCGACAAAATACCGTACCGTTCCCTTACATTCCGAAGCCCTACCCCTGTACTTTTTTTAACAACCTGTTTTTCCTGCAAGTTATTGGACACACACAACATCCCCTCTTCTTCATACACCCGAATACGCAATGGCTTGGCTGCAGTAACCACGTTGTGTTTAACCGCATTTTCCAATAGGAGCTGTAATGACAAAGGCACTATTTTGCTTTCGATACCACTACCCTGTTGAGGGATATCAAAAACGATACTATCCTCAAACCTCATTTTCAATAATCGCACATACGTTTTAGCAAAGGCAAGTTCCTCGTCCACTGTCACCAAATCCTTATTCTTTTGCTCCAAAACATAGCGATAAACCTTGGAAAGGGAGGTCGTAAACTTTTGGGCCTGTTCGGGATCTTCCTCAATTAAACTGGTCAGCACATTTAGGCTATTAAAAAGAAAATGCGGATCTAATTGATTCTTCAGCGCATCAAACTTGGCAGAGGCCGTACCTGCAATAATTTTTTGCTCCTTTACCTTGTTTTCTTGGCGATACTTAAAATACCAAGCGAAATAAAAAATTCCAGAAATTAAAATTGCCAGTAACAGCGAAAATTTATAATACTCCAATTTTTCAGAATTCAAAAATTCAGCAATCGGCTTTTTTTCAATTCCAACCATCAATATCAAACGAGATAGGAATATCCCGACCAAAGAGAGTATTATATTTCCGAAAACACCTATAATTAGACGACTTTTACGGTAGAATTGATTTTTATACTTCACCAGAAGAAATTGAATCCAATAGGCGTTGACCATATATAGAATTACAGCGAAGATCATATTGCCATAATACTCTTGCAAAGCTAGCTGGACACTAAACCCTTCGTCAAATTCCCCCATAAAGAAATAAACGGCAAGAAAAATAAAATATATCAATGTCCCTACAAACAGGGCATTGCCTAAATATTTAATAAAACGCATCATTTACATTCCTTTTTGAATAGTTCTTTATTGAAGGATTACGGCTATCTACTTTTAAAGTTAGCAAAAAGTTTCCAAGACAAAGCTACACCCCCCTTAATTACAACAGACATCTTCTGGACACCACCATCTGTCCATATTACGTATTTTCATGTTAAAGCAATCAGCATTACAATATTGATATACAGATTCTAGGGAGTTGTTATATACTAATTTACTTTGATCATGACCAGACATAAATTGATTTACGATCGTAGCTATGATAATCAATATTAATTTTTGCATAACACAGTGGTTTTTATTCTTGATTACGCAAATATGATTCAATTGAATATCGTCTAGAAATGGAATTTACCCAACTGTTATTTTCTTTGGATGAGTTGCGAAAGGGGTTAATTAAATATAAAAAAAGAGGACGCACCCCTACGTCCTCTTCTAAAAGTTAAAAAATAGTTTTATTAAAAACTTATTCTTCAAGTCTTAACTTATGAATGTTAAAATTAACATTAATTCCAAAGGGAAACGATCTTTTTTTAAAAAAAATTAACTCAATCAGTAAGTTAAAGGCTCTACAAGACCGGTCAATTCCAAAATTTGTGTGTGAATTAAAAAAGATAGAATTTACTATCTAAAGTTCGTGCTCTGTTCATTTTTTACACCGCCCAAAAAACGACCAGGGCCGCACAGTCCAGGCTACCTTCACCCAATGTGGAAACCACTTGATTTAAGACGAAATCGAAGATTCACGAAAACCTATAAAAAACAATAATAACCACTTAAGTAAATTGTAAATAGGCCGTTCTGTTGTCCCTTTAATCTACATAGTATTTAAAGATAATACACCTAGATCAAATAAGGTTGAACACGGCATTCAATGTTTATGGTTTAGCAGGTCTTCTTCCGTGGTGGAGATGACATGGCCGTAAAGAATTATTGAAGCCTTGGAAATAATTTAGGTCATGGCATCGGTCCATAAAATCCTGAGATTTTAGGGGCCATCTAGCGAAGAAGGGTCTTTTCTCCCGCCTACCGGCGAGGCAGGTTTGTTTAGCTCATGGCTGGTTATTTTCTTAGATATGAATTCGTGAACCTGCGGTTTCGTTTTATTCATTGCCTAATCATTTTAGAAAAAGGTATTCATCAACTAAATTGAAGATTCACGAAATCCGATAAAAAAAATAACAACCCATTGAGTAGAATGAAATAATAAATTGAACATATGTTTTAGTATATTCATTCCTAATAGATAGCATTAAATTACGAGGTTTTAACCATTAACTAGAAAATAAAAAAGAGGACGCACCCCTACGTCCTCTTTTGAAAGTTAAAAAATAGGCTTTTTACCAAATAACTTATTTTTTAAGTCTTACTTATGAATGTTAAAATTAGGGATTTTTTTCATAACAAGCGTGCTTTTATTGAAAAATAATTACCTCAAATTATAAATTCCATTCACTTAGAAAACCTATTAAGACTCCTGAAATAGTTGAAACATCACTTTACACACTGACTTATAAGTAATTACAAGCAAGCCAGTTATTAACTAAAGTAAACTTCGAAAGCCTAATAATCCCGCAGACATTTAGGGCTGCCCCGAAAGAATGCCCCCATTCTCAGGTGAAAATAGCAGATTGTTGTTCCATTGAAGGGTGTATAATTGCGTTCCTTCATCACCTAGATCCTCCCCATTTTACATGAAAGGTGTTGCAGCCCATCCGAGTCACACACTTCTTTGACAGCGAAATGCCGTAATACTTTGGGAAGCAATTTTTCAAAATCCGTTCCGCCATGGACCCTTCCTCCGAATTCTTCAAGCCTATACCATACACCTTTTATTATATTTTCTGGTGATAGCCAAAATAAAGAACGGTATACCAAGCAGTGTAAGCCGAATTTTAAGATCTGACAAAAATATGTTCCTCTGCCTATGGCGGGCTTTTAATGACAGCAATCGACCCCGACCTATGTGGACCTCCTAAATTACGAACTAATTCAACCTCGCCTCTTCTAAGAGTCAGAACAGGGCTTAATCTAAAGCTCAAAATCACAACCGTTCCTGTTAACGCTACAGGAACAATATAATTGATTGGCCTTGGATACAGGTCCTCCTTTTAAGAGACTGCCACTAGAAGTGCGAATGATGCTCAGACCTACAGAATATTGAAGTAAAAATGAATATTGAAAATGCTCCTTAGAAGAATGGTTTTCAAACCCATGCCAATTTCCACAAGCGGTTTAAGGCAATAAGCAAAAGTGGTCTATGACCTATAAAAAGGAGTATGGAGTATAAGCAAACGCAGAATACACAGGCCAGGCATATTTTTTTTGAACAATTAATTCCATTAATTAAAGTAATTTTGCACTATGGTAAGAAACATTCAGCTCAGGACCACCCTATTGGAAGAATCCGTAGAAGGTATCCTAAAAAAGAAAGCTGCAAAATATTTAAAAACCCCTATTCAGGAAATTTCAACGATAAAAGTGCTTCGAAAATCTATCGATGCTCGGAAATCTACCATATATTTTAATTATAAGGTTTCAGTTTATATTAACCAACCTGCACCAAAAAATAATGAATACAGTTTTGAGTACCAAGATGTTTCCAAAGCCAAAAAAATACACATTATAGGTTTTGGACCTGCAGGCATGTATGCCGCTTTGCGCTGCATAGAACTGGGATATAGACCCATCGTCTTGGAAAGGGGAAAGAATGTGAAGGACCGTAGGCGCGACCTAAAGGCCATTAACAGGGACCATATCGTAAATGAAGATTCCAATTACTGTTTTGGCGAAGGAGGTGCAGGCACCTATTCCGACGGCAAGTTGTACACGCGAAGTCTTAAAAGAGGAGATGTTAGAAGAATCTTCGAAAACTTGGTTTTTCATGGTGCAACAGAACAAATCCTAATAGATGCCCACCCACATATAGGCACCAACAAATTACCCAAATTGGTACAGAATATTAGGGAGACCATAATTAAACATGGAGGGGAGATACACTTTCAAACCAAGGTCGTCGATTTTAAGATTCACAATAACACCATCAAAGGAATCGTTTTGGAGGACGGTAGCGAAATGCCCACGGACAGAGTTATTTTGGCTACTGGGCATTCGGCAAGGGATATATACTATTTATTGAACCACAAAAAAATTGCCATACAAGCCAAGTCATTCGCTATGGGTGTCCGTGTAGAACATCCGCAACATATTATAGATAGCATTCAATACCATTGTTCAGGGGAGCGCAACGAGTTGCTTCCGGCTGCTTCCTATAGTCTGGTAGAACAGGTTAAGGATAGAGGGGTATATTCGTTTTGCATGTGTCCGGGAGGGTTTATAGTTCCAGCTGCAACGGCTCCAGGAGAAGTGGTCGTCAATGGTATGTCCCCTTCCAAGCGAAACAACTTATTTGCCAATTCGGGAATTGTAGTGGAGATAAATGTGGATGTTGACATCCATAAATATGAACACTTTGGGGCATTGAAAGGTTTGGAATACCAGAAAGATTTGGAGCGATTAGCTTTTACCTCTGGAGGAAGAAATCAAACTGCTCCTGCACAACGATTAACTGATTTTGTGGAAGGAAAACTGTCCAATGATCTAAATCCGACTTCATATCAACCTGGCCTTAAATCAGCCCCTTTACATTCGCTTTTACCTAAATTGATAGGTAGCAGACTGCGTTCAGGTTTTACGGCCTTTGGAGAGAAAATGAGGGGTTATTACACCTCAGAAGCCAATGTGGTGGGAGTAGAATCAAGAACCTCTTCTCCCGTAAACATCCCTAGAAAAGAAAATTTGGAACACCCTGAAATCAAGGGACTATTTCCCTGTGGTGAAGGTGGCGGTTACGCTGGCGGAATAGTATCGGCCGCCATGGACGGTGAACGCTGTGCCGAGGCTGCGGCCGCTGGACTCTAGGTCTATTTATTGATTTAAACGGTTTATCCAAACTAATCCCCTACCTTTGCCACTTATTTTACATATTACATGACATTCAAAGACTTAGGTATTATAGAGCCTATCCTAAAAGCCTTAACGGCAGAAGGCTATACAAATCCAACTCCAATACAAGAACAGTCCATTCCCATATTACTTAAGGGTAAGGACTTATTGGGTTGCGCGCAAACAGGAACCGGTAAAACGGCGGCATTTTCCATCCCCATCATTCAACAAATGGTTATGGATCGAGAAGCCAATCAACAACAACGAAAAATTAGAACCTTGGTGGTTACCCCAACAAGGGAACTGGCCATCCAGATCGGAGAAAGTTTTACCTCATACTCTCGATTTACAGGAATAAGAAACACTGTAATTTTCGGAGGCATTAAGCAGGGAAGACAAACCGATGCACTTAGAAAGGGTGTTGACGTGGTTATAGCCACCCCAGGAAGGTTATTGGATTTAATGAACCAAGGGTTTATTTCCTTGAAGGATATTAAATACGCCGTATTGGATGAGGCCGACCAAATGTTGGACATGGGCTTTATCCACGATATAAAAAAGATAATTGCCAAACTACCATCAAATAGACAATCGTTATTCTTTTCCGCCACCATGCCACCGGCTATAGTGGAACTATCCAAAAAAATCCTGGGCGATTTTGACCGTGTTACCATTAAACCTCAACAGGCTACAGCGGAAAAAGTGGAACAAGGGGTTTATTTTGTCACCAAAAAAAATAAATCAAACTTATTGATCCATCTTTTGGAAAAAGATCCCAATGATTCGGCCCTTGTTTTTTCACGAACCAAGCATGGGGCCAATAAAATTGTAAAACAGTTGGCCAAGGCCGATATTAAGGCCGACGCCATTCATGGAAATAAGTCTCAAAATGCTAGGCAAAAAGCATTGGGCGATTTTAAGGATGGGGTATTAAAGGTGCTTATAGCAACGGACATTGCCGCTAGGGGAATAGATGTTGAGGAACTTTCCTTGGTCATCAATTACGACTTGCCCAATGTTCCGGAAACTTATGTACATCGTATAGGTAGAACAGGTAGGGCCAGTGCCAGTGGTATTGCACTATCCTTCTGCGATGCAGAAGAAAGACCTTATCTAAAAGATATACAAAAACTTATAAACCAGCAGGTTCCTGTAATAAAGGACCATCCGTTTGTGGATGACGAATCTGAAGAGGTGCCTTTGGTAGAAAAAAAACATCACAACAACAGGCAAAAACCAAGAACTGGTCATTCCAATTCCAGGGGCGGCAGAAATAACCGCCCTAATAGAAACCGGAACAACAGACCAAAAAGGGATTAGCATTTAAAAACTAATCCACTTTGGGACTTATTGGTCAATGATATAAATCCCCGATAATTAGCAGGTATTTAAAAAATTCAAGATATTTATTCTTTTAGAACAATCTCTTTTTTAAAAGAATAAATATCAAATGAAAAATTTACTTACTTCGCTAGTAATCGGTTTGGTCCTTTTTGCTATTCCACTACCCTCACTATCCCAAACTACGAACATCATTAGTTATAACATTAAATATGACAATACTGGGGATACGATCAACAATTGGAACGACCGTAAAACTTCCTTAGCAAAACTACTTCAGCATTATGATGCCGATATAGTAGGCATTCAAGAGGGATTACACCGTCAGGTAGACTACTTAAACACTGTCCTGACCGGTTATTCCTATGTGGGTGTAGGTCGGGACGACGGTCAAGAAAAAGGGGAATATTCTGCAATTTTATTTAATTCCAAGAAATTTAAGGTACTAAAAACGAATACCTTCTGGTTGTCCGAAACGCCCGAACAAGTATCTGTAGGATGGGATGCTTCCTTGGAACGAATCTGTACCTACGCGCTCTTTCAAAATATAAAGACAAAAAAACAATTTTGGGTATTCAACACCCATTTTGATCATAGGGGCGTACAGGCTAGGGTCAACTCCGCACAACTCATTTATAAAAAAATAAACGAAATAAACACCTCCAAGCTTCCTCTTATCCTCATGGGCGATTTAAATTTAACCCCTGACACCGAGCCTATTCAATATTTAAAAAAGAACCTGACAGATGCCATGGAGATATCAAAAAAACCCTTCTATGGTCCTATTGGCACCTTTAATGGATTTAACCAGGACAGAATTATGGAAAATAGAATTGACTATTTCTTTGTGAAAAATGTTAACGTCCTGTCCTATACCCATATTGATGACCGAATGCCCAATAACAAGCATATTTCGGACCATTTACCAATTCTAATGACCATTGCCAATTAATTGAATATATGCACACCCCATCACATTATAAAAATGAAGACCTAACAGAAGTAAAGGAATTCATAAAGCAAAACAGTTTTGGAATATTGGTGAACCAAACCAATGGGAAGCCTTGGGCCACACATATTCCCTTGGAATTGGACTTGGACGGTGAAGGAAAGGACATTTTGGTGGGGCATATCTCAAAAGAAAATCCTCAATGGAAGGCCTTTAAGGACAACGAAGAAGTTCTAAGCATCTTTAATGGCCCACATAGTTATGTCTCCTCATCTTGGTATAAGGAAGAGGAAGTACCCACCTGGAACTATATTGCTGTTCATATATATGGAAAAATAAAAATTTTGGAGGAAGCGGCCGTCCTCGCCTCCCTTCACAAATTAGTGGACAAATACGAAAAAGAATCTACGAATCCCATTTCCATAAATAATCTATCCAAGAATACCATGAAACAAATTAAAGGTATTGTAGGGTTTCAAATCAGTATTACTGATATTCAAGCTACCTATAAATTGTCTCAAACACGGCAACAGGACCATCCAAAAATATTGGAAGAACTACAGAAAACCAATAAGCCTGGTTCCTTGGGAATTGCCAGTTGCATGAAACATTTAAAAAAGTAAAACCTAAAAGGATTTATTATTCGCATTTAAAAATATTGACACATGAGCCTAGATCAAGAAAAACTAATAGCTGCCAAGGAAGCAGTGAAATATATTAAAAGTGGCATGACTGTGGGATTGGGGACAGGTTCTACGGCGGCCCATATGGTGAATGAACTGGGGCTTTTGGTAAACAAAGGACTCGAAATAGTTGGCGTACCCTCCTCGGAGAACACCAAAAATCTAGCAACGGAAAAAGGTATTCCATTGACTACCCTGGAAAATGCCAGTTCAATTGATGTCTATATTGATGGTGCCGATGAATTTGACCCCTATATGCAACTTATAAAAGGAGGTGGAGGTGCCCTTTTAAGGGAGAAAATATTGACCTATAATTCCGATTTGGTCATCATCATTGCAGATTCACAAAAAGAGGTAAAAAGGTTGGGCGATTTTAAACTACCTGTGGAAACCATTCCACTCGCTACCAAGAAAATAGAGCAGTTGCTGAAAAAAATGGGGCTTCAGCCTATATTAAGAATAAAGGATGGCAAAAACTTTATCACGGATGAAGGTAATTTTATTCTAGACCTTAATATTGCGCATATTACCAATATTCCCGCGTTGGAAAGCAACCTAAAGCAAATTCCAGGTATTGTAGAAACTGGCCTATTCTTGGATATGGCCGATATTATTATTGTAGGGAAAGGTGAAACCGCCGTTACTATTAAAAAATAAGAAGCTTTAGGCCATTTAATGTACCGCTAGCCAGATTACTGGACTTACTTGGCCACCATATACAGAAGAACCTGTAACTTAAGTTACAGGTTCTTCTGTATTAAAATAAATTTAAAAGAAAAATTTCTCAACGTGCTTTTCTGATCAATATGGCCATATAAACATATTTCATATCCCTTAACCCAATACCTTCCTGCATAGCTTTGGTAGAAGCCGGTGTGGCGCCCTCACTCCAATTAATATTTTGGTTCAGGGCCTGCTTATAGTCCTTGAACATACTTACAGTCATATGGGAAGCGTAGGTATCACTTCCTATTGGGCTAATAAAGCGTATTAAACCCCAATTGCCTTTTCCTCCAGCATCTACAACTTTTTGGTGGATAGGCTGAAAGATTTCCATCTCTGCCTTTTCATATGAATCGTAATTTATTAAGTCTACCTTCATTAAATCTATTTGGGCTACGGTACCCAAAGCCATGTTGAACTCCCCTTTGGTAGTGGCAATTTCTTCTGCAAATATTCTTACCGCCAAATCCCTGGTTGCCGAGGAATGGTTTAGTTTTTTGTTAAGGTCGATTTCCGACATTTTCGGATACGCTGCCTTGGCCCTGTCCATTAAATGTGCCCAACTGCTACCGTCCATCATCTTTACCGGGTCGTTATAAAGTGAAACGGTCAAGTACTGAAACCCCTGCTGTTTGCCCCCTGGGCTAAGCGCCCATAGGTCCCAGCCGATAATATCCCCTGCTTTTACACGTTGTACCTGAATTTTTTCCCAAAACTCTTCCGTGGCGTTATACTCCATTTCCTGTTCATTGTCTACTTGCATAAATTCAAATACCAAATACAATTTTTCTTGAGCAATAGCCAAATTGCCCATTAACAACAATACGAATAGAATCAAAATTTTTTTCATGATTATCAGGTGTTATTGGTTAATGCTTCTCTTTCGGGTTATAGATCTTCTTCAAGATCACAGCCCAAATTTAGATCCAACAATTGGTTCTCTTGAACACAAATGGAATGTTATATTAACCAAATAGATTAATAATAATCAAGTAGTTAGGACGAATGGAAGTTATTATTTTCCGTAGGCAAGCTTAAAATTACCAAAGCATAGAACCCATTATTTTAAATAGTATGTAAGTGTTTGAGAAGATGTTCTTTAAAAGATTTACTTATGGGAATAACTTTTCTGTTAATTTCCAAATGGTTATCGGAAACCACATCCAATTTGGAAATGTTCACCATATAGGATCTATGAACCCTAATAAACAAATGGCTCTTAATTTCCTTTTCAACGACCTTAAGTGTTGTACTGATCAAGTAGTTCCCGCTAGATGTTATTATATTACTGTAATTTCTATCGGCCTCTATATAAAGAATTTCATCTAGCAGTAACTTCACCATTCTTCCATTATGTCTAACAAAAATTCGGTCTACCATAATCTCAAAATGTTCGGAGATATCTTTGGCCTCCGCTCTATTTTCATGTATTTGATCTACGACCAAGGCAATGGTTCTCTGCAAATCCAAATTATTAAAAGGTTTTGAAATAAAGGCATAAGGGTGTGTAGCTTTAGCTTTGGCAAAAGTAGTTTCATCGCTATTGGCCGTAAGGTATATTATGGGAATCCTTTTGGATTTCTGAAATTCAATTGCCGCTTCAATTCCATTAATTGCTCCCTTTAGGTTAATATCTAATAAAATGATATCTGGGGTGTTTGCCCTAGCGTGTAAAATGGCCTCCTCTCCCCTAGTTTCAATGCCCATGACTTCATACCCCAAATTGGAAAGTTGTACAGATATATTTGCAGCGATGATCATATCATCCTCAACAATTAAAATACGGGTTTTTTGGTTCATAATCAGGCTGCTTTATGATGTTGAAATTCAAATAAAACTGAAGTTCCTTTCTTTTGGTGTAACACCATTTTACCGTCCAATTGCTTGGTTAAAAGTGCTATCAATTGCGTACCAAACCCTGTTCCATTTGCCCTATTTCCGTTCTTGACACCTATGCCATTGTCATTAACTTTTAGTTCTAAATAATCGGACTTCTGGACCAGTCCTATAGTAATAGTTCCTTTAAGGTTGTTGGGGAAAGCATATTTTAAGGCATTTGTAATCAATTCATTAACTATTAATCCTATAGGCGTTGCTATATCAACATTTAGTTCGATCTCTTTCATTTCATAAACCATATTGATTCTTTGTCCGGCACCGTAGGAGTGTAGTACATAATCTCCTAGAATTTTAAAATAATTCTTCATCTCTATACTTGCCAAATTTTTTCCCTGATATAAATTTTGATGAACCATACTCATACTCTGGATCCGGTTTTGGATTTGGTGCATGTTTTCCTTTATTTTCTTATCGTCTATGTGGGTAGATTGAAGGGAAAGCAAACTGGAGACCACCTCTAGATTATTCTTAACCCGGTGATGAATCTCTTTTATCAGGAATTCTTTTTCATTGTTTTGATGTTGCAACAATACATTCTTTCTTTTGTTATTTTTAATGGCTACAAAGCCCAAGATCAAAAGAAACAATAACAGTCCGGTTATAATTGAAGTTAAGATTTGGTTATTCTGTTGCTTTTTTATGGTTCCCCGCTGTAGAAGTATGGTATCTTCCTTTTGTGCAACCTCAAATTCCGTTTGTAACAAAGCAATACGATGATCGGATTCTGCCGTAAAGATTTCTTTTTTTAGCCCGTCATATTTCGAAAATGCTTTGTAAGCCTCCATATAGTTATGATCTCCTGCGTAAGCCTTTCCCAAAGCTTCGTATGCCTGACTTAAATAAAATTCATCCCCAAAATCGACTGTGGCAACATCTAGTGATTTTTGAAGGCTTTCAATTGCATTTTTATATTTCCCCTGTAGATTCTGCATTTTTCCAATAGATAGCCAGGAACGCATCAACATAAACCCATTCTCCAACAACTCGGCATACTTAACAGCATTGTGCCCGGCCTTTTCAGCTTTCTTGTAATTGTTTAAATAGGCATATAAGTCCACAAGTGAAATATAAACATCACTCAAATTATTATAAAATCCGTAACGCTCTCCAATCGCCAATGAATGCTCAAGATATTTTAGCGCTTCCTCATATCTATTTAATTTAAGATAATTGTTGGCTACGACATAAAGGGTGAAATCATAATCCAGATCAATAATCCCGCGTTCTTCAAAGAGGACTATGGATTTAATACCATATTTTAATCCTTTATCATATTTGGCCTGTTTCCAGAAAATATTACTTAAGTCGCTATAAGCAAGTGCTATAGTCTTTTTGTCATTTTGCTCCTCCCCCAATCTCAAAGCTTCCATGGCATAATCGGCAGCCTTGTCCAATTGTCCGCGGCGTTCATAAACATACCCCATTTGTGTATTTAAAAAGGCTAGGTCCTTGGTCAATACCTTACTTTTAGCATTTTCCAACACTATTTGGGCACTGTCCAATTTTTCCATTCGCAAAAGAATAGCCCCTTGGGTAATCAGAAATCGGCCATGCCATAACCTATTTTCCGTTTCAAGGGTGCGCTCCAAACCCAACTTGGTGTATTTTAAGGCCTTTGTCAGGTTTCGAGTGTGCCAATAATAGGCTAGATCGTTTAGGATCTCGAATTTCAAAGTATCTGTGGGAGCGCCCTCATAGAATTTCTCCAAATGTTCCAAATAGGAGGCTCCAAAATTATCGGTATCCACAAACACCTTTTGATAAGGAATCTCCCTGTCAAAATCTATGAGTTGACCAGACAACAATGCACTAAAGAAAATAGTAATGAAGATTGCTATGTAGTGGTGTTTACCCATTTTTTAAAACTATGATATACTTTAAAAAGCCGGGGTTCTTAAATATACGAATATTATTAACATAAATCCTAGGGTAATTAAAACCACTTGTTCGGACAATAAATCAAGCCTTCCGTCCTAAATGAACTGTATATCAATTTAAAAACCAATTAATTAGCCTAAAGTATAGCGTTATTTAATAGTCATGAAATCACCAATAATACTTTTTATGTTTATGGTTTTAGGTTGCATTTCATGTAAAAACGGCCAAAAAACTAAGGGCAATGACATCAATACAGAAAACAATGGAAACCAGGCAATTACAATTAAGGACAGTTTTGAATCGTCCATTACTGCCTTCTTAAATATTAAAGACGAAAAAAGTATCAATTGTATGGTGACGGACAATTATGTAAGAAATATGAATGGAATTTCCGTGATAACCAATAAAAATGAATTACAAGCCAGGTTAAGTTTATACATCACTGGATTTCCCGATTTTACCATATCCATGAGCAATAGTAGTATTTGCGAAAAGCAAGGCTATGTAAACTGGATATTTACTGGAACCAATACGGGCCAGTTTGCCGATGTGATAGCGACAGGTAAAAAAGTTAAAATAAACGGGTTTTCACATTTCTATTTTAATGAAGAGGGCCAAATATACCAAGAGGATATTTTTTACAACGAACTTGAATTTTTGCAACAGCTAGGTTATTCCCTGGAAGCCCCAATCCTTAAATAATTCTAGAATAATGTTACTCCCAATAATTAACTGTATAAACCATTAAACAATAAATATCATGAGAACTCTAAGAAAACCCTATTTTATTGTGGTAGTAGCACTACTACTACCTTTCATTACTTTGGCACAGGGCGTGAAAAACCAAGCCTATTATGTACATGAAGATCAGGTGAAACCCGCCATGGTCCACAAATACATCGAGGTGGCCAATGACTTTACGGAAGCTTGTAAGAAGCATGACCTAAAAGGAATTAGTTGGCAAGTAGCTTCTACTTCCTCCGGGAGATATTTTAATATATCGCCAATAGAAAATATGGCCGAATTGGACAAGAATGTAATGGCACCTTTGTCCGAAAAAATGGGAGAAGAAGCTTTTAGAGACATTTTCAAAAGGTATAATGAATGTTATGACAAACATGGCGATTATGTTATTTTCCTCAACAAGGAACTCACCTATATGCCCGAAGGAATCAGTACAACCACTGAGGGTCAGAACTACAGAAAATGGCATTATTTAAACGTTACCCCTAGTAATATTCAAAACCTTAAGGAAAAGCTTAAGGAGTTGAAGGCCTTATATACCAAAAAAGGATCTAAGGAGTATTATCGGATTTACCACAATGGTTTTGGCTCTATGGGAGATTACTACCTAGCAGTAATTTCCGCAGTGGATGCTGAGGATTATGCCAAAAAATCGAAAGAAAATGAGGCTTTATTGGGCGAGGAAGGGAAGAAATTATTCGATGAAATGTTTAGCTACGTACTAAAATACGAAACTGAGACGGGCGAAATGCACCCTAACCTAGCATATATGCCATCAAATTAAATTTATATTCAGGTAGGTTTAAGTTATTATAACTATATGTTAATACGCTGTAAGTAGATTTTCAAGTTGAATTAGCAACTTCGTAAGAAAATAGACCAACCATTGCTATTTCCTGTCTGCCTGTTTTTAAATAGATAAAATAACGCGAAGGAAAGCATTGATACCCTTATATACTTTGGTCAATGAACCTTAAAAGTGAAAGCACCACAAAAAAAAAGAATTCAATTAACAATAAAAACTCTATAATCATGAAAACATTAAAATCAACTATTGGGGCAATTTTATTATTGACCCTATTTATTCCAACTTCTGGTACCGCCCAAGAAGGCCATTATTTCACGATAACCACCTGGAAACTAAGCATACCCGAAAATGGGTCTCGATCCGAACTCCAGGCACATCTAAAAGAATTTTCGGAAAAAGTATCGTTTAAGAACGATAAGATCATTAGCGAGAAAGTCTTACACCATATCTCCGGGGCAGACCTACGTGATCTAGTGGTAATTAGTGAATATGCCAATTGGAACGATATTGAAGCGGCTGCAAACATGCAGAATGACCTGATGGAAACAGCATGGCCAAATGAAGAGGAACGAAACGCCTTTTATAAATCCTGGAACAAATATGTAGTTACCCACTCCGACGAGATATATCAAGAAAATCCAGACTTGACCAAAAAATAGGTATTAACACAGGCTTAATCGGATTTAATTACCCTTCAAGCCTTGAATAAAATATTAAATTATGAAAAATTTAATCTTAATTGGGCTGGCAATTGTTTTAATTACTTCTTGTAAAGAGAAAGGACCGGAACGTTACACACAGAATTCACCGGAAATAAATTCGGTCAAGAACTTGATCGGCAATTACAATAACAAAACCTATGACACCAGTATCTATTCAGATACCTCTAAGACCTATTACAATACCAAGGATATTTCTATGGCGCCGGACGAGACCATGGACTACCACAAACAAAGGGAAGTATTCTATTCCCAAAGAGGTTTTCTAGACAAGGACCAAGAATATGAAATGGTACTCACAGATGATGGGAAGACATGGGTAAATTGTTGGTTGGAATGGCAAGGTACGCTTGCGGGAAATGGCCAAGTGATCAATATGCCAATACACTTGACCTATCAATTTCTAGATGGCAAAATTGTTCGGGAATACGGCATGTGGGATCCCACAACGGTAGTGCTTGCCCTTCAGGAAATGGAGATGAAAAATAGTATGTCTGCAGATGAAAAAGTTATTCAGACCACTATAGACAATGTTATCAAAGCTTGGAATACCAATGACAAGGAACTAATGTACGCCAATTTGGCAAGCAATGTAGTGAGAACGGCCAACGGGGCGGATATTGCCAAAAAACAATCCGATTACGGAGATATTATGGATATCTATCACGGTGCATTTCCCGATTTTAAGGTGAAATTGGACAAATCTACCATTATGGGTAACAAAACCTATATCAACTGGACATGTACCGGCACGAATAAAGGAGCATTCATGGGCAATCCACCGACAAACAAAAAAATTGAAACACATGGTTTTAGTGTCTGGATGTTCAACACCGAAGGAAAAGCTGTTCGAGAAGATGCCTTTTATGATAACCTTGTAGTTTACGAACAGTTGGGTTATTCCATGCCCATGCCTAAATAATAAAAACCATTAGTCCAAAACAAACTATGATGTAAAAAGAAAACCAACATTAGGGATCTTAATAATTACCTTGAAAACATACTTAGGCTTTAAAGAAAAAACAATGTTGAAACCACGAAACAACCCAAAGCTATAATTGGGATAGTGTCACCGGAATATTTTCTGCTACGACCGGAGGTAGAGAAGCCCACCATTCCCATTCCGTAAAAATAGGGCACAAACTAAAGATTGCTAGAGCAGTGAGTAGTGACGATGAAGGTAACCCGACCGCAATTAGGAGATATTGAACAGCAAATGAAAAACAGTTACTCCGATTTGGAAAAGGTCTTAGCACACTATGGATGCACCTTCGATGATGTAATGGTAGAAAATGTGTTCACCACCAACATGCCCAAGTTTCTAGAAATTGCCTTCTCTAGAAATGAGATTTACAAAAAGTAATTCCCTACCGGTGGTTACCGGCCAGGCGTAAAAGAATTGGCGATACCGGAAATTATGATCGAAATTGAAATGGAGGTCCACAAGGCCAATTAATCCTATAAAAATAGATAAAAATGAAAAACATCCTATTACTATTCCTAGCTCTCAGTAGTATCCCATCTGCCTTGGCACAAAGGAATACTATAAAAAAAGACATTAAAATGTATACCCAGGTATGGGATGAAATTATTAATCATGGAAAAATTGACGAAATCAACAACAAGAATTTTGACGCCAACATTACCCTTATTTCCTACCCGGAAAATATCGTTGGTATTGAAGGGTTTAAAGCTTACTATCAAAATTACCTTACCGGATTTTCAGAAGTCAGCTTCACTATTATGGATGTCTTTGGACAGGGCGATAGAATTGTAAAACATTGGAATTTTAAGGGAACCCATACAGGCGAATTTTTCGGAATTCCAGCAACTGGAAAAAGCGTAAACGTCGAAGGAGTAACTCTGGTGAGAATGAAAAATGGCAAGATTTCCCAAGAAGAAGATTTTATGGATAATATGATATTCCTACAACAACTAGGTTTACTTTCCAACCCGGAAAACCTAAGTGTTATCGACGGTCTTTACAAAGCTTTTGCTATTGGCGACATTCCTACTGTATTGGCTAGTATGAATGCCAATATTGTATGGAACGAGGCCGAAGGGAATGCCCTTGCAGACGGGAATCCCTATAAAGGACCAGATGCCATACTCAATGGGGTTTTTGCCCGGTTAGGTGCGGATCATGAATATTTTAACCTTACTGATATCCAACTTCACGAAATGAGTAATAATCAAGTTCTTGCTACACTGCGCTACAATGCCAAATTAAAGAAAAATGGAGCACTAATAGATGCTCAGGCAGCCCATCTTTGGACGCTTAAAGATGGAAAAATATTTGCCTTTCAGCAGTACGTAGACACTAAACAACTTGATGATGCTGTCAGCAATTAGAAAAAACAAAGATATACGAGAATTCCGCATACTTAGCAACGTAGGCAATAAACTATAAATATAAAAACATGAAAAAGACTATAGTAACACGACATAGGGTAGGTAACATAGACACCTGGCTTAAGGGCCATAAAGACAGAGAAAAATTATTTGCACCCGTCGTATCCAGTTTTAGAACATTTCAGGACACAAATGACCCTAATTCAGTGGTTTTAGTTTTTGAGGATGCCGATATGGATAAGCTTGGTGCTATTATTAACGATCCCAAGCATAAAGAAATTAAAGATCGGCATACCGTTTTGGAGCCAATCATATTGTCGATGGAGGTAGCGTTGTAAAACGCATCTTAAACCCCAATACTATTCTTGAAATTAAAAACAAAGCAATAAATTGAAAGAGATCACCATAATCTCCCCAATAGAATAAAATATAAAATCCATAACTTAACCTACTAGAATAGAAACAGAAAATCAACAAATTTTTTATGATCTATTATTGGTTACACCTAGTATATATTTTTATTGGTTCAAAATTATTTTGGAAGGAAGTTGATCTTACTTCGAATCAAACACGAAAACGAAGGGTAAGTATTTTAGATTGCGACACCTTCAGGTATATGTCCAATGCCAAGTACGCTTATTACATGGACTTCATTCGATTTGAAAAAATGTTCCGATCAAAACTATTTGAGAACACTGTAAAAAAGGGGATGTACGCTGTTTTAGGGTCTCAAAAAATCATCTACAAAAAACCACTGAAAATGTGGTCAACTTTCACGATCACCCTTATCCTGGAAGGATGGGATGATAAATGGGTATATCACAGTCAGGTTTTTGAACAAAATAACCAGGTGTGTGCCATTGGCTATACAAAAGCCGCTTTTTGGAAAGACAAGAAGGCCCAGGATTTAGAAACGATATTTAAAAATTGTGGTGTTACCATTAATAAAATGAAAATTTCAGCAGAAATACATGACATATTTAATAGTGATTACCAACTTTTAAAAAATACAACTGAAAAATTAACCTAAATACTATGTAGCATGGAAGCAGCAGCTCAGATTACAGTAGAACCCTCAAAAATTATGCAGGTAGGCACTGGGTTTTTCGGAGCCAAAACCTTGCTCACGGCAGTGAATATGGAACTTTTTACCGTTTTGGGCAAAAGGGAATTATCTGGCAAGGCAATTCAATCTAGATTAGGTTTGCACTCTCGCAGTCTATACGATTTTTTGGATGCTTTAGTAGCTATGGGGTTCTTAAAAAGAGAAGGGTTAAAAAAGGAAGCACTTTATAGCAATGCCGAGGATGCCGATCACTTTCTGGACAAGAACAAACCGAGCTACATAGGTGGAATTTTGGAAATGTGCAACAACCGTTTATATCCGTTTTGGAATGATTTGGAGGATGGGTTAAAAACAGGGTTGCCGCAAAATGAAACCAAAAATGGTGGAAAACCTATTTTTGAAGCAGTTTACGCAGATCCAAAAAAACTTAGAGAATTTGTAGGCGCTATGGCCGGGGTACAAATGGGAAATTTTATAGAATTTGCCAAGGCATTTAATTTTTCGAATTACAAAACGCTCTGCGATATTGGTGGGGCGGGAGGATTTTTAGCGGCTTACGTTGCCATGAACAATCCACATATGCAATGTACATCCATGGACCTGCCCCAGGTAGAGCCGATTGCAAAGGAAAACGTCCAGAATATGGGTTTAAAGGATAAGGTGAAAATTACCTCAGGGGATTTCTTTACCGATGATTTCCCAAAATCGGAGATCATCACCATGGGAAACATTTTGCATGATTGGGGCACCAAGGATAAAAAGTTCCTTATCAATAAAGCTTTCAATGCTCTTCCTAAAGGAGGTGCCTTTGTTGTCATCGAAAATATAATAGATAACGAAAGAAATAAAAATGCCTTTGGGCTTTTGATGTCCCTGAACATGCTTATTGAGACAGCTGAGGGTTATGATTTTTCCTTTTCAGATTTTGACAATATGGTCAAGGAAGTTGGATTTGTATCAACCACCCTTATGCCATTGAAAGGACCAACCAGCGCAGCAATAGCCATAAAATAATAAGGTAAACAGTTTTAAAAAAAATTCTCCAGATTAATATTTACAAATAATAGTGTATCTAATTAAAGGCTAACTTTAATTTGTTCTAATTTGGTAGTAAATCTATGAAACTTAAAACCAACCGAATTGAATCTATCGATATTTTAAGGGGCTTGGTCATGGTTATTATGGCACTGGACCATGTTCGGGATTACTTTCATTATGGCTCTTTTTTTATAGACCCCACTAATATTCAAACTACTACGCCCATTCTGTTTTTTACTCGTTTTATAACCCATTATTGTGCCCCGGTATTTGTTTTTCTTGCAGGAACTTCAGCTTTTCTATACGGTAGAAATAAAACTAGCCCACAACTCTCCAAATTCTTACTTACTAGGGGTATTTGGTTAATTTTTATGGAAATCGTTGTCAACAACCTAATATGGACCTTTGATCTTACCTACAGTTTTCCAATTCTTCAAGTAATCTGGGCAATAGGATTTAGTATGATATGTCTGGCTTTTCTAATTTATTTACCAAAAAAAATTATTCTAACTACTGGTCTGCTTATAATTGGCGGGCACAATCTTCTAGATGGCATTGTAATGCAAGGGAACAGTCTGGAATCAATAGTTTGGTATCTATTGCACCAAAGCCAGGTTTTGATACTAGCCCCAGATAAAATGATATTATTTCACTATCCCGTTATCCCTTGGATAGGGTTAATGGCTTTAGGGTACTGTCTGGGGCAACTTTTTTTAAAGGACTTTGATCCCAACCGTAGGAAGACATGGTTGCTACGGATTGGTTTAACCTCCTTACTAGTGTTCTTTGTTTTAAGAGGGTGGAATGGTTATGGAGATTTGGTGCCCTGGACCATTCAAAATACGACCACCAAAACAATTTTATCTTTTTTTAACGTCACAAAATATCCGCCTTCATTGACATTTATCCTAATTACCGTAGGCCCAGCGTTGCTTTTTTTATATGCCATTGAAAATGTAAAGAATTCAGTAACCAATTTCTTTTTGGTTTTTGGGAGGGTTCCCTTTTTCTATTATTTCCTACATGTATTGCTAATTCATATTGTGGCCATTTTTGGAATTCTGATTTTTGGTGGCAATTGGAAAAACATGATATTAACTGCAGATGTATTTATGAATGAAAAGCTGGCTACCTATGGGTATTCACTATGGATCGTTTATCTAGTTTGGATAGGGATCGTTTTGGCGCTATATCCGCTAAGCAAAAAGTATATGATTTATAAACTTAATAATAAGGATAAATGGTGGTTGAGCTATTTATAATTATGACTTATCCTCCTACCTCTTAAATGAGGACTTGAATCTTTAACCTTCTACCCCAACAAAAACTTTTTTCCTTTGGGAGGTGTATACCCAAAAACCAATAGTAATGGTAATTGTTATTAGTGTACCTCCTATATAAGAGATTTCATTGGGCAATTGGAAACCTTCAGGAGCAATCAATATATAGGTACTACATACCATTGTCATAAAAATTGCAGGCAAGAGGGTAACCCAATATGCCTTGTTTTCGTAGATTAGATAGGCGGTTATAGTCCAAAGTACAATCATTGCCAAAGTTTGGTTACTCCATGCAAAATAACGCCATATAATTCCAAAATCGATTTGAGTCAGTATGAAGGCAATGATAAACAAAGGCAAACTTATAAGCAGTCTGTTGACTATTTTCTTTTGGTTGGACTTAAATATATCGGACAATATTAGGCGTGCAGACCTGAAGGCGGTATCGCCAGAGGTAATAGGTGCTGCAACAATACTCAATAGGGCCAGTGCTCCCCCAAGTTGGCCCAACATGTTAAGCGATATTTCGTTGGCCGCCCAAGCTGCATTATTATTATTGGCGATCATAGCACCGTTTAAACCTTCTACATTACCAAAAAACGTCATAGCAGCCGCAGCCCATATCAAGGCTACGATACCTTCTGTGACCATAGTCCCGTAAAATATCTTTCTCCCCAGGGTTTCGTTCTTCATACAACGCGCCATTAGTGGGGATTGGGTGGCATGGAATCCGGAAATGGCACCACAGGCAATGGTAATAAAAAGAATAGGAAACAAGGGAGTTGCCTCTGGATCGCTGGTCATATTTCTTAAATTCCCCGGTACCAATTCGGGAATATTATAGTCCCCAAAAAAAAGTGCAAATAACAGTCCTATCGCCATTAGCAGCATAGCAACCCCAAATATTGGGTAGAGCTTGCTTATTAATTTATCTATGGGCAATAAAGTGGACAGAATATAGTAAACCAAAATAATGGTTACCCAAATCCAAACGCTCCACATATTTCCAGTCATACCATCGATTATTTTTGCTGGACCTACCAAAAAGACGGTCCCAACAAATATTAAAAGTACTACAGAGAAAAAACGCATAAATTGTTTAGCGGTAGTACCAAGATATATTCCCACCACTTCACTAATGCTCAATCCATCATGCCTTATAGACAGCATTCCAGAAAAATAGTCGTGTACTGCCCCTGCAAAAATACTTCCCAGTACAATCCACAAAAAGGCAGCTGGTCCAAACATGGCTCCTGCGATAGCGCCAAAAATTGGCCCCAATCCCGCTATATTTAAAAATTGGATCAAAAAAACCTTCCAAGTGGGCAACGTCATAAAATCTATATCATCCCTAAGCCTAACGGCTGGGGTCTCCCTATCTTTATCTACCCCGAAAATCCTTTCCATAAACTTGCCGTAGGTAAAATAACCTAGTATTAAAACTCCAATTGATTATAAGAATGATATCATCTAAAAAATTTTATAATTTTAATTTTATCGCAAGAGTATATCCCTGCTACCCTTATTCTATATCCTCCAAAAATTCGGCTACAATATAAGCGTATGTATGGTTACCCGACTTACTAAACCGTAAGAGTTGTGCGTTAATATCAGGGTTGGTCATTACAATATTTTCAATGGCCGATAGATACAATTTCAGCTGATTTTTTGTCATTAGCTCCAAATTGCTGGCCAATAACACCAGAACCTCAACTGGAGCTTCCTGAATATGATTCAGCAACAAACTTCTATTGTTGATATCTACTGTAGCAAAGCTCTCCCAAAAAGGCCATTGTAAGCTATCACTTTCCCAGAACAATTTAGGAAGATTTTGTACAATATAGGTACGTACCATGGGAATACCTACTTTAAAAATTTGTACTATTCGATCCTTATAATCAATATACTCCGATTCGCTCAAGGAATTAAGGGCATACATCTGATAATCCTGTTCATTACTCATGAGCATATAGCGCTTCATTTCTTTATCAAAGTTGGATGTGGTATACTCCTGTAGTTCTCTTTTAATGGTTCCGTGCGTTATATTCCAAGCTACATAACAGGAATAGAGCGCCCCATCTACCACAGATTCCTTTACCTCCGCTATTGTGGCACCCGCTATGGCATCTACACCATCCAATTCGGACTCTTTTGGTTTTGAAACCAACTCATCAATTTTCTTTCTTTTCAAAATTGAATTGTCATCCATTAATAAGTGGTGCAATTTTTCATAATCCTCTTCCAGGAATTCGTCATGATCATGTTTCGTCAACGTCTGGCCCTCCACCTTATCATAACCAGCATACGCTCCCAATAAATTCCAATAAAGTGTAAGATACATTAATCTGCATTCGCCATCTGCACAGACCGGAGTACAAATATCAGCTGTATATAGTACTGGTCTATTCTGCTCGGTAACAAGGATATCAATATTCTGATTGCCCAAAGTTTCTACCTCAATAAAAAATGGGGTTGGTTTATTCTTTAACTCCATACCCTCCTGCCATTCCAATGCAAAGAACTCCGGTTTATTGCTCAGGGTTTTATTTTGAGATACACTTGTAAGAATCACGTCTGTTTTTTGAGTCCAAACAAGTCCCAATCCACAAAATAATAATGTAGCTATTATAATTTTCATGATGATTTACATACTTCTTTCATGGATCAATATTTGCTTAACTAACTATTTCTTGGATTCTGGAATAGGTGTATATTTTTGATTTTCTATAAGTTCTATATATTCATCCAAATACCCCGTATAAATATCCCTAGGATTTACATCGTACTTTTTACAGAGTGATGCTGCAAAACCTACAGCGGCACCCATTTGTCCCGTGGTTTTCATTACCCTAGGCCCTCCTAACCCAATGTGGGAGGCACTAAAATTTCTACCCGCCATAAATAAGTTATTTATATTTTTTGAATACAAGCTTCTGTAAGGGATATAATATTTAGGAGTCTTATAAAAAAGTGCTTCAGAAATAAAGTCAGGATTATTCTCATCCTCCAACACCGTCTGATAATGTACATCTACTTCCCTGGTTTCCTCAACTACGCCATCGGGAAAAGTGCGGCCGGATTTGGCATCGTTTAATGTAAAAATGTAATCTCCGACCAATCTGCGGGATTCACGTTTACCAACTAGATAAGATACCCATTCCAATTTACGATTGGCATTTTCAGGTAATTTTTTGGCATTGCCGAAAGAACCATAAATAGCCCTTAGCATATGATCGCGAATTTCCTCGGCATCGTCTATTTGATTAAGATCATTACGGCTAAACTCCCACTGCCATTCCCCTTTTACCTTGGCATAATCTCTAGCCACTGGCATTGCCCAAGGCACCTCTGGAAATTCTGCCACTTCTTCAGCCTCATAGGAACGCCAAAGTACCGAAGACCCCATTACAGCATTGTCGGGTTGTTTTGGACTCCATAATTCCCCATGCTCTTTCCATTCTTCCCCATATTGATCCACACTTTCACGTCCATAAGAAAACTCTGCACCGGCCCAAAAACCTATCCAACCATCTCCAGTTGAATCTACAAAAAGTGGTGCCTCAAAGCGAAAGCGTTCTCCTGATGCTGTTTGACGTGCATCTACATAACTAATTCTATTTTCAACAGCATTTGCATCATAGGCCCTCCAATTTAAAAAGAGGGAAATATTCTCATAACTTTTTACATTGTTATCCCTTTTTATTTGGTCTTTATGTGCTTCGGGAGATCCATTGGGATAATGTTCCGTATCCAACTTTTTAAGAATCCGTTCAAAATTACCATATATACCCAAGGTATGTACTCTAATTTCGCTACTGGCATTACCTCCCAAAACAGGTCGGTCGTGAATCAGCGCAACCTGAAGCCCTTGCTCTGCGGCGGCTATAGCAGCTGCGCAACCAGCAATTCCTCCACCTACAACAACTAGGTCATACTTCTTGGTAACTTTGGGTGCCAATGGCTCCATAACAACATTTTTCCTCCAAGTAGCCAATTTTTTCACGGATGAAGGTGGTTCAACGTCAGAAGTAGTAAAATAGATGGCATCACATCTACCGTTAAATCCTGTAAGGTCTACAAGTTCCAAAGTATTCTTTTTATTCGTTATCTGAACAGCTCCGGCATATTCCCAACCCCATCCAGAACGGAGGCCTAGTGTATTTTCCAACACCAAGCCATTTACTTTTATCTGGAATTTCCCCGGTGCTTCCCATTCTCCCGGCACCCAATTCTTGGTTCGTACCCAAACCTTATACTCGCCATTCTTTTTGAAATTAACCTCGGTTTGCGCATTTTCCACAGGTACACCCATACCATGGGCCAAGAGATAGGAAGAACCCATTTGTTCAATAAATTGAGGGTCAACGACCCACCCCCCCCTTATCGTCAAAACTTTCCGCCTCCAGCAACAAATCTTGGGACTGAATGATATCAAAGCAAAAAAACAAGCCAAGGGCCAATAATACGTTTAAAGATTTCGTCATAATCTCAATTTTATTTAATATAAATTCACTATTCTATTATATTTATTATAGACAGTAACTTACCCCATATTCCTCACATTAACAAAAACCATCTATCTCAATATTTTTATGTTATAACTAGGATTTTGAGTTATCTCCATCTGTAGTATTTGTTTCTACCTGGGAAATAAACCATGATTAGTACAGCCTTGATACAAATGAATTATGTCCAACTTAATTAAAGGAATCGAAAAGTTCAGAGATTGATGTCACGGACTAGTAGATATCTTAAAATAGTAACTTTATTTAATTAATGGATTTAAGGTATTCCATTATTGAATAAGCGACAGCTTTTCCAAATACCCTGGCCCCATCTATGGAAAAAGGAACGCCCGATATATCAGCGTATGGCACTTCTAAAGTCGTAGATAAGGAAATATCCTCGAGGGTTAGGCCCCAGCTCGAAAACGGACTACCTTCTGTTACATTTTTTGCGGTATTCCAGCTTTCACCATAGGGTAAAAAATTGGTATGATAACTTTTCATTTCACCTTTCGAATTCTTTTCAAGAAGTTTTGAGAATTTTATTTGATTTTGCTGATTTATAAAATCATCGCTACCTACTAAATGAATTATCTCATGTCCTTCTCCTGTTATAAATGGACTGTGAATATCCAAAGCAATAGCCACCTTACCACCTCCCCACTGAGGTACGAAAGTGCGTAAGGCATTAGTAGACCTGTGTATCGAAATATTATCATAATCTCGATTATGGTCACGAGGTATCCTTCCTTTGCCTTGTTCCCCATTTTCAACCCCATCTTTATCCATAAAAGGGACAATTAAGAATTCAATATTGTCTCTTAAATATTCTAAATCACTTTCATTTAAAATACTTTCGATAATCCCCTCTAAAACATAATTAGCACTAGTTTCACTTGCATGATGACGAGTAGTTATAACTACTTTATATTTAGATTCATTAATGGTTGGCGAAATAAGAATTTTTTCTATTGCTCTATTGTCTTTGGAGTAGCAAAGTGTGTCGATCGGCGCCAGATGAGAATTATTCAGTTGTGAATAAAATTTTCGGAAGTACTTTTCTGTATATGGTATTGATACGCTAAAATAGGCAATTGTATCTTTTTCATTAAATTTATATGTAAAGCTATTGTCTTCTATTCTGTTCTCGCCATACCATTTCCAGTTGTCAACATTATTAATACTATATGCGGGTCCATATTTTCCAAATACATTGTTTTGTATAAACTTAAATGTCACTTTTTTACCGCTTACATTTGAAGCTTTAAAAAACCAGTGAAACCATTCTCGACTAGCAAGATGCCAATCCGGGTTTAAAACAATGCTGTCTTTTGACATTTTTGATATGAGAATGTTGCCACCAGGAAAATCAGATGTGATTTTAATATTTTGCCCTATAGCAAAACTACTAACGAAGGTTAATATCAATGTAATGTTTTTCATTTTTAAGTCAATGTTTTATATCCATTAAATCTTTATAAAAAATAACAATTTTAGTATCAAATACGTTCTCCATTTATACACTCCCTCCCTTTTCGGCACACATTTATTTCAGTCCAGTTGATTTATTTTACATCTCCTTATTATTCTGCAATAAATCGATTTAGCTTTAAAAATGTATTACATATATGTTATGGTTAATGCATAAAAAATCATAATTAAAAAACAGTATATTAAATGATTAACAACTTGTAATGGCTTTAAGCTTATTTTAGAAGCACTATTTATTTATAAACTAGCCATGCTGTAGCCACACAATCCTTATCCGCTACAATTCTCATCCATCTAGATTGAAAATTATCTGGAAAATTATAATTATAATCCTCACCTCCCTTAACAGTGACCTCCTTATAGGTCATCCATGGCCCATGGCCAATGGGCTCAACCTCTATTTTATAAGTAACCGGCATGTTGGATAAATTAGAAATGTTTATACTCTTGTCATCATAAAATGCTATTAAATAAGGGTCTGAAGGTTGATTAGCCTTTACTTGGGTATTTTTCCAAGGACCTCCTACACCTACTGGTTTGCCCAATTTCCATAGGTCATCTATTGTTCCCGCCCAAAGCTTGGCATTTCCATCAGCAGATTGAATAATGTGCTCTGAATTTCCAGCGTAATCAGATTGTATCCCTGTTAGCACAAACAGTCCTCTATAGGAAGCGTAGTCATGAATTTGCATATTATGTGAGGATACTGGTCTAATTTTGGCAAAGCCATCGGCATTCTCCGCAGGCAATTCATAAAATGTTCCTGAGCAATTGAATAGATCTCGTTCTGTGGCCACCTCACGACAAATTCGCATGGCGCCATTTTCTGTTTTTTCCCTGAAATCTTCAACTCCCATGGGCAGTCTCCAACGCCTGCCTTTATCATCTACAACCAGCACTGAAGCCTCATCTAGCGTCACCACATTTTTAGGTATGGACACCTTATCCCTCATAAAACTTATAGTTTTTTCATCCTCTTTTTTAACGAGGTTCAACAAGGAGTCCAGTTCGTAGTACCCTGTCTCATTAAATTTGGTTCCCGAAATATTACCGGCCAATACCCCTAGGGCACGTCTATTATCCCCAAGAGCCCATAACAAGCCCCCACTACTCCCATTTTCCGAAATATTAGCTATTCCTTTAAATAAGGAATTGGGCGCATTGTTTCTATTTTCAGTATCCCCGTAGAAAAAATGCACCGTTGTTTTTGTCGCCCTATTGGGCTTAACGCGTACCCACTCCCCTATTTCATTATCTGTAAACATAATATGATTGGACTCGCCGGGGCCCACATCTACCGATTTAATGGGGCTCCATTGCCCTGTTCCGTTCTCGTCTACTTCAAATGTAAAAGTAACTGTTGATGTCCCCTGATTTTTAATCCAGACCGATCTGTTGTCCCAACCTGTAAATAGAAAAGGTTCCGAAAATTCGTTGGCACCCACTTCATCTGAAATCCAAACAGCACCTTCGGCCGTACTGGGTCCTAATTCATCGGGCTTATCCAAAGAAGTAAACCAAAGGTTGGAATTGGATTGACCTGGTCCCGGTAGGTGACCTTTTTGCTTGCGGGTATTTAAAAACTCCTTTTGCGCCGAATCGTCACATCCAAAGACCAATTGATCCCTCCACCTGCTAAAATCGCCAATTACCTTTAAATAAGCCGAACGAGGTCTAATTCCAGCCGAATTTCTAGCAGTAAAAGTTTCGGGAAAATGCCAGAACATACCATGCATGGTCATCAAGAATTCCGGTTCATCTTCCTTACCAACATTTCTTATTCTAGGCCACTCGGTATTCCACCCATGGGCTCCGTCATAAGAGTGACTAGCCTTTGGCAGTCTGTAAAAGTCCCATCCGGTTTCAGGGTTTCTAACACCTAACAAAACCGATTTAAAATCCCATCCCGTAGCCCAAATAGGATCATTTTCAGGGTCCTTATTTCCATATATACCACCAGGTCCGGTAACTTCAACAAATTGATTTCGCCTTACCACCTTCCAATTCTTGCCATCCCATTCCGACAATGATCCTGATTCTACATCAAACTCTCCCAAGGCCTTATGATTGGCCTCTCCATTATTACTAAACACCATAACCCCTTGGCCCGAAAACAATCCTTTACCATGGGCTCCTGGCAATAAAGGGCCAAATTGAGCCATATCCTTGGCCTTGCGCATGGCATTGGCATCCGGATATATAGTTGTGGGTTCCAAAGTATTTACATCAACCTCATAGAAGCCTTCCTCCATGGTTGCATAATAGATTTTACCCTCCGGATCAGATAAATGACGTGCATTTCCAGTATGCCTGCCTGGCATTTTATCATAAGGAATTACATTTACTTTTCCTGTTTGGTCAACAGCATACGGACCTATAAATAATTGTTTACTTTCCGTGTGTACCATACGGTTGGCAGGTGTACCCCCAATACTTTCTTCCCTGACTTCTTGATCCAAATCTGAATTTATTGCATACAATTTATCCGAGGATCCATTCGGCTTATGAGGTCCATAGGTTACAACCCATAATTTATCGGCCCAGTGCACTACAGCTCCGGTGCCACATTCTCCTTCAGAATTATACATTGCGAGGTGTGGGTATATACCACTTATAGAAGGATAGGCTTCTGCTTTTTGTTTTGATTCATTTTCCTTGATACCTTTTTTACAGGAGACAAATAAAGAAAAGCACAATATAATACCTCCCAAATAGGACTTTTTTGTATTTATACCTATGGTCATTTTAGTCTTATTTTTTTGACTGTAAAATCTTTTAATTTTTGTTAACCATTAACTGCTATTAGCCGCAAAATTACGGCAAGTCTTAATGGAACAATTACTTATTTATACTTTTTAAACATACCCCTGGAAATATATTCCCAGGGGTTTAATTTCTATATCAATACCCTTCATTTTAGGTTAAATTTGGATTTAGAAGTCGCTCTGAAGCAGGAATTGGCCATAAGTATTGTCGCACTGGAAAATTAATGGTATTCAGGGACCTACACAATCCAGCATCCAGCAGCGCTAAAAAATTAGGTAGACTATCTTCATTTAAGGGCATATTTACCACTAGATAGGATAGTATACTTAACTATGCTCCAATCATAAATCACCATGTCAATATTCGACAATTAACTTCAACAAAGCACAAGGACAAGAATTATATTTTTGGTAATTCCCATCCATTATGGTAGCGGGCATTAATCAATGCGTTAGAGGCCTCATCCGAAAATTGTCCTGTATAATTATCCCAATATATCCTGTTGCCCGTTTTGAAGGCTATATTTCCCATATGGCACACCATAGCCGCATCATACCCAACCTGTAATGGCGCTTTTAAGCTAGAGGCATCCCTGGATTTTACCGCATCAATAAAATTCGCTGTATGTTTATCCAATCCACTACCTTGGTTTTTTTGTAATGGCATTCCCTGCATCTTATCTTTTTCAGCTATGACTTCCCAACCATTACGATCCAAAACAAGGGTTCCGTTGTTACCTATAAAGGCTATACCGTGATTACGTCCGTAATTACCATTATCTATACCGGTAGCGTGTTCCCACAATATTGAAAAACCATCGTACTCATAAACGGTCTGCAAGGTATCCGGTGTCTCAGAAGCATCGTCAGGATACGCAAACTTACCTCCCAAAGCCATCACCGATCTTGGCGTATTGGCTTTCATTCCATAAAGGGCATAATCCATTAGGTGAACTCCCCAATCGGTCATTAATCCGCCTGCATAATCCCAGTACCATCTAAAATTAAAATGAAACCTGTTTACATTAAATGGCTTCATGGGCGCGGGTCCCAACCACATGTCATAATCCACACCAGCTGGCACTACAGCATCTGGCAAAACAGGGATAGACCCCATCCAGCCCTGGTATGCCCAGGCTTTTACCAAACGAATTTCTCCTAATTTTCCGGAATGGACAAAATCTATGGCATCCACAAAATGGGGCTGACTCCTTTGCCACTGCCCAATTTGAACCATTTGATCACTTGCCTGAACGGAACTTAACATAAGGTTACATTCCTCAATGGAATTGGCCAGAGGTTTTTCGCAATACACATCTTTACCCGCCTTTACGGCGTCGGCAAGTTGCAGGCAATGCCAATGATCTGGAGTGCCAATAATTACCACATCAACATCCTTATCTTCCAGCAATTTTCTATAATCCTTATAGAATTTAGGCTTTTTTATTCGAGCCTTTTCCAAATCGGCCGTTCTTCTTTTTAACACGCTATCATCCACATCACACAAGGCCACCACTTGAATTTCACTCATTTTAAGCATGGAAGTCAAATCGCTAAAGCCCATTCCATTGCAACCTATTAACCCTACACCAATTTTATCGTTTGGACTTATATACCCTCGCATTGAAGCCAATAGTTCCATAGGAAATAAGAATGCAGCCCCAGTACCCATAGCCAACAGGGAACCCTTTTTTATAAATTTTCTTCTATTCTGAATCATGGACTTATAGATTAAATATGTCCTTAATGTACAAAATTTTATAACAAAAAAGCACCAACTTTTGGTTGGTGCTTTTAATACAGTTTACGAAAAGTATTACTTCTTTTCGGTTGGATTTAATTTTTTACTCATCTCCATAGAAACAGCGGAACGATCAAATTTAATTTTCCCGGCCATAGTTTCTATAACACACGAAAAATCATTATCGTTTAAATCGGCTATTTTTCCATGCATACCACTTTTGGTAACAACTTTATCTCCCCTTTTTAATTCCTCTGCAAATTTCTTCTCTTGCTTTTGACGTTTTCTTTGTGGAGCGATCATAAAAAAATAAACCACCACAAACATCAATATTAGCGGAAGATATGGATATTGTTCTAACATAATTTTATCTACTTATTTAACAGGACCTACAGGACCTGCTCCTACCGGAGTTACAAATGCTTTAATTCTAAGACTTTCCGTTCCTTTACTAGTGTTGGCGGTAACAGTTATAGTTTTGGTTACCTGGTTTTGGCCAGAACCATTAAACTTAACCAACATTTCACCTTTCTCCCCTGGAGCTATTGGCGTATTTTTTGGATATTCCGGAACAGTACACCCACAGCTACTCTTCGCGTCGGTAATGATCAAGGGGGCATCACCAGTATTGGTAAATGTAAAAATTGTTTCTTGGGGAGCGTTTTGATCGATAGATCCAAAATCGTGTTCGGTTTTATCGAACTCCATTACAGGAAGACTTTTTGAGGCTGCATCTCTTTCGGCTGCAACTTCTACATTGGAAGCTTCAATTTTACTGGAGGCCTTTTCTTTACAGGAAGAAAGCGCAATTACAGAAAAAACACTTAAGGTTAAGACTAATCTTTTCATCTATTTATTTTTAATGGTTTCTAAAGGTCAGTTGTAATTCACCATTGTATATCTAGAAGTACTATGGCCAATTTCATCTGCTTTAATATTTATTTTGCGCAAAATTAAGGAATATTTGTTTACAATAAACCCCTACCTACTTTTTTTAGTTTTCCATCCTCTTTATACTCCCGTACCAATTTATCCAGAATTCCATTGATGAATATGCTACTTTTTGGCGTTGAATATTCCTTTGCAATTTCCAAAAATTCGTTTATCGTAACCCTTTCAGGTATAGACGGAAAGTAGAGCAATTCACATATGGCCATTTTCAATAATATGGCATCAATATCCGCAATACGATCTTTATCCCAGTTCGGCGTTTTACCTTCGATCTCTTGTTCCAATTTGGAATTGTTCAGCAGGGTTTTCGTCAAAAGCCTTTTGGCATATACCATATCATCCTCATCCTTTAGAAGGGCTGGTAAAAAGTAAGATGGCACATTACTTTCCTTCACCTTTTTAAACTGCTTTAGGAGATATGTATTAACGATTGGGATATCATCTACCCAGGTTAATTTATCATCTTCGAAATAATCATAAATCTTTTCGTTTGGAGCAATTATTTCCCGGAATATATCTATTATAAGATTTTTATCCTCTTCATAGGTGCTATCGGCATTGGACATATATGCTGCATATATTTCGCTTTCCATTACCTCCCTGTAAATAATTTTAACGTACTCTTCGTTTAAATACCAGTTGTTGAGTCTTCTTTTGGACAGTTCATCCTTTAAAGATTTATTCCCTGCAATTTGCTGCAATAATTTATTGCCTATAAATTTTTCCCTATTGGGAAAGGAATCCGAACTGTTTTTTAAGTATTTTTTGGAAGAAAGGTTTGCTTGATCCTGTGCCCTTTCGTGCAATTCTATGAAAAGACTCAACATCAACAAGTAAAGGGTATACATGTTTTCAATGCTTACTTTCAAAAATTTTTCCTGTTTTTCAAGGGAATCATCCTTCGATTGTGTCAATGCATAAATACATTGCATAACTTTTACCCTAATGTGCCTTCTTGTAAGCATTTTTAAAGAACTTTAGTAAAATAAATAAAACTTTAGGGTACAAAAGTAGGATTATATTTTTTAATCCTAGCTACCTTTTTCGGTATTATCTTAAGTGATTTATAACATTTGTTTAAGTTTCAAAAAACTATCTTTGCCGAATTGTAATCCAAAATGCTCAACTCCTGTTCCTTATCGGATGAAAGAACTTAAACATCTCAACAAATATTTTAAAAAGTACAGATTTAAGCTGCTTATCGGTATTATCATAACCATGATCGCCCGCGTCTTCCAATTGGTTATGCCTTCTTATGTGAAAAAATCCATCGAAGTAGTAGAAGATTTCATTGGCAAGGATATTCTAAAGGCCGAAGCAAAGGAAATGCTCTTGGAGTACATACTAATTATTATAGGAGCGGCGTTACTGTCCGGCTTTTTTACATTTTTAATGAGGCAGACCATAATTAATGTTTCCAGATATATTGAGTACGATTTAAAGAATGAAGTATTTGACCACTATCAATTATTAAGTCTCAATTTTTACAAAAAGAATAGAACTGGCGATTTAATGAACAGAATAAGTGAGGATGTCAACCAAGTAAGGCTTTACGGTGGCCCCGCTATTATGTATGGTATTCAAACACTAACCCTTTTTGTTTGCCTTGTTCCCCTTATGATAATAAAAGCCCCCGTTTTGGCCCTTTACGCATTGTTGCCATTACCCATATTATCTGTTCTAATTTACCAAATTAGTAAGATTATTCATAAGCGAAGTACCATTGTCCAAGAGTTTCTGTCTACCCTTTCCACTTTTACCCAGGAATCTTTTTCAGGAATTTCTGTGATAAAGGCCTATGCTTTGGAACCCAAGGTAAATGCCGAACTCAAAGATTTGGCACTGGATGGAAAAGACAAAAGTATGAACCTTGCTAAGGTAAATGCCTGGTTTTTTCCCCTGATGATTTTATTGATCGGGATCAGCAATATTTTTGTAATCTACGTTGGTGGTAAGCAATATATTGATGGTGAAATAGCCTCGATCGGAATCATTGCAGAGTTTATTTTATATGTAAACATGCTAACATGGCCGGTAGCTGTAGTGGGTTGGGTTACCTCCATAGTACAAAGGGCAGAAGCCTCACAAAAAAGAATCAACCAGTTTTTACAGGAAGAACCAAATATTACAAGTACGGTAATTAAAGAGACCCCCATAAAAGGAAAGATTGCGTTTAAAAATGTAACCTTTACCTATGGGGACACCAATATAACGGCATTAAACAATATTTCGTTTACTATAAAACAGGGAGAAACAGTAGCCATTTTAGGGAAAACAGGATCTGGAAAATCGACCATTTTAGATCTGATCGCACGTCTGTACGACATTGATTCAGGGGAAATATTGATAGATGACACACCTATAAAGGAATTAAATCTGCAGTGCTTAAGAAAATCCATAGGGGCCGTACCTCAGGATGCATTTCTATTTTCCGATACCATAAAGAACAATATTAAGTTTGGAAAGGAGAGTTCTACTGATGAAGAAATTATTGCAGTAGCCAAGAAAGCGGTAGTACACGATAATATAATGGGCTTTAACAAGCAATATGAGACCATCTTGGGAGAGAGAGGTATAACTTTGAGCGGTGGCCAAAAACAACGGGTTTCCATTGCGCGTGCCCTGATCAAAGACCCTCAGATCTACCTATTTGACGATTGCCTATCTGCTGTTGATACTGAAACTGAAGAAGAGATTTTAAATCAATTGAAAAAGGAATCTCAAAACAAGACCACTCTTATAGTAAGCCACAGGGTATCTTCGGCCAAAAATGCCGATAAAATAATTGTTTTGGAGAAGGGAAAATTAATACAGGAAGGAACTCATGATGAATTAAATTCTGTTGAAGGATACTACAAGGAGCTCTATATGCACCAACTTTCTGAGAAAGAAAAATAGAAAAATCTTGTTAGATTAGGTTTTTTTTTCCACTTTTGACAGATATATACCTATGAAAAATTAACTATACACTAGACGAAATGAGCGATAAAGATTTAATGGACCAAGAAGAAATTTATTCAAAAGTTTTAAGAGCAGGAAGAAGAACTTATTTTTTCGATGTTAGAAGTACTAAGGCCGGCGACTATTATTTGACGGTTACCGAGAGCAAAAAGTTCACCCATGACGATGGTTCTTTTCATTACAAAAAGCACAAAATCTATTTATACAAAGAAGACTTTACCGCCTTTAAGGAGAATTTGGATGAGATGATGGATTATATAATAGACGAGAAAGGTTCAGAAGTAATATCCGAACGTCATCAAAAAGATTTCAAGAAGGAAGAATCTGAAGAGAATGGTTCTATAAGCTCTAGAGACAGTTTTACGGATGTAAGCTTTGACGATATTTAAAACGGCAATCCATTTATAAAATTAAAACGGTCCTTATTATAAGGGCCGTTTTTTAGTTAAACACTTTTTCCTTAATTTTCCCCTTAGTCCCACGTATTTTTCGCTCCACTCATACCTATTCCATTAATAGCTCATCTTTGTAATTTTACTAGTGCGATATTTAGCATTAGGTGTCCCAAACAAATTGCAATGGCCGTGGGCCAATCCAAAAAAATCATAACTACTAGAAATAATAAGAAACACTGAACAGGATAGAGCAATAAAACAAACATAAACCGGACAGTACTCAAAAATTCAGGTTCGGTTACTTTGGGCCTAATTAATTTTGACCATAAAATTATCATAGGAAAATTCAGTACTATGATTAAATTCTTGAAAAAATACTTAAATGCCGAAAATTTTCCTTTGTGTTCAAGATTTAAAACTGCCTCCTTTTCCAAAATTAGGTTCAATGCTTGGGGATGCAAATAATCTACATTGGCGGTATTTAGTTTTTCAATTAAATCATCATACCCTTCCTCCCCCTCAATATGAGTAGTCAATTTTTTTAATTGACGTGACACCTCCTCCTTAAGGCGGCTTGCCGATCCAGATTTATCATCCTTGTCAAAAAAATCGTGAACCTTTATTTCCTCTCCATAATACAAGGCTGCTTTGTCGGGGAAAACTGCCGCATTTACATAATTCACCCCTATAGGCACAATTCCTATATCCATTGTTGGATTACTTTCCAAGGCCTGGAACAAAATACGGGTAAAGCCCTTACTTAAAGGTCTCACCCTACGTTTTAGGGAATGGTTCCCTTCGGGAAAAATAAGTATAGCCTCACCCCCTTGCAAAAGTCTGGAACAATACTCAAAAATAGCGGTATTTCCTTTTAGTGAATTAACACCGTCCCTGATTCTATATATGGGAATCATCTGTAAAAACTCGAACAGTTGTTTTAACAGCTCTGACTTAAATACATCGGACCTCGTTAAAAAATAAGGCTTTCGATGACAATGGGTTGCTATTAGCAGAGCGTCCAACAAAGCGTTTTGATGATTGGCAACAAACAAAATTGGCTTTTTTGAAGGCACATTCCACAAGCCTTCAATTTTTATTTTCCCAAAATAGAAAGTCAAAGCAGCTCGTAGCCAAATCCTAAAAAAAAGATATCCTATTTTCTTCAAACAAGTTCTTTTTTATCCATAGTGCAATACCCCCAATAAGTAGCTAAGGTCAATCCAGAAATCAAGTGCCATATCCCCCAAAAAGCAGCTAAAAGGGCCATTCCGCCCATTCCATCAAAAAAAGTAAATATTAGCAACAGCCCCAAACCTGAATTTTGAATCCCCGTTTCTATAGTAATAGTTCTTTTATCCATGCGCGAAAGACCAAAAAGTTTAGCCACTGAATAACCGGTAAAGAAAGCCAGCACATTATGCAAAACTACGATCCAGAATACATACAGCACGTATTCCATAAAAATACCCCTATTGTCATTCAAGGCAATAAATATCAGGGCAACAAAAAACAATAGTGAAAGTACTTTTAAAATTTTGGCTATTTTAGTTGCCCATTTTGGGCTTATATGATTGATCCACATACCCAAAACCAAGGGAAGCCCTAAGAGCAATGCCACTAGTTTGATCATTGAAAGTGGAGAAATGGCAACTTCCTGCAATATGGAAGCGGTTGGGCTATAAAGGGAGCCCCACAATTGAAGGTTCAAAGGGGTCATAATTACGGCCAGCAAAGTAGCCACTGCCGTTAAGCTAACGGATAGAGCCGTATTACCGTTGGCCAGATGTGTAACAAAATTAGAAATATTACCCCCAGGACAGGCGGCAACCATAAACATTCCCAGTGCTATACCTGGAAATGGTTCAAGAAGCAAGACCAAAATAAAGGTTACTGCGGGCAATAAAACAAACTGGCTCAATACACCAATCCAAAGGGATTTTGGTTTTCTGGCCAAACATCTAAAATCATTTATAGAAATATTCAGGGCTATCCCGAACATCACCAAGGCCAATGCCATGTTTAGCACCCAAAGTGATTGTTCGTTAAAGTCTATTTGGATATTATCCAGGGGGCTAGATATCAATTATTAAGAAATTTTAAGTCCATTGTCCACTTTAGCCTCCGGACGCAACAGAATTACGTCGGAACCATCAACAGCCCCTAATATAAGACATTCGCTCATAAAATTTGCAATTTGCTTTTTAGGAAAATTAATTACGGCAATAATCTGCTTTCCTAATAGCTCTTCCTTGGTATATCTATTAGTTATTTGGGCCGAAGATTTCCGAATCCCAATATTTTTACCAAAATCCACCTGTATTTGATAGGCTGGTTTTCTAGCTTCCGGAAAGTCGTTTATTTTAATAATGGTGCCCACTCTCATATCTATTTTAGAAAAATCGGGCCAGGTAATAATTTCGTTCATCTAACAATTCTCAATTTATCAATAATTTCCTTGGGGACATTTCCTGAATATGCCCCGTAGGCGTCCATTAAAAGTCCCTTGCCCCCATCTGAGGTTTCAATAACTTATAGAACCATATTATCCTCTGGATCGCTCACTCCTTCAAACCTATAAAATTGAACAACATTAAGTTCTTTGACAGAATGTATCCTCATTGGATTTTCAGTGGCCAACCCTACATCACATAAGTTTAAATCCTCTGTAACACCCAGGCTTTTCAAGGCGATTATCGCCTCCGACAATGTTGAAAAGGTATTTCTCATTACCTCTTATATAAGGTTCTTCCAAAATACAACTTATGCCCTATCTGTATTTAAATATCATGTATTTATACTAACTTTGTATAGGACAGATTCTAAAATTCTCAAAATTATAACGTTATGGCCAACACACCCAGCAATATGTTGCCTTTGGGCACGGTAGCCCCCAACTTTATTTTACCAGATACCACATCGGATAAACTACTAAGCCTAGAAGAATTAAAGGGATCCAAGGGTACCATGATTATGTTTATTAGCAACCATTGCCCTTTTGTCAAGCATCTTAATGCCGAAATCGCCAAAACCGCAATGGAATATCAACATAAAGATATTTCATTTATTGCAATATCCAGTAACGATGTGATCAACTATCCACAAGATGCCCCTCATTTAATGAAATTGATCAGTCTGGAGCAAATGTATACTTTCCCCTACCTATACGATGAAACACAAGAAGTGGCCCAAGCCTATGATGCGGCCTGTACCCCCGATTTTTATTTATTCGATGCTGATTTGAAATTAATATATCGCGGGCAGTTTGATAGTTCACGCCCTGGGAATGAAATCCCGGTGACGGGAGAAGACCTAAAAACAGCTATGGATGCACTCCTTGCAGGAAAGGAAATCAATAAAAAACAAAAACCGAGTATGGGCTGCAATATTAAGTGGAAAAAACAATTGTAATACAATGGGAGCCCCCTTCCTCTATTTCAGATTCAAAGCCAGTGTATAGAAGTAATATATAAAAATTATTTTAGAAATATTTATGGGCAATTCCATCCTTTTCGGTCTATAATTCCTTCTATATGTGCCAAATGATGATTACCGTGCCAAGCATATTTTCCAATATTCTCCTTTAGACTAACGTATACCTTACCATCAGGGTGTATATACACCCTTTCCAAATCTTCCTTAGACAAACCTTTTAAAAGATATACCAATTTTGCATGTAGTGCCTTAAGATAATTTAAAGAAAGGGCTATTGGTGCATTGGTGGCATCAAACAGCTTGCTCCATTCCTTCTCATCATAGGCTTTAATAACAGGTCTATCCTCTGTCAAAGCCCATTTAAATCTGGTATAACTATGATGATGACTATCCGCAATGTGATGTACCACTTGCCTTATAGTCCATCCATCTGGCCGGTAACAAGTATTTAACTGTTCCTCGTTCAGATTAATAACCAAGTCTTCCAAACGGAAAGGAAGTGTTTCAAGTTCGGAAATCCAATATGACAAATTCTTTTCACCAACCTCTTCAGTATATAAGAAATGACCTATAGGATATTTTAATTCTTCGAGACTTCTTTCTTTCATACCATAAAATTAAAGCGGTTTATTGTAAATCTGTAAATTCCAAAATACATATTACCCTCCAAAGGTTTAGAAATTTATTAAAAAATAAACCCTACCGACAAAAAATTCTATAAAATATAATTTTTTTATTCAATTTTAATACTTTTTTAACCTTTTAAAAAAGTTGATCTCAATGTAATCTACTAATTTTATAGGATAAAAGATTTTAACTAAATTACTAAAATATGGCAACGATACGATTGGGCGACACGGCCCCTGATTTTACAGCAGATAGTTCAATGGGAATGATTAATCTATACGATTATTTAGGCGATGGATGGGGAATTTTATTTTCGCACCCTGCAGATTTCACTCCCGTATGTACCACCGAACTAGGAACTGCTGCAAAATTTAAAGCAGAATTTGATAAACGCAATGTAAAAATGCTGGCACTTAGCGTTGATGGAGTGGCGTCTCACGGAGAATGGATCAAGGATATTAATGAAACGCAGCATACCACGGTCAACTTCCCCATTATTGCTGATGATGATAAAAAAGTTTCTACCTTGTACGATATGATTCACCCTAATGCCAATGACAATTTAACGGTGCGTTCGGTATATGTCATAGCCCCGGACAAAACGGTTAAACTCACCATCACCTATCCGGCATCTACAGGCCGTAATTTCCATGAATTGTTAAGGGTAATAGATTCGCTACAATTAACTGCATACCACAAGGTAGCTACACCGGCCAACTGGGAAAATGGAGATAGGGTTGTAGTGAGTCCTGCCATCAATACAGAAGATGCCAAAAAAATATTTACCAAAGGAGTTGAAGAAATTAAACCTTATTTAAGGATGACACCACAGCCAAATATCTAGTAATTTCTCGTCCAACAGCATATTATTAAACAAAAAAAGATCTTCCATGACAGGGAAGATCTTTTTTTGTTTAAAGAGTCTATAAATACTACCTCCAATAATGGAAGGCATAAGATCACTTGCTGTTAGGGCTATCAACATATCCCATTTCCCCTTGTAGGAATATACATTGAAGTAAACCGAATCAATGGTTCAGCTAATGCAGGTCATGAGACAGTACTATTAACACACAGTTAGTTATATGCCTTATTGAATTGTTTTTACACACCCCTAGTCTGTCAAATAAATATAACTATCAAAAAATCATGTAGTTAAATTATTAAACCCTATATTCGTACATAATTTAATTTTTTTAATTTTTTACAATGAATAAAGGAACAGTAAAATTCTTCAATGACTCCAAAGGTTTCGGATTTATCACTGAAGAAGGCTCAAGCGAAGATCACTTTGTACACATTTCTGGTTTAATCGACGAAATTCGCGAAGGTGATGTAGTTGAATTTGAACTACAACAAGGTAAAAAAGGATTGAACGCAGTAAATGTAAAAGTGATTTAATAATTACGGTACAATTTTTTTTTAGAAAATAGAACCCCTCCACTAGGATGGGTTTTTTTTATGGATTGTATCCAAATGGGATGGGGCAATAACCGTATTTAAATTAACCCTCAGTTTTTACAGCATTTTGCCATATTTTAATTTTCTACGCAACCTTTTATCCTTATTGGCATCTTTGGTAAAAACACTGAGTATCCAATCCTATAAATAATTTAAGGCATGACCACTTTTTTCACAATTCTCTTGACTTTATTGGTAATTAACATTGCATTATTGGTATTGAGCCTAAATAGGACCAAAAGATAAAATAGATTTATATTTTATACCAAAGGGCCTTTACCCAATTATTCTGCCAATGGGTTTATTTTCTAAATTTGACTAAAAACTTGGGCTTTATGCATAAAAAAAGGCTCTAATTGCTTAGAACCTTCTTTTATTATTACATAAGACTTGGTTTTTTAACCTATCCCCATCAATTCAACGTCAAAAATTAGGGTCGCATTTGGCGGAATTACCCCTCCAGCTCCAGCGCTGCCATAGGCCAAATTGGATGGAATAACAAATCTTGCTTTGTCTCCCACTTTTAAAAGACCTACACCTTCGTCCCATCCGGGAATGACTTGGCCAACACCTAACTGAAAGCTTATAGGTTCCTTTCTCTTATAGGAAGAATCAAAAACCTGACCGTTCAACAACGATCCTTCATAATGAACGGAAACATTTTTTCCACTCTCTGCCTTGTCGCCTTTTCCTTCCTGAACAATTTTATACCTAAGACCACTTTCCGTTTCGTTAAAACCAGCCGCCACTTTATCCAATTCTGCAGCTATTTTATTCTTTTCCTCGGCCAGTCTTTTTTCCCTAGACCCCTCAAATGTCCTAAAAGCTTCGACTGCGTTCCATTTGTCTGCATCCTCTCCTATTCTTTCAATAGTAAGACTTTCTATTTTATCTCCTTGTTTTATAGCATCCACTATATCCTGACCTTCTACAACGTGCCCAAAAACGGTATGCTTGTTATCTAACCATGGGGTAGCCACATGCGTAATAAAAAACTGGGTTCCATTAGTTCCAGGGCCTGCATTGGCCATAGAAAGTATACCAGGACCGTCATGTGTAAGTTCAGGATGAAATTCATCATCAAATTTATACCCCCCATCACCGGTACCGGTTCCAAGTGGACACCCTCCTTGGATCATGAAATCCGGAATAACTCTATGAAATTTTAATCCGTCATAATAAGGCTTACCTTGTGCCTTAATACTATTTTCCAAATTACCTTCGGCCAAGGCCACAAAATTACCTACCGTCCCAGGTGTTTTATCATGAGTAAGCTTTACCAATATTTCTCCTTTCGAAGTATTGAATTTTGCATAAATTCCGTCTTGCATATCACTTTTTTTTTATTAGTCCGCAAAGGTAATACTTTGTTTTGGGTTTTAAAACTGTTCCCCTTGCTATTAAAACTACAAACATTTAAATTTAAAGCAGCTATAAAAAGCCTACTTACTATTGCCTTTTTAAACCCACGTTACCAAATACGAACCCTTTTTTCAGGTTCCAAATACATGGTATCTCCCGGCTGAATATTGAATGCCTTATAAAAAGCATCTATATTCTGAAGAGGTTGCGTTGCCCTATAGCGGCCTGGTGAATGTGGATCGGTCTTGACCTGTGTGCGCAAGGCCTCTTCCCTGGAAAGGGTTCGCCATATAGTGGCCCAGGACATAAAAAATCGTTGCTCCGGTGTAAAACCATCGATCTTATCCGGTCTTCCGTTTTTTTCATAATATTGCTGCAGTCCGTCATAGGCTCCCAGAACACCACCTAGGTCCCCTATATTCTCACCAAGGGTAAACTTTCCATTGATGAACACACTATCCAAAACCTCAATTTTATCATATTGATCGGCCAAAGCGGCACTGCGTTCGGTGAATTTGGATAAATCATCCTCCGTCCACCAGTTTACCAAGTTCCCATTTGCATCAAATCTTGAGCCGCTGTCATCAAATGCATGGGAGATTTCATGACCAATAACAGCTCCGATACCTCCGTAATTTACCGCATCGTCCGCCAAATAATCATAAAAGGGGGGTTGCAAAATTGCTGCAGGAAAAACGATTTCGTTATTCAAAGGATTAAAATACGCATTCACAGTTTGTGGGGACATCCCCCATTCGGACTTGTCCACTGGCTCCCCTATTTCGGATATATTTTTTGCTGTTGCCCATTCTTTCACTGCCATCATATTATTAAAATAGTTGTTGCTTTCGGTAATCTCCATAGCAGAATAATCTTCCCATTTATCCGGATATCCAATCTTAACAGTAAACTTGTCCAACTTTTCTATGGCCTTAAGCTTCGTGGAATCGCCCATCCAATCCAATTTTTTAATGCGCGACTGAAATGCCGATATAATATTGGAAATCATATTTTCTGCTTTTTCTTTGGCCTCAGGAGGAAACATTTCATCTACATATAATTGCCCCATGGCCTCCCCAAGAGCAGAATTAACTGTTGATAATGCCCTTTCATCGGCAGGTCGTTGTTCCTTATCGCCCTTTAGATATTTACTGTAAAACTCCCAATTACTCTTTTCAATGGAGGTGCTCAGTTTTGATGCCGCACTATTAAACGTATCCCAACGCACCAACGTCTTAATATCCCCTAAAGAATTATTCTGCAAAAATGTATTAAGTGCCTCCAAATATTTGGGTTGGGTTACCAGTATTGTATCTACTTGTTTTTTAACCCCCATATCGGACATCAATAGTTTAATATCCAAAGTAGGTATCAATGCCTGTACCTGGGCTATTGTTTTTGGGTTGTTCAAGTTTCTGGCATCCCTACTTTCAACCTTGGTGAGGCGCGGCTCTGCAAGGGCAGTTTCCATATTCAATATTTTAATTGCCGAAGCTTTTGCCATAACTTCATCATCACCCATAAATTGAAGCATTTTTGCAATATAATTTTTATATTCTTCCCGTATCTCCTTAGATTTGGTGTCCTGGTCCAAATAAAAATCACGATCTGGCAAACCTAATCCATTTGGAAAAATATAGGCAGCATTCATAGCGCTATTGTTGAGGTCCGCAGAGGCTCCAAGACCAATAAACGGCGAAGATGCAGCGGGGTTTTTCACGATAAAGGTCTGCAGCTCCAATAATGAATTTATGTCGGAAATTGCGTTTAATGTTGGTTCCAATGGCTTAATCCCAAGATTATCCCTAGTCACCGTATCCAATTCAGAGTCGAAGAGAAAAAGTGACTTTGCCTGATCCGAGTTTGGTGCATATCTATTACTCTTCTTAGCCTTGTCTATAATTTTCAGAACATTTTCATCAGTAGACTTTCTAAGAATACTAAATCCTCCCCAAACAGAGCGATTATCCGGAATTTCGGTGTTCGCTATCCAGGCGCCGTTTACATAGTTGTAAAAATTGGTTTTCGGACTTACTGTGGTATCCATATTAGCTAAAATAATACCCCTTGGACCGTCATTTACATTATTTGTGGCAGACTCTTTACACGAAAAAAAGAAAACAATGCCAACCATTGCAATAAAAACTATTTTCTTCATATTGTTACCTATAATTATTCATTTAAAACAAAATATACTATCAATTATTATTTGCCTGAAGAGATTATCCCATAATTATCAAACAAATAAATTAAACTGGCCATAGCGGCAGCGCCTAGTTCCAATTCCCTTTTATTTACATGTGCAAAGGTATCGTTTTCCGAGTGGTGGTGATCAAAATATCGTTGGGAATCCGGTCTTAGCCCGGCCAAAACAATGTTGTCATTTTTTAAGGGTCCAATATCGGCCCCACTTCCTCCTTTAATGAACATGTGCACCAAATAAGGCTCAAATAAATCTTTCCATCCCAGCACTTGATCAAAATTAGCTTGGTCACAATCAAACGAAAAACCACGGGGAGTAAATCCACCGGCGTCACTTTCTAGGGCAAAAATGTGTTTTTCATTTTGTTTAGCAGCCGTTTCCGCATATGATGCCCCCCCTTGAAGCCCGTTTTCTTCGTTCATAAACAGCACCACCCGGATAGTTCGTTTAGGTTTATATCCAGTAGCCATGAGCAACCTTAACACTTCCATGCTCTGCACACAACCGGCACCGTCATCGTGGGAGCCGTCTCCCAAATCCCAAGAATCCAAATGTCCTCCCACCACCAAAATTTCATTGGGGTAAGTACTTCCTTTTATCTCCCCGATTACATTAAAGGAATCTATATCTGGTAATATTTTACAATTTTGTCTAAAGAAAAATTTAATACTGGGATTTAGCTTTAGGGTTGTACTGAGCAACTGCGCGCCATTGGTACTAATGGCAGCTGCGGGAATCCTATTTTCTAGCGGGGTATCACCGTAACTCATTGCTCCTGTATGGGGGAAATCGTCCAATCTTAAATTCAAGGACCGGACAATTACTCCTAGGGCTCCATATTTGGCCGCCTCCGCTGCACCTGAATACCGTTGGTCTGCACTAGTTCGATAAGATTGAAAAGTATCTATATTGGAGGGATCCATGGGTTTGTTAAAAAAGACGATCTTACCTTCAATTTTCTCTCTACCCAAGGCTTTTAGTCCTTCAATCCCCATTACCTCAACTACTCCTGCCTTTATTCCCCCAAACGGCGTAGCTACAGACCCTCCTAAGGCAGCGATGGGCACGTTGTTGGTTAAACCCGGATCACTTTCTATAAAGGCAAATTCTGGCGCTCCCCTTACCCATTTAGGCACCTTTACCGGCTGTAGCCAAACTCGATCTAGATTCAAGGAGTCCAAAATCTTTTTTGTGTAATCTATAGCCTGTTGTGCCTGTATGGACCCAGATAGTCTGCCTCCTATTTGATTGGAAAGATAATTTAACCAAGCATAACCTTTACCCGTAGTAAGGGCCGATTTATAAATTTCCTCAATCTGTTTCTGATCTTTGTTCTGTGCTGTAATCTGTGTTACTATGAGTAGAAATACCACCAAGAAATACCTCATTCGTTTTCCAATTGTTTTTTATATTCCTCTAAATTAGCCTTTATTTTATCATCCAGTTCTGGTTCCCTTATATCTTTGTATTTTTTTAACTCTTCAAGTAAAATTGAGGCTACAATTAGCCTGGCAGCCTTTTTATTGTCCGATGGAATTACAAACCAGGGGGCATGAGGTTTTGAAGTATTGTTCAAAGCTTGTTCATAACACTTTTGATACTGATCCCAAATTAGTCTTTCCTTAAGATCGCTAGGAGAAAATTTCCAATTTTTCTTTCGTAGGGCCAACCTACGCAACAAACGCTGTCGCTGCTCTTCTTTTGACAAATGCAGAAAAAATTTAAAAATAATAGTTCCATTCTCAGCAATATGTCGCTCAAAATTATTGATTTGCTCAAATCGCTTGTCCCAAAAATTTTTATCAATATCCTCAACATTATGTATACCGGGGATATGTTCGTTCATAATATATTCCGGATGTACCCTTGTCACCAAAACGTTCTCATAATGTGTTCGATTAAAAACCCCAAATTTACCCTTAGCAGGAAGGGCTATATAATGACGCCATAAATAATCATGTTTTAATTCCAATTCTGTGGGTACTTTAAAACTGTGGACAACTACCCCACGTGCATTAAAATCTTTAAATACCTCACGAATAAGACTATCTTTGCCGGCCGTATCCGTTCCCTGGAGGCAAATTAATACACTGTATTTGGAATGGGCATACAAGATGTCCTGAAATTCCCCTAGCTCAATTCTAACATTTTCCAGAGCTTTCCTTAATTTCTTATTCGAAGCATCTAAATCCTCCCTGGTATCTAATTCCGCCAATTCTATTTCGCCATCTACCCTATATTTGACTACCTCTATATTTTTCATAGATAATATTTACCGCTCCCTTATGGAGCTATTAGAAATAAAAAATATATGAAATTATCCATATTACCTAAAAGTCAAGTCTAGAATTTATAATAAACCTGGATATCAAAGTTAAGAGTGCCCACTTTACCCCCATTAGGCCCAAACAGCAAATATGAAGTTAAGATTAGATAAACGTATAAAAATCACCAATTACGATCATATCAATAAAATCCCAATTGGAGGCTTTTTGGCTAACTGTCAGAAAAACGCCAGTAAAACATTACCACTTGTCCGATGAAAGCTTCTGTTTGTCTAAAAACCCGTTCAATAACAGTACTTTATCGAAAATAATATGGTGCCATAGGTTTGTAAGACTACCTTTACAAAGTTACATCTCCCAGTGTAACAAGAACTTAAAACCTACTTTATGAGACCTTATATTATATCTCTTTGCGCCTTGGCTATGGTTATTTTTTCTTCATTTAAGAATAGTAAGGCCTGCGAATATGCTGGTTCCAATATTGGCTACATTCAATCACAAACCGAAAAGGCCATAGCCACACAAGACATTAATATGTCTAAGTATTTTGCTTATAAGGCGCTGAACGCCATAGTTAAATCCAAGTCCCAATTGGAGGATTGTGGTTGTGAACAAGCCATGGAGCTTATTAACGAAAGCTCTGTTAATTTAACCAACGCCACTAGGGCCATCTCACTGCCCAGTGTCAAAATATTGCTTAAAAAGGCTTTGAACAACACCTACGGTAGCTGGGAAGCCTTGGACGAACACGATTCACATGACAGTCGCTATAATAATGACGTTTTGGCCATGAACACCAAGACAGCCCTTGATGAGAAAAACTCCCATATACCTTTGGACAACAAAACCCTTGAAAATAAGGTACATATTGCCTTGGAAAAATTTAAAGCATCAATGGACAGGGTGGTAGAGACTGTGGATTGTAAGGAAGCTTTGGCATTTACACAGAACGTATATAATATATGTGAGCAGCAACTTTTAAAACCTGACCTATCCGAAGGCAAAAAATACTATAATTTAAAAACCAAGGAAATTGCGGCCAAAGCCATAGAAAAGCTTACAGACTGCAAATAACAACTATTCGATCAAATACTATTAGCACATATCTAGAGCGCACTTAAACTACCTAACATTGTTAAAGTATAGAATAGTGGAGTCTATACACCCCTTTTACAGCCCATTGTACTTAAACATTTTTTAAAATTATAGTTACCTAAAAATGTTGCCTATTTGCTAGCAAACAATTTTACATCATCTTCCGTTATCTCACTGCCACCAAGAATAATGAGGCGTTCTACCACATTCCTTAACTCCCGAATATTCCCTGTCCAGTCATATCCCTGTAGTAAGGTAATGGCCTTAGAAGAAAATGTTTTGGGCACGCTTCCATGTTCTGAAGCTATTTTTTTAGAAAAATGATTAATAAGCAACGGAATATCGTCCTTTCTTTCATTTAAGGCAGGAACCTTTATTAAAATTACTGCCAACCTATGATATAAATCCTCACGAAACCTTCCGCTTTCTATTTCCTCTTTTAGATTCTTGTTGGTTGCCGCAACCACTCTAACATCTACCTTTATATCTTTATCCGAACCAACCCTGCTTATTTTATTTTCCTGCAATGCACGAAGTACTTTTGCCTGTGCGGAGAGGCTCATATCCCCTATCTCATCCAAAAATATGGTCCCATTATTTGCCGCCTCAAACTTTCCTGCCCGATCCTTAACAGCAGATGTAAAGGCTCCTTTAACATGTCCAAAAAGCTCACTTTCTATTAATTCGGAAGGGATGGCAGCGCAGTTTACCTCTATAAAAGGGTGGGTATTTCGCTCACTTTTTTCGTGAATCCAATGAGCTACGAGCTCTTTACCTGTTCCATTGGAGCCCGTTATTAGTACCCTGGCATCCGTAGGAGCGACCTTCTCTATCATTTCTTTGATAACAGCAATCTCTTTGCTATCCCCGATCATTTCGTAATTTTTACTTACCTTTTTCTTTAAGTTCGTATTCTCCACAACCAATTCTTTCCTATCCAAAGCATTACGGACCGTAGTCAATAATCTATTTAAATCTGGTGGTTTGGATATATAATCAAAGGCTCCGATTCTCATGGTATTCACTGCCGTATCAAGGTCGCCATGTCCAGATATCATAATAAAAGGGATTTCAGGTTTCAATTTACGAACAGCTTCCAGCACTTCAACACCGTCCATTTTAGGCATTTTTATATCACAAAGAACAAGGTCAAAATCATCTTTCTTTATGGCATCCAATCCTATCAATCCATCTTCAGCCTCTTCAACGATATAGTTTTCATTTTCTTCCGAAAGGATTTTTACCAAAACCCTTCTAATAGCCGACTCATCTTCAATTACTAATATTCTAGACATAACTAAGCATTTTAAATTCCAATTCTAAAACCAGTTCTAAAGTAGAAACTGGGTTGATCGTTCAATGTAAAAATATCCTTTCGCTCCTCATCCCTGAGCACCCCAGCCTGAAACAAGGTATGTCCGGCATAACCGTAAAAGAAAATGTTTTTGGCTACGGCATACTGATACCCAAATGTAAACAGTGCCACCGAAGTTGAAATGGAGGAAGCAACACCAGAGTCCGAGCTAATGACCGTATTCTGCAGATTTACATAATATCCGTCCAAAATAAACTCTGTTTGAAGCATATGTTTATCATTAAAGAAATATTTTATACCACTCTTGGGTGCTCCAACAACATAAGCCCAATTGGGGTGAAACCGTTTTTCAAAATAGACCAATGGCAATGGAACTCTTACCGCTACCGTTGAATTATAGGCTATTCCCAATACCAATCTAGTTGGTTTTTCTATATCTGGCCTATCCCGAAGTGCACCAATAGTAACATTTAAGGAAACATCACCGTCTCCTATATCGTTAGTCAAGGTTGAAGACAAGCGCGGAGTAACAACCCCTACAAAGCGCCAATCCTGATTGTACTGTAATATGTAGGCCATATTTAAATCTGCGACATGAAACGTTTCTGTTATTACATCGTCAAATGGCGTTCTACGATTAAGATCAAAAGCAATCCTGTTGTACTCGCCCCCAACTATAATATTATCGTTCTTCCCCACCTTAATGGGCAGGTTGGCTACCAATTTTATTCGGGACAATTTTGCTTCAGCAGTATTTCTGGGCATGAGCATATACTCTAATCTAAAAACATCCGGTGTCTGGGCAGGACAGAAGTTCACCAACAGACAGAACCCAATAATAAATCCGAGCCTTATTAATTTAATTCCCATTATTAGCGCTATTTTTTTCGACTTGTATCATTTGTAAAAAATGAAATTGACGTATGCCAATACCCCTTTGAGAAAAAGATACCTCCCTATAGTGGCCCCTAAATCTAGCATGTACCTTATAACTCATAAAACTTTTAAGATTTTGGGGATCACTAAAATACTGCCTGTTAAATATTGCAGGTTGGGATTTATGATTACTTTGGCATCCCAATTAAATGCCCTGTTGTTCTTTAATTTAATTTCTAAAACCCAAACCTCTTTTTTATTTACCTCAACAACATATCCAACGCCTACAGACCGGTCCGGTTTAATCAGAATTTTGAAAATGACGTCAGGGAACAAAAATTGAAAGGCACTCCCCAAAACTACAAAAAGTGACGTAGATATAGTTATTAGGAGGGTGGGATGAGCACCGGATGTATACAGGCCGTACAATACGGAAATAATAATGGTTAAATAGGATCCTTGGATAATCTTCAGCTTATAAGCATCCCAAACATTATGAGCCTCGAATCCCCTGAATATTTTTACAATATTCTTTTTTTCTTCCATACTAATATTTGAGCCATTTAAATAAATCCCTATAAGATGGTTTTTTCCCGTACATTAAAATACCGACTCTATATATTTTAGCCGCCAACCATACTATGCCTAAAAATGTGACCATCAACAGACTAATAGATACTACTACTTCCCAAATTGGAACGCCACCTTCTCCAATACCGCCCGGAAGGCGCATTAGCATCACGATGGGCGATGTTAAAGGAAATAAGGAGAAGCCTACGGCTATTGGTCCATGAGGGTTATTAAAGACAGAAAAGAAACCTACATAAATGGCCAACATTAAAGGCAGGATAATCGGAAAAATAAATTGTTGGGTATCGGTCTCATTATCCACCGCAGCGCCGATTGCCGCATATATTGAACTATAAATTAAATATCCAAGAATAAAATAGATAACAAAAAAACAAATTAACATTACCCATGGTATTCTAAACAATTCGTTGGCATATAATTGCATTGCGGAATCTGAAGCCGCCATATACGCCGCTCCACCAACTAAACCTGGGGCGTTCGCAGCACCTGAATTTAAACCTGATGAATCAATGTCGAAAACAAGAATCAACACGCCAAACATTAGGAACGCCGATATAATCCAAATTGCAAACTGGGTAACCCCAGCCAAGGAAGTTCCTATAATTTTCCCCAGCATAAGCTGAAATGGCTTTACCGAAGAAATGATAACCTCGATTATCCTAGTCGTTTTTTCCTCGATTACGCTACGCATAACAAATCCACCATATATGATGATGAACATCATTATCAAATATCCAAATCCGCCTCCTATAATGGCCTTTATCTCGGTTATTCCTTTCAGGTTCTGTTCTCCGGAAAAAGTAGCCGTGTTGATTACAAAAGTATTATCGACACTTTCAAAATCGGATACAGAAACCCCCAATTCCTGTAATTTACGTAGTCGCAGACGATCCTCAAAAACAATCTCTAAATTATCCAAAACGTTGGATCCAGGAGCCTCTTTCGTATAAAAGAATGACCTACTCGCCACTTTTTCCAAATCCGGCTCGTTAGGAATATAAAGCAGTCCATATAATCCCATTTTTTGAACCGAATCTTTGGCTGCCTCCAATTCTACATGATTGATTCTTACAAAAGCAGTACTTTCCGTAGTCTGAAAATCTGTAGAAAAATAATTACTCTCGTTCAACACTCCAATTGTCCTTATTTCATTATCATTAATTTTGGTCAAGTAAACAATAAGAACCACCATCCCTACCATAAGGATCGGACTCAGAAATGTCATTATTACGAAGGATTTATTTCTAACCTTTGCTAAATACTCCCGTTTTATGATGAGTGACAACTTACCCATAAAAATTATTTGGTTTGAACGGTTTTAATAAATATATCGTTGGCCGATGGAATGATTTCCGTAAAATTATTGACATTTGCCTTGCCTGCTAAAAGTGACAAAAAGGGGCCCGTATCGTTTGAGGGTAATTGTACATTGAAATTGAGCTGTAAACCGCCATCGACATATTCCGAGGAAAGAATTTTAAATTTATCCTTTAAGTTTTCCAATAGTCCATTTGCACTTTGCACACCAAGACCAACTTTGTAGATATTATTTTTATAGGCTTTTTTAATATCGCTGAGTTTTCCATCCAATAGTTTTTCCGACTTGTGAATTAGTGCAATATACTCACATAATTCTTCCACCGATTCCATTCTATGGGTAGAAAATATAATGGTTGTACCTTTGTCCCTAAGTTGTAGAATTTCATCTTTAATAAGATTGGCATTTATAGGGTCGAACCCACTAAAAGGCTCATCAAAAATTAAAAGCTTTGGCTCGTGTAATACGGTGACTATAAACTGTATCTTTTGAGCCATTCCTTTAGAAAGTTCCTGTACTTTCTTGTTCCACCAATCCCCGATTTCAAGTCGATCAAACCAATATTTCAACCTACTTTTTGCCTCTGCTTTGGACAATCCTTTTAATTGAGCAAGATATAAAGCCTGCTCACCTACTTTCATACTTTTATAAAGTCCCCTTTCCTCGGGCAAATACCCAATCATGGATATATGTTTCGCCTGTAATGGCATGCCATCAAAATAAACTTCTCCTTGATCAGGATAAATAATTTGATTAATTATTCGTATCAAAGTCGTCTTACCAGCACCGTTGGGACCTAACAGGCCATAGATACTGTTCTTAGGAATTTCCAAGGAAACTTTGTTTAGGGCTACATGGTTCCCAAACTGTTTGGAAACCTCATTAGCGACCAATATATTGTTCATGAATGCAATTTCCCCAAAGATATATAATTGCTATGTAAGAGTTAGGTTGGAACTTTATAATTATTGCCTTTAAAAAAATTTACCTAATTTAATTACGCTAATAATTGGACTAGGAAACAAGTCAAATTTACATACGAGAATGACTTTTCCCCGTATTGCCTCACCTCTTACATCCTTTACTCCGCCTTACTGCGAATTAACCAAGTTTATTTTCTACTTTATACAACAACGGTAAACCTCCCCCACTATTATTAATCCAGCCAATTATCTTTATTTAACTCCTTATAAACTTAAAACTAGTGAAGCCTCACTTTTAAACAAACCGGTAAATTGTAGCGTCTAAACAAAAAAAGGGCGGGGTTATTTCAACCAGCTATCTTTAATGCGCTCCTTCGAAGCTTTTAAAGATAGGGTTTCAATAACAAAACCCACCCTTAACGAATCAAGGATGGGAAAAAAAATTGCTATGAAAAAGAAAATAATACTGGTTTCCCAATATTATCTCAAATATACACTTTTTATTTAAAATCTAATTATCCCCGTGTTAGGAGAACATATCCTTAACCTTCTCAAAGAAGGATTTATCGGACTTCTCAGGTCTAGGCTCAAAATTTTCATTATTCTGCATACGTTCAAAAAAGTCTTTTTGCTCCTTGTTCAATTCCTTGGGCGTCCAAACATTGACGTGTACCAATAAATCCCCACTACCATATCCATTAAGACTAGAAATACCTTTGCCCCTTAAACGAAGGATTTTACCCGATTGTATCCCGGCCTCCAATTTTATCCTTACCTTTCCTCCTACGGCATCGATTTCTTTTGATGTCCCCAATACTGCTTCGGAAATACTAATATACAGATCATAATGTAAATTATCTCCTTCCCTCTTTAAAGTGTCATGCTCTTCGGTCTCGATAGCTACCAACAAATCTCCAGGAACCCCATTTCCAGGAGCATCGTTTCCTTTATTGGGCACTTTTAATTGCATTCCGTCCTCAACTCCCGCAGGAATGTTGATACTTACAGTTTCTTCAGAGACCTTTAAACCATTGATATCCGCATCACTAGGTTTTTTGTCAATAATTTGACCACTCCCCGAACAAGCGCTGCAAGCAGCTGCTGTCTGCATTCTACCAAGAATTGTATTGGTGATTTTAGTTACCTGCCCACGACCTCCACAGGTGCCACAGGTTTGATAGGTAACTCCTTCTGCCTGTACCTTTCTCCTTACCTTAATTTTCTTTTCTACTCCAATGGCAATTTCCTCCAAGCTAAGCTTAACTCGAATTCTTAAATTACTTCCTTTAACGCGTCGCTGACCGCCACCACCGCCAAATCCGGAAAAACCACTAAAGCCGCCTCCGCCGCCGCCAAAAGCACCGCCGAATATATCTCCGAACTGACTGAAAATATCATCCATGTTCATTCCGCCTCCGCCGCCAAATCCGCCACCCTCAAAGGCTGCATGTCCGTATTGATCATAACGGGCCTTTTTATTAGGGTCGCTAAGAATTTCATAAGCCTCAGCTGCCTTCTTAAACATTTCCTCCGCCTTGGTGTCACCCGGATTTTTATCAGGATGAAACTCGATTGCTTTTTTGCGATAAGCCTTCTTTACTTCGGCCGCAGTGGCATTCTTACCAATACCTAAGATGTCATAATAATCCTCCTTCATAAAATATATTTAATTTCCTACAACCACTTTTGGATGACGTATTATTTTATCGCCCAGTTTAAAACCTTTTTCAACTACATCAATAATCTTTCCTTTCAACTTTTTACTTGGAGCCGGAATCTGAGTAATGGCATCGTGAATTTCTGCATCAAAAGCATCACCTTGCTTTACATCAATTTCTTGAAGACCCTTATTTTTTAAAGTTTCCTTGAATTTATTGTTGATTAGCCCTACCCCCTTGAACATATCACGATCTTCCGATTTGGAAATTTCCTTTAAGGCACGGTCAAAATCATCGATTACAGGCAATAATGACACTATTACTTCTTGGCCAGCCGTTTTAAACAAATCCATTCTTTCTTTGGAAGTACGTCTTTTGTAATTCTCGAATTCCGCAAAAAGACGTAAAAACTTATCTTTCTCCTTATTAAGGTCTTCCTGCAATTGTTCCTCCACGCTCAGCTCTTCCTCTTTTACTGCATCTTCGTGCTCAACAGATGACTCGTCCTGTTCTACGTTTTCTTTTTCTATATTGTTCAGAACATCATCTTCCATTTCTTCTGTTTTATTTTCGTTGCTCATTTAAAATACATTTATATACGTCCGATTTGAAGTGGCAAAAGTACTGCCAATTCTTGAAAAATGTCATAATGTCATTAAACTTTATAAAAAAACATCCATCAATGACGGATGTTCCCAATTCTTATAATTTTTATGAAATACTAGGAAACAAACTCGTTCTGATAAAATGTATCTTTTGTAGTATGCCCCTCCTTATCCTTATAAATATTATCCAAAGCCCTACATATGTTTGGATATATAAAATCGAATCCCGAATCTTCAATTTTCTTACTACTTACACGCTGACTGGCAAACAACAAATATGACATTTCCCCCAAAACCAATTGCATCATTGCCCTAGGAATATTGGGCAAAAATAGCGGTTTTCCCAAAACTCTTGCTATTTCTTTGGTAAGCTTCACATTGGTTACCGGGTTTGGGGCCACCGCATTATAAACTCCAGTTAGCTCCTGGGTAGTAGCATGTAAAAATATCCTGCCCAAGTCCCGTAGGTGAATCCATGATTGCCATTGATTTCCGGAACCCAAGGCAGCTCCCAAATAATATCTTACAGGTTTGGCCATCTCTGGCAGTGCTCCCCCGTTCTTGGACATTACCAACCCAATCCTTATTTTGGCTATATTAATATTTACTTTCCTAAAAGCATCAACCTCTTTCTCCCAAACCGACACCACCTCGCCCAAGAAACTGTCATCCACCTGTTCTTCATCTTCCTTATAATACCGGGATAAAGAATTGGGGTAGACTCCTACAGCGGAAGCAGATACAATAGTATTAATAGCATGTGCCCCTTCATTTGGAATAGCACCCAACAGTGTCCTCAAGGAATTAACCCTGCTGTTTAGTATCTTTTTTTTATTACTCTTGGTCCATCTTTTCGAAATGCTTGTACCTGCCAGATTGATTATTGCAGTTACACCAATAAGACAGTCCTTATCAATTACATTCTTATTAGGGTTCCAATAATATCCATTAAAGCCTTCCTGAGAAACGATTTTACCCTTACTGGTGGTCAAATAATTGACAGAGATATTGTTCTGCTTGCACAAACTAACAATTTCACCTCCCACCAAACCCGTTGCACCTGTTATCAAAATCTTCATAACCCTATCTTTCTATCAACTTTGTATAAATATATGGGTTTTTAATATTCAAGTAACTGTATTTAGTTTAGGTTTAACAGTCCCGGTCATTTAGATGTTAAGTAATCCATAATAATAGTAGAATAATTAGGGATTTTTTAAGGCTCGAAGCATTTCCCTTTTTCCTGGAGGCCCTGGCAAACGTTCCACAACAAACCCTACAGCCTGCATAGCTCTCCGCACACTTCCCTTAGCAGAATAGGTAACCAACACGCCACCTTTTTTCAATGCCCTGAACATTATTGCAAAAACTTCCTCTGTCCAAAGTTCGGGTTGTACCCTTGCACCAAATGCATCATAGTAAATTAGATCAACCATACCAACGTCCGAAATTTCCCTAAAATCGATCTGTTGCTTAATCAAGGAAAAGTTCTCTGCTATTTGATGAGGCTCCCCCCAAGAAGATTGGTGCATTTTTAAAAAACACGCCTCAAAATCAGCTGCTTCCAATGTTTTTGTATATTCCAATTGCTCCAGTTCTTCAGAGACTACTGGATAAGCTTCCACACCTTTATAGGCAATATCCAATCCTCGGCCAGCCGATTCCATTAAAGTAATTAGTGCATTCAATCCTGTCCCGAAGCCAATTTCCAAAATAGTTATTTGTCGGTCCCGGAATAACGACAATCCGGTCTTAATAAATACATGATATGCCTCCTGAATAGCGCCATGGACGGAGTGGTATTGCTCGTTCCAATCTTCGATCTGAATGGTCTTGGAACCGTCTGCCGTGGTTATAATTTTTCTTTTCAAATTATTTTTTTATCAGTACTCCATCTGCCTGAAAGGCATATTTTTTCTTTAACTCCGTTATCTGGGTTATTTCCTCGTCCAATTTACCCGCATCTTTAGCAAAATGCCTCTGGTCCTCAACACTCATTTCTTCAATAAAGGCCAAGCCATTTACAATAACCTCTTTTCCAACTAGATCTTGCGTTACAAAAAAACCATAATCCTTAAATTTGACCATGCTTTCGTCCCCATTCCCCAATTGCAATTTCATCCAACATCCTTTTACCTTACAAACCTCTGTTACCTGACCATAAAATTTGGTGTTAAGTGTATCAGTTTTCGACATTTTTTTATACCTCCCAAGCATTTCTACACTATTCATGGCGTTTGAATCGGCAAAACGGGCTCCAAAATATACAGAACCATCTTTTACCAAAGATGCTTTAGTGGACCCCAAGGGTTTATTCTGCGACACACAGGCAGAAAATACCATAAAAATCCCAATCAAAATGTTAAATTGCCCCATAAAAACCAGAATTTAAATCCCTATACAAAACTGGTTATTTTTAAGCAAAAAAAGAAGAACTACTAATGTTATTTGCTTAATTTTATTGCTTTAAATTAGATTCCTATGCAAACTGTTTCAAATTCAATACTAGTCGAGAAAGTTAAAGACTCGAAAATTGATAAAGTTGATTTTAATAATTTATCATTTGGAAAGTATTTTACGGATCACATGATGGTCTGCGATTATAAAAATGGCGCTTGGGAGACACCCAAAATAGTCCCATATCAACCCATTACACTTGACCCATCTGCTAAAATTTTTCATTACGGACAATCTGTTTTTGAAGGCATGAAGGCCTACAAGGATGAAGATAAAAATGTCTGGCTCTTCCGCCCCTTGGAGAACCATAAGCGAATCAACATTTCATCCAAAAGACTTGCTATGCCGGAATTCCCGGAAAACTACTTTATGGACGGCTTAAAAGCGCTTTTAAAATTAGATCATAAGTGGATTCCCACCGCTGAAGGCAGCTCCTTATACATCCGACCTTTTGTATTTGCATCCGGAGGAGGGTTCCATGCTTCCCCTTCCAGCGAATACAAATTTATTATTGCATGTTCACCATCTGCCTCGTATTTTGCAGGTAAGGTAAAAGTTCTGATAGAGGAAAAATATTCGCGATCCGCCAATGGCGGTGTAGGTTTTGCCAAGGCCGGCGGCAATTACGCCGGACAATTTTACCCCACCCAATTGGCCGTTGAAAAAGGGTATAATCAAGTTATTTGGACCGATGACAACAACCACGAATATATCGAGGAGGCCGGCGCCATGAACATATTTATAAGGATAAACGATACTTTGATTACCAGCCCTACAAGTGATAGAATATTGGATGGTATTACCAGAAAGAGTATAATAGACATTGCAAAAGATGAGAAAATTGCAGTGGAAGTTAGGAAAATTTCTGTAAAAGAGGTTGTTGAAGCTTCAAAAAACGGAAGCCTTAAAGAAATGTTCGGAGCAGGTACCGCAGCAGTAATTTCCCCCATCGCCACTTTTGGCTACCAGGAAAAAGATTACGACCTACCGGAGATAAAGGACAGTTATGCCACCCACCTAAAGAAGCGTATAACAAACATACAATACAACAAGGCCGAAGATAAATTTGGCTGGAGATATCAGGTAGATGTTGTATAACACCATATTTACATAACAAAAGCCCCTCTTTTTCAAGAAACGAGGGGCTTTTATTTTTACGGATATCTGAAGAACGAAGACCTACTTTTTATCCAAAATAGCAACAATGTTAGGCTTAAAATAATTAGGCCCTTTTAACACCTTCCCATCCTCCCTATAAATTGGTTTGCCGTCTTGCCCCAATTTACTCATATTGCTACGTTGTATTTCCTCAAAAACCTCCTCTATTTTATACTGCATACCGTGTTCCAATATGGTCCCGCATAATATATATAACATATCACCAAGGGCGTCCGCAACTTCAACTACATCATTGTTACTGGCAGCATCGAGATATTCCTTATTCTCTTCATCCATCAAATTAAAGCGAAGCAAATTTTTATTGTGACCCAAATTAGCCTTAATTTCTTTGGACACACCCAATCCAAACGAATTGTGGAACAATTCTACTGCGCTTAGTTTACTTTTCATTTTTGTTATTATTTAAGTAGATTTGCGTAAAAATATAAATATGTTCAGTACCGGACAATTAATTTTTGCAGGTCTTTTTTTTGCTGTATTTGTAGTCATTACCATATTATCCTATCGAAAAGACAAAAAACTTCATGAAAAAAACTATAAAGGCGTTAAATGGGTAGGACTTTTCTTCACTTTATTTCTAATAATACTATTTCTTATTAAATTTTTCTTTAAAAATTAACAACTTTTAAACTATTGCTGTAAAAAGGATCCTGCCTCACAACATTCTATGTTAATGCTACGTTAAATGTACGAAAAGACGTAATTTTGCGTTAAGTAACTAAATCATTTAGTTGTATGGTAACTTTTTTCACTATTTTATTAGTCCTTATTGCTATAAACGCTTTATTATTTTTAGTTAGTTTTAACAATAGCTCCAAAAAGAAAGAAAAGTCCGTCAAAAATATTTCAGAATCTAAAACAGTAATCTTCCCCCTAGATTTAATTAACTCGAAATATAAAAAGGCAGTTTAATTCTTGTCTAAAAGTAATTATATGCATCTTTGCACAAATACTATCCCTTTATAGTATTTGTAATCCTTTAATGCCAATTTTCAAACCTTATAGATATGGTAATTTTTATTTGCTTTAATAGAGAAATAAAGATTAAAAATAAATGAAACAATTTCTACTCGTCTTTTTAGGAGGGGGCCTAGGAAGTGGATTGCGATTTTTATTGAGCAAAGCGCTCAATAATACCTTTCACAATTTCTTTCTGGGAACTTTTATTGTTAATATCATAGGCTGTTTATTAATTGGTTTTATCATTGGACTTTCTTATAAGAACAATCTACTTTCCCCAAATCAGACCTTATTGTTGACCACAGGCTTATGCGGTGGCTTTACTACTTTTTCAACCTTTGCCTTGGAGCAACACTCATTCTTGAAAACCGGCGATTATATACATTTCTCTTTCTACACACTTGCCAGTCTTATCATTGGCATCCTTGCTGTAGCTACTGGATTCTGGTTTTCGAAGTAACTACTCCCCGAATTATGATCAATTCTTGTGTTTAAACAAATTATTCGTCAGCCCCCAAAAGATTCCTTCATTTTACTCAAGTGGTTTTAATTGTTTCTGATCGGTATTCATGAAAACATAGATATGATGCTAAATTAAGATTTGGCACAAACAGTACTATGCATTTCTTCGATGGAAAAAAATTGAATTAAATGGTTGGATAGGTTTCAACGATCGATTCCGATTATCAGTTCTATTTACCCACAACTTTTGAAATAACCCCCTAAACCTCCTTTAACACGACTTTAAGTGTTTCCGTCTTTTTTTAACAGATTCCTCCTATTTCCTGCATTATCAACAGGAAAATGCTTAAAAAGGCACGAATATTTCAGAATTACAACCAAATAAGTGTTAACAAAATTAACACATTGACATAATATTAAAATTGTATCACTATACCCATAAAATTAATGGGTATTTTTTGTGTATAGTGTAAATATATTGTATATACCCCCTAAAAAATAGGGGGCAGTTGATTTAATGTATATTTTTGCTATATAAATAATAAATCAATTATGAAAAAAATCGAGGCAATTATTAGGAAGTCAAAATTTGATGACGTAAAAAAAGCGTTACATCAAATTGAAGTAAACTTTTTTAGTTACTGGGATGTAACTGGGGTCGGCAATGAAAAAGAAGGTCATGTATATAGGGGTATTTCCTATAGCACATCAGACATACAACGCCGATATTTATCCATTGTGATTTCGGATGAGTACTTGGAACGTACCATTAATACAATTCTGGAAACAGCATATTCCGGTAATGTAGGTGATGGCAAAATTTTCGTTTCCGAAGTTTTGGAGGCCTATCGCATTAGAACAAAAGAAAGCGGAAAAGCAGGCATTAACTAAAAAAATTACAAACCAACAAACAATTTAAAACATGGACGTAGGATTATTTACAGCAAATAACGTTTGGATGATGATATGTACGGCTCTCGTATTCTTCATGCATTTAGGTTTTTCACTTTTGGAAATCGGATTAACCAGACAAAAAAACACCATCAATATTTTATTTAAAAACGTATTCATTATCTGCTCAGGATTACTCATCTATTATATAGGAGGCTTCAACCTAATGTATCCAGGTGATTTCAACGGCTATCTTGGTTTTGCAGGATTTGGCCTTGAAGCCCCAATATTACCGGATGGCAGCTTAGACCTTACCTATAGTGAAGGGTACACCTATTGGACCGATTTTCTTTTTCAAGGAATGTTTGCCGCAACAGCAGCCACTATAGTTTCTGGAGCAGTAGCAGAACGTATTAAACTAGGTGGATTTATGATATTCACCATAATCTATGTAGGATTAGTTTATCCTATAGTAGGGTCTTGGCAATGGGGCGGTGGATTTCTATCCACACTTGGTGGCGATGATGCCGGTTTCCATGATTTCGCAGGGTCAACATTAGTTCACTCTGTTGGAGGATGGGCAGCCTTGATCGCTATCTTTATCTTAGGGCCTAGAATTGGCAAGTTTAGCGAAGACGGCACACCCAAAGCCATACCTGGCCACAACATTCCATTGGCAGCGGCCGGTGTTCTTATTCTTTGGTTAGGCTGGTTTGGCTTTAATGGCGGGTCGGTTTTATCCGCAGATCCAGCAGGGACTTCAATAGTATTGGTTACTACTTGTTTGGCAGCAGCCGCAGGTGGAATAGGTTCTTTTATTTTCTCAGCAGTACTTTACAAAAATTATGACCTTACCATGATGTTGAACGGTATCTTGGGCGGTTTAGTTGGAATTACCGCAGGAGCTGACCTAATGTCTCCTTTTGAATCTATCATAATAGGTTTAATTGCCGGTGCAGTTATTGTTCTTGGTGTTGCATTGATAGATAAATTGAAATTGGACGATCCTGTAGGAGCAGTTGCCGTACATCTTATCTGTGGTATCTGGGGAACTTTGGCAGTAGGTATTTTTGGAGTTAAGGCAGGAATGTCTCAGTTTCTATACCAACTTACAGGTGTAGCTGCAGCTGGTGTTTTCTGTTGCTTAACTGCATTTATCATACTATTTACTATTAAGAAGGTTTCCGGTATCAGAGTTACCAAAGAAGAAGAATTGGAAGGCTTGGATTTACATGAGCATGGAATGGATGCTTATGCTGACTTCAGGATGAACCAACACTAGTAATACAAAAGATAACGGAGCGTTTTGCAGAACGCTCCGTTTATAACCTTTTCAAGAAAATAACTCAATTAATATTTAACATCCCTATAAAGGATATAACCCATAGAATTATGAAAACGATTATTTATACAAAATACGTGAAAAATTTTCTATTATTTGCATTTTTACTTGCTTCAACTGTGACCTTTGCTCAGGAAGAGGACAAAAAATTCACTATTAGTGGAAGTGTGGATGCCTATTACAGGACAAATCTAAATGGCGATAATGGTTATGACGCTATCTCTGGCGGACCTAATGCTGCACCAGGATCTTCCTTTGCCAATTTACCTGGTTTCGCATTGGGAATGGCCAATGTCATTGCCGGTTACGAAGGTGAGGACGTAGGCTTTGTGGCAGACCTTGTTTTTGGACCTAGAGGTTCGGATGCTATTTTTGCCTCTCCATTATATTCTGCTACCGGAAATATTGTAAACCAGTTGTACGTTTATTGGAATGTTAGCGAATCGGTGAAATTGACCTTTGGTAACTTTAATACCTTTTTAGGTTATGAAGTAATTTCTCCTGTAGCCAACTTTAACTATAGTACTTCTTACTTATTTTCTTACGGTCCTTTCTCCCATACAGGTTTAAAGGCAGACTTCACCTTATCTGATGACTTTAGTTTAATGTTGGCAGTTATGAACCCTACTGATCTAACCGAATTGAATCCTACCGAAAAATATGCTTTCGGCGCACAATTAGGCTATAGCGGACAATTCCTTAACTTCTTAACTGATGACGGTGCATTTGAAATTGATTTTACGGGTGGATTTGATCTTTCCGATGATTTCTTCTTGGGAATTAATGCGGCTATTTACGATAATGACGACCTAGGTTTTGCTGGCGTGGCTCTTTATCCACAATATGCAACCTCAGATAACTTCAGCCTGGGATTAAGAGGTGAATATTTCGCCGAAACAGGTGACTATGGTGCTATTGGAACTGGAGTTGATGATTCCAGTGTATTTGCAGTAACCTTAACTGGAAGTGCCACTATCGGAAATTTGATACTAAAACCAGAATTGAGATTGGATAGCGCATCTGATGATTCCTTTTATTTTGTAGATTCAGATTTATCCCCGCAAAAGAGCTTATCCTCATTTGTTTTAGCAGCCGTGTACTCCTTCTAAACAATATTGAGTTTATTATTTATAGCCCCGCCAAAAGCGGGGCTTTTATATTTTAATCATTTCTCAAAGGCCTTCACTCCTGCCCCAATTTCAACATCCAACCTATTCTGCTTAGGAACCAAGGGACAAGAATATATAGGGTTATAGGCACAATATGGATTATAGGCCTTATTAAAATCCAGAATAATGGTATCGCCATTAGGGATACTCAAATCCAAATACCTTCCTCCACCATAAGTTGTTTCCCCATTGGTTAGATCCGTAAAAGGTAAAAACAAATAGTCATTGTGCTTCTCTTGCTGCGATAGTTCCTGATTTTGATACACTTCCAATTTATGGTTACGGCCTTTAAGACTAAAAGTCACTATCCCATAAACTACCTCCTCACTATGCCTTTCCGTGTTCGTAGGCATTAGAAAAGGCAAAGCCTCCGGTGTTCTTGTAAATTTTGCGGTTACCCTATATGTAGTATCTGGTTTATAAAAATCCAAAGTCGTAAAATCTTTTCTAAACCTATCGGGCAAGGGCGAGGTTTCAGGGTTTTTGAATTCTTCATTTAATTTATTCTGAAAATGTACAATGTCTTCCAAGGCGCTCGTCTGCAATAACGCCATTTTATCTTCCTTCTGATCGTGATACTTTTTTTCCTTACACCCCAATAAACATATCAATACCACCAAAAATAACTGCTTCATTACCCTGCTTTTGGCATAAAAATACAACATCCCCATTTCTGAATAAAATAATTGTGGAAATTGGCCGGTTGGAAAGAATAATTCCCAATACCCCAACTGGTGAAATTTGCATTACCAACTAAGAAAAAACAACATTAGCTGAAGAGAATCCCGAAGCACTCATAAGAATTGAGGGCATCAATAAATCCGATTAGGAAGTAAAAAAGTGACCCTAGTTGACCCGCACAATCCTCTTTAATCGTCATTCAGATCATAACGGGCGTCCGTCAGATATTTTGCCACAATCTCATTAAATTCAGAGGTGATCCTAAGGAGAGCTGTGCCTTCCAAACTGTATAATTCAGCTTTATCGGTATAGCCGTTTTTAAGAAGTTCCTCTAAGTAAAACAGAGATGTCCCATAGTCTTCAATTTTTGCACTGTCGGTTATTATTTTTAAATAATAACTATAATCCTCCGGCTCGGTAATCGTCTTCAACATCCAAAGAAGGCTCAATACTTCCTGATCCACCTGACTCCCTCCGTTAACAATATCGATATTATCCTCGATCAATGCATTAACGTAGCCCAAAAGACGTTTCCCCATTTCCCTTTCAGCCAAAATTTTGCTATTGTCGTACTTCTTCAATTCCTCCATTTGGTATATCCACCAACCCAAATTATTGTAATTATAGGTCGCCAAATCCTCTTCCAAATAATAAACATAGTCTTCCTTAATAAAAGACTCCTTGAGCAAGGTGTTGTTTTCATTACGCCTCATTGCCTTAAAAACCTTATCCTTTTTTAAATCACGCTTTATTTTTTTTAAGGAATCGGTATCTTTGAAAACCCTAAACACAGACATCACCTCACCCAACGAATTATCGGCTTGAACTAGGTTGTTGGCCGCAATCAACCTATTAATTTCATGCAAATTTTGTCCATAAACACTATCTACATAGACATCATTTTTAGCGATTTTTCCCTTGGCCATGGCTGATAAGGTGAAAATTCCCAAGGCCTTTTCCAGATAACGGGTATGTGGCCATTCATGACCGCCGTTAAACACCAACAAATGATTGGGAAATTTTAATCTGCCCAATGTAGATTTCCCAACCAACATTTCGGGATAAGCGTAATCTTCCTTACCTACGATCCCTATAAAATGAAACAAATTGTTCCCATCCAATATTTCCATATTGGGATACCCTGCACCACAGGATATTACTCCTGCTATTCCTTTTACAAAAACTGGCAAGACGGAAGCAAATCGGGCGCCACTATCAAATCCGGCACTATAAGTTCTATTTTTTTGAATGGGTAAGAGAGAAATAATTTCATTGAACATTCTCCCTGTTATCAACATATTCTGAGAGGTGGTCAATGAATCGTGAACATTGTTTGAGGCCGCTACGATATACCCTTGATTTTCGGCAGCCTCCGAAAACATTCTGATAGCCTGTCTTCCCCGTCCCTCCATATCAAAAACAAACAAAATTGGCCAGTTTTTGTCCATTTCAAAGTTAGTAGGAAGATACACTGAAAAACTTTCAGCCAAGGAATCTTTTACAGCAATCGAATCGATCACAACCCCTTTCTTTAAAGTTAATTGCTGTGAATTCCCCAAAAAAACTGTCCCAAGGAACAGAAATAAAATACATTTCTTCATAGACTTATTGTCATCAAATATCTAGCCAAAATACGCACATACTTCAAGCTTTCGACGCTACATAGGTAAAACTAGGAACTTTGGTCTGGCACAATCAAAATTAGTTCCACTTGCAGCTTGCCCCCTTACAATACATTAAATTAAATAATAAATACTTTAACACCAAAGGGGTATCTCTATTTTTCATTGAGAAACTCCTCGACATAAACCTTGGAACCACTTCTTATAAATCCCTTTTTTTAATGGGGGCATTAGAGACTACATCCGATAGGATTATATGGGTCCGAGTCTCTCCATATTGGATAAGCTTGTCTATAAATTTTTCCAGATGGAATTGATCTTTAAGAACCACCAACATAATAATATTTTCATTGCCCGTAATCCGATAACAACTAACCACCTCCTCATAAGAGTTTACGACCTCCAAAAAAGGCCTCAATTTCCCCATAAAAGCACGTAATGTGATAATGGCTTTTAATTGATAACCCGTATGGGAATGGGACACCACGGCCTTGTACCCAGAGATAACCCCAATATCTTCCATTTTCTTCACTCTTTCTGCCACAGCAGGAGGAGTCAAGCCTACCTTTCTTCCAATATTGGCAAAAGATTCCCGGGCATTTTCCTGTAGCAATTTTAAAATCTTCCAATTAAGGACATCTATCTTTGTATTCAATATCTAAATGATTGAAATTATTAACTTTCAATAGCTAATTTACCATTTTACTTTGTTATATAAATTAATAATCCCTTGTTTCTTCGTAAATTTATATTATTAAAGTAGCCCTAACAAAATGCCTTACAAAAACTTAAGTACGATTCCAATTTATCGCAAATCCTTGGATCTTTTACAGATGAGCAGGGAGATTGCGTCGTACTTGACCTACAACAAGGATTTGTTAAAACTTTATCAGTCCAACAGCCATCGGGATATTATGGTCGACTCCCTATTAACGGATTCCATTCTAATCCCTCAGCAAATAGCTGCGGCGGAACGTTCCGAGTGCCATGCCGCCAGAATGAGAAGCGCCACCTTTATTAATGTTATTATACGAAACATCAACTCCTACTGTACCGGTCTGGAAAAGGATGGTGTTAAGGAAAAAGAGTACCTAAACCTACTAAGGAGCGAAATAAAAAGTTTTAGAAGAATGTACAAAGTTTGGAGGCGATCTATCCGGAATTAAGATTTTGGCACCGTCTCTTATTTTCATCAACAAACCAAAGTCTTTATTACCTGACAGATGTTGATGGGAAAAAATTCAATAATTCATTCTCCTCATAACATTTACCTTTACACTATTTTACATATTCCTCCTGTATTGCCCCCCTACTTCAAATAAGGCCTTGGTAATTTGCCCTAAAGAACAATATTTGGAAACCTCCATTAACTTTTCAAAAATATTCTCATTTTTAATAGCCACCTCCTGTAACTCCTCCAGCTGCTCCTTTGCAGCATCCCCCAGCATAGCATGTAAATTTTCCAAAGTACTGATTTGGGCCTGCTTTTCAGCCTCTGTTGCCCTTATCACCTCCGTTGGCAAGATTGTTGGGGAGCCTTTGGAGCTCAAAAAAGTATTTACCCCCACAATAGGAAATTCCCCGTTATGTTTTAGTGTCTCATAGTAATGGCTTTCTTCTTGAATTTTAGACCTCTGATACATGGTTTCCATTGCCCCCAGTACTCCCCCACGCTCTGTAATTCGATCAAATTCCAATAATACGGCCTCCTCCACCAGATCTGTCAACTCTTCTATAATAAATGAACCTTGAATCGGGTTCTCATTTTTAGTTAAACCCAACTCCTTATTTATGATCAATTGAATGGCCATGGCCCTACGAACAGATTCTTCAGTTGGGGTGGTGATAGCTTCGTCATAGGCGTTCGTATGTAAAGAGTTACAATTATCATAGATGGCGTATAGCGCCTGCAAAGTAGTGCGGATATCGTTAAAACCTATTTCTTGGGCATGCAAGCTACGTCCTGAAGTCTGAATATGATATTTTAACATCTGTGCTCTTGGGCCTGCTCCGTATTTAAGCTTCAATGCTTTTGCCCAAATCCTGCGGGCCACCCGTCCTATTACTGCGTATTCAGGATCAATCCCATTGGAAAAGAAAAAGGAAAGATTAGGACCAAATTTATCAATATCCATTCCCCTACTTAAATAATACTCCACATAGGTGAAACCATTGGACAGGGTAAATGCCAATTGGGTTATAGGATTAGCTCCCGCTTCGGCAATGTGATAACCGGAAATTGATACTGAGTAAAAATTACGAACCTCGCTCTTTATAAAATAATCTTGCACGTCACCCATTAGTCGCAGTGCAAATTCTGTTGAAAAGATACATGTGTTTTGAGCTTGATCTTCCTTTAATATGTCTGCCTGTACCGTACCTCTTACCTTATTGAGGGTTTTCCTTTTTATTTCCTTATATACATCTTTGGGCAAGACCTGGTCTCCAGTAATACCCAAAAGCAATAGTCCCAAACCGCTATTGCCCTCGGGCAGTTCCCCTATATACTTAGGTCTCTTCTCGCCCTTGTCCCTATATAAAACTTCTATCTTCTGCTCAACCTCATCTTCCAATTGATTCTTGACTATATATTTTTCACAACTTTGGTCAATGGCCGCATTCATAAAATAACCCAACAACATGGGCGCAGGACCATTGATGGTCATACTTACGGAGGTGCTGGGACTGCACAGATCAAATCCGGAATACAATTTCTTAGCATCGTCTAGGCAACATACGGACACTCCCGCGTTGCCGATTTTACCATAAATATCCGGTCTATGGTCCGGGTCATTCCCATAAAGGGTTACCGAATCAAAGGCAGTGGACAATCGCTTTGCCGGCAACCCTAGGCTAACATAATGAAAGCGTCTATTGGTACGTTCGGGACCACCCTCCCCAGCAAACATCCTTGTAGGATCCTCCTCCGTTCTCTTAAAAGGATAGAGTCCGGCTGTATAGGGAAACTCCCCAGGTAAATTCTCTTGAAGAATCCAACCTAGAATATCTCCCCATGCCTTATACTTTGGAAGGGCAATTTTAGGGATATTTGAATGGGACAACGATTTAGTGTGTGTTTCCAATTTAATTTCCTTTCCTCTTACCTTAAAGTTGAAAAAAGGTTCTCTGTATTGTTGAACTTTTTTATCCCAATTTAGGATTAGGTCCCAATTATACGGATCGAAGTTGTTTTTAATTCTATCGAATTCTTTGAAAAGGTGTCTCAACAATTGCCTTGCATCTTCGGACATGGGCAATTGCAGTATTTCTTCTGTATTTATCCCGTCGTTTGTGAGAAAGGTATTAAAATCCACACTTTTTTCCGCACCGCATATAGATTGAATAGTTTTAAAAACACCATATAATCTCTGTGCCAGTTCCGCCTGATGGTCAGCTTTTTTGTCGTAAGCCCTATTGCTTTCTGCTATTTCCGATAAGTAACGTGTTCGGGAAGGAGGTATTATAAATGCTTTCTCTGCCTCTGCACCGGCAATTTCCATTTGTGAATCCAAATCCGTCCCGGTTTTGGCAACCAACGTACCTATAACCGATTTATACAACCTATTCATTCCCTGATCATTAAAATGGGAAGCGACAGTTCCGAAAATGGGAAGTTCCTCATGGTCAATTTCCCAAAGTCCATGATTTCTCACATATTGTTTTTTAACATCCCTAAGCGCATCAGGACCTCCTCTTTTGTCATACTTGTTTATGGCCACTATATCGGCAAAATCCAACATGTCTATTTTTTCCAACTGAGTGGCTGCACCAAATTCGGGGGTCATCACATAAAGCGAAACATCGCTATGTTCAATAATCTCCGTATCCGATTGCCCTATTCCTGAAGTTTCCAAAATAATTAAATCGAACCTTGCAGCCTTCAAGACTTGAATTGCCTCATCCACATGTTTAGATAAGGCCAAATTGGCTTGGCGGGTAGCCAAAGAACGCATATAGACTCTGGAATCATTTATAGCATTCATACGAATACGATCTCCCAACAATGCGCCGCCAGTTTTCCTTTTGGAGGGGTCAACAGATAGTATTCCAATAGTCTTATGGGAGAAATCTACCAAAAATCTTCGGATTAACTCATCTACCAAGCTCGATTTTCCAGCACCCCCCGTTCCTGTAACCCCTAATACCGGCACAGCCCTTTCCTCTATTCCCAAACCTGAAAATATCTTTTCAAATTCCGTATGCTTGTTTTCAGCCAAACTTATAAGCCTCGCTATAGTATTAGGGTTTTTCTCCCTTAAACAACGGTCCATTTTCATGTCTTTTGGCCCTTTGAACGAAGGAAGTGTAAAATCGCTTTGCGCTACCAAATCATTGACCATTCCTTGAAGTCCCATGGTCCTGCCATCATCCGGGGAATATATTTGGGCTACCCCATAATCCATCAATTCCCTAATTTCATCCGGCAAAATAACACCACCTCCCCCGCCAAAAATTTTAATATGGTCCGCACCTCTCTCCTGCAAAAGATCGTACATGTATTTAAAATACTCATTATGACCTCCTTGATACGAAGTTATGGCTATGGCATTTACATCTTCCTGAATGGCACAATCCACAACCTCCGAAACACTTCGGTTATGCCCTAAATGTATCACCTCCACCCCTGTAGCCTGAATTATGCGCCTCATCATATTTATTGCAGCATCATGACCATCAAAAAGTGATGCAGCTGTAACAATACGTATTTTATTTTTTGGAATATATGGTGGCTTTTGCTTCATAACAACAATACTATTTCCTTTTAAAGGATTAAATGAATACCCCCCTTTCTACAATTCTTCCCCCATTGAACATAAGAAATATGGAATAAACCGGTGGGACACCTTTTAAAAGACAAAAAAAGAGTGATTATCAAGGTGCAATTTAATGAATTCGCAAAATATATAATATTAAAATTAGAATATTACAAAAAGTACGACCAGACAGCGTACTTCATTCCTAAAATCCTAATTTTACAGCTTAAAAGGATTATAATTTGAAGACAACGATTCTAATAAATTGCCCTGACCAAGCAGGTATAATAAGTTATGTAACAGGATTTATACATAAAAAAGGCGGCAATATTATTTATATTGATCAGCACGTAGATAAAGAGGCAGGAGTATTTTTCATGAGATTGGAAAGTGATTTTGAAAAGAATATTCCTGCGGTTAAGAATTTGAAAGAAGAATTTGAAAAAGAATTGGCCGAAGTTTACCAAATGGAATGGAGTTTGCACTTGGGATCATTTAAACCAAAAATGGCCCTATTCGTTTCAAAATACAATCATTGTTTGTACGATTTATTAAGCAGGTACAACTCGGGCGAATTGGAGGTAGAAATCCCCTTTATACTTAGCAACCACAGTGATTTGGAATATGTTGCCCAACAATTCGACATCCCCTTTTTCCATATCCCGGTAACAAAAAATACAAAAAGTGAAGCAGAAAGCCAACAATTGAAACTTCTAAAAGCTTATCAAATAGATTTTATTGTGTTGGCGCGGTATATGCAAATTGTAACCCCTAAAGTTATTGATCAATATTCCAATAAGATCATTAACATCCACCATTCCTTTCTGCCCGCATTTGCTGGGGCCAAGCCTTACCATGCCGCTTTTGAGAGAGGTGTAAAAATTATTGGAGCTACAAGTCACTATGTAACAGAAGAACTGGATGCCGGGCCCATAATAGAGCAGGACGTTACCACCGTAACGCATGCGCATAGCATAAAGGACTTTATAACCAAGGGACGGGACTTGGAGAAAATTGTTCTATCCAGAGCAGTTAAGCTACATATTAGAAGAAAAACCATGGTTTATAACAACAAGACCATAATTTTCTCTTAAACTTAGCATCAAATCCCTATTGTATAGGTTATATTTATACCCTTAAAGATTAGAAATGAAAAAAATACTATTAACCGTTATCCTATTTCAATTCTTTGGATGTTCGGAATTACAACAAGTGGTGAATCAATTACCACAAGGAGGAGCCATTGGCAATGACGAAATTGCGAATGGACTTAGAGAAGCGCTCGATATGGGCATAGACAAACAGGTAAACAAGCTAACACAAACGGATGGTTTTTTCAGCAACGAACTGGTTAAAATAGTACTCCCGGAAGAACTGCAGAAAGTAGACAAATCCCTACGGGACATAGGCCTGTCGAATTTAGCCGATGAAGGACTTAAAATACTGAATAGGGCAGCTGAAGACGCAGTTAAAGAAGCAACCCCTATCTTCGTAAACGCCGTTAAGGGAATAACCTTTAGTGATGCCAAAAATATTCTATTGGGGTCGGATAATGCCGCTACAGTTTACCTCACCAACGCCACTCAAACAGAACTCTACCAGAAATTTAACCCTGTTATTAAAAACTCCTTCGACAAAGTAGGGGCAGATAAAATATGGAGTAATCTGATTACAAAATACAACAGCATTCCGTTTACCAATGACGTAAACCCAGACCTAACGGATTATGTTACCCAACAGGCCCTTGAAGGTGTATTTACGATGATTGCGGTTGAAGAAAAGGAGATAAGAACCAAGGCATCCTCCAGAACCACAGAAGTTTTAAAAAAGGTTTTTGCCTTACAGGATTGAGGGCCAAAAATTTAATTGAAAATGCACAATAAATTTATTTTTTATCCGTTACACTTATAAGTATACACTACAACGCATAATTGCCAAAATAACATACCGTTATTAAGTAATAAATTTGAGTTAGTATTTTTTGAGTTAGTTAGTTTAAAACCGGTGGGAGCACCGGTTTTTCTATTTTTAGATTGGAGGAATTCTTTTTAGAACCATCGTCCGTCCTAGGACTAGATGTATGGATGGACAAAAATACAGCAGCCACTTAGCCAAAAGGTTGTTATCTATTTTACTAAAAGATATTCTATGACTGTATTATTAAAAAATTGTGGTTGTTCAACATTCACCACATGACCGCAGTTCTGAACCACAATCAACTCCGCACTTTTATGATCTATTACAATTTGCTTAATTGTAGGCAAGAACAAATAATCCTCGGCACCCATAACATAGAGCGTGGGAATTTTTATATCTACCGTCCTAAAAAAAAGAAGTAACGGATTAATTTCCGAAGTTAGTTTAAACCACCGAATAAATTCCTTTTGGTATAATTTCTTCGCTTCACGAACAAAAAGCAATCGCGATTCCTTATGGTTCTTATTAGGCATAATTACAAAGGCAAAGAATTTATACAGCCATAAATAAGGAACTATAGATTTTAAAATAACGCCAAGTCTTATCAATATTTGAGATCTTAGGTTCAATTTCATGATGGCACCCCCCATAATCATACTCTCTACTCTGTGCGGGTGTTTTTCCGCCAAATTGCGAATTAAAATAGTGCCTAGGGAAATTCCAATAAAATGAGATCTTTCAATTTTTTCAAAATCGATAACCTCTAAAATATCCTCTGTTATATTATCAAAAGTATACTTATCCTTAAAAGCGTCCTTAAAAAGCAGCTTAGAGTTCCCATGCCCTCTAAGATCTAAAAGCAGCACATTAAAATGTTTTTTAAACTCTCTTAACTGCTTGTACCAAATAGTGGAACTACCTCCTGCTCCATGTACAAAAGTCACCCATTTAGCAGACGATTCATGGATATGTGTATTATAACTTAACAATATGTATTTTTTATAAAAGTAATATTAATTACAATATCCTTGATAAGGCTTAAAACATTTCAAATTTACAACTAGTATTACCCCAAGGTTAAAAAATAGACAAATTACCTGATTATTAGACCAATACCCTTACACAGCACCCAAACAATCCTTGTTTCTATTTATATTTGTAAAAAAGAAACTTTATGAAAAATCAATATTGCAAAGTAGGCTCAACCAACCCTATGGGTAACGGCAGCCAAGAATTAAATTTATTGGAGCATCAATACCGAAATTTTATGGATAAAGCCTTGATCAATAAAAATTCGGATTCAAAACTTGCTGAATTTTTTGAATTGAAAGCCATGAAAATCCAAAAAATAATTCAAACCCTGGTTCAATAAAAATATTAGTGCTTTTTTAGCTCCAAACTCATTTCCATTTGCAGTTCACTAGCCTTTTTCGCCGATGCCTGTGCAAAATCTTCTAGGTCCGAGGCGTAAATAATCCCCCTTGAGGAATTCACTAATAGTCCCACATTGTTGTTCATTCCATATTTACACACTTCGGACAAACTACCTCCTTGCGCCCCAACACCTGGCACCAAAAGAAAACTATCGGGAATAATTTTTCTTATTTCCGTCAAAAAGCTAGCTTTGGTTGCCCCTACAACGTACATTAAGTTTTCTGAATTTTCATAGGACTTGGAAACCTCCAAAACCTCCTTATACAGTTCATGACCTTCTACTTTTTTAGTTTGAAAATCAAATGCTCCCAAATTCGAAGTCAGCGCCAATAAAATCGTGTGTTTATCCTTAAAGGCTAAAAATGGCTCAACGGAATCCCGACCCATATAAGGTGCAATGGTTACCGAATCGAACCCCAAATCCTCAAAAAATGCTTTGGCATACCTAGTGGAGGTATTCCCTATATCTCCACGTTTGGCGTCCGCAATAGTAAATATTTCAGGGTATTTATTATTTAAATAGTCGATCGTTTTTTCCAAAGCTTGCCATCCCTTTATTCCATATGCCTCATAAAATGCCATATTGGGCTTATAAGAAACACATAAGTGGTGGGTAGCGTCAATGATAGCCTTGTTAAAGGCAAAAATGGGATCTTCCTCTTTTAAAAGATGCTTTGGAATCTTGTCCAGATCCGTATCCAAGCCGATACATAAAAAGGATTCCTTTTTTCTAATTTGTTCAACTAAAAACTGAGTGGTCATAGGGATTAAAATATCTCAGAGGCTTCTTTTAGTTTCTCCGTATTCTCGACTAAACTTAATTCGTCTATGATACGTTGAATATCTCCATTAATAATATTTTGCAAGTCATAAAGCGTTAAACCTATTCTATGATCTGTTACCCTTCCCTGAGGGTAATTGTAGGTTCTAATTTTAGCGGAACGGTCACCACTACTAACCTGGGAGTTTCTCTTGGCTGCATCTTCCTCCTGTTTTTTGGCCAATTCCATATCATACAAACGCGAACGCAAAACCTTAAATGCCTTTTCTTTATTCTTGTGCTGTGATTTCTGATCCTGACATTGTGCCACCAATCCAGTAGGAAGGTGGGTTAAACGCACTGCAGAATAGGTAGTATTTACAGATTGTCCTCCTGGTCCAGAAGAGCAGAAAAAATCGATACGCACCTCTTTTGGGTCGATCTGCACATCAAAATCTTCAGCTTCTGGAAGCACCATAACGGTAGCGGCACTAGTATGCACCCTTCCCTGGGTTTCTGTCTGTGGAACACGTTGAACACGATGCACCCCAGCTTCAAACTTGAGAGTTCCATATACATCCTCGCCCGTTACCTCGAACTGAATTTCCTTGTAGCCCCCACTTGTACCTTCACTAAGATCAATAACATTCGTTTTCCAACCCTTGGATTCACAATATTTGGTATACATTCTAAAAAGGTCCCCGGCAAAAATACTGGCTTCATCACCACCCGTACCTGCCCGCACCTCCACTACTACGTTTTTGGTGTCTTCAGGATCCTTAGGTATCAACATCAATTTAATTTCCTCCTCCAATTTTGGTAAATTTTCCTTGGCCTCCTCCAATTGCATTTTTGCCATATCTACCATTTCAGAATCACTACCATCACCCAAAATCTCCTCTGCTTCGGAAATATTATTAGTAAGTTCCAAATAAAGGGCTCTCTTATCAACGAGCTGCTTTAAATCCTTATATTCTTTATTTAGCGCTACATAGCGCTTCTGGTCAGCAATAATACCTGGCTGAATTATAAGGTCCGAAACCTCATCAAAACGTTGCTTTACAATGTTCAATTTATCTATCATATACAATCTACACTAGGACTGCGAATTTACGATAAATTTGAACATTTAAGCATATCCTATGCTTAGATGAATTCAATTTTCAATTTTAGAGCCTATCAATTGGGGTTTCTCTTAGCCAAATTCTAAGTTTGAAAAGCGGAAAAGCTGCAGGAATCCCCGAAAGAAATTGTTAAATCAAGGGAAATCGTATTTTGCAAAGCTTATTTGAACAGGGGACTAATCGAATAAAATGCCACTACTTTTATGCATTTTATTATCATGATCCACAATAATTACCTCTGTGCCCTTTAATTGGTTTATCAAAGCCATTCCCGAATCCAGACCCAAAACAAAAATAGAGGTAGCCAAAGCGTCACACAGCTCTGCACTTTTGGAAAATACAGATACACTATTTATTCCCGCTGTAGGATTCCCAGACCTGGGGTCTATGATATGTGAATATTTTTTACCAGCAAAGGAAATATATTTATCATAATTCTCCGAAGTAGCTACCGAAGATTCCAAAACAGGGAGCCAAGAAAATATCTTGTCCCTACTAAGGGGGTTGGCAATTCCTATCAACCATTTCTCACCTGTGGACTTTGTGCCCCAAGTCGTAAGATCACCCGAAGCATTAATAACACCAGCGCGTACCTGCTTTTCTACCATCAATTCCTTGGCTTTATCCGCCGCATACCCCTTGGCAATAGCCCCTAGACCAATTCTCATTCCCTTCAATTGTAAAAATACCGTATGGTCATCCTCGTTGAGTATAATTTTCTTATACCCTACTTTACTCACGGACTGTTTAATTTGCTGCTGGGTAGGTTTATACTTCATAGTACCGTCAAATTTCCAAATTTCATCCAGCCCTGCATACGAAATATCAAAAGCACCATTGGTAATTTCCGAAATCTGGTTTGCCCTTTCAATAAGCTTAAAAAGCTCCACACTCACCTTCACCGGTTTTATACCTGCGTTTCTATTAATCTCAGAGGTTTCGGATTGCTCGTCCCAAGAAGACATCAGTTTTTCTATTCTTTTTATTTCAGATACGGCCTCTTCAATATTTATATAACCAATCTCTTCATTATCGGCCACTACGGTAATATCAAATCTTTCACCCATTAAAGTTACCGAACGCTTAACAGTAACGAACTTTTGTTCTTGGGTATGGCCCACTAGCGCCATCCAACAAAAAATAAGAATAAATAAATTCCTCACCCCAAACGAAAGTTTAAAATTGAACTAAGCTCCTTTTCAAGGATAAAAAATGGATTAACATAGAAAGTTTTCAAATTAGAAGGGCACAGCCCACAAAAATTGGCTTTCACATTAACCCGAAGTCCTATATCATGGACTACAAAAGGAAAAATACCAATCAAATAAATTGAGTATTTACAGATTGAGTTTGGGGGGGATTTCATAAAAGTAAATAGATTATTAATCAGATTTGATTATTCAAAAACACGTAGAATCTGCCCTTCCAACTCCGTATTAAAAATTTTAAGGGGTTTGGCAACATCGTCACCAATATTGTTTAAGGGGGTACCGTCCTGACTAAAGGTGGAACCATGCTCGGAGCACTTGTAATAGCCTCCATTATCCGTTTTAAAACTTATCCCATCGGTCTGTTGATGACTACAGATTTGGCTTGCCGCCACAAAATCACCCTCTAGGTTTTTTACAACGACCACATAATTCTTAATTATGAAATCACCATTATTTTGCAATTTGGCACCTTCTGTCGAACTTAAATCAATAGTAAAATCGACTCCCGTTGGCACGGGTATAGAATCTATAACTTCATCACTATCCGATGAACAACTATGTAAGCAGGGAAAAGTAAGGGCAAATGCCGCTCCGGTACCTAAAGTCCTTAAAAACTGCTTTCTTTCCATAACGTAATTTCTTTATAAAACAACGTGGAAAAAAGGGTAATCGTATACCTTAATACACAAAGGTGCCGTACTCGCTTTCAATTGTGAGCTTTTTAACAGAATTTGCTTCTACCTTACCTACAATTTGAGCGGAAACCCCAAAGCTCTCCGAAATGGCAATAAGCTCTTCGGCAATGGATGGATTTACATACAATTCCAATCTATGACCACAATTAAAAACTTGGTACATCTCTTTCCAGTCAGTCCCAGATTGTTCTTGAATTAATTTAAACAATGGCGGAACGGGAAATAGGTTATCCTTTACAATATGTAGATTATCCACAAAATGGAGAATTTTGGTCTGTGCACCTCCACTACAGTGTACCATACCGTGAATATCGTTCGCCGTATATTTGGTCAGAATATTTTTTACAATTGGGGCGTAGGTACGGGTTGGGGATAACACCAATTTCCCTGCATCCAAGGGAGAATCGGGAACCCCGTCGGTCAATTTTACATTGCCGGAATACACCAAGTATTCTGGTACTGCTGCATCGTAACTTTCAGGATATTTTTCTGCCAAATATTTAGCAAAAACATCGTGCCTGGCAGAGGTAAGCCCGTTACTCCCCATACCTCCGTTATATTCCGTTTCATAACTGGCCTGACCGGAAGAAGACAAACCAACAATCACATCCCCCGCCTTAATATTGGCATTATTGATTACATTACTTCGTTTCAATCTTGCCGTAACGGTGGAATCCACAATAATGGTCCTTACCAAATCCCCTACATCCGCCGTTTCTCCTCCGGTTGATTTAATGGTAATTCCGTGTTTTTCCAAATCCTCGATCAGCTCTTCCGTTCCATTGATTATGGCGGAAATTACCTCTCCGGGAATTAAATTTTTATTTCTCCCAATAGTAGAGGATAACATAATATTGTCCGTAGCCCCTACGCATATTAGATCATCAATATTCATAATCAAGGCATCTTGGGCTATCCCCTTCCAAACGGAAAGATCTCCAGTCTCTTTCCAATACATGTATGCCAAGGAAGACTTTGTCCCGGCCCCATCTGCATGCATTACCAAACAGTAATCTTGATCATTGGTAAGGTAATCGGGTACAATTTTACAAAAGGACTGTGGGAATAAGCCCTTATCAATATTTTTTATGGCTTTGTGCACGTCTTCCTTAGAAGCGGAAACCCCTCTTTGATCGTATCTTTTGCTATTGGATGAGCTCATGAATAAAAGTTTGCGACAAAAGTAGTGGAATCCATAAAAAAAGCCCACAATTTGTGGGCTTTTAATCCAATAATTTACAAATGCTCCAATTATTTAATGAACAGCAGTTCCCTATATTTTGTAAGAGGCCAGTATTCGTCGCCTACCAATCGCTCCAATCTATCGCAATGGTAGCGTATTTCATCAAAATAAGGTCGCACATTGTCACAATAGGCAAAAGCCTTTTTGTTTATGTCGGTCATATTGTTGGCTACCTTTCTTTCATCCACCATAGCATCAGTCTTAATCTTTATAGCACGGATATGCTCAGAAATTCGCTCCACAATATCCAACTGACTTTCGGACATTTTTTTATGGGCAGCACCATAAATTTCCTTTAGACCTACCACGTTTTTTATTAATTTATTTTGATATTCCACTGCGGCCGGAATTATATAACCGTAGGCGAGCTCATTAAAAACCCTTCCCTCTATTTGGATATGAAGTATATACTCCTCCAGCTCCACTTCCTGCCGCACCTTTACCTCTATTTCGCTCATGACGTTCATAGACTTGAACAATGCCAAGCTATCCTTGGAAGTAAGCACCTGTAGTGCCTGGGGCGTGTTTTTATTATTGCTCAAGCCTCGCGACTTGGCCTCATTTTCCCATGCTTCACTATAACCATCACCCTCGAACCTAATTCTTTTGGAGGTTTTAATATATTCCCTCAGAACATTAAAAATGGCCTCATCCTTTTTAAGCCCTTTCTTTTCTACCAATTGATCCACCTCTTTTTTAAAGGCAATAAGCTGTTTGGCTACAATGGTGTTCAGTATGGTCATAGGTTTTGCACAATTGGATTTGGAGCCTACACCCCTCATTTCAAATTTGTTTCCAGTAAATGCAAATGGAGAAGTGCGATTACGATCTGTATTGTCCAATAAAATTTCTGGAATCTTACCTACCACGTTCAACTTTAGCTCCGTCTTTTCTTCCGGAGATAATTTCCCCTTGGTTACCCCTTCCAATTCATTTAAGACCTCATTTAATTGTTCCCCGATAAAGATCGACAATACGGCTGGTGGAGCCTCATTGGCACCCAACCTATGATCATTGCTCGCAGAAGCTATGGAAGACCGCAATAATTCCTCGTAATTATCCACAGCCTTTATAGTGTTCACGAAAAAAGTCAGAAACTGGAGATTTTTCATGGGTGTTGAACCAGGGCTAAGCAGATTAACACCGGTGTCCGTAGACAAAGACCAATTGTTGTGTTTTCCAGAACCATTTACATCCTTAAAGGGCTTTTCATGAAAAAGCACCTTAAAGAAATGTTTGTCCGCAATCTTCTCCATGACATCCATTAGCAAAAGATTGTGATCGACTGCCAAATTGGTTTCCTCAAAAATTGGCGCCAATTCAAACTGGTTGGGAGCTACTTCATTATGCCTAGCTTTCACTGGAATACCCAATTTTGTACACTCCATCTCCAAGTCTTTCATGAAGTTTAACACCCGATTGGGAATAACCCCAAAATAATGGTCATCCAATTGTTGCCCTTTAGCTGCAGATTGCCCCACTAATGTTCTACCGGTCAAGCTAATGTCTGGGCGGGAATATGCCAAGGATTTATCTATTAGGAAATATTCCTGTTCCCAGCCCAGGGTAGCAAAAACCTTAGTCACATTTTTATCAAAATATCTTGCAACCGCAGTAGCGGCTTCGTCCATTGCGTTCAAGGCCCTTAAAAGAGGAGCCTTGTTATCCAGTGCCTCACCTGTATATGCCACAAATACCGTTGGTATGCAAAGGGTGGTACCATATATAAATGCCGGTGATGTTGGATCCCAGGCTGTATACCCCCTAGCTTCAAAAGTGTTACGTATACCGCCATTAGGAAAGCTGGAAGCATCGGACTCCTGCTGAACCAATTGACCCCCTCCAAACTTTTCCATTACCCTGCCCTCTGGTGAAAAATCAAAAAAAGCATCGTGTTTTTCTGCCGTAGCCCCAGTAAGTGGCTGAAACCAATGTGTGTAATGTGTAGCCCCCATGGATATGGCCCAAGTTTTCATTCCTTCGGCCACCTGATCAGCTACTTTTCTATCTATTTTTGCACCGGACACCACAGCAGCTTTCACTCTATCATAAGCATCCTTGGTCAGGTATTGCAACATTCGGTCTTCGTTGAAAACGTTCACTCCGAAATATTCTGAACGCCTACCTATTTCCTCAATTTCCAGTTGACTCCCTCTCTGACTGTTTGTTATAGCATTAAATCTTTGATTTGACATAAGTACTTTTTTAGCAAAAATAACAATTCATTAAAATATTTCGCCAAAAATACATATTTAATAAATTACCCCTAAAAAATAAGGGGTGTCAAGAAAAATATCAACATTATTGTCATTTAACCCACTAAAAAATGGCATATATGGTGAAAATTATTATTTTTGTCTGCGTTTAATAATAAAAATCAACAATAAATATTATGAGCAAATCTAAATTAGAATACATTTGGTTGGATGGGTACGAGCCCACACAGAACATGAGGAGCAAAACTAAGGTTGAGGATAATTTCAGCGGTAAACTGGAAGATTGCCCAATCTGGTCTTTTGACGGAAGTTCAACCCGACAAGCTGAAGGAGGATCTTCTGACTGCGTCCTAAAACCTGTGGCCATTTATCCAGATCCGCATCGTATCAATGGGTACTTGGTAATGACCGAAGTTATGAATGCAGATGGCACTCCTCACGCTTCCAATGGTAGAGCTACCATCGAAGATGAAGACAATGATTTCTGGTTTGGGTTTGAGCAAGAATATTTTATAATGGATACAAGAACAGAACTTCCACTAGGGTTTCCTAGAGGTGGGTATCCAAAACCACAAGGCATGTACTACTGCTCTGTTGGCGGTCTAAATACACACGGTCGTGACTTGGTTGAAGAGCATGCGGATGCCTGTATTGATGCCGGTTTAAACTTCGAAGGAATCAACCAAGAAGTTGCTTGCGGTCAATGGGAATTTCAATTATTCGCCAAAGGTGCCAAAAAAGCAGGTGATGAAATTTGGATTGCAAGATATTTACTTGACAGAATGACTGAAAAACATGGTTACTATATAGAATACCACCCAAAACCACTTGGTGATACTGATTGGAATGGTTCAGGAATGCATGCAAATTTCTCCAACACTACATTGAGAACTTGTGGATCAAAAGAAGTTTACGAAAAAATATGCGAGGCCTTCCGTCCAGTTGTCAAGGAACACATTGAAGTATACGGTGAGTTCAATGATCAACGTTTAACAGGAAAGCACGAAACAGCCTCTATCCATGACTTTAGCTACGGTATTTCCGACAGGGGTGCCTCTATTAGAATTCCAATCATTACAGTTCAAAAAGGCTGGAAAGGATGGTTAGAAGATAGAAGACCTGCTTCTAACGGTGATCCATACAAAATCGCAGGAAGAATTGTTAAAACGGTTAAATCCGTTAAAATATAAAGAGTTTAAAAATAATTGTTGATTATTTTTACCAACCGTTCCTTTTGAGAAAGAGGAGCGGTTTTTTTATACTCCTTTATTTTCTATGATAGCATCTTCCCCACTAAGGTGTGTCATAATCCATAAATCACTCTAATTATTGAGGTCAACAATAAGTTAACCCCAGATTATAGTCCTATTTTCACCCTAAAAATATGGTCACCAACAAATTGTCCCATCCCTTTTTTCGATTGAACAATAACACCTACAGAGCCTAGCCTTCCGCCATTCTTATTAGGATACAAAAGCACTTTGCCAGCATCTTCCCCTACAAATGTCACCTATATAATCGTTCTCCTTCTTTAAACCTTGCATATACCAAAAAAGGACAAGCCCTTTAGGTTATGGTTAAATATACAAATGCTATATACACCGCTAAAAGAATTAATCCATCCTTCCACCCTAGCCTAAGACCCTTTGGCAAAAACACCAAGGGAAGAATCATGAAAGATACGCCCAACATCCAATATATATCGTTGGTCAACAAGCGTTGATCTACCACTCTGATCGGCGTTATAATTGCCGTAATACCCAACACAGCCAGCAGATTAAAAATATTAGATCCAATTAGATTTCCCAAAGAAATAGCCTTTTCCTTTTTTATGACAGCAATAACGGAGGCCGCCAATTCTGGAATACTTGTACCAATAGACACCACCGTCACCGCAATTACCCGTTCACTTACCCCATAAAAAGTGGCCAATCCTACGGCTCCTTTTATCAGTAATTCGGAACCGCCCCAAAGAGCAAGTCCGCCCAAACCCAAAAACAAAACCGTTTTATATAGTGGCAAAGGCACATCATCTTCAGGTAATTCATCTACAACAGCAATTTTCTGAAAACGCAAAAGATATACCAAGAAGATGAAGAGTACGGTTACCATAGCAAAACCTTCATACCGTTGTATTTCTCCGTCAAAATATATAAAACCAAAAAACAAAAGTGAAGCCAACATCATAACCGGCCAATCCGTAGTATAAAAACTCTTTCTTACCTCTATACTTCCCAACATAACGGTTATCGCCAACACCAAGCCCAAATTGGCAATATTGGACCCTACAACATTCCCTAGCGCCAAATCGGGAAATCCGTCCAAGGCTGCATTTACACTAACTATAAGTTCTGGCGCAGAGGTAGCAAAAGAAACCACGGTCATTCCTATAACAATCTTTGGGATATTCAACTTTAAGGATAAGGCAACCGCTGCCTTTAAAAGCCAATTCCCCCCTGCAATCAATAAACCTAGTCCCAATACAATAAATAGTATATCCAGCATCAAAAAATTTTCGACAAATATAAACAAGAATCCGACTTTTTTTCTCCCTGCGCCAGCTTTCAAAAAAATATTGGAATAAAATATGCCCGTCATAAATAACCTTGACACCAAATGAGCATGCCAAAAAAGGTGGTCTTGTAATCACCCATCCCCTTGAACTTTAATAATTCCTGAAAAATTATATTGGTCAGCATACGTTATGTAACATATAGTTTAAAAAAGGATCATGGAATAATGGCATATATTATTAAATTGTATCTTTGCGCGCATGAATTCAGAAATTACAAAAGCAATTAAGACGTTACTGAGCGTTCCACAAAAAATTGTAATTATACCACATAAAAATCCGGATGGCGATGCAATTGGCTCCACCTTAGGACTATGGCATTACCTGAAAGACAAAGGTCAGGACGCTACCATCATTGTACCCAATGATTTTCCTAAATTCTTGAAATGGATGCCAGGAACCGAAAAGATTATAAATTTCGAAAGAGACGCTTCAACTGCCAAACAGCTCATTGCTAAAGCCTCAGTTATATTTACTTTAGATTTCAACCACTTGGGAAGAATTGGACAATTGCAGGCTCAATTGGAGAATGCATCCGCGAAGTTTGTCATGATCGACCACCACCAAGAACCAGGCGATTACGCAAAAATCACCTACTCTGATGTAAGTATGAGCTCTACTTGTGAAATGGTCTACAATGTAATTGAAGGCCTGGAAGACGTAGAATGCGTTTCCCCAGAGATTGCAATTTCATTATACACGGGTATCATGACCGACACCGGATCCTTTAAGTATTCTTCCACTACCAGCCGAACACATACTGTTGTTGCCAAACTAATTGAAAAAGGTGCCAAAAATACAGAAGCCCATAATAAAGTATATGACACCAATACCCCAAGCAGACTACATTTATTGGGTTGCGCCTTAAAAAACATGGTCATCCTTGAAGAGTTTAACACGGCCTTTATCACCCTAACACAGGAGGAATTGGACATCTACGATTACAAAAAGGGAGATACAGAAGGATTTGTAAATTACGGACTAACCTTGGAAGGAATAATCTTTGCTGTAATTTTCATAGAAAATAAGGAAGAAGGCATTATTAAGATTTCCTTTAGGTCCGAAGGCAATTTTTCGGTCAACGAATTCGCTAGAGCCCATTTTAATGGTGGTGGCCACACCAATGCTGCAGGAGGAAGAAGTGATGTTTCCATGGAAAAAACCATAATATATTTCAAATCTCTATTACCTAAATACAAAGCCGATTTAAACTTATGAGACAATTGCTATTCCTTTTCTTGATTACCGCACTTGTAAGTTGTGGCGGCCCAGAAGCACGAAAACCGATTAAGGTTAAAACGGGTAGTGTTTTGCAAAAATCGGTGGAGCGCAATAAGGACCTATTGGCCAAAGAGGAAAAACAAATAATGGAAATTATTAAAAATGATTCTATTAACACCTATTTATCAAGTGGTATAGGCTCTTGGTACCACTATATAAACAAGAACGACCAGGCCGATTATTACCCCAAACCCGATGACCTGGTTACGCTGCAATACAATGTCACCACTTTTAACAATGACACGATATATTCCAATGATGAAATTGGAACCATATCCTACAAGGTAGACAAACAAGAACTTTTCCCGGGCTTGAGAAATAGTATAAAACTATTAAAAGAGAATGAGAGCGCTACGTTCTTGTTTCCCTCCTCACTATCCTACGGCTATCACGGGGATAATAATAAGATTGGGGTAAACGTCCCTATTAAATCCACTATTACCATACTTAAGATTGACAAACAAAAAGACAACAATTAAAATTAATTAAAATGAAGAAAATTTATTTATTATTGGCAATCGCATCCATTACATTTTCCAGCTGTAAGTCTGGTAAGCATGCCGATTTGGGAGATGGTATTTTTGCGGATATTACCACTACCGAAGGTGAAATCGTCCTAAAACTGGAATACCAAAAGACACCTTTAACAGTGGCCAACTTTATTTCCCTTGCCGAAGGTAAAAACCCTTTTGTTGATGATAGCCTAAAAGGGAAAAAGTATTATGACGGCATTATTTTCCACAGAATAATAAAAGACTTTATGATACAGGGCGGAGACCCTACTGGAACAGGAACAGGCAACCCAGGATACAAGTTCAAGGACGAATTTAATGACTCCCTTACCCATCATAAAGCGGGAATCTTATCTATGGCCAATTCCGGACCTACCACCAACGGCAGCCAATTTTTTATCACCCACAAAGAAACCCCTTTTTTAAACGGTAGACATACTGTTTTTGGCGAAGTGGTCGAAGGTATGGCTGTTGTTGATTCCATTGCCAATGTTGAAACTGCCGAAGGGGACAGACCTGTTACGGATGTGGTCATGAATACGGTAGAAATTATCAGGAACGGAAAGGAAGCTAGAAAATTTGATGCCGTAGAAGTCATGAGCGCTTACTTTGCCGAAGAAGAAGAAAGAACCAAAGCCATGGAAAAAATGAAAACCGATTTCGTTGCCCAACTTTCTACCGAGGAAAGCAAGGCCAAAGAACTACCTTCCGGACTTAAGATCCTTACACTTGAAGAGGGTAATGGAGAACAACCCAAGGTAGGTCAGAAAGTAAATGTATTATATGCTGGATATTTATCTGACGGATCACTTTTCGACAGTAATTATGAAGAAATTGCAAAAAAATACGGAGTGTATGATGAGGCTAGAAAACAAGGAAAAGGGTATGAAGCAATTCCTATGGACTATAGCACGGAAGCAAGAATAATACCAGGCTTTAAAGAAGGGCTAATGCAGATGAAGGTTGGAGATAAGGTTCGCCTTTTCATACCTTCCCATTTAGGATATGGAGAAGCCGGATACGGTCCGATTCCACCTGCAGCGGAATTAATTTTTGATTTAGAAATTACTGGAATAGCACAATAATTACATTGGGCAAAGGAAAAACCCCTTGTGGTTTCTATGTTTAGAAACCACAAGGGGTTTTTTAATTGTTTCCAGCTTATTTCGCGATTCCCTATAGCAATTGGCCAACTCCATACGATCCAAAAAAACACAATGTGCGGCTTATCACGCTTTGAGAAATAACAAGTAGAAAAATAATTTATTTCCAGTTTTGGGATTTAAGCTTTAAGGTAGCCTTTAATATATCTTTCTGGGAAATTTGTCCAACCAATTTACCATTTTCCACAATGGGAAAACGTCTTCGCTTTTCTCTTAAAAACTTATTGGCTGCATCAAAAATATTCATATTTCCGTCTATGGTTTCCACATTTTTAATCATATGCCCCTCCACAGTTAAATTAGAGCTCGGTAAATTATGATATCGATTTTCACTGATATGTTTAATACAATCCCCCTCAGAAATAATACCTACCAATTCGTTTTTTTCATTGACCACCGGACCACCTGAAATTTTATACTTTAAAAGAGAAACAATAACTTCCTCAACAGACTGCTCGGGCCTAAAAGTGATCAACTTTTTGGTCATATAATCCCACACCCGAATGGGGGCTTCCTCATCGGATTTTACAACTCTAGGCCCTTGAAAACTTTTAATTCCCATAACCGATATAATTTTGTTTCTTTTAAAAATAAGGAATTTTAAGATGCTAACCTAGAAAAAACATTGTGACATTGCCAAAAGAAAACATAGCTAACAACCACATTTCCAGAGCTTGTACCCCTTCACTTTTGTTCCAAACCCATTACATATTGCAATATATGGTCTCCATTACCTTTTTGGGATTTCCTCTAAAATTTTCAAAATAAACTTCCAGAATTTTTGCACCGAGGTTATACTAGCCCTTTCGTCTGGAGAATGAGCTCCTTTTATAGTTGGCCCAAAGCTAATCATATCTACAGTTGGGTAATTTTTTCCTAAAATACCACATTCCAAACCAGCGTGGCATGCTACTACACGTGGATTTTCCTTAAACAGTTCTACATATTTTTTCCGTAAAAGTTCTAAAATACCCGAATCCGGATTGGGGTTCCAACCTGGATAATCACCACTTAAAATTACCTCGTAGTCTGCTTTTTCAAAATTTTGTTGCAGCTTTTTTGCCAATTCTTTTTTACCGGCCTCCACAGATGATCTTGTTAGGCAAGAAATTTTTATTGTCCCATTGATCACTTCTACCTTAGCCACATTATTGGAGGTCTCTACTAAATCTTCCATGGCCTGACTCATAGCATACACTCCGTTATGGGCACTCCCTACAACCTCTACCAATGTACGTTGGGCTTCCTCCTCCATAACTTTTTCTGGAGGGTCTTCCAACTTACATTCTATTTTAAAATGGGGGTCTGTTTCTGCCAAATCCTTCTTGCAAATATTAGCCCAATCATTAAGAAAGGTTTTAAATGCCTCGGAATCTGATGTTTTAACCGCTACCACTACAGTACTTTCCCTAGGGATGGCATTCCTTAACCCCCCTCCATCTATTGCCGAAACCTTTAAACCCAATTGATCCTGCCCCATTTTTAAAAGTGCATTCATAACCTTATTGGCATTGCCCAGGCCTTTATGGATATCCATACCGCTATGTCCACCGGAAAGCCCTTTTACGGTTATTTTAAAAGCCTCATACCCTTTGGGCAAGGGCACCTCCAAATAACTTCCTTTAGCCGTGATGTCTATACCCCCGGCACAACCAATGTCGATCTCATCATCCTCCTCGGTGTCCAGATTTAACAAAATATCGCCTTCCAACAAGCCTCCCTTCAGTCCTTTGGCTCCTGTCATTCCAGTTTCCTCATCAATAGTGAACAACGCCTCCAATGGGGGGTGGGGAATATCCGTGCTTTCCAAAAGAGCCATGATGGCAGCTACCCCCAGGCCGTTATCGGCGCCCAGGGTGGTACCTTTAGCCCTTACCCAATCCCCGTCTACGTACATTTGTATACCTTGGGTATCAAAATCGAAATCGGTTTCTGCATTTTTTTGATGTACCATATCTAGATGAGATTGCAGAATAACCGCCTTCCTGTCTTCCATACCTTTGGTTGCCGGCTTCCTTATAATTACGTTGCCTACAGTATCCTTTAATGTTTCAAAGCCTAGTGACTCCCCAAATTCCATCATAAAGTCTATGACACGCTCCTCATGTTTAGATGGCCTTGGCACCGCATTCAAATCAGCAAACTTGTTCCAGATATCTCTTGGCTCTAAATCTCTTATTTCTTTGTTCATAACATAAATTTTAAAATCAAAAATACAGATAGAAAAACAACCATGCTAGATTATTGGTTATTTTTGAATTGATGAACAGAAAAATCAAAAATCTAATTGCCCTTTCCTTGCTACCTCAGATAATCCTAATAAAGTGGTTGGGGAGTTACCCGGAATTTATTGAAACCTTTTACAGTAAAGGTCTTTACCCTATTATTTCCGGATTATGGAGAACCCTTTTGGGCTGGATACCTTTTTCCGTCGGCGATGTACTATACGCGCTTCTTATCCTCTTAGGAGTAGGTTATATTGTAACGAACAGATTCGCCATAAAAAAAAATTTTCTTGGTTTTCTTCGAGATATTGCTATGGTCCTGTCCGTAGCGTACTTTACATTTCATCTTTTATGGGGCTTCAATTATTACCGTGAACCTCTTTCCAAAACTCTGGAAATTGGAGCAAACCACAGTCAGGAGGACCTGATAAATTTGATCGGACAACTTGTTCAAAAAACCAATGAAACCCAGTTTAAAATTACCAGGGACAGCAGTAAATTTGTTGAAGTCCCTTATACCAAAAAAGAAATTTTTGAGCTCACTATCGGGGGGTACGAATCCCTTGAAAAAAAAATACCCCTATTCAGCTACAATCCACCCAGCATAAAAAATTCCATTTTCAGCACAGCTTTGACCTATATGGGATATGGTGGGTATTTAAATCCGTTTACGAATGAGGCCCAGGCCAATGGCAGGCTACCCAATTTTAGATTTCCTGTTATATGTGGACATGAGATAGGTCATCAACTAGGGTTCTCTGCCGAAAATGAAACCAACTTCATAGGATACCTGGTAACGGTAAATAATGATAATATCTATTTTAAATATTCAGCTTACGCCTATGCCTTAAGTTATTGTCTTAACGACCTAGCCAAAAGAGACCCTGATGCCTTTAAAAGCTATTACGACAAACTAAACCCGGGCGTAAAAAAAAATTATACGGAAATAGCCGACTTTTGGCGAGCACATGAAAATCCACTAGAACCTGTTTTTAAATCTATATTCAATACATTTTTAAAGGCCAACAATCAGAAAGAGGGTATAAAAAGTTACAATGCCGTAGTATCCCTTTTGATCAATTACTATCGGAAAAATCCAATTTAAGGAATAAAATATCACTTTTTGGGCTCCCTTTCCTCATATACTGGGTAATTATGTAGTTAAACCAAGGGGCCATAACTCATATTATGCATAAATAATTAAAACAGCCCCTTTATTTTTAACGGATATATTATTTTTAAACCCATTTAACAAAGCACATATATAAATATGAGAATACGAATTTATTTGCTACTCACACTTTTGTTCAGTTTATCCCTAAATGCCCAGGAGTACTTTCCTAAGAATGATGGGGTAAAAGCAGAAAACAACAATTATACCGCATTCATTAACGCAAAGATCTACATAACACCTATAAAAATATTAAACAAGGGAACTTTATTAATTCAAAAAGGAAAAGTAGTGCAGGCAGGCAAGAACGTAGCACTTCCGAAAAACACTGTAGTAATAGACCTTGATGGAAAATCGGTTTATCCGTCATTTATTGATATATATTCAGATTTTGGAGTGGACAAGCCCAATAAAGCAACTTCTGGCGGGCGTTCTGCCCAATACGAAGCCTCAAGGGACGGTTTTTATTGGAACGATCATATTATGCCGGAAAATAATGCGATTTCCAGATTCAAATATGACACCAAAAAAGCCAAGGAATTACGGGAGGCAGGATTTGGCGTTGTAAACACCCATATACAGGATGGTATAGCCCGGGGAAGCGGTGCCCTAATATCCTTGAACGACATTGGGAATGATTCGGACAGGGTTTTATCCGATAAATCTGCACAATATTTCTCTTTGTCCAAAAGTGTTGCCAAACGGCAGGCCTATCCTGGTTCACTTATGGGCTCGTTGGCCTTATTAAGGCAAATGTATTATGACGCCGATTGGTACGCCAAAGGAAATGTACCCACTCAGGATCTTTCCCTAAAGGCTCTGAACGCCAACAAAGAACTAGTGCAGATATTTGAAGCCAAGGACAAAAACAATGTATTAAGGGCCGATAAGATTGGAGATATGTTCAATATAAATTATACCATTCTTGCTGGCGGAAATGAATTTGAAAATGTGGCGGATATAAAGTCTACCAACGCCACCCTAATTGTTCCTATTAATTTTCCAGATCCCTATGACGTTTCCGATCCATATTTAGCCGAATACATAAGCTTGGAGGATATGCGATTTTGGAATCAAGCCCCCACAAATCCCAAAGTGCTTGAGGATAATGGCATCAACTTTGGGCTAACACTACACAACCAAAAATCTACATCTACTTTCAGAAACAATTTACTGAAGGCTATAGAATATGGCTTATCCAAAACAAAGGCTTTGGAAGCCCTTACAACCGTTCCAGCACAAATACTAGGCAAATCCAGCCTAATTGGATCTTTACAAAGTGGAAGTCAGGCTAATTTTTTAATCAGCTCCGGAGATATTTTTAAGAAAGAAACGGTACTATACGAAAACTGGGTACAGGGCCAACGCCACCTCATCAACGACAAAGAACTGAAGGATATCCGAGGAGACTACAATTTAGCGGCCGGAGACAAAACATATCAATTATCAATAACTGGAGAACTGGACAAGCCCAAGGTAGCGCTTAAGGATGGGGAAGAAAAATTGACTTCCAAAATTATTTATGAAGACAATTGGGTAACCCTTTCATTTAACAATAAAGAAGGAAACAAAGCACTCCGATTAACGGCAATGGTAACACCCAACTCCGATAATATCTCAGGAAAACTATTACTTCCCGATGGTAGGGAGTCCATTTTTAATGCTACAAAAACTGCAGCATTTACAGAAAAAGAAAAGAACGGGGCAGCGGAAAAACCTGTGGTAGTCCCCATTACCTTTCCTAATACGGGGTATGGCTATTCCCTTCAACCCCAACAGGAATCCATTTTATTCAAAAATGCCACGGTCTGGACCAGCGAGGATGAGGGAATCTTGGAAAATACGGACGTACTTGTTAAAAATGGTAAAATCATCAAAATAGGCTCAGGTCTAAAAGGAAACGGAGCAACCATTGTGGACGGCAAGGGCAAACACCTCACTGCGGGCATTATTGATGAACACACCCATATTGCGGCATTGGCCATTAATGAATCTGGCCAAAACTCTTCTGCAGAGGTGAAAATGGAGGATGTGGTAGACCCGAAACATATTGGTATTTATCGCGACTTGGCAGGAGGGGTTACCTCTGTACAACTATTGCATGGTTCGGCCAATCCAATAGGCGGCCAATCGGCCATCCTAAAATTAAAATGGGGAGCAAGTGCGGATGGTATGTTATACAATAAGGCTCCCAAATTCATAAAATTTGCTTTGGGTGAAAACGTTAAACAATCCAACTGGAATAGTTATAGTAGATTTCCACAGACAAGGATGGGCGTGGAACAAACATTTATCAATTATTTCCAAAGGGCCAAAGAGTATGATACCAGAAAAAAAAGTGGGCAGCCCTACAGGTTGGACGAAGAGATGGAAACCTTGGCTGAAATAATCAACGGGGAACGCTTTATAAGCTGTCACTCCTATGTACAGAGTGAAATTAATATGCTCATGAAGGTGGCCGAAAAATTTGACTTTAGGGTAAATACATTTACTCACATTTTAGAGGGATATAAGGTAGCGGATAAAATGCTGGAGCATGGCGTAGGGGCATCCACCTTCAGTGATTGGTGGGCCTATAAATATGAAGTAAACGATGCCATTCCCTACAATGCGGCCATTATGCAAAGCCAGGGCCTTACCGTTGCCATTAACAGCGATGATGCCGAAATGTCCAGAAGGCTAAACCAAGAAGCCGCCAAAACTATCAAATATGGCGGAATGACGGAGTTGGAAGCTTGGAAAATGGTCACCATAAACCCCGCTAAACTTTTGCATATTGATGACAGGGTTGGTAGTATTAAGGAAGGGAAAGATGCGGATTTGGTTTTATGGAGCCACAACCCCCTGTCCGTGTATGCCAAAGCGGAAAAAACAATCATCGACGGAGCTGTTTATTTCGATCTGGAAAAGGATAAACAACAAAGAGAGGCTATAAAAAAAGAAAAGGCCTTACTCATCAACCTAATGTTAAAAGAGAAAGACAATGGCAGCCCTACCCAAGAGCCTGTGAAAAAAAATCAAGAGCAATTGCATTGTGATAGTCTTTAAAATAAATAAAATGAAAAATTTACGTACCACCATAGCACTTACCTTATGGATTATAGCTATCAAGGGATCTGCACAACAAACACCGGCCAACGTTCAAAAAGAAGCCATAAGTATTGAAGGCGCAGTTGCGCATTTGGGAAATGGAGAGGTTATAGAGAATTCTCTTATCATGTTCGAGGATGGGAAAATTTCGTTTGTTGGAGATGCCAAAGTAAGAATTGCAAGAAAAGGGACTTTGATCAATGCCCACGGGAAACATCTTTATCCCGGATTTATTACCACTGGTGCCTCTTTGGGCCTGATAGAGGTAGATGCTGTTAGAGCTTCCAATGACAAGGACGAAATTGGAGAATTAATACCTCACGTCCGAAGTTTAATTGCCTATAATGCAGAATCCAAAGTTGTGGAAAGTATGCGTCCCAATGGGGTTCTCCTTGGGCAAATTTCCCCCAAGGGAGGCATCATATCAGGAACCTCTTCCGTTATGCAATTCGATGCTTGGAACTGGGAAGATGCTGTGATAAAGGCAGATGACGGAATACACTTGTCATGGCCAAACAGCTTTAAATTAGGTCCGTCCCCAGGGGGGCAGCCCCGTAGGCATAAACCCAATGAAGATTACCAGAAGGAAAAAGAAAAAATAATTAGCTTTTTTAAAAATGCATCAGCCTATGGAAAAAGTCCCGAGCAGGAAATCAACCCGGCATTTGAAGCCACCCAAGGTCTGTTCAATGGCGCACAAAAGCTCTATATCTATGCTGATGGCGAAAAGGAGATTATAGACGCTATAACGAATTCCAAAAATCTAGGTATTCAAGAAGTAGTTTTGGTTGGCGGATATCATGCTTACAAAATCACCAATTTTTTAAAACAGCATAAAACTCCAGTTTTAATAAGGGCTCCCCACAATTTGCCGGCAAATGAGGACGATGATTATGACCTGCCCTATAAACTACCCAAATTACTTACAGATGCCGGGGTTTTAGTTGCCTTGCAAAACACAGATGCGAAAAATTTTCAAAATAGGAACCTGCCATTTTATGCCGGACAGCTAGTTCAACAAGGGCTTTCTCGGGAAAAAGCACTCCAGATCATCACTCAAAATCCTGCAAAAATCTTAGGAATAGACAAGGATTACGGCACTTTGGAAGTAGGAAAAAGTGCTACTTTATTTATTTCTGAAGGCGACGCACTGGATATGCGGACCAACCAATTGAGCAGGGCCTTTATTGATGGCAGGGATATCTCCCTGGAAACCCACCAAACCGAATTATGGAAGAGGTATATGGGAAAATATAACGGTAAATAGAACAAGGTAACAACTAGAAAAAAGAGGCTGTGAGAAAATCAATCTCTAGCCTCTTTTTCTATTTTTAAAGAACTACTATTCTTGTACTTTACCTTCAACAAACACCCCGCCTTCAGGCTTCTCGAAGAAGGCTGTCTGTTTAGCCTCCTCACTAAAAGCCACCTCTTCAAAGACAACTGTATTTCGCGGTTCTTTAAGCGTTCGGCCTTCAGAGCTGTACCAAGTCAAGGATTTTGGCACCCTAAGTCCATCTATTTCGTTCCAATCACTATATCCAATCCAACTTATCTTCTCAGAACGCTCACCGCTCCTGTAACTCACCGTATAACCCAGCCAGGCCATTTCATAGGTCTTGGGATCATAAAACATAAAATATTCATCCTTATATGAAGTACCTACTCCGGCATTAAAACGTATGGCAATACCAGGGTAATTTACCCCTTGATATACCAAATCATCGGTTTCCGCATAGGAGATGCCCCTATCCCCTAACACGAAGGGCATATTGAAAAAATAAGACATTAGATTGTGGTAAAATACAGGATCACCTTTATAGGCATCGTCCTGGTTCTGCAACCAAACTTTATTTCCATCAAATCCCATGACGTAACCAGGCCCATCTACCCTATCCTTCCTAGATTGGAGATCTATGGTATGTAGTTCCTCCCTAAGTTTAAAAACTAAGGTCTTTTTGCTTTTCCAATGGCCGATTCCCCCGTGCGTCTCAAAGACCTTCTTTAAGGCTTCCGGATATCGTTCCAAGTTTACACTATTTTCCGTTTTAGTTTTGGCCGGTTCCAACTCAATTTTTTTTGGTTTGTTTTCCGTCTTACAGGACAACACACACACAAACAACACTAGGTATAAATATTTCATATGACTTTTATTAACGTACCATTCGTCGCACAACTCTTATTAAGTTAACAATAATATATTATTTTTGTTGCAATGGACCACCTTAAAGAAATCACCAGCACACATAACCCTTTAATAAAAAATATCTTATCGCTGAAAGAGAAATCCCGTGAACGAAAAAAAAATGGGGTTTTTGTCCTTGAGGGTGTTAAGGAGCTTCAACTTGCCATAAAAGGGGAATATATTTTACAGACCATACTATTCTACCCAGGGTTGATAACTGTTGACCGTGTTATGGAGTTGATAAAAAAAACAACTTCCCAACCAGAAGTTATAAGCATTTCTAAAGAGGTATTTCAAAAATTGGCATATCGGGATACCACAGAGGGTATTGTTGCCTTGGGCAAAACAAAGGAACACTCTTTGGAGGCCCTTCAATTTAAAAGCAGTAATCCATTAATTTTAGTAGCAGAAGCACCCGAAAAACCTGGTAACATAGGGGCACTCCTACGTACCGCCGATGCTGCCGATCTTGATGCCGTAATTATTGCCAACCCAAAAAGCGACCTTTACAACCCCAATATAATCCGCTCCAGTGTTGGATGCGTATTTACGACCAATTTGGCCCAAGGAACTACAACTGAAATTATACAGTTCTTAATAAATAGAAAAATACAAATAAATTGTGCTGCCTTAAATGCTTCCAAACCCTACACGGAAATAGACTTCACCAAAGGCACGGCAATAGTGGTAGGTACAGAAGCCACAGGTCTATCCGAACAATGGCTAAACAAGGCTACACAAAATATTATAATTCCAATGCACGGAGAAATAGACTCTATGAATGTTTCCGTATCCGCGGCAATACTTATCTTTGAGGCAAGGAGACAACGGGGATTTTAAAACGAGTTTCTACATTAAAGAAACAATTCCTTATAATAATATTCAAATCCATTAATCTTTTTAAATGAGCAGTAACATCCTTTTTTATATCATAATAATCATATTGGTATTACAGTTTTTCATAGAGACCTTATTGGAATATTTAAATGCCAAGCGCTTTTCCGATGTGGTCCCAAAAGAATTGAACGATGTGTTCGACTTGGAAGAATATAGAAAATCCCAAGAATACAAAAAAGTAAACTATCGTTTTGGCCTATTAAGCGCTGTCTTCTCCTTGACATTGACTTTGTTTTTTTTAATATTTGGAGGGTTTGAGGTAATAGACACCATGGCCAGGAACCTCAGCGATAACCCTGTTTTAATTGCTCTGATTTTTTTTGGAATAATCATAATTGGAAATGATATAATAACCACTCCCTTTTCATATTACCACACCTTCGTTATTGAGGAAAGATTTGGCTTTAATAAGAGTAGTAAAAAGTTATTTTGGACGGATAAGATCAAAGGATTGATTATGATGATGATTCTTGGCGGGGGAATACTAACGTTGGTCATCTTGTTTTTTCAATGGGCGGGCACCAACTTTTGGATTTATGCCTGGGCGCTGATTGCTGTATTTTCCCTTTTCATGAACTTATTCTACAGTAAATTGATCGTACCACTTTTTAATAAACAAACACTTTTGGCAGAGGGTAGTTTAAAGAGCAAAATTGAAGCTTATGCAAAAAAGGTTGGCTTTGAACTCAAAAATATCTTTGTCATAGATGGTTCTAAAAGATCCACAAAAGCCAATGCTTATTTTTCGGGTTTCGGGAAAGAAAAGAGAATTACCCTATACGACACCTTAATCAACGATCTTGAAGAAGATGAAATTGTTGCGGTTTTGGCCCACGAAGTAGGGCATTATAAAAAGAGGCACATCATCTTTAATTTGTCGGCCTCCATTTTAATAACCGGCCTCACTCTATTTATACTTTCGATCTTTATAAATAATCCGGAAGTATCTTTGGCTATTGGAGTTTCTCAACCCAGTTTTCATGCCGCCCTAATCGGTTTTGGAATACTATATAGTCCAATATCGGAAATTACCGGATTGGTCATGAACGCCATGTCCAGGAAATTTGAGTATCAGGCAGATGATTTTGCCAAGAACACTTTTGATTCCAAACCTTTGATCACATCATTAAAAAAATTATCAAAAAATAGCCTAAGTAATTTAACGCCTCATCCTGCTTATGTTTTTATGCATTATTCCCACCCAACCTTAATGTCTAGAATTCAAAATTTAAAGGCATAATTTTTGTTGCCCACTCTTATAGTTTGTGTTAATTTTAATTTATGATGACCGAAGCTGCAATAGAAAAGGAAAACAAGGAAATTGCTAAGCAATACAAGGAATTGCTGCGCATTAGCTATCAAAATCTTTCTAATGAAGATAAGAAGTTGATACGCTCTGCCTTTGATATTGCCGTAGATGCGCACAAAAACCAAAGAAGAAAATCTGGGGAGGCTTATATTTTTCACCCCATAGCGGTAGCTAAAATAGTAGCTTCGGAAATAGGTCTGGACGCCGTATCCATTGCCTCTGCCCTATTACACGATGTTGTAGAGGACACGGAGTATACATTAGCCGATATAGAGCGTATGTTCGGGGAAACAGTAGCACGTATCGTGGATGGCCTTACTAAAATTGCGCATTTAAAAAAGGATATGAACATATCCCAACAGGCGGAGAATTTTAGGAAGATGCTCTTAACCCTTAATGATGATGTCCGCGTCATTATTATAAAGATTGCAGACAGGTACCACAATATGCTCACTATGGATTCCATGCCAGAGCATAAGCAAGTGAAGATAGCTTCCGAAACGCTTTATATATATGCACCCTTAGCGCATAGAATAGGGCTTTACAACATTAAGACCGAATTGGAAGACCTAAGTCTTAAATACACGGAACCCGACGTTTATGAGGATATTTTAGGCAAGATTGAAGAATCTAAAGAGGATCAGCAAGCCTATATTGACGCATTTTCTGGGGTAATCAGCGATTCTTTGGACAAGGAGAAGCTAAATTATCATATAAAGGGACGAATGAAATCCATATTTTCCATTCGCCGCAAAATGAAGGTACAGAATGTTTCCTTTGATGAGATATATGACAAATTTGCCATTCGAATAATTTATAAATCCGACAGGCCCAACGAAAAGTTTTTAGCCTGGAAAATTTACTCTATTGTCACCGACCACTTCACTCCCAACCCTGTACGCTTGCGAGATTGGATTTCCTCCCCAAAATCTACCGGCTACGAGGCCCTGCACATTACCGTAATGGGGCCCAAGGGCAAATGGGTCGAAGTGCAGATAAGAAGCGAGAGGATGCATGAGATTGCTGAGAAAGGATATGCAGCTCATTTTAAGTATAAACATGGCGATCAAAAAGAACAGGGAATTGAGGAATGGCTGAACAAATTACAGGAAGCCTTAGAAAATGCCAATACGAACGCGGTAGATTTTGTCGAAGAATTTAAGCTTAACCTCTATTCAAAAGAGATTTTTGTATTTACGCCAAAAGGCGAACTAAAATCACTGCCCAAAGGAGCTACCCCATTGGATTTTGCCTTCAACATCCACACAGAAGTAGGTATGCACACCAGGGGAGCCAAGGTAAATGGAAAGTTAGTCCCTTTAAACACCACTTTAAGCAGTGGCGACCAAGTAGACATATTAACCTCCGATACTGCAAGACCCAGTCAAAGTTGGTTGGATTACGCCACAACCGCAAGAGCCAGGGCCAAGATAAAATCTTCCCTTAGAGAGGAAAAGAAATCCACCGCAATGGACGGAAAGGAAGTACTTAGGCGAAAGCTAAAGTCCCAAAAAATTGCCCTGAACGAGGATACTATAAACAAATTAGTGGTCTTTTTTAAATTAAAGACTAGTTTGGATTTGTTCTACAGGGTAGGAATAGGGGCTATAGACAACCATATGCTTAAAGATTTTGCAGCATCCTATAGCAACGCGTTTATTAGCTTCTTTAAAAATAAAATAAGGAGAAACCCAGTACCTGAGGATATCCATAAAGAGGAAATAACTTCCACATTCGATACGTTGGTTTTTGGCAAGGAAGAAGACAAGTTGGAATATAAATTGTCCCAATGCTGCAACCCGATTCCTGGGGATAGTGTTTTTGGATTTGTCAGTGTGAATGATGGAATAAAGGTGCACAAGAAAAATTGCCCCAATGCCATTTCACTACAGTCCAACTACGCCTACAGAATTATTTCAGCCAAATGGATCGATTCTTCCCAGGAAGAATTTACTGTAGAAATAATGCTTACAGGTATAGACAACTTAGGATTGATAAGCGAAATAACTGAAATAATTTCCGGCAATTTACATGTGAATATGAGAAATATTAATTTCAGCACGGATGGCGGGACATTCTCGGGAAGAATTACACTTGTTGTAAAAAACAATGCTATCCTAAAAAAAGTTATAGATAATCTAAAGCGTCTTAACGGTATCGATAAAGTGTCCAGAATTTAAATATTAACTGTACATTTGTACCCTAACGCTGGGTAAATGCTATGGGCGAAAATAAAAATCAAGAAATAGTTAAAAATGTCTTCACCACTTTTCTGGAGGGAAATGGTCACAGAAAAACACCTGAGCGCTATGCAATTCTACAGGAAATCTACGATAGCGAAGAACATTTTGATATAGAATCGCTCTATATCACCATGAAAAATAAAAACTATCGGGTCAGCAGAGCTACCCTATACAATACTATCGAACTTTTACTAGAATGTAAATTGGTCAGAAAACACCAATTTGGCAAAAATCAGGCCCAATACGAAAAATCCTATTTTGACAGGCAGCACGATCATGTTATCTTAACCGACACTGGGGAGGTAATGGAATTCTGCGACCCCCGTATTCAAAGTATAAAAAAGACCATTGAGGAAGTTTTTAAGATCAAGATCAACACTCACTCCCTCTATTTTTACGGAACGCGAATTAAAGAAGAAAACACGAATAATTAATCCAATTACATATAGAATGGCAGTAGATTTACTACTAGGACTCCAATGGGGAGATGAAGGAAAAGGTAAAATAGTTGATGTTTTAACAAAAAACTATGACATTATTGCACGTTTTCAAGGCGGACCAAACGCTGGCCACACACTCGAATTTGACGGCATAAAACATGTTTTACACACTATTCCTTCTGGAATTTTTCACAAAACTGCGGTTAACATTGTGGGCAATGGTGTTGTCATAGACCCGGTTATCTTTAAAAAGGAGCTAGATAATCTTAAGAAGTTCAATTTAGATATCCTATCTAAATTATTTATCTCTAGAAAAGCTCATTTAATTTTACCGACCCATCGTTTACTGGATGCCGCTTCCGAAACTGCCAAAGGCAAGGCCAAAATTGGATCCACCCTAAAGGGTATTGGACCAACTTATATGGACAAGACCGGTAGGAACGGAATGAGGGTCGGTGATTTGGAATTTTCCGATTGGAAAGAAAAATACCGGTTATTGGCCAACAAGCACGAGGCAATGATCAACTTCTACAATGTTGAAATCGAATATAACCTAGAGGAATTGGAGGCCGATTTCTTTATGGCTGTAGAAGAGTTAAAAAAATTGACCTTTATAGATAGTGAGGAGTACATTTTTAATGCGCAGCGGGAAGGCAAAAAAATATTGGCCGAAGGTGCTCAAGGATCCTTATTGGATATCGATTTTGGAACCTATCCATATGTAACCTCATCCAACACCACGGCTGCGGGCGCCTGCACAGGACTAGGTGTTGCCCCAAATAGAATTAGCAACGTCTTAGGTATTTTTAAGGCCTACACCACACGTGTTGGTAGCGGACCGTTCCCTACAGAACTTTTTGACGAAGATGGCGCTACCATGAGCAGGGTCGGAAAAGAATTTGGCGCCACAACAGGAAGGCCAAGACGTTGCGGATGGTTAGATTTAGTTGCCCTTAAATACGCCGTTGAAATAAATGGAGTAACGGAATTGATGATGATGAAAGCGGATGTACTTAGTGGTTTTGAAACCCTAAAAGTGTGTACCGCCTACAACTATAAGGGAAAACAAATAAAGCATTTACCATATAGTATTGAACCTGAACATGTAACTCCTGTCTATACAGAAGTGAAAGGATGGGCCAAAGACCTGACCAAAATGAGCAAGTCCGATGAATTGCCCGAATCATTAATAGACTACATAAAACTTTTGGAAAAAGAACTGGAAGTCCCCATCAAGATTGTTTCGGTAGGACCCGACAGGACCCAGACCATTTATCGTTAAACAAAAGCCATCTTTTTAGATGGCTTTTTTGATATTGGCATTTTATTAAAACTATCCCAAACTATTACTTCCTCCCTCAAAATATACTATTTTTGACCAAAATTTCAAACATTGCTTAAGTCCATATTTTTATTTTTAACTGTATTCATTTGTTGGAGTGGCTGGGCACAGGAGCCAAAGGCGGAGGCTAAACAAATAAACATTGTTTATGGCGCCAACTTCACCAAAGACGAAAAACAGTATCCAGGTGCGGCCATCTTTAGCAAAGATGATCGTCAGGTACAATTTGAGCACGAAGGAGCAGATTTATGGTGCGATATTGCAATTTATTACCAAAAAGAAAATAAACTAAAGGCCATAGGGAACATTAAACTTCAACAAGGGGACTCCGTACAATTGACCAGTGGCAAAATTGATTATGACGGTAATTTAAAACTTGCCAAGGCATGGGAAAATGTAGTTTTGAACCATACCAGCATGACCCTTACCACGGACACCTTGCGGTTTGATCGTGAAAAGCAAGAGGCCTTTTATAAGGATTATGGAACTGTGGTCGATTCCTCCAATACCCTTACCAGTAAAATAGGACGTTACTTTACACAACTTAAGAAATCCCAATTTTTAGACAGTGTAAACCTAGTGAACCCCGAATTCAAATTGATTTCCAAGCAATTGGATTATTACACCGAGTCCAAAAATGCCTATTTGTACGGCCCCTCCACCATCACAGGAGAAACTTACAAGATGTACTGCGAACGCGGGTTCTATGACACCAAAATAGAAAATGGATACGGAATTAAGAATACGCGGATCGACTATAACAACAGAATTATTACAGGCGATAGTTTATATTTTGACAAGAAAAGCGAATTTGCATCCGCCACCAACAACATCACCATTACGGACACTGTCAACAATGGCTTGATAAGGGCACACTATGCTGAAGTTTTCAAAGCCAAAGATTCCGTATTTGCTACCAAAAGAGCCGTTTCCATTACCCTAGTGGAACAGGACTCCCTATATATGCACGGTGACACCCTGATGATTACCGGAAAGCCTGAACAGCGCATCCTAAGAGCCTTCAGGAATGCAAAATTCTATAAAACCGATTTAAGTGGCAAGTGCGACTCCATACATTTCAATCAAAAGACCGGCATAACCGAGCTAATTAAAGAACCTATTATTTGGAATGGCGAAAATCAAATGACCGGAGACAGTATCCATTTACTATCCAACTTGGAAACAGAAAAATTGGACTCCTTAAAAGTTATCAATAATGCCTTTGTAATTTCCATGGATACTGTGGGCAAAGTAGGCTATAATCAAGCAAAGGGCAAAGATCTTTTTGGTAAATTTATAGACAACAAACTAAGCCTTATTGACATGGTGAAAAATACCGAGGTCATTTACTATATGTACAATGACGAACAGGAACTGATAGGTATAGACAAAACCATTTGTAGCGCTATTAGAATGACACTTGCCGATAACCAGATAGAGGACATTACTTTTATCACCAATCCTGATGGCGATATTTTTCCCGAAAAGGACATTCCCAAAAACAGTAGATTGTTAAAGGGTTTTATTTGGCGTGGGGAAGAGCGAATTCTTACTAAGTACGACATTTTTGACGAAGACGACAATAATATTGAACTGGCTACTATCAAAGGGGTGGACAACCCCATAGATATAGACGTGGATCCCGTTGATGCGGAAGAAGACCAAAGGAAACGCGATTCCATAAATTCTTCAAAATCACTCCCCCCGAATCCCTTGAAGAAGAAATTGGAAAAAGGCAAAACCGAAAAACAAAAAGAAGATTCCAAGCCGGCCATTACGGAGGCAAAAATAAAGGATCGTTACGAAGAGGGAGACAAAGAAGACGGCCTGGCTCCTGGTTACTATTTAATTGCCAACGTGTTTCAGCAAAAGAGAAATTATGAGAAATTTATAAAAAGCCTTTCCGATAAAGGCCTGGAACCTAAATATTTCTTTAGGCAATTTAACCAATATCACTACGTATATTTAGAACGATTTAATACATGGCAAGAGGCGTTGAATTCCCGGGACAGTAATTTCCAGGGGAATTATATGGATGAAACATGGATTTTTAGGGTACTGGATAATTAGAGCGAAGATACATGACAGAGGACTACTTTAAATACCAAGCGCAGACTTCCGAGCATCCCTTGGCCTTAGAAATTTCACATGCCAAAGGCAGTTATATTTACGATTCCAAAGGAGATGCACATCTTGATTTTGTTGCAGGGGTTTCCGCTTGCAGTTTAGGACACTGTCACCCCAGGGTGGTAAATGCCATTCAGGAACAGCTTCATAAATATATGCACGTAATGGTATACGGGGAATACATTCAGGAACCTGCCGTTGCCTATACCAAACTTTTGGCTCATCATCTCCCTTCCCCCTTGGAGACCACCTATTTAGTTAATTCTGGGACTGAAGCCATTGAAGGCGCATTAAAATTGGCTAGAAGGTTTACCGGAAGAAGTCAAATCATATCTGCCAAGCACGCCTACCATGGCAGTACTATGGGAAGTTTAAGCATTATGGGCTTTGAGGAGCGCAAAAGCGCCTTTAGGCCCCTTCTTCCAGACATTGGGTTCATTCGTTTTAATTCTGATGAGGATTTATTAAAAATAACGGAAAAAACCGCCGGAGTGGTTTTAGAGACCATTCAAGGAGGAGCTGGATTTATATTGCCTGAAAATGGATATTTAAAAAAAGTAAGGGAACGATGTACAGCTGTGGGCGCCATGTTAATTTTGGATGAAATCCAGCCTGGGTTTGGACGCACTGGAAAATTGTTCGCGTTTGAACATTTTAATTGTGTCCCGGACATTCTTGTAATTGGCAAGGGCATGGGAAGCGGAATGCCCGTGGGAGCTTTTGTAGCCTCCCACACTATGATGCGTACCTTAATAGAAAATCCAAAATTGGGCCATATTACTACCTTTGGCGGTAATCCCGTAATTGCTGCTGCCTGTCTTGCCACATTGCAGGAATTAACGGAAGGCACACTTATCAGAGAAGCTTTGGAAAAAGAAGTTCTTTTAAGGAAACTATTACAGCACCGACTTATAAAAGAAATCCGGGGAAAAGGCCTTATGTTGTCCTTAATAATGGAAAACCCAGAAATAGCTAATGAATTGATACTAAAGTGTGCCGAAAAAAACCTGATTTTATTCTGGTTGCTTTTTGAACCAAATGCAGTGCGTATATCCCCGCCGTTAACCATTACCACTAAAGAAATTACACTTGGTTGTGAAGTAATTTTAGAGGTATTGAACGGCCAGAAACAATAAATTGTTAACTAATTTGTTAATATTATAGACCAAATCTGTCGGAATTAAGAGTTTCAAAAGACTACTTTAGTTCCAATGAATAACTAGAAGTTCCTATGGCGTTAGAACCAAACGAGAGACCAGGGCAACCAATTGCTAAGTTTGAATCCATGCTCAAGACAGATGATGTCTACTTTTTTGATGCGGAAGATTTTCAAGATATTATTCATCACTATCTTAACAATGGCAAAATAGCCTTGGCTAAAAAGGCCATTAAAATAGGTCTACAGCAACACCCGGACAGTACTGAACTCAAGTTATTATCCATAGAAGTCCTTGTTTTTGAAAACAATCTGGAGTTGGCAGAAAAAATGCTGGATGAGCTACAGATAATAGATAGTAACAATGAAGAGATCTACATACAGAGGGCCAATATATATTCTAAAAAGGACAACCACGAAGCAGCAGTCTCGCTCCTGACCCATGCCCTAAATTTAACTGATGACAGTTTTGACATCCACTCCCTTCTAGGAATGGAGTATTTGTTCATGGATAATTTTGAAGACGCCAAAAGAAATTTCATGATGTGCGTTTCCTACGATGAGGAAGATTATTCATCACTTTACAATGTAATCTATTGTTTTGAATTTCTTGAGGATTTTGACGGCGCCATAGTGTATCTCAATGACTATCTGGAGCGAAACCCTTACAGCGAAGTTGCCTGGCACCAATTGGGCAAGATGTATTTCACAAAAAAAATGCACAAAGAAGCCATAACTGCTTTCGACTTTGCCATAATTTCCGATGACTCTTTTATTGGTGCCTACTTTGAAAAAGGAAAAGTCTTGGAAAAAATGGGCCGCTACAATGAGGCTATAGAAAACTATGAGACTACCATTGCCATTGAAGACCCAACCTCCCATGCCTATTTACGTATTGGAAAGTGCCACGAGAAATTAAAAAATGATGAATTAGCAAAATCCTATTATTACAGGACGGTTCATGAAGACCCCTTGTTGGATAAAGGCTGGTTGTCCATTACGGATTACTATATAAGGCAGAACGATTATAAAAAAGCATTGCATTATATCAATAAGGCCATAAATATTGATGGCGAGAATTCCAGGTATTGGAAAAAATGTGGCAAGATTCACGCTGCATTAAAGAACAATGATGAAGCTTACTATGCCTATCAACAAGCAGTGGACCTAGGGAACTACGAATTTGACACGTGGTTTCATTGGGCAGATGTTGCGGTACAAAACCTAGATGTTCACGCAGCAATTGAAATATTGCTTCAAGGCCATGAATTTTATCCACAAAGGAGTGAAATGCAATATAAAATGGCAGGGTTCTATCTCCTCATTAGTGATTTCCCCAGAGCGCAGTACAGATTGATAAATGCTTTAAAAATAGACCTTGACCAGCTTCATTTATTTGAGGATGAATTTCCTCAATTCTTTAAAACAGAATGGGCACAAAACTTAATTGAAGATGTAAAAAATGCTTCCAGATAAATAAACTATTTTTGTTTTTTTATCATTTATGGAAAATCGCAATTTACTAAGCTACATTATTATTTTATTAAAAGGTATGGCCATGGGTGCTGCAGATGTTGTACCCGGTGTCTCGGGAGGTACTATAGCTTTTATATCCGGTATTTACCAAGAGCTTATCACCAGCATAAATAACGTAAACCTTGGGCTTTTAAGGACTTTGAAAAAGGAGGGTTTCAAAACCTTTTGGACCAGACTTAATGGCAACTTTCTTCTTGCCCTTTTATTAGGTATTGGAATAAGCGTCCTGTCCCTAGCCAAACTTATTAGCTGGCTAATGGAAAACGAACCCATCCCATTATGGTCCTTTTTCTTTGGTCTTGTGGTGGCCAGTATATTGTTAGTGGGCAAAGAAATAAAAAAATGGAATGCCGGCGCAATAATTATTCTGATTCTGGGTGCCGTGATAGCCTTTTATATTACTCAATTGCCTCCCTCCGAAAATTCGGCCAGCCTCCCATATTTATTTTTTTCAGGGGCCCTGGCCATATGCGCTATGATATTACCTGGCATTTCCGGTGCTTTTATCCTCGTGCTTTTAGGCTCCTATAAAACAGTTTTAGACGCCGTACACGAACGCGACATCCAAATCATAGCTACTGTTGGCCTAGGGGCTGTATTTGGGCTCCTAAGCTTCGCAAAACTTCTAAAATGGATGTTTACCCATTACAAAAACGTAACATTAGCCCTACTTACTGGATTTATAGTAGGCTCCTTAAATAAAATTTGGCCTTGGAAAGAAGTCTTGGAGACCAAAATGTTCGGAGAAAAAATAATTACGATTAGGGAACAGAACGTATCCCCTTTTTCTTTTGATGGCGACTCCCAATTAATAAGTGCAATTATTTTAGCATTACTAGGTTTTTCCCTTATTTTTATACTGGAAAAATTGGCCGCAAAAAAATAAATGCCCTCCTCTAAATGAAAAACCCCAGAACATTAACGGATAAGTTTTTCCTTGTTATCAAGGGCTTGTTTATGGGTGCCGCCAATAAAGTACCCGGTGTCTCCGGGGGCATTGTAGCTTATGTAGGGGGCTTTTACGAGGAGTTTATTTATTCTCTTCAAAAGGTAAACGGTAAAGCCTTTAAATTATTGATCAGCGGACGGCTAACAAGTTTCTACCGTTACACCAACGGACAGTTTTTAGCACTCCTTATTTTTGGTATGCTCGTGAGCTATTTCAGTATTTCCAAAATTTTGGATTATTTCTTGGAACGGAATGAACTCTATGTATGGTCTGCCTTTTTTGGAATGATTTTGGGCTCTATTTATTTTATAGGCAAAGATTTCGGATATTGGGGAAAAAGAACAACTACGGCTGGTGTTATTGGACTTACCATCGGTATTTCCATAAGTTTTCTAAGTCCGGCCACACAAAACGAAAATCTAATCTTTATCTTCTTTTGTGGTATTATTAGTGTTTCTGGAATGACTCTGCCCGGGTTATCGGGTTCTTTTATTCTTATACTACTGGGTAATTATGTATTGCTTTTGGTAGACTCCGTTAATGCTCTTTACGACACCTTCTCGGATATTTTTAAGGGCGACTTTAGTTTTATCAATAATCCGTCTAGGCTCCACACCTTAAAAATACTTGCCGTATTTACAACTGGATCTGCTGCGGGATTGGTGACCTTTTCTCACTTATTAAGTTATGTCCTAAAATATTACAGGCGTATTACCACAGCTGTTATCATAGGTTTTATTACAGGTTCACTTGGGGTAGTTTGGCCCTGGAAATTGACTTTATTTAAAACGGATAATGCGGGTAATTTACTTTTGGACACGAATCAAAATCCTATTATAAAAAATTATGAAAGGTATCTACCAAATTTGGCATCTTCCGAAACTTGGTGGGCTATATTTTTTATATTTTTTGGGATATTAATTTTATTAAGTTTAGACTGGTATGGAAAAAATAGAAAAAGATAAATATAGATTTGGTCTCATCGGAAAAAATATCTCATATTCGTTTTCAAGAGGGTATTTTACCCATAAATTTTCAGAATTGGGTCTAAAACAGTATTCTTATGAAAATTTTGACCTAGAACAAATTGATAATTTTAAAGACCTCATAGAACAAAACAGTGATATTAAGGGTTTTAACGTTACTATACCGTATAAAGAACAGATTATGCCCTTATTGTCAAAAATAGACAAAGAAGCCCAAGCAATAGGCGCTGTGAACACCATTAAAATTGTCGGGAACCAAACAGTAGGCTATAATACTGATGTATATGGTTTTCAAAAATCCATAGAACCCTACATAAAGGAACATCATAAAAAAGCACTTATCCTAGGAACCGGAGGTGCTTCCAAAGCCGTTGCATTTGTGCTTAACAAATTGGGGATAACGCCCAAATTTGTTTCTAGAAATCCCAATAAAGACCAACTGAACTACACCGACCTGAGCAAAGAGGTTTTATTGGACCATACTGTTATTGTTAATTGCACGCCATTGGGTACCTACCCCAACATTACAGACAAACCAGATATCCCCTACCGCTATATATCCAAACAGCATTTGCTATTCGATCTTATATACAATCCAGAAAAAACAGCTTTTTTATTGACAGGCGAACGAGAAGGAGGCGAAATTTGTAATGGCGCCAAAATGCTAAAGTTTCAGGCAGAAAAATCCTGGGAAATCTGGAATTTGTAGTAAATAAGGTTTTTATGTTTGTGTAAACCTATAAAAAAACTGGGATTACCCACTTATAAAATCCCTAAAAAGAAGTTTCATTACCTTTGATATTAAAACGGATGTAACTATATTTCCGTACATTACATATAGAAAGCTATAAACATTCATAAAATGTTAGAAGATAAAGAAGATAAACTACAGCATAATGTAGGTACAGAGGAGACTTCGGAGAATTCCGAAACTATTAAAATTTCGGACACCGAAGCCGAAACAAATTCCTCCCTCAAGCCTAAGGACAAGGAAACCGATGCTGCAAATAATACGGCCGAAGAAAGCGTAAAGGAAAGTGAGTCTGACAAGGCTGAAACCAAGGAAGAAAAGGAGTTGGTGGCAGAAAATCCTGAAAAACCTTCTATTCAAGAACCACCGGAAGAAATAGAATCCAACAAAAAAAATGAGACTTCCAGCGAAAAGACGGAAGAGTCAATAACAGACCAAAAGTCCGAGGAGGAAACTGCAGAAAAAGAAGAAGATGTTTTGGAGGAAATAGATGAATCAAATGCAGAAGATGCGGAAGATTCGGACAATCACCAGAGACATCATATTCCTATGCCAGATTACCACGCCATGTCCATGGAGAATCTCGTAGGAGAACTTCAGCGATTGGTCAGGAATGAAAAAGTACAGGCTATTAAAAAGCATGTGGACGGAATTAAATATGAATTCGACCTGAAATTCCAAGAGTTTATAGATGAAAAGAAGGAGGACTTTGTCAATAGTGGTGGCAACGAAATAGATTTCAGGTACAATTCAGTTACAAAGAGGCAGTATAACGAAGTTTATTCCGATTATCGGGAAAAAAGAAATAGCTATTACAAAAGTCTTGAACAGGGACTTAAATCCAACCTCTCCCAAAGATTGGAAATTATCAATCAGCTGAAGGCATTGGTAAACGTTGAGGAAGATATTAACACTACTTATAAAAACTTTAAGGATTTACAGGAACGCTGGAAAAATGCAGGACCAATTCCACGTACCAACTACAACGATGTTTGGCGTACTTACCATCACCATATCGAAATATTCTACGACTTTCTCCATTTGAATAGGGAACTTAGGGATTTGGATTTCAAACACAACTATGAGGAAAAACTAAAAATTGTAGAGCGCGCAGAGAAATTGGTCCAAATGGAGGATCTGAGCCAGGCATTCCAAGAACTGCAAACACTCCACAAAATATGGAAAGAAGATATTGGTCCTGTAGGGAAGGAACACAGGGAAGAGATTTGGGAACGGTTCAGCAATGCCACCAAATTACTACACCAAAGAAGACAGGAATATTACAAGGACCTGGAAAAAGTATACGAACAAAACCTCGAGAATAAAAACGAAATCATCAAAGCTATTAGAGATATAGCTACCCATATTTCCTCTACTCACAAAGAGTTACAACAACAAATAAAGGAAATTGAAAAATTACGTGATTCCTTTTTTAAAGCAGGCAAAGTACCACAGAAAGTTAATGAGAAAACTTGGGCCAGTTTTAAGGATGCCGTTCGCGAATTTAATAGAAACAAGAACAACTATTACAAAAATCTTAAGAAGGACCAGCAAGTAAACCTGGATAAAAAAAGGGCTTTGTTAGAGCTTGCTGTTTCACTAAAGGATAGTGAAGATTGGGACACAACTACCCAGGAGCTAAAAAGAATTCAGAACGAATGGAAAAAAATAGGCCATGTCCCAAGAAAATACTCCGATAAAATCTGGAAAGAATTTAAAGCGGCCTGCAACCATTATTTTGACCGTTTCCATGCCCTGAAAAATGAGGCACATAAAGAAGAAGCCGAGAATTTTGACCGAAAAAACGCCTGTTTGGAAAATTTAAAAAGCTTTGAGCTTAGCGGAGATAAGTCTAAAGATCTGGCTGCCATTAAAGAGTTCATTGCCGAATGGAAAGAAGTAGGAAGGGTTCCTTTTAATAAAAAGAGCATAAATGCGAAGTTCAATAAAATATTAGACGCACTGTTCAAAAAATTAAACGTCAATAGGCAGGAAGCCGAACTGATGAAGTATGGAAATAAAATTCAGCAGTTAGCCAAAAGCGACAATGATTATGCCATCTCCAATGAACGTACTTTTATAAGACGGAAAATTGACGAAAGCAAAAATGAAATCAGGCAATTGGAGAATAATCTTCAATTTTTCTCGAACGCCTCTGAGGATAATCCTCTAGTCAAGGAAGTAATAAAAAACATAAACAACCATAAAGATTCATTGGCTACATGGAAGGCTAAACTAAAAAAGTTGAACATTCTTGAGAATAATTTAATGAAAGAAGTGGAGTCGGAAAATGAGGAAAATCAAGAGACCGAAGAAGAATAGATACCCCAAAAAAAACATAAGCGCATTAAGAAAAGAAGGATTGATTTTATGTTAATAATATAGTGCTATATTTCACTAAAGAGTAGCGCCACCCCTAGGATATTTGTAAAAGAAACTGGGGGAAAATTTACTAAAGAAACCCCTAACCTAATCGCCCCACTCCGGACCGGCACTATAGCTGCCAAAAACAATCCCTTTTTCCAGAGATTGTAATCCGGAACATGTTAAAATAAAGCCAATGACATTGGCGGCAATATAATAGCCTCAGGGTATCCAAACACTCTTAAATCCTTGTCATAGCATACAAGGGAATAATTTCAACAAAGATTCTACTCGATTCTTGCCAAAAACAAAACCAACAATCTAAAGACACAACAATTATGTTTGCCCCTAAAAGAGACATCAAATCAACGCTGGGGTATTTCAACAAAAAAGCCTTCCAGAAAATGAAGTTTAACATCATGTTCTAGAAGGCTTAAAAATTATGAACAGCTATTATTTGGCCACGTTGACCGCTCTTGTTTCTCTAATTACAGTAACTTTTACTTGCCCGGGATAGGTCATGTCCGTCTGAATCTTTTGGGAAATTTCAAAAGAAAGTTCAGCTGCTTTATCATCGCTTACTTTCTCACTTTCCACAATCACCCTTAATTCCCTACCTGCTTGGATGGCGTATGCTTTCTGAACACCACCAAATCCGAAGGCTATATCCTCTAAGTCTTTTAAACGCTGAATATAGGAATCCAACACCTGTCTTCTTGCCCCTGGTCTTGCTCCGCTAATAGCATCACAAACCTGCACGATCGGTGCAATAAGGGTTTTCATTTCTATCTCGTCGTGGTGGGCACCTATGGCATTACAAATATCTGGTTTCTCCCCAAATTTTTCTGCCCATTGCATCCCAAGAATCGCGTGTGGTGTTTCTACCTCAGCCTCAGTATTGGGCACCTTTCCTATATCATGTAATAGACCTGCTCGTTTCGCCAATTTTGGATTTAATCCCAACTCGGCAGCCATAACACCGCAAAGTTTAGCAACCTCTCTAGAGTGTTGCAATAAGTTTTGACCGTAGGAAGAACGATATTTCATTCTACCCACTGCCTTGATCAATTCCGGATGCAGGCCATGGATACCCAAATCGATTACGGTTCGTTTACCTATTTCAACAATTTCCTCCTCTATTTGTTTCTCGGTCTTTTTAACAATCTCTTCAATCCTTGCAGGATGTATCCTTCCGTCTGTCACCAATTTGTGTAAAGACAAACGTGCCACTTCCCTACGAACAGAATCAAAACAGGAAAGAATAATAGCTTCGGGCGTATCATCCACAATTATTTCAACCCCGGTAGCCGCTTCCAACGCTCTAATATTTCGTCCTTCTCGACCAATAATCCTTCCCTTAACATCATCGGATTCCAAATTAAATACGGAAACGCAATTTTCTACAGCCTCTTCGGTACCTATGCGCTGTATAGTGTTGATAATGATTTTCTTGGCTTCCTGCTGGGCCGTAAGCTTCGCCTCTTCTACGGTAGTTTGTATAAAGGCCATGGCATCGGATTTTGCTGTATCCTTTAAAGATTCCAACAATTGTGATTTAGCTTCATCGGCAGATAAGCCAGAAATTACCTCCAACTGTTGTACCTGACTTTTATGAAGTTTCTCCAGTTCCGATTGTTTCTTTTCCAGAAACTCGCTCTTGTAATCTACTTCTTTAAGCTTATTCTCGAGCTGGTCGCCCAATTTTTTTCCTTTTGCCAATTCACTACTTACCTGTGACTCCTTATCCCTAGTTCGTTTTTCAGCTTCTGAAATTTTCTTGTCCTTATTTATTATAACCTTCTCGTGCTCAGCTTTAAGTTCCAGAAACTTTTCCTTGGCCTGAAATATTTTATCCTTCTTGATATTCTCCCCTTCAATATTAGCCTCCTTAACTATATTTGCCGCATCTTTTTTAGCGCTGGCGATTGTTTTCGAGGCTTTTCCTTTTTCCATAAGTTTCGCAATGGCAAAACCAATTGCCAACCCAATCAAACCTATTATTATTGCTGTACTATCCATATTTTAATTGAAAATTATTTATAAAAAAAGCCCACATTGATGGAAGTTTTGTACAAACTCCGATAAACAGGTTTAGGGCTACCAGACTGCTCAAGGATCCTTATACAAGTAAGGCTTGCTTTTACAACCTAAACTCACCCTTTTTAAACAAATTAGTGTTGAGTTTGTCAAAAATTAATTACCAATGTGGGCAGTAACTATGATTTATTTTAAAGAACGTTATTTCATCCCTAACTTGGAACTCACCAACATATTAAGTGCCTTAAGTCGCTCTGCGGCTTCCTTTACACCTTCTGACTGGTCTATTCCTTTTTGCTCAATCTTGGAGGCAAACTGAAGTGCGCACATGGCCAGCACATCCTGCTTATCCCTAACGGCATAATTTTGCTCAAATTTCTTTGCCAGCTGTTCAATATTCTTAGCTGCCTTTCTTAGCCCCTCTTCTTGTAAGGGGTCAATAGTCAAGGGGTAGACCCTATCCGCTATAGAAAGCTTTATCTTGAGCTTCTCTGCCATATTATTCATTTACATTATTCCGATAGTTGAGCTATACAATGGTCCAACTCCCGTATTAATGTGTTTATTTTAAGCTTTGCTTCGGTCTTGTTTGTATCACTGCCCAGCATAGAACTTGCCATTTTTAGTGAATTGTACCTTTCCTGCCATTCATATACAGAAACCCTTGTTGCTTCGTGGTCATTTTTTACAGAAACCAATTCTTCTTCCAATTTTAAATTCGCATGTTGTAATAGCTCTAACTTATGCAACAACTTACTTATTTTATTTTCTAAAGAATCAACAATATCTACCAATTCACCCATTTGCAAATATCAATGCATTTTACACAAAGTTAACACACCTCTTTATACTTAGCAATTCTTTTTTCAATTATTCTTCAAGTTAAATTTCCACCCTCAATTTAAGAATAAAAAATGACTCCTTTTTTATTATATAACACAGACTTTTTTTTCAATTAGAATGGTATTAATTACTTTCGTACCAATTATTTAATATATATGAAAGGCTTTATCTTAGGATTTTTTTTATTCACCACACTATTTTATGGGCAGGCACCTTATCCCACGGATTTTTTCCGCTCCCCCTTGGATATCCCTATAATTTTATCAGGTACTTTCGGAGAACTGCGCTCCAACCATTTTCATGCAGGTATTGATATAAAAACACAGCAACGACAGGGATTACCAGTCTACACCATAGGAGAGGGCACAGTTGTCCGAATAAAGGTATCAGAATGGGGTTATGGAAAAGCGCTGTATATTGCACATCCTAACGGCTACACCTCTGTCTATGGACATCTTCAAAAATTCGGACCCGAAATAGAGGCTTATGTAAAGAAGGTCCAATACCAAAAAAAATCTTTTGAAGTAGAAATTTTTCCAGAATTTTCAGAATTAAAGCTTCAAAAAGGTGACCTTATTGCTTTTACAGGAAATACGGGTGGATCTGCCGGGCCCCACCTACATTTCGAAATTAGGAACAGTGCCTCTGAAATGCCTACAAATCCTCTTCTTCATGGTATTGACGTTAGAGATGCCACAGACCCCACTTTGTTGAATGCCTACGCTTATCCACTTTCTAAGAACTCAACGGTAAATCAGAGCCAGGAAAAAATAAAATTAAGGTACCATAGGCAGAATGATGGAACTTATCTAGCGGACAAGGTCACGGCCTTGGGCACTATTGGGTTTGGAGTAAATACTTTTGACCGTCAAGACCTGGCCGCCAACCAAAACGGAGTTTTTTCAATAAAACAGATAGTAAACGGAAAAGTGTATACCGATTACGAGTTTGTAACCTTTTCCTTTGCTGAAAGCAGATATATAAACACTTTGATAGACTATAACCATTTCAGCACCTATAGGGAAAGGGTCCAAAAGTGCTTTAAAGATGAAAGCAATCTTTTAGGCATTTACAAGACCATTTATAATGACGGTAAAGTTAATGTAAGCGAGGGACTATCCTATAATGTTGAAATTCACATTAATGATCTGGCAGGTAATCTTACCAAACTGATTATCCCCGTTGAAGGAAAACTCGAAGAAATTAAAATCCCAAAAACTGAAGAGAAAACCGACAACTATATTATTGCCAAAAAACCCAACAATTTTGATTTGGGTGGTGCAAAAGTTTACTTTCCCGCCAATACCTTTTATGACAATTTTTATATCGATTTAAAAAAGGGAGAGGACACCATAACTGTTCACAATAGCAAGGTTCCTGCGCATAAGAATTTCACAATATCTTTTGACGTTTCCAAATATTCGGAGGAAGACAGGAAACAGCTATTTATTGGACGATTAAACAATAATAGGACGGTAAATTACTCCTCTACCTATAAAAGGGGTTCCACTTTTACAACAAGGACCAGGAATCTGGGAACCTATACTTTGGCGAAGGACAGCGTTGCCCCAAAAATCAGACCACAAAATTTCAAAAATAATCAATGGCTTACCAACTACAGTTATTTAAGCTTAAAGATTACGGATGACCTAAGTGGAATTGACACCTATAACGCAACACTAAATGGTGAATGGATACTTTTGGAATATGAACCTAAGACAAATACCATTACCTATAATTTTGACGATCTTATATTGGATAAAAAGCAATGTGATTTAAAAGTTGTAGTTACCGATAATGTTGGCAATAGCAGTACTTTCACAAGTACTTTTTACAGAAATTAAAAATTGAGACTTTTTAAATTATTTTTTATTGCCGTTTTAACCTCTTCGGCAACCAACCTAATGGCGCAAACGGCCACCATAACTGGTTTAATTTTTGACGAAAACCAAACACCGCTGCACCATGTTAACATAACCACCAACAATCAAGGGACTTCTTCTGATGTGAATGGTTTTTATATACTGGAAATTGTAGCAGACCAAGAAATTACTATAACTTTTTCCCATCTTGGTAATGAAAAATTAATTCTTAAGGACCTAATTTTGAATACCAATGAGAATTATGAATTTAATCCAGTTCTAAAAAAAGAGGCAACCCTTATTAGCGAGGTGGTGGTAACCCCTTCTGGCAAAAGATCTGTCCAGGGGATTACCACTATTTCACCAGATATAGTACGAAATATTCCTGGTTCAAACTCCGGAGCCGAAAATATCCTGAAGCTTTTGCCCAGTGTTTCTTCCAATAACGAGCTCAGTACCCAATACATGGTGAGAGGTGGTAATTATGACGAAAACCTAGTATATGTAAACGATATTGAGATATACAGACCCTTCCTTCTTCGCGCCGGACAACAGGAGGGCTTAAGTTTTATTAATAGTGATATGGTAGGGAATTTACAATTTTCTGCGGGTGGATTTCAAGCTAAATACGGAGACAAACTTTCCTCTGTTCTTGATATCACCTATAAAACCCCTGTTGCGTCCGGACTAAAAATAAAGGCAGATTTACTAGGTATGGCTACCACTTTGGAAGCGGTATCCCAAAATAAAAAAATAGCCTCCATTACTAGTATTAGGTCTAGGGATAACAGCCTTCTAGTTAAAAGCAAAAACACCAATAGTAATTACAATCCCTTATTTTTTGATATACAACAGTACACGACCTATATATTTTCATCCAAATTCCGCATAAGCTACCTAGGAAATATTTCGATCAATAATTACCGAATAGAACCATTGACCAGGCAGACAAATTTTGGAACTTTGAACGATATAAAAACCTTGACGGTATACTACTCCGGAAGTGAAAAAAGTCATTTTAGGACCAATCTCAATGCCCTAAAAACGGAATACCAATTAAACGAAAGAACTACTTTGAAATTTATTTCCTCATTGTATTTCAATAAGGAGCAAGAATATTCCGATGTCATATCCCAATACCGGCTTAGTGATTTAAATGCAGATCCTGAAGGCGATATTTTAGGAGACCCCACCCCTATTAATGGATTAGCCACACAATACACCCGTGCCAGAAACGATTTGGATGCCAAAATTGTTAATTTGGAACACAAAGGCACCTATTCCCATAATGGGAAAGTTATTGCCTGGGGACTCAAGTATGAACATTTAGATATTCGGGACCAAATTAGGGAGTCGGAATTCATAGACTCATTAGGGTATATGGTCCGCCCACCCAATTCTGAATTCCAACGTAATGAACCTGAAACTTTTTTCGAAGCGCCACTTCTTCCCTATCAGGGTATCATTGCCAAAAATTCCGTAGAATCCAATAAGTTTTCCGGCTTCGTACAATACAGTTATCAGACACAATGGAACGGTCACAACCTGTATTACAACCTAGGCGCCAGGGCAAGTTATTGGACCGTAAAAGGTGAAAATCTAGAAAAAAGCACGCACACTATATTTAGTCCCCGTGCACAATTATCCCTTAAACCAAATTGGGAAAAGGATATACTGTTCAGATTATCGGGCGGTAGCTACCAACAACCTCCTTCCTATAGAGAATTACGAGACAGCAATGGTACCGTCCACCCAGAGGTGAAGGCCCAAAAATCATTTCACCTGGTATTGGGAACCCAATACAGCTTTAAATTATGGCAAAGACCCTTTACCCTCAACGGAGAGGCCTATTGGAAAAAATTGACCGATGTTAATCCCTATACATTGGAAGATGTACGTGTACGGTATGCCGCACAAAACAATGCCGAAGCTTATGCCTATGGTGCAGAAATAAGACTAAATGGGGCCTTTGTCCCCGGAACAGAGTCGTGGTTTAGTTTAGGCTACCTCCATACACAAGAAAACATTGATGATCAGGGTTATATTTCTAGACCTACCGACCAACGATTAAGCGTTGGGATACTTTTTCAGGACTATATGCCAGAAGTGCCGGATATTAAAATGCACTTAAACTTGGTCTATAATACTGGTTTGCCCGGTGGATCGCCCAGCTATACCGATCCCTACCTATATCAAAATAGATTAAGGGATTATAAGCGTGCAGATTTAGGAATTTCCTATATTTTTGTGGGAGCCAAAAAATCATATGATAAAAACACGTTTTTGAAGCTTTTTAAGCAATTAAGTGGAGGTGTTGAAGTTTTTAACTTATTTAACAATCAAAATTCCATAACCAACACATGGGTAAGGAATGTGACCAATGACGACCAGGTTGCCGTACCAAATTTTATGACCGGCCGTATCCTGAATATAAAAATAGAGATGCGGTTTTAGCGTTAAAAATATAGCTTATTTATAAATAGAACCCGAGAGAAGATCCTTGACCAACCAAGTAAACCGTTTAGGAACCATTTAATAATCGATTTATAAAGAACAAACACTGATAGATGAGAAATTTTATTGCTTTTATTTTCACGCTCATTTGCCTTGGGGCATCGGCTCAAAAAAACATTTATGAGAGCGAAAAATTTGATGAATTAAGCCGCAATCATAAAGATTTGGCCATTGTACCCTTTCTGGCCAACTTAGAGTTAAAAAATCAAATTTCTCCCGAGGAATTAAAGGACCTCGAAATGAAAGAGGGTAATGCCGTTCAGGACGCGCTGGAAACTTATTTTTCCAAAAGAAAAAAGAAAAAGAAGTTTTCCGTAGAATTCCAAAATATTAAAAACACCAATGCCATTCTAAAACAGAATAATATTTCATATGAAAATATTGATATTTATGGTGTAAAGGAATTAGCAGAAATCTTAGAGGTAGACGGTATCATAAGCGGCACTTTGGACTTAAACGTTCTCTTGTCCAAAGGGGTACCTACAGCGTTTAATCTAATGGACTATATTAATGGCAACGCCAACTATGGCAGAATAGGGGTCAAAATAAGTGATGGGGCAACAGGAAAATTACTTTGGAAATATGAAAAGCAGATCAATAAAAAATCAGGAAAAAACACTACTGACCTGATCGAATTGATGATGAAATTAGCTTCCAGAAAATTTCCATATGACAGGGAGCGCCCAAGAGACCGGAAAAAGTCTAATTAGAACCAAATTCCTTCAACACCTCAATAACGTAATCCAACTCTTCTTTGGTATTATATTTTGAAAAGGAAAATCGGAGAGATGGTTTTTTTAAATCGTCAGGAGACAGAATTTCCGTGAGTACGTGCGAACCAATATCACTACCGGCTTGACAGGCACTACCCTTGGAACACCCAATACCCTTGATATCCAAATGAAACAACAACATGAGTGCTTTTTCAGTATCAAATGGGAGGCATACATTCACTAGGGTATAGGTACTTTTTTCCATATCTCCCGAGAGACCGTTGAAGACCACATCAGGAATTTCAATGGCCAATTTTTCTATAAAATATCGCTTTAATTCGGTAACATAATTTCTTTCCTCCTCCATATGATCGTGAGCAAGAATTATTGCTTCCTCCAGACCTACAATGTTGTGAAAAGGTTCAGTTCCCGCCCTAAAACCACGTTCTTGAGATCCACCTAAAATTAATGGCTTTAAACCTGTGTTTCTTTTAATGTAAGCGAATCCAACACCCTTTGGACCGTGAAATTTATGGGCCGCTGCCGTTAAAAAATCAACTTTGCCTTTTTGTACATCCCACGGAAAATGCCCAATAGACTGTACAGTATCCGAATGAAATAAGACATCATTTTCCATACAAAGTTTACCAACAGCCGAAATATCTATAATATTTCCTATCTCATTATTCACATGCATTAGGCTTACCATTTTTTTACTTCCGTCCCTCATCAGCAGCGACTCCAAATGGGCAAGATCCGGATTTCCATCGCTATCCAAATCAACAAACCACAGTTCAATACCGTATTCTGATGCCAAGGCCTCGACCGTATGCAATACTGCATGATGTTCTATTTTAGAGGTAATTATAGTTTTTACACCTAAATCCCTAACACTGCACCTAAGAATCATATTGTCGGCTTCTGTTCCTCCTGAAGTAAAAATTATTTCCGCCGGGTGGGCATTTAAAAACTTGGCAATGGTCTTCCTTGCTTTTTCAATGGCTGTTTTGGCGGATCTCCCAAAACCGTGGGAAGAAGAAGGATTACCATAGGTACTTGCCAAGGCCTCCTGCATTTTAGAGATGACCTCCGGTCTAAGCTGTGTGGTTGCCGCACTATCCAAATAAATTTTTTTCATTTAATTTTAAATCGAATTAAAAAACTTCCAAACATTTGGAAAGTCAGGCAAAATTACCGGAAATAAAGTTAATTTCCTGTAAAATGCTCGTAAACCTCTAGGATTATAAACTATATTTCGATTAAATTTGAGGTATGAAAAATCTCTTGACTTTCCTTTTGTGCTTAACCCTTTATTCATGCGATGATGGGGATTTAACCATAGAGACTATAGACTTTGACGATATTGACATAGATTACTGTGACACTACAGTGACGACTAGCTCCACTTTATTCTTTAAAATTAACGGCAACGAAGCTCTAATACTCACCTTAGCTAGTGGGACACTTAAGAATGAAGCATCTGAGGGAGAGGTTGAATATCCCATCTCCACTAGCACCACCCTTATCTATCGTGATTTTTCCGATGATGTTTCCAGTGATTATTTTTGCAATCTTATCCCGACAACGGAACCTACCGTAATGGGAGAAATTGAAGCTGAAAGTGGTTCCGTTCTTATAACCACCACCGAAATAGTTAACGGTGAAAACTTTTCTTATGAGCATACCATAAGACTGAGCGAGATTACCTTGATTAACGAATCCAACAATCAGCGGATAACCGATTTAAGTATTAATGATTTTGGAACCGTAACGACCGAATAATCATGTTGTATTCTGAAAAAAGTATACTTCTGTAGCCCCTAAGCCATATTTCTGATAGTCGGCATCATAATACTTTACATTTTCATACCGCTTAAAGAGAAAGTACAATTCTTCCTTTAATATACCCTCCCCTACACCGTGAATAAATACAACTTTCTGTATTTTTTTACGTAAGGCGAAATCCAGTTGCCGTTTAGCTGTATCCAGCTGGAGGTTTAACATTTCAAAATTTGTCAATCCCTTTGTAGATGGTGTTAATTTATTTATATGAAGATCAACTTCCATCTGAGGTCTATTGCGCTCCTTCGACTTTATTTTTTTATGATGTCTATTTTTTGGTATTTCCTTTTCCGCCTTAATCCTTGCCACTTCATAATTGGATACCTTAAAGGCTTCGGTGGCAGGCCTTTTCAATAATTCATCGGCCGCATAACGTAATAAGAACCCATCCTTGCTTTCTACAGTAATTTGTGCACCGCTTATTTCTACCACGACTCCTTGAATAATATCATCAATAGCCTCTACTTGGTCACCCACTTTAAACTCCATCACCTCTGCTCTTTATCTTCGTCGTCTTCGCTAAATTTACTACTACTCCACAACTGGGTAGTCTTGTACAGTCCAAACATTATCAGGACTATTCCAATACTTAATGCATATTCTTTTTCCAGTACATTATCGCCCAATCCAGCAATTACCGCCCCTAAAATGATAAGTACTAAATAAAAAATCCGTTTTGATTTCATTGCTCAAAAATAATAGTAATTTTCGGTAAAGAATTATATTAGCACTTTAATTAACCCAAATGGCGATTTTTTTAGAACTGGAAAATTATATGTTGCCTTGTATGAACAAGCAGATTTTCGGTATCGAATGTCCTGGGTGCGGCATTCAGCGTTCCATTTCCTTTTTATTGGACGGTAATTTTATTGATGCCTTAAAAATATTTCCTGCCATTTACACAATACTATTGCTAGTAGGTTTTATTGGGGCCTCCTTAGTATTCAAGATTAAGAATTCACTTAACATTAAAATTTATCTTTTATACTTAAATGCCGGAATCATCATTGTAAGTTACATCTATAAAATGACCCAACTAATTCATTAAAATAAAATTATGGAACAACAAAAATTACCTAACGCAACGCTGATTTTAGTATTCGGTATTATCTCAATAGTTACCTGCTGTTGTTATGGCATTATCGGGTTAATCTTTGGTATAATAGGACTTGTTTTAGCCAATAAGGCTACCAGCCTATACGCTGCTGACCCTGCTATATATGAAGGTTACAATAATGTTAAATTAGGAAAAACACTTTCCGTTATAGGCATTGTACTTAATATATTGATGCTTATTTTCTTCCTATGGATTATTTCTATTATTGGATGGGATGCCTTACAGAACGAAGACCTTATGAGAGAAAGAATGGAGGATTATTTCCAGAACTTTCAATAATCATCCTTTCAATGGATCAATAAATAAATATTTTTAATTTTTTATGGAAAACGAAGAATTTCGACCCAAACCGAGCAACTATTTGGTTTTAGCTATTATCAGTACAGTATTTTGTTGTCTGATCCCTGGAATTGTCAGTATAGTAAATGCCGCCAAAGTAAACGAGGCCTACGCGCTTGGCAACTATGAACAAGCTGAAAGAGCTTCTAAAAACGCCAAGACATGGGCTATTGTGGGTATTGCCATAGCCGGCTTATTTTGGCTTTTATATATCGTTTTCTTCGGTTTTGCCCTAGCAGGCGGATTAATGGGTTTAGGTGATTTCTAAAAAAATCAAAATACCGTTGACCGTATTCATAGGAGTAGCGTTCATGGGAGCGCTACTCCTATATTTTATTATAAACCCCAGTAGTTCCAACCTTTTTCCCAAATGCCCCTTTTTATCAGCTACTGGTTATTATTGTACAGGTTGTGGCAGCCAAAGGGCCCTACACGATTTGCTACATCTAAATCTATTGGGTGTTGCCCAACATAACCTACTTTTTATACCTGCCTTTTTATTGGTCATCTATCATTGGGTCCGCAATTACACCCCATTGAAAAATAAAAAATATTTACCAGATCTTATCTATCATCCCAAAACGCCAACGCTTCTATTTATAATAATCATCTTGTTTACCATATTGAGGAATATTAAGATATATCCTTTTATCCTTCTGGCACCAGATTAAAAAAAGCCCGTTATAAAAAAATAACTGGGCTATCCATAACTATTTGCAAGACGTTATTTTTCAAACTTCCTTAGCGTTTTTATAATGATCGCCACACAATCCAACAGTTGTTCCTTGGTCATTACCAATGGAGGGGCAAATCTTATTATATTTCCATGGGTCGGTTTTGCCAAGAGGCCATTATCCCTTAGAGCCAAACAAATATTCCAAGCCGTAGAGCTATCTTCAGAATCATTTATCAATATGGCATTTAACAAGCCCTTGCCCCTTACAGCATTCACTACATTACAAGTTGGAATAAACTTATTAAGTTCTTCCCTAAAAAGCTCCCCGAGTTGATAGGCATTTTCCGCCAATCCATCTTCCTTTACGACTTCTAAGGCAGCAATACCCACTGCGGCGGCTACAGGGTTACCACCAAAAGTACTGCCATGGCTGCCGGGACGGATAACTTCCATAATTTCGTCATTGGCCAGAACTCCGGAAATAGGGTAAGCCCCTCCAGAAAGCGCCTTTCCCAAAATCAATATATCGGGCTTCACCTCAGGTGTTCCGCTACAATGCCTGTCCGGACAACTACAATTGCCACATGTGGCCAATAATTTCCCAGTACGCGCAATTCCAGTCTGCACCTCATCAGCAATAAAAAGCACATTATATTTTTTACACAAATCCCTTGCCTTGGCCAGGTACCCCTCCGATGGCACATAAACACCAGCCTCTCCCTGAATAGGCTCCACCAAAAATCCGGCAATATTTTTATCACTTTTTAAAACCGCCTCCAGAGCGCTTAGATTGTCGTATTCAATTTTAATAAAGCCTTCAGTAAAAGGGCCAAAGTTTTTCCGGGCAACGGGATCATTTGAAAAGGAAATAATAGTGGTGGTCCGTCCATGAAAATTATTTTCACAGACTACAATTTGAGCCTGATTTCCAGGAACACCTTTTTTCTCATATGCCCATTTTCTACAAATTTTTAATGCCGTTTCCACCGCTTCCGCCCCAGTATTCATAGGCAACAACTTGTCATACCCGAATGTTTGGGCAGCCAATCTCTCAAACTTGCCGAGCATATCATTGTAAAAGGCTCTGGAAGTCAAGGTGAGGGTTTGAGCCTGTCCCACCATGGCATTGACAATTTTAGGGTGACAATGTCCTTGATTTACCGCTGAATAGGCCGATAAAAAATCGTAATATTTCTTCCCTTCTACATCCCAAACAAATACTCCTTCTCCCCTATTCAAAACTACGGGCAATGGATGGTAATTGTGTGCTCCGAATCTTTCTTCCAGTGCAATGGCATCCTTAGAAGATAATTTTCCTAAAACCGACATGATATGATAACTTTTAAATAAAACTTAAGCAATTCCTTCTTGGGGAGAGAAATCATCCAACTCTTGTAGTAACTGCAAATTACGAATTGTTATTTGCTTCTTAAAACATATTATGAATAGATTTTACTCCAAAAATCGATTCATACTCCAATGTTTATGTAGAAAATAACCCTATGGGAATATTGACGGGTTGCAACAAATTTTTACAACTGAGGACAATTTTCGCAACAAGTGCCAACTATTTACCCCTGTCATAAATTATCTCCAAGTCGTTTTCCCGAACTTCTTCCAGTTTTTCTTTTAACTTTTCCTGCATTTCCTCAACCACATGCCCATATGCCGGTTTATATGCCAAATTATTGTACTGTTTGGCATCGTACTCCATATCAAAAAGTTCCATTCCAGCTCCGGCATCCTCATCATATTGGATATATGCCCATTTATGATTGCGCAACAAAAAAGATTTTCCTCCCTGGCTTACAGAAAAGGCATAGTTGCGTACTTTCACCTTGGGATCGTCCAAAGTTTTCACAAGGCTTTTTCCCTGTAGGGAACCAGAAGCCTTTATACCCGCCAATTCGGCCAAAGTTGGATACAGGTCCAAAAGCTCTGAAAAGGAATGGCAAACCGCCGGTGCCTTTCCCGGCACCTTTATTACCAAGGGAACACGAACCGATTCCTCATGAAGACTTACTTTCATCCAAAAACGGTGTTCACCCAAATGAAAACCGTGATCCGATGTAAAAACAACAATAGTATTATCTTCCAAGCCTTCTTCCTTTAAGGCCCTTAAAATCTTTCCTAGTTGAGCATCCATAAAGGAAACGGCCGCGTAGTATCCTGCTACTGCTTTTTTTTCTTGTTCTTCGGACATTTTGCCATTTACACTGGTGACATAATTAATTCCCCGGGCTGGAATATCGTCCCAATCGTTTTCAACCTTGGGAGGTAATATCATTTCCTGATGCGGATAAGCTTCAAAATACTTTTTTGGGGCAACAAAAGGTACATGCGGCCTTACCAGACCTACCGCTAAAAAGAAAGGGGTATTTCTGTTCTGTTTTATGAGTTGAACGGCTTTATCGGCTGTTTTACCATCGGAATGCACCAAGTCATTCCCGTCCGCCTTTACAATGGTCATAACATTACCGCCTTTTCTTGGTAAAAGACCATAGGGATTGTTTTGCACCAACTCCGCCTCGCCTTCCGCAGTCCATTCCGGTCCCTGACTATTAAAACGTTCTGTCCAAGAGGCCTTGTCGTCCTGACCGTTAGAACCTGTTTCAATATCTATAGGAACTCCCATATGATAAATTTTACTTACTCTTGCCGTATAGTAACCGTTATCCTTAAAGAGCTCTGAAAGTGATTTTCGTGTAGCACCTACATTTTCCCTGCCACTTACATATCCATATGTCGTAGTTGCGTTGGGATAGTAGCCAAACATTAAAGAAGCCCTTGAGGGACCACAGACCGGATATTGTGAATATGCCCTAGTGTACCTGGTACCTTCTGCAGCCAATTGATCAATATTAGGAGTTCGGGAAGTCTGATTTTCATAAGAGGAGACAGCGGTAGCGGTTAGATCATCCGCTATTATGAACAGTACATTGGGCATATTATTCTTTTTGCCAGATGTACCTTGTTGAGTTTGTCCTGAAAAAAAACTTATAGCTAGGAGATAGAAAAAGAAATTTCTCATTGTAGGTAATACATTAAGAGTTAAAAAAGGCTGATATTCAATAATTTTACAGGAAATATATTTTCGCTTCCCAAAATTGTGCGCCCCCCAATCATCCAGGAATAAGTAAGGTATTTGGGTGTCTATTTCCACATATTTTTATCGAACTCAAAGCGAAGCTAATAAATAGAAATAAGACTCTGTTAAAAAGCTATATAAATCCTAAAAAATTCTCCTATTTTTGCGCCATGCGCAGAAAGAATAGAAGACAGATTTTTGAGAATGTAGAAGTGGTTGATGCAGGAGCCAAAGGTAAAACTATTGGAAAGGCACCTGATGGAAGGGTTATTTTCCTAACCAATACCGTTCCAGGAGACGTAGTAGACGTACAGACTACCAAAAAAAGGAAGGCATATTTTGAAGGGGTAGCAACAAAATTCCACACCTATTCGGACAAAAGAACCACTCCGGTTTGTGAACATTTTGGTGTTTGCGGTGGTTGTAAATGGCAGGATATGGGCTACGAGCACCAACTATTTTACAAACAGAAAGAGGTGGAAAACAATCTTCGTAGAATTGGTCATTTGGAATTGCCCGAGACCAATACCATTTTAGGGTCAAAAAAGCAATACTTTTATAGGAACAAGATGGAATTCTCCTTTTCGGACAGCAGGTGGTTGACCTTGGAGGAAATTAACTCCGGTGAAGAGATTGAAGATAAAAATGCATTGGGATTTCATATTCCCGGAATGTGGGACAAAATATTGGACATTAAAAAATGTCATTTACAGCAAGATCCTTCCAATGCGATTAGATTGGAAATAAAAGACTTTGCCATTAAGAACGATCTGTCTTTCTTTAATCCCCGAAACCAGTGGGGCATGCTCCGCACGGTGATGATACGCACTTCATCCACGGGAGAAATTATGGTAATGGTCCAATTTTATGAGGACCATATGGAAAAAAGGGAATTGTTGATGAACCATTTGGCAACAACTTTTCCGGAGATAACCTCATTGCTCTATGTCATTAATCAAAAACAAAATGACACCATATACGACCAAGAGATCATTTGCTATTCTGGTCGTGATCATATATTTGAGGAAATGGAAGGGCTTCAGTTCACCATTAATGCCAAATCCTTTTATCAAACAAATTCGGAACAGGCCTACGAACTATACAAGGTTACTCGGGATTTTGCCGGACTTTCCGGAAATGAATTGGTTTACGATCTCTATACCGGTACTGGGACCATTGCCCAGTTTGTGGCAAAAAAAGCTAAAAAAGTTATTGGGATAGAAGCAGTTCCAGAAGCCATAGCAGATGCCAAGGCCAATGCCAAAAGAAACAAAATAGACAATGTAGATTTCTTCGTAGGGGATATGAAAAATGTCTTTAATCCTAGTTTTATCAAGGAACACGGAAGACCTGATCTTATTATAACCGATCCGCCAAGAGATGGTATGCACGCAGCTGTTGTTCAACAAATTTTAAATATTGCGCCTGACAAAGTCGTATATGTAAGCTGTAATAGTGCCACACAGGCTAGAGATCTAGAACTAATGAAGGAGTATTATGATATTGTGAAAGTACAAGCGGTGGATATGTTTCCGCAGACCCACCATGTTGAAAATGTTGTACTTTTGAAAAAACGGATTAATTAATCCAACGAAGCATGAAAAAAGTTTATTTTCCAATATTTTTTGTAATTACGTTTTTCAGCTTAGGAGCCTGTGAAAAGGATGATATTTGTGTGGACGGGAACACCCCGCTACTAGTAATAAGTTTTTATGATGTGGACAACCCCACTGAATTGAAAGAGGTAACCAGTTTTAGAATTGTAGGAGTTGGTCAGAATACCACAGTTACCAGTGTATCGGATAGAACAGATTCAGATTCTATTGCTATACCCTTAAAGGTTACAGAAAACACCACGGGTTTTTATTTTATCAACAACTCTTCAGATGTTGAGACTACGGACTCCAATGATGAAACAATTACTATTGAGGGAGGAGATTTGGATACCTTGTACTTTAATTACGACAGAAAGGACAAATTTGTTTCAAGGGCCTGTGGCTTAATTGCCAATTATGAAAATTTAAGTAGCGATTTGAAGGTGGAAACGGATAACTGGATAAAGGATATAGAAATTGTAACCCCTTTGGTAGAAAATTCAACAGCGGCCCATGTTAAAATATTTCATTAGTAGTTTTTTATTTCTTACCTTTCTTTTGGGATATTCCCAAAGCAAGCCTATAGACTTGCAGCCAAAAGACACTGTGGCCCACACCGACCCGTACGGAATTAGGGTAGGAATTGACTTTAGTCGCCTGTTAATTTCATTTTTAAATGATGATTACCAAGGTCTTGAATTAGTTGGGGATTATAGGATCACCAACAAACTTTACGTGGCTGCAGAACTGGGTAACGAAAAGAATACCAAACAAGAGGACCTATACAATTTTACCTCTTCTGGAAGCTATTTAAAGTTAGGCGTGGATTACAATACCTATGGAAATTGGTATGGCATGAACAACTCTATTCACGTAGGGGGCCGTTATGCTTACAGTACATTTAGCCAAACTTTGAATAATTATCAAATTTTTGACACCAATCGGTATTGGAACGATCCCGATTATCAGATCAGTCCTGACCCGGACGCTATAAATGATTTTCCTTGGGGTTCAGATGTCGCCCAAGAATTTAGCGGCCTAAATGCCAGCTGGCTGGAAGCCGTGGTAGGCATGAAAGCTGAACTTTTTGCCAATATTTATTTGGGAGCAAGTGTACGGATTGGCTTCCTGGTCAGCAATAAAGAGCCTGATGACTTTAGAAACCTATGGATCCCTGGTTTCAATAAGGTTACGGACGGGAGTAGATTTGGTGTTGGCTACAATTATTCCATCACCTATTTTTTACCACTTTATAAAAAAGCCAAAAAAATTAAGGAAAAGGAAGAAAAGAAATCACCGATAAAAGAAAAACCTAGAGCTCCCGAAAACCCTTAATAAAAATCCATTTCATCAATAGTTTCTCTCCGGTTTGGGATTTGTTAACCACAAATTTGGGTGCCAATAAACTTGCGGCCACTGCGGCTATAACCGCTAAAACAAGTGTATTCAACGACACTAACATACCAAGCGCTAATCTGCCCACCACAAACAAAATAGCGAATCCTAGAAAGTTAAAGAGGAGGGCTTTGTATTTTGGTTTCATAATTTCTATTCCATTGAATTCTTAATACGGGTTATTCCGCTTTATTAAACTTGGCCTTTTTACTCCCCTCGTACATAACGTATTTCACCAAGCGCGACTCCAAGTGGCTATTAAACACCTTAATTTTCCTAGAGGGACGAAGGCCTACAAACTTTAGGGCCTCCAAATTGGACGTTATAAACCAGGCATCGGTGCCAGGGTAATTTCGCTTTAAAGTATTCCCTATATCGGTATAAAAATCTTCCATTTCAATATCCAACCGCTCCCCATAAGGTGGATTGAAGACCATATGTAAATGGTTGTCCGTAAATTTATCGGTATCAAAAAAGTTTTTCCTTTCCACGGTGATATAATCGGATAAATTGGCATTTTCAATATTATCCTGGGCTTTTCTAATCGCAGAAGGCGCCTTGTCATAGCCAATTATTTTATGATTAAACTCCCTAGCCCTTTTAAGACTGCTATCTATGATTTTTTCAAAAAGATCAGCATCAAAATCGTGCCATTTCTCAAAGGCAAATTCCTTTCTATTAATGTTAGCAGGAATATTACAGGCTATCATGGCTGCCTCAGTCAACATGGTTCCACTACCACACATAGGATCAAGAAAGTCACATTGTCCATCCCATCCACTTAATAACAAAAGGCCGGCCGCCAAAACTTCATTTATAGGAGCAATATTGGTAGCAGTCCTATACCCCCTTTGATGTAATGATCTTCCTGAGGAATCCAGTGCTACATTACATTGATCGTTTTGAATATGGATATTTATCCTAACATCGGGGAATTTTATATCCACATCTGGTCTACTACCGTCCGTATCCCTAAATTTATCCACTATGGCATCTTTTGTTTTTTGGGATACATATAAGGAATGCGTGAAATTTTCACTATTCACCGTAGCGTCTATTGCAAAAGTTGTAGAGGTGGATAAAAAATCGAACCAATCCATGGCATAGATTTTTTTATAAAGGTCATTCTCATCCCTAACACGGAAGGAATGGATAGGTTTTACAATTTTAATTGCTGTCCTCAAACACAAATTAGCTTTGTACATAAAACCTGTATCGCCTTCAAAAAATACGCTCCTTACCCCCTCTTCAACATTGCCTGCTCCGAGGTTACGTAGTTCCTTAGCTAAAATTTCCTCAAAACCAAACATGGTCTTGGCCACCATTTTAAAATTATTGTTCATATCTACCTTTAAGATTACGACAAAAATACGTTAATTTTGGCCCTTATTAGCCAATATGTCAATTTTGTATATTACCAGAATTAATCCTTAATGAAATATTTATTACCCATTTTTGGCGTAGTGTTGAGTTTTATATTTGTCTACTTCACCAAACCAAAAAACAAGGAAGTCTTTAAACTACTTCTGGCTTTTAGCGGAGCATTTTTACTGGCACTTACTGTATTTGAACTGTTCCCTGAAGTTTATGGTAGTGGAGAACCAAAAACAGTCGGGGTATTTATTATGTCGGGTATCCTACTCCAGATTTTTCTTGAATTTTTTTCCAAAGGGGCAGAACACGGGCACGTTCACTTAGATCCCGAAAAATCGGATTTTCCTTGGATGCTTTTCATAAGCCTATGTATACATTCTTTGCTTGAAGGACTGCCTATTGCAAATCACGGTACTATTCTATACGGAATTTTGATACATAAAATTCCCATTGCCATTATACTTAGTATATTTCTACTTAGCTCCAAGATAAAGTTGCAATCTGCCATATTCTTTATCGCTCTTTTTTCCATAATGACTCCCATAGGCACCTATATTGCTGCCAATTATGAGTTTATCCACACCTATGCACTCTTTCTGAATGCTCTGGTAATTGGAGTTTTCCTTCATATATCAACGGTAATATTGTTTGAAAGTTCGGAAGCACACAAATTTAACCTGCGTAAATTGGTGGTCATTATTCTGGGCATCGTAATTGCTTATTCCCTTTAGATGTTTAGTAAGGAAGAAGCAAAAAAGTTAAGGCAGGAATTCTGGATTTCCTTTGGAAAGTCATTTCCAAGAAAATGGATTCTTTACAATACCGGAATAAAGGATTTTTCATTTAAGTTCCACTTTGATTTGTCCACTGCCATGGTTTCGATAGATATTGACAATCAAGATCTGGAGAAACGTCTGGAAGTATGGGAAAAACTGATTTCACTTAAATCGATTCTGCTAGAGGAATACCTACCTAAAGTTCAATTTGAGGATACCGTCTTCCTAAATAGCGGGAAGGAAATCTCAAGAGTCTATGTTAATTTAAACAATGTTTCCATACACAACAAAAACACCTGGCAGGAGACCATGGTGTTTTTTAAAGAGAACATGGCCAAATTTGAAGATTTCTTCAACGAATATGAAGATATTATTCGACCCTAAACCACATCGATCAAAATAAAAAACCAATGACTGATGGCGCCTGCCAAAACAAAAAGATGCCAGATAAAATGATTATAAGGAATTCTTTGTATGGCATAAAAAAGAATCCCTAACGTATAAAAAGCCCCTCCTAAAAAAAGAGCTCCCAACCCAATATTCGTAGTGTGACTGAGCAGATTATCCAAATCCAGCACTATCAGCCAGCCCATGACCAAATAAAGTAAAAGTGAAATAAATTCAAATTTTCCAGTTAAAAATAATTTCAAGATCAACCCTACGCCAGCTATACCCCAGACTGTATAGAAGATGAGCCATCCATTTCCTTCTTCCAACATTATTAATGCTACAGGAGAATAGGTGCCCGCAATTAAAAAATAAATACTGATATGATCTAGTATCCGCAATTTGTATTTTAAATTGGGTTCCTTTACGCGATGGTATAAGGTTGATGCCGTAAACAACAACAGAATACTAACACTATAAACAATAATGGAAAAAACACCATAGGAATTATGCTGATCTTTATATTGATAAAGAACTACAAACCCTATTAGCCCCAATAAGATCCCCAGGGCATGGGAAAGGACATTTAAGTTTTCTTCTTTATATAACATTAATAAAACGCTGCCAATTAAAATTTCCATTGCCTATGAAGCACAGAACACCCTATAATTAGTTTGCAGTTAAAATAAAATTAAGCCACAGATTACTGGCCCCAAAAAATATCCAAAGCGTAAACAAAGTCACTTATTTCACAATTAATTTGGCCCGCATTATAGATGAATGCCCTGGAAAGGTACAAACTATCCAATATTCCCCAGGTTCTTCCGGCATTTGCACGTATATTTTTTCCGATGTTTCTGGCTGTAGGATAGCGGTATGGTACAATACCAGATCGGTATCCGGTACATAATTGTAGTCAGGGCCGTCCAATCCCAACATCAAGGCCATTTGCCCCACCTTATCAACCGACTCCTTACCCTTTTTAGTAATAACCAGATTGTGCATCATATCGTCGTTATTATCAAAAGTAAGCTCCACCTTGGCCCCACTTTTAACCTCTACCTCCTCTACATCGTATTTCAACCCAGGTTTGGTACCGATCATTAATTTCTGATCGGATTTCTTGTTCCAACTACCAGGCATTTTTGTTATTCTCTTAGGCTGCACAATATTTTTCTCCGACTTTACCATCCCTGTCATTTGAGGCGACTTCAATTCGCCCCCCGGAACTTCATTCAAGGTGTAATAACCTGTATTGTGCAGAAGCTTATCGCCGTTTAAGGAAGAAAGGTCTGGTATCTTAATTTCATGGATAAAACCTAAGCGCATTCCGTGCAAAGTTAACTTAACGGATAATCCATCTGCGGAAACCTCTGCCTTGTGAACCATTACCGCTTGTTCTTGGGTAATAGGGCTTCCGTAGTCATTATGATATTTATAAGTAAAGCTTTTCATTTGATAGCTGGATATATCACTGGCCATCTTTTTATTCACAGGCTGAGTAAACTCCAATTTAAATCCATCATCCAAGGCTTTCATCGTTTTAATTTCGAAAGGTACTTTCCCTGTCCATACCAATCTTTGCAGACCATAAGGAGCTTTTCCTGTGGAAGTCCACCCCCTGCTGGTCATACCAACAAACATACTGGTGTCGCTACCCCAAATCATCCTTAAAATTCCCGAGGAAAAACCCTGACGAAATAAAAAGGAAGCTCCTTGGTAGACCCCATTGACCTTTTCCATAAAAACACGCATAATCTTGCTATGTCCTTGATCCCCTATAAACATCTGTCCTTCGAAGGGACCAAATTCACCCTTAGTAGTATCATATAAAATATCCGATGTGGAAATCCCTTGTATAGTGTGGGGAAACCAAATAGCAGGAGCTTTGAGAGCCGGTACCTTTTTAGAATATTCATATAGACTCAAGCCTGATTGTTCCTCTATATCTTCCGGTTTTAATTTTAAGGGCGATTGTGGGTCATCTGTCCAATGTAATCCAGCAGGGTTTCCTGCAAAGTCACCCACTTCCAAATGGGTCATCCTTCCAGACCCTACCCAATCTCCTTGATTTTCGGTGTAGAAAATATCTCCTTTAGGGTTGACTTGAAAACCCGCAGGCGACCTTAAGCCAGTTGCTATAGGAGTCATTTCCCCTCCGGGGGTAATTTTCAACATCCATCCCCTCCATTTCACCAAACTTGCTCCAAAGCCAGTCCAGGATAAATTTAAGGTAACCAACATATCCCCATCAGGTAAAATTAACGGGCCGTAAGAATAATCGTGGTAATTCCCGCTCAATGGCCAAGTATATACGGTTTTATAACTATCTGCCTTGCCGTCCCCGTTCCTATCGTCCAACCTGGTAAGTTCCCCCCTTTGAGAGAGATAAAAACCATTGTCCTTATATGCCAAGCCCAGGGTCTCGTGCATCCCATGTGCAAATCTGTTGTACGTTGGATTTAGACTGTAGGGCTTATCTATTAACCATACCTCACCTCTTCTGGTAGACACGCCCAATCTATCGTCATCCGTAAAGGCCAAACCTCCCACTTCCAATACAATATCTTGTGGAATGGGCACATCTACTATTTTATAATATTCCGACTCCTTTTTAGCCAGTTCCGTACCGTTCTGACCCCAAGTTAACTGTACCGTACCAAATAGGAATACAAAGAAAACTGTCTGTCTTAAAATCTGCATAATTGGTTGTTTTGGGTTACCAAATAATATTATATGTAAAATTCTCACTGCCTGCGGGTATCTCTAAAAGTAATTCATACTTCCCTTCAGAACGGCGAATTATAGGGACCAAGTCGTTATTTCCAGAAAAATCAATAAAATAACTTTCGTCATTTACAATGAACGTACCATCCTGAAGCTGTTTAATGGATTCCCCTTCGGCAATTTTATGCCAGATGTCCTTATTGCCTTTAATAGTAATAGTGCGCAAAAGTCCCCGTCCATTATCCGCGCTTTTAAAAGTATTAGCAATAGACATGCCTTCTGTTTGATGTAAAAATGTTGGCAGACCATTGTCCCCAATTTCATACCCCAATGGCTTAAACTTAATGTTGGACGGAATACTATCTGGCCAGACCATATTCTTATTCTCCATAATCATAAAATCTGGATCACCATGAAAGGAGACAGAAAATCCCTTTGGTTCTGCAAGTTGGCTTATGCCCCGGGTGTGCCACATTTGGGTAACATCCAGAAAATCACCTTGCCATACCTGTAATATAGACTCTCTACTTAAATCATATAAATAATTAATCTGGTCAGGACTTCCTACTGCTATACAGTGTGTTCTTTTTTCACCTTTATGCATCATATATCCCCGTTGGGTAATACTCTCCTCCCCAACCTTGATCAATATATTTGTATCGGAGCCTTTCTTAGCTGAAGCTAAGGAGTTTTTTGCATGCAAGGGCATATTTTGCATTTCAGGACCTTCGACCATAATGCTAAAACCTGTAAACCATGGATAATTTTTGTTGTAAATGAAGGTGAAGGGTATTTTCCCTTTTTCAAGCAAAATTTCCCCTATTCCGGGTGTCCCTAAATCGTATTTACCATTAAGGTCAACAACCGTATCTTTCCCGAGTACCAACAAGGCCCCTCCATGGTTTAATCCTATATTAAATAGATAGGTGCCAGTATCAGGAACATCAATTTGCCCCTTATATGCCAATATTCTCGTTACCTTGTTTCCTGTTACCAAATTAGCAGAAATACTGTCGGTATCCACTTCCCTCATAACAGTAAGGGTATCCAAACCTGCAATACGTTCGGAACTACTTTCGTATTCGGTCATCTTCATACCGACAAAGGCAATTTTTTTATCCTCATACTTTTTGTAAATAATGTTTTTAAGTGCAACAGGGCCATGATCTCCTTGTATCATCAAGGGCCCTCTAGCTTTTTCATCACCATATGCGGCCGCCCTAGTTGGGCTAGGCACCTCCACATTTTCTTGAATCAATATCCCGTTCAACCATACCTCTTGAAAAGTGGCATTTTTAATTTTATTACCTGAAGCATCAAATCGGGGAGCGTGGAATATAATTTTAAAATGTTGCCAAAGCCCGGGAGATTTAGCAGCATTGGTATTTGGAGCGTGTCCTCTGTAACCTACATCTCCACTATTATCAGAATTTTGATAAATACCTCCCATATCGGCATATGATGGAGCCTTTTCCCCCCAACTATCCAATAATTGCACTTCATATCTGCCCTGAAAGTAAATACCGGAATTTGAGTTGAGCGGCATCATTACATCCAGTTCAATTTCAATATCCCCATGGTCAAAATTGCTAAAGATGTGACCATTTTTAGTCCCCTCATCCGGAATGTTGGCCAAAATTCCGTTTCCAGGGGAAGAAGTCAAAATTTTGTCCTTTAATCTATCCACATAGACATCCCCAACAATTTTCCAGTTAGGGGTCTCCACTTTGAACATAGATAGGTCATCCAATACCAATTCATTGAATGGCAAATAATCCTTTATTTTAGAGGGTTCTTCAGTAGTGGTTACAATATCTCTCGATGGACGATCGCCGCATGAAATAAAAATCAGCAATAATCCACTTAAAAACAATGGAGTTTTCATAAAATTGAAGCTTAGGTTATTTGAAACTACAGTCTCAAGGACTAAAGATATAACTATAAGTTTTAAAACTCCAATATCAAAGACTAGTAGCAACTGGGTAATTTATCATCAAGCCCCCCGAACAATGGACATTCCAACTACGAAAAGGTTTTCGTAACTTTCTGAAGTCATTTACAAAAGTATGGTAAAAATGGGTCAACCGTAAAACTTGGGGAGAAACTTTATCTTTGACAAAAAAGAGATTAGATCTTGGATATTGAATTAGCGCGGTATTTGTTACCGGAAGGCGTATTGGATTACTTTGAAATTGTAGGCCATA
>Ga0209345_10000051_pt1 | contig 191153 bp, 219 predicted proteins | sample Cruoilmetagenom7_FD_187294 | JGI IMG/M metagenome (GOLD analysis project Ga0209345, IMG submission 187294) | Oil polluted marine microbial communities from Coal Oil Point, Santa Barbara, California, USA - Sample 7 (SPAdes) (version 2) | ecosystem: Environmental > Aquatic > Marine > Oil seeps ... | reverse complement strand
CGATGGAGCCTGCCGTAAGCTGAAGCGGCCACTATGCCTTCGACACCTCAACCAAATCAGTGCGGTAGCTCAAACTGACGCGCCAAAATCGAAGACTTTTTCAACAAAATCGGCTCTTTCCTGCCGTTCGCTGCAGTTGCACACGGAATAGCCGCCAAATAGGAATGCGAGAGGCGGCTATGCAGGACAAAGTGTGAATTCGCTGCGACTGCACCAATGGCTGCTTCTGGCAATTAAGTAGTGGCGTCAAGCGTCTGGCATGATCGCCTTTCTTCAAGAAGACTAATCCTTTGTGCCCGCCCATTGAGTCCGCGAAGTTGCAAACTAAGCCGCAGCGTATCTCAAAATACGCTGCCGTTTCAGGTTGCGGTTTCAGCATCGTTTCACGCCAGATAATTTGCTTTGCTGCAATGATCTCCAGCTCCCAAACACAGGCGACAGCAAGGCGGTTGATTGTATCCAAAGGCAGGGCATCGGCGTACTGGTGATGAAAAATACGTCGGCTCAGGACCTAACCTTGCGTCCAACAATGTGCAGCGATTGTTATGCCGAGATCACCGGAGTGAATAATCACAAAGCCCAAGCCGTTGCTGTCACCCATCTTTTGCGCCGCAATCAGGACGTCTCCGCGTAGAAAGCTCTCTGCGGTCTTTATCATCTCATCGGACACCGTCCTGCCGTCAGCAAGCAGGTCGTAAATCCCTCGATTGGAGGTTTCACGAGGGTGGTAAAGTTCACTGTCTCTGCCAGTCATCTTCGGTGTTCCCATCCTGTTTTTGGGAAGACTTTTAATCCTTACGTGATCGCATCAGCATCAGCCAAAAACGCTCCGATACTCGCTCACGCCAACGCCAAGCCTGCGTTGGAATGCACGCCTCATCCGTTGCAGATCGCAAAAGCCGCTTTCAATAGCCACCTGCTTTGGTAACATATTTTCCATCAATAGACCGCGTGCATGATCGACGCGGACCTTTTCTACAAAATGAGCAGGCGTTTCATCCAGATCACGTTTGAAGTGGCGCGACAATGTCCGCACATTCATCCCCGCTGCGTCCGCCAAAGCATCAAGGGTCCAATCCATATGGGGTTGAGAAACAACCTTTTCGATAAGCTGCGTGAGCGCGTCATCACGGGTGAATTGTCCGGCAAGATGCATGGCATACTGGCTTTGCCCCCCTGTGCGGCGCAGTTGGACAACAAGCTCACGCGCAACTTCAAGGGCAACCTTGGTTCCGCAATCAGCCCGGATGATGGCAAGCGCAAGATCAATGCCAGTTGAGACACCCGCTGACGTAAAGACACGGTCGTTCATAGTGCAAATGCGGTCAAGGTCCCAGTGGACCTGACTGTACGTGCGCGTGTCGGCCTGCCGCGACCAATGCGTTGTTGCGACTTGTCCGTCCAGAGCGCCCGCAGACGCCAGCAACAATGCACCGGAACAGACAGATATCAACCGGGCCGCACGCGATGAGGCGCGATTTCTGATTGCCTCACAGACCGTTTGATTTGCCATCAGATCATCGACCCCTTCACCGCCGGGGATTAGAAGATCGTGGGTGTCGCATTGGGATGATAATTTCGCGTCTGCCGATAACGTCATTCCACAACACGCCGTAACAGGTTTTCCATCAAGCGACACAAACCTGAGGTGGTACTTTCTTTGGCCATTGACTTGCGCAGTTTTGAAGGCCTGAACCGGTCCGGACACATCCAGCAGGTTGACGTCGTTGAACAGTAGAACGTCTATTGTTCGGGGTTTCGAAGATTTGTCCATTTTCGATGCCTGTTTGACATATCAGACACAATCCATCTGCTTTAGATACGGCCCTGTCAACCTAACGATGTGGATTTTATGAATGCCTGTTTCTTCGCTTGCCCGAAACGGCAACCTTATTTGCCTGCTTATTTCAGACGCTATCTTGGTGTCAGCAATGCCGATGCTGGTCATCCTCGGAGGGCTTTCTGGCTTGATGTTGGCCCCAACGACAGCGCTTGCGACACTGCCAGCATCCCTTCAGACTTTGGCATGGTTGCTGGCAGCCGCACCTTTTTCGCTTTTGATGGGAAAGGTTGGTCGCAGGCCAGTGTTTATTTTGGGGGCTGGGCTAACGATTATTGGCGCATTACTTGGGGTATTGGCGCTTATTTCCGGTAGCTTTATCCTGATGTGCGTATCACATCTGATCCTAGGGATTGGCCTGACTTCTAATCAGTATTTTCGCTTTGCCGCTGCTGAGGTGGTCAGCAAGGAATGGCGCCCAGTTGCGATTTCCCTGATGCTGACATCCGGTTTGATCGCGTCATTTATCGGACCGCAAATATTCATTTCGGCTAAGGATGCGCTGGCCCCGATACCGTTGGCAGGGGGCTATGCCGCGATCGCGGTGCTTTCATTTATTGGAGCGATCCCACTTCTGTTCTTGCGAATTCCGATCCCTGCACAAAGACCAGCGTCGGGGGTACCTTCACGGTTCGCATCCTTGGCAGTGCTTAGTCAAATACCGGTCCTCAAGGCGGTGTTGATCGGCGCAATATCCCAGGGTGTGATGATGTTCATGATGGTGCCGACCACGCTGGCGATGATTGGGTGCGGATTTAGCGAATCTGTGGCAGGCGATGTCATCCGCTGGCACTTCATCGCCATGTTTGCACCCAGCTTTATCACAGGGTTTCTGATCAAGCGCTTTGGCACCAAACCGATTGTATCGATTGGCCTGTTTTTTCTGGCTCTCGCTGCAGTCACAGGCACAAGCGGTCTAGCGGCTGGACAATTCTATGGATCGCTCATCCTGCTTGGGCTTGGCTGGAACTTTAGCTTTATAGGGGCAACGACCATGCTGACGGAAGCCGTGCCTGACGAAAACAATTCAGTCGCTCAGGGCGCTAATGATACGGTGATTGCGCTGGTTTCCACGATTTGCGCCTTTGCTTCTGGTGCGGTTATCGCCGGGTTTGGGTGGATCATTCTTTCCATTGTCACGTTGGTTTTTGTTCTACTGTCTTTCGCTGTGCTTCTCTTAGATCGTGGAGCATCGACCCCGTCCATTTCAAAATAAGGACTGACAACATGCTTCTTCTAAGACCCAACTGCGAATGGTGTGATTGTGACTTGCCGCCAGATTCAGCGGATGCCCGGATTTGCTCTTATGAGTGCACCTATTGTGCGCATTGCGTAGAGACAGTCCTTCACAATGTTTGCCCGACCTGCGGCGGTGGTTTTGTTCCGCGTCCCATTCGTCCCAAGAAGGCCTATCGTGATCAACTAAAGCTTGGCTTGCAAAACAATCCAGCGACAACCGAACGCAAACATACGCGCTGGACTTGTGGAGAAGTGGCCAGTCAGGTTGCCAAACTTCGTTCAGTTGACCCACGTGATCGATGAGGGAGGCTGCCCGTTATTCCAGCCGCTCCTTCGCCGCACTGTTTGGTTAGCAGCCGTTCGACCACAATGCAGACTTTCGCTGCGTTTGCGCATGAAATCAACGTCAGGCCAGGGGCCGAGAGGCGGCTATGCGGACGAAGCCGCCATTCTGAACCAATCCCAGAACGACGGCTTCTTGTTTGGGGCATGCTCCGTGGCTAAGCGTGTTCGTTGCGTCGCCAAGCGCTCCGGCTCAAAGCGCGATGCGGAAACGGGTAAAACCGTCTGGGCCTTCGCCCGCTTCCTCGATGTCGATGTCCACCTGATCCAGATAAGCGCTGGCTGCAGGACCTGTGTCGAAGAGGACCGTGGTGCCCTCCATCGGCGCGAATGACCAGTTGCTGTCCGCGCGCGGGCTGATCGTTCCTTTTTCCACGATATAACGCACGATCACGTCGCGGTTTGTGTCTGGTCCTTCAAATACTGTCGTCTCGGCACTGGCGCCGGGGAAGCTGCCGCCCCCGCCAGCACGGTAGTTATTTGTGGCAATGATAAATTCCGCATCCATGTCCAGCAGTGCGCCGTTGTAGGTCAGGTTGACGATGCGGTTTGCATTCTCGTCCATCAACACGCCCTTTGGATCAAACTTCGAGGGCTGCGACAGATCGATCTGATACTCGACACCGTCGATGACATCGAAGTTGTAGCTTGGAAAATCAGGGTTGAGCAAAACCACATCCTGCGCCCCAGGCGAGACTTGGTTGAAGATACCTGCGGAACGTTCCAGCCAATCCTTGACCTCGCGGCCGGTGACCCGCACCGCGCGCGCCGTATTTGGATAAAGATAGAGGTCCGAGACGTTCTTGATCGCCACATCCCCTTTTGGGACATCGGTGAAGTACTCAGGTCCGCCTCTGCCCCCTGCTTTAAACGGTGCAGCAGCCGAGAGAATGGGCAAGCCTTCGTGTTCTGTCCCTTTCATCATCTGCTCAATATACCAAAGCTGGGCAATCGACACGATCTGAACCGAAGGGTCATCCGCGACCAGAGCAAAATAGCTGTGCAGCGGGGCATCGGTTTTACCTACGGCCCGGCGCACATAGGCCAATGTCTCATCATGCTCGGCCTGGACCGAAGCCAAAACAGTCTCGTCGCTTTCAACAAGAGCGGTGGTGGACCGATCTTCGTTCCGTTTTGAAATGGGCCTTGCTTCGGACACAGCAGACACAACACGCCACTCATTGCCGTCTTTTTCGATCAAGAGATCAATCAGCCCCATATGGCTGCCCCAGAAACCGCCCATGGTCGCAGGCGTACCCATCAGAGTGCCGGCATCCACATCCGCGCCCGCAAAATCCGCATAACCCGGCGACGGGAAAACAAGGTGGCTGTGGCCTGTCAGAATGGCATCCACACCGTCGAGTCCGGCCAATGGCACAGCGGCGTTTTCCATCCCGTCGCTGGCATCCGCAGCGCCGATGCCGGAGTGTGAGAGCACGACGATGATGTCTGCACCTTGCTCCTTCATTTGGGGGATATAGGCCTTGGCCGTCTCAAGGATATCACGTGCCTGCACTTTGCCTTCGAGGTGCCGGCGGTCCCAGTTCATGACCTGCGGCGGTGTGAAGCCGATCAAGCCCACCTTTATCGGCTGTTCAGCACCCGCCCCGTCTGTTACGGTGTGATCGAGGATGACATAAGGGGGGATCAGTGTCTTGTCCCGTGTCGGATCGCTGCCGAGTTCCAAGGCAACGTTCGCATTTACAACCGGGAAATCAGCCCCCGCCAGCGCCTTCATCAGGAAATCGAGACCATAGTTGAACTCGTGATTGCCCAGCGTCGAAGCATCGAAGCCAAGGGTGTTCATCGCCGCAATGACAGGGTGCATATCACCGTCTTTCATACCGCGTTCATAAGCGATGTAGTCGCCCATCGGGTTCCCTTGCAAAAAGTCACCATTGTCGATCAGTAACGAATTTGACGCCTCATCGCGGATGCCCTGGATCAATGAGGCCGTGCGGGCCAACCCAACAGTGTCCCGGGGTTTGTCGGCATAGTAGTCGTAGGGGAAAACGTGAACGTGCAGGTCAGTTGTTTCCATGATGCGCAAATGGGCCTGATTGGTGGCTGCATTGGCGGAAAACGGGTGCAAGGCAATGAATCCTGCTGTGCTTGCGAGAAAGGCGCGACGGTCGAGCTTTATAGGCATGATCTTGATTCCCTGTTGCTGATTTTATTTCGTCAAAGCATGCGCATGTGACGGTGTTATGTCACCCTAGAGGTTGAATATTCTTGATTATTCGCGGCGCCACATGTTTCGGTTTATGTCTGGTGCCTGAGTACGGGAGCCTGCGCCTTCGATATCAAATCCCTCTTCCCCGCTGCCCGTTTTGCCAAAATGCCAAACCAAGGCCACTGGCTCTACGCCGAACACCCACAGGAATTTGAGGCGGCTGTGCGCACCTATCTGGACGCGTGACGGCAGTCACTCGCCTCTTAGGCGCCGAAAAATTGAGCTGATAAATGAACCTTTCGGCGCCTCTGATTCAACATTCGCAAGCGAGAGTGGTACCGTAAAGTTATGGTCAAACTCGTTCAAACCGACGGCATCGGATGACAAATCCCAGAAGCTTTCAACACGCAGGGGCATCTGGTTCCCTGCTGGAAAACCGAATTCCAGACGGGAAACATGGACGGGCTGATTTGCACTGAACAAATAGATTGCACCTTCAATACAGCCATAACGCTCATCGCCAGGATACACCCCGTCGCGTTCACATTGAGTAGGAAAGTCAAAAGACTTCCCAGCAAGAGCAGACAAATCTTTGCTCGGCAGCCTGATGTACCCTAAATCCAGAACACCGTCGAAATATTCACCATCAGGTGGGATATCGCCAAATTCCTGAAAATTTATCCGAATAAACGAATACTGTTCCAACGCACCATCATGATATTGAACTTCTGCTGCTAAGGGGATCAATAGGTGCGCTGGAAATTCTGCCATTTGTATCCTCGTATTGCGAGCTCGTCGCGTTATCGGTTGTTTCCGATCCCCTTTTACCTGCTTCATACCACCAAACCAGCCCCCTGATTAGCTCATGAATAGCGGCATCCGTTAGCACCCTCTGATTCCACCTTGCACCCCGCCACACAGGGCCTATAACCACGAAAATTTGCTTGTACATAGGGGGCCGAAGCCATGCCGAAGAGAACCGACATCAAGTCGATTATGATCATTGGTGCAGGGCCTATTGTCATCGGACAGGCGTGCGAATTCGACTACTCCGGCGCACAGGCCTGTAAGGCCCTCAAAGAGGAAGGCTACCGCGTCATCCTCGTGAACTCCAACCCCGCCACTATTATGACCGATCCGGGCCTTGCCGATGCGACATACATCGAGCCGATTACGCCAGAGATCGTCGCCAAAATCATCGAGAAAGAGCGCCCAGATGCGCTGCTGCCTACCATGGGTGGCCAAACCGGTTTGAACACCTCTCTCGCCCTTGAAGAGATGGGAATCCTTGAGAAATTCGGCGTCGAGATGATCGGTGCCAAGCGCGAAGCCATCGAGATGGCAGAAGACCGCAAGCTGTTCCGCGATGCCATGGACCGCTTGGGCATCGAGAACCCCAAGGCGACCATTTGCACCGCCCCGAAAGACGCAAACGGCAAGAAAGATCTTGCCGCGGGCGTTGCCATCGCGCTCGAAAGCCTCGAAGAGATCGGCCTGCCGGCCATCATCCGTCCTGCCTTTACCATGGGCGGCACTGGCGGCGGCGTGGCGTACAACCGCGAAGATTACGAATTCTTCTGCCGCTCCGGCATGGACGCATCGCCGATGGGACAGATTCTCATTGATGAATCGCTGCTTGGCTGGAAAGAATTCGAAATGGAAGTTGTGCGCGATACCGCCGACAACGCCATTATCGTCTGTAGCATCGAAAACGTGGACCCGATGGGCGTGCATACGGGCGATTCCATCACCGTTGCCCCTGCCCTGACGCTGACGGACAAAGAATACCAGATCATGCGGAACCACTCTATCGCCGTGCTGCGCGAGATTGGCGTTGAGACGGGTGGATCGAACGTGCAGTGGGCCGTGAACCCCGCCGATGGCCGCATGGTTGTGATCGAAATGAACCCGCGCGTTTCGCGCTCTTCCGCGCTGGCGTCCAAAGCAACCGGTTTCCCGATCGCAAAGATCGCGGCAAAGCTGGCTGTTGGCTTTACATTGGATGAGCTGGACAATGATATCACCGGTGTCACGCCTGCCTCCTTTGAGCCGACAATCGACTATGTTGTCACCAAAATCCCGAAATTCGCCTTTGAAAAATTCCCCGGCTCCGAACCTTATCTGACAACCGCGATGAAATCCGTGGGCGAAGCCATGTCAATCGGGCGCACCATCCACGAGAGCCTGCAAAAAGCGCTGGCATCCATGGAATCGGGCCTTACCGGTTTTGACGAGATCGACATCCCCGGTGCGCCGGACAAGGCTGCCATCACCAAAGCCATTTCCAAGACAACTCCGGACCGGATGCGCACCATCGCCCAAGCGATGCGCCACGGCATGTCTGACGAAGACATCCACGCGACCACAATGTTCGACCCGTGGTTCCTTGCCCGTATCCGCGAAATCATCGAGGCCGAGGAGACTGTCATAACCGACGGCCTTCCCACCGACCAGACAGGCATGCGCCAGCTCAAGATGATGGGTTTCACAGATGCGCGTCTGGCCAAACTTACCGGCCAGACCGAAAAGGAAATACGCGCCGCCCGTCTGTCTTTGGGCGTCAAAGCTGTATTCAAACGGATCGATACCTGCGCCGCCGAATTCGAGGCGCAGACGCCTTACATGTATTCCACCTACGAATCCCCCATGATGGGCGATGCCGAGTGTGAAGCACGTCCATCGGACCGTAAGAAGGTTGTCATCCTTGGTGGCGGCCCGAACCGGATCGGCCAAGGCATCGAGTTTGACTATTGCTGCTGTCACGCCTGCTATGCGCTGACGGATGCGGGCTATGAAACGATTATGGTCAACTGCAACCCAGAGACTGTTTCGACCGACTATGACACCTCGGACCGTCTGTATTTCGAGCCGCTGACGTTCGAACACGTGATGGAAATCCTCCGCGTTGAGCAAGAAAACGGCACGCTGCACGGCGTTATCGTCCAGTTTGGCGGTCAGACACCGCTGAAGATCGCCCAAGCGTTGCAAGACGAAGGCATCCCGATCCTTGGCACCACGCCGGACATGATCGACCTTGCCGAAGACCGCGAACGCTTTGCCGATCTGGTTCAGTCGCTGGGCCTGAAGCAACCGCACAATGGCATCGCCCACTCTGACGAAGAAGCCTTTGAAATCGCAAAAGACATCGGCTTCCCGCTTGTGATCCGCCCGTCCTACGTGCTGGGTGGCCGCGCGATGGAGATCGTACGCGATCAGGCCAATCTTGAACGCTATATCTCCGAAGCCGTTGTGGTTTCCGGTGACAGCCCTGTGCTGCTCGACAGCTACCTGTCTGGCGCTGTTGAACTGGACGTAGACGCGATCAGCGACGGCAAAGACGTGCATGTTGCGGGCATCATGCAGCACATCGAAGAGGCCGGCGTGCACTCCGGTGACAGCGCCTGCTCACTGCCACCCTATTCACTTTCCAAAGAGCTGATTGCCGAAGTCGAGGTCCAGACCAAAGCTCTTGCAAAAGCGCTGAACGTCGTGGGCCTGATGAACATCCAGTTCGCGATCAAGGACGGCGAAATCTACCTGATCGAAGTCAACCCGCGTGCCTCCCGCACGGTGCCTTTTGTCGCAAAAGCCACGGACAGTGCCATCGCCTCGATCGCGGCGCGCATCATGGCGGGTGAACCTTTATCAAACTTCCCGCTACGCGCACCTTATGACGCCTCGGCGGCTTATGAAGATGTCCTGCCCTTGGGCGACCCTATGACGCTGGCCGATCCAAACATGCCTTGGTTCTCGGTCAAAGAGGCCGTGCTGCCCTTTGCCCGCTTCCCTGGCGTTGACACCATCCTTGGGCCTGAAATGCGCTCTACCGGCGAAGTTATGGGCTGGGACCGCGACTTCCCGCGCGCGTTCCTGAAGGCGCAGATGGGCGCAGGCACAATGCTACCGCGCAGTGGCACGGCCTTTCTGTCGATCAAGGATGCCGACAAAACCGCAGACGTCCTGACGGCCGCCCGCATCCTGATTGAACAATCCTTCAAGATCACCGCCACGCGCGGCACCGCCGCATGGCTGTCAGAGCATGATATTCCGTGCGAAATCGTGAACAAAGTCTACGAGGGGCGCCCTGACATCACCGATATGATGAAGGACGAGCAAATTCATCTGGTGATGAACACCACCGAGGGTTCGCAAGCTGTCGAGGACAGCAAGAGCATCCGCTCGATCGCGCTTTTTGATAAGATCCCCTACTACACGACCGCTGCGGGCGCCTATGCCGCGGCTCTTGCCATCAAAGCGCAAGCCGAAGATGAAATCGGCGTGAAATCTCTGCAGGGATAACCCAGACATCCAAAAAGAAATCCCCGCAGCAGATGCGGGGATTTCCTTGGAGGGGCAACGTCGTTAGTCATTTATTTGCGTAGAACAGAATGTTCTATGATGCGGCTCTGAGAGGTCGTCCACGGGTGAGAGCTGTTGAGGTTCTGACATTTTTCTTAACAAACCCTTTCAATCCTTCGATGCAGCGTTCGCTTGGGTTGATGCCAGCGCAGCTCAATACTGTCTGCCCGTCACGGGACGCCGCCCATCGTCCAATACTCTCAGCGCCGTTGCCACGCTTCTGCTCATCCAGAATAGCATCGTCCAAAACTGCCAGGACAACTGCAGCAAATAGCTTTCGGTGTGGTTCACCGCTATGATTGAGGTTTGTATTTATCATCTGCTACTCCTTGAGCGTGCGTTCATATATGAGGTCGCCCTTGAGGGGCATGGCAACAACCTCCAGTGGAATTACGGCAATATCTGGTGAGCGATGAGTATTTTTTGTGGCTACATATGGGTCATTATGAGGCATCAACTGAAATCGTAGACGAGAGTTGCGTTAAGGCACCCAAAGCCCGCGCCTACATGACAACCGCCTCAATACAGCTGGCAATCCACCGATATTCACCTTGGATTTGAGCTGTTCCACGGCTTTACAATTCGCCATAGGCACTGGCCCGAAAAACGGCTAGAACATCTTTCACATCAGGCGCAAAGGCGCATGCGACGACGCCGAGTGAGAGACTTATCCACCGACACTTCCGGGGACAGCCTGCTGATATTAGAGAGGAATACGAGATGTACACACCTGCGATTACCGGCTCCGGCGTTTTCACACCATCCGAAGTGATCACCAATGCCGAATTGGTTGAAGCCTTTAACGCTTATGTGGACATCTACAACGCCGAACACGCAGCCGAAATTGGTGCAGGCGACGTTGCCGCTAAAGAGTATTCTTCGGTCGAATTCATCGAAAAAGCTTCTGGCATTGAACAGCGCTATGTCATCGACAAAAAAGGCGTCCTTGACCCGCATGTGATGCACCCGTTGCTGCGCCAGCGCAGCGATGACGAGCCGTCCTTGATGGCCGAAATGGCCTTGGACGCTGCGCAAAAGGCGCTCAAGCAAGCCGGCAAAACAGCCGCCGATGTGGATGCCGTCATCTGCGCGGCCTCCAATCTTGAACGGGCCTACCCTGCGGTTGCAATCGAGATTCAGCAGCTGTTGCAGATCAACGGTTTCGCTTTTGATATGAACGTCGCCTGTTCCTCCGCTACCTTCGGAATTCAGGCCGCCGCCGATATGATCCGCTCCGGCTCGATCCGCAGCGCGCTGGTGGTGAACCCCGAGATTTGCTCAGCCCACCTCGAATGGCGCGACCGCGATTGCCACTTCATCTTTGGCGACGTGGCCACCGCAGTGCTGATAGAGCGTTCCGAAAATGCCGATGGTCCTTATTTTGAGATCAAATCAACACGTTGCGCGACAGAATTCTCTAACAACATCCGCAACAACAACGGCTTCTTGCGCCGCTCCCGTCCTGATGGCGTGGCGGACCGCCGCGACATGCAGTTCATGCAAAACGGGCGCAAGGTCTTTAAAGAAGTCCTGCCGATGGTCAGCGAACATATCGCCAATCATATGGCTGCAGAGGGCATTGATGCCTCTGATCTGAAGCGCCTCTGGCTGCATCAGGCCAACAAATCCATGAATGACTTCATCGGCAAGAAGGTCCTTGGCCGCACTCCTGAACCGGGCGAGCAGCCTAACATTCTGCAAGACTATGCCAACACGTCTTCTGCTGGCTCGATCATCGCATTTTCCAAGTATTCCAACGATCTCAAAGAAGGCGAGACCGGGCTTATCTGTTCGTTCGGCGCAGGCTATTCGGTTGGATCGGTGATCGTGCAAAAGCACGGCTAGATTTTCTTGAGCGACACCCGCTTATGGACGTCTTCCGCGCTTTCCACACGTTCCGAATACCGGTCCACCAGATAGTCGGCGCGACCGCGCACCAGCCATGTGAACTTTACCAGCTCTTCCATTACGTCCACGACGCGGGCGTAAAACGGCCCTGCAGGTAGGCGCCCTGCTTCGTCAAACTCTAGCCATGCCTTGGGGATGCTCGACTGGTTGGGGATCGTAACCATCCGCATCCAACGCCCCAAAATCCGCATTTGATTAACTGCGTTAAACGATTGCGAGCCACCCGACACCTGCATGATTGCCAAAGTCTTACCCTGCGTAGGGCGAATCCCGCCCTGCAAAGAAAGCGGCAACCAGTCGATTTGTGATTTCATGATCCCCGTCATCGCACCGTGCCGTTCAGGGCTGGACCAGACCATCCCCTCTGACCAGATGGCCAAGTTCCGCAGCTCTACCACCTTGGGATGATCAGGCTCCGCATCATCCGGTTGGGGAAGGCCGCGTGGATCAAAAAGCTTTGTTTCGCAGCCCAGGTGTTGCAGGATTCGGGCGGACTCTTCGGCGGCGCGACGCGAATAGCTTTGCTCGCGCAGCGACCCATACAGCAGCAAAATACGCGGTTTATGTCCGTCATCATTGGATGATTTCAAAAGAGCCACGTCAATTGGTGGCAACGCATCGCGAACGAGCGCAGGAAGGTCGTCAGACACTTTCGTCTTCAAGATGTAGTTTCATATCCACCAACACCTGCTGAAGCATTGTCGTCTCTTTCAACAGGCGCTTTGCTTCGTTCATGGTAATCTTACCGTCTGCGATGGACTGCTGATATTCCGCCATCAACATCGCGAACCGCTGGCTTAGCGCAATAACATCAGCGTTTACGCCGCCCTTAGAAGTATCGTTAGGCCGACGTTCGTCAAACCCCAAATGGGCACCTGACAATTCAGCAAGCGCTTGCGTCAGATGCGGATAACCTGCCGCCTGCTCCAATGCCGCCACAGCGTCAACGGGCATGAAGCGATCAGAGTGCTCGTCATGGTCTGAATAATAGCGGCCCAATGTCGCTTTCGACTTTCCTGTCACTTCACAGGCCACTTCAACACCTACAGCTTTCACCAAGGATTCTGTATGTTTTTTCAAATAGCTGCCGGCTGCGCCCATTGCGATACCCTTAATCCTGCCATGTCACGGCATAATATATAGCCCATAACACCCTAGTCCTAGTGCAATCTCCCTCACAACATGTCAACTAGCCGTAGTTTAACTTGCACTGTCGCTTTTGGAGCAGATAAATACCCGAATGGCTAAACTTTACTTCAATTACTCCACAATGAACGCCGGCAAATCGACGGTTCTGCTGCAAGCGGCGCATAATTACCGCGAACGTGGCATGGTGCCTTATCTGATGACGGCTCAGCTTGATAATCGGGCAGGCGAAGGGCGTATTGCTTCGCGAATCGGGATCGGCCAAGATGCTGATACCTATAGCGATAATGAGGATCTATTCGCCAAAATCGCTGCACGACTTGATGCGGGCCCCTGTGCATGCATTTTCATAGATGAAGCGCACTTTCTCAGCGAAGAGCAGGTGTGGGAGCTTGCCCGTGTTGTCGACGATCTGGGCGTGCCGATCATGTGCTATGGCTTGCGCGTAGACTTTCGCGGGCAGCTCTTCCCTGGCTCCGCCGCACTGCTAGCCCTATCTGACGAAATGCGCGAGATCCGTACAATCTGCCACTGCGGCAAGAAAGCGACGATGGTCGTCCGCCAAGACGCAGAAGGCAAAGTGATGCGCGAAGGGGCGCAGGTACAGATTGGCGGCAACGAGGCTTATGTCTCGTTGTGCCGCCGTCACTGGCGTGAAGCTATAGGAGACCGTTAAACCGCATTGGGTAAGGGGGCGCCGCGGAAGAAAGATTGTATATTCTCAACCGCCATCCGCCCCATATCCACACGAACCTCCTCTGTGGACGTGCCCATATGCGGCAATAGGACAACGTTATCCAAGGCACGCAAAGCGTCCGGCACGGCAGGCTCAAACTCATAAACATCCAGCCCCGCACCGCCAATCACACCGCGCTGCAAAGCGTCAATCAGGGCGGCTTCTTCGACGACATCACCGCGCGCAATGTTGATAAGCCGCGCATGGGGTTGCATCGCATCCAGCACCTGAGCATTGATCATGTGGCGAGTCTCAGCGCTTCCCGGGACCGCAGTGACAAGCACATCCACACAGGCAGCCAACTCGCTCAGATCATTGTGAAAAGTCGCCTCAAAGTCCAAGTCTTTCGGGCTACGCCCATAATATCCTACGCTCATGCCAAAGCCGAAGTGGCAGCGCCGCGCGATGGCTTGACCGATCCGGCCCATCCCCACGATCCCAACAGTCTTACCCGTCAGATGAAGGCCAAGCATCTGTGTCGGGTGCCAGCCCTCCCACGTGCCCGCCCGTACAAGCCGCTCCCCCTCGCCCGCGCGCCGCGCGCTCATCAGCATCAGGGTCATGGCGATGTCCGCAGTTGCATCAGTGACAGCACCGGGGGTGTTGGTCACAACGACACCGGCCGCTTTCGCGGCGGCCACGTCTATGTGGTTATATCCAACGCCAAAATTTGCGAGAATCTTGCACCGCGGCTGCGGCACATCTGCAAAAACGTCGGCCGAGTACTGATCCCCCAAGGTGCATAGCACCCCGTCAAACGCGCCCAGCGCTGTGCGCATCTCGTCTTTTGACAATGGAGACGTCTGATCACGCCGCGTCACGTCCAGCCCTTCAAGCAGCGGGTACACTGCTTCTGGCAGAACTCTGGAAATTAAAACCTTTTTCAATGCATTCTCCCGCCGGTTGGTGTCTCTTGATCGGGGCCTAGCAAAACCACCGCGCCGTTTTCGTCGGGCACACCCAGCACCAGAACCTCTGACATGAAGGGACCGATCTGGCGGGGCGGGAAGTTAACGACAGCCATCACCTGCCGCCCGATCAATGCGTCCGGTGTATAATGAACAGTGACCTGCGCTGAGGTTTTGCGCACTCCGATTTCATCACCGAAATCGATCCACATCTTGATCGAAGGGTTACGCGCTTCTGGAAAGGGTTCGGCTTTGATCACCCGACCCGTGCGGATATCGACCCTCATGAAGTCGTCAAACGAAATTTCAGCCACGGGCCAGCTCCCGCGAGCGGTCAGCCGCCGCAGCAACCGCACGCCGCATCAGCGCGGGAAAGCCGTCTTTTTCATCCATCAGAACCTCAAGCGCGGCTTGTGTCGTTCCGTTGGGGCTGGTGACATTAATCCGGAGCTGAGCAGGATCTTCGTCCGCGACCATCGCCAACGCGCCTGCGCCCGCCACCGTTGCCCGCGCCAGCTGTAGCGCCATCCCGGATGGGAGCCCCTGCTCTACCCCCGCGGCGGCCAGTGCTTCGATCATGTGGAAAACATACGCCGGACCAGAGCCACTAACGCCGGTCACCGCATCAATTTGCGCCTCTTCACTAAGACGGACGACCTCCCCCACGGCACTCAGAAGCAATTCGGCTTCGTCCAGCCCTTTTGCGCCGGCATGATCATTGCCGACAATCGCAGTGATCCCACGTGAAATCGCTGCAGGAGTGTTCGGCATGGCGCGCACAACAGGCGTATTCGCGCCCAGCGTCGCTTCAAAGAATGCGATCGGCGTGCCTGCGGCGACGCTGACAAACAGGGTGTCGCCGTTGCCCATTTTTTTGAGGGTTGGGAGAGCTTCTGCCATCATCTGCGGCTTGACCGCCACCAACACAATGGCAGGGTCGGCAGGCAAGGTTGCATTGATGTGAACACCTGTGCCGCGCAGCCAGTCAGAAGGATGGGGATCCTGAACCCAAACAGATGTGCTTGGCACCCCCCGCGCAAGCCAGCCTTCCAGCATGGCAGAGCCCATTTTACCGCAGCCCAGCAGCACCAGACCATCGTTCGCGATACGTGAATTCTTCATAACATCCCCCAATTGCATCGGGGACCAAGATTACGCGCGCCCGTAGGCCTCTGCAATGGCGACTTGCAGCGCTTGCTTCGGAGTCTGATCGCCCCAGACCACCAGCTGCACAGCAGGATAGTAACGCTCAGCGCTCATGACGGCGGCACCGATCATCGTGTCGACCTGTTCGGGCGAAGCTACCTGCCCGCCTGACAGCACAAGACCGTAACGGTAAACCATCATCTGCTGCTCGGCCCAGTAGGTAAAAGCACCTGCCCAGCAACGGTCGTTCACATCGTTCAGCAATCCGTAAAGGGCTGGCAGTTTATCTTCGGGCGGCTCCATCTCGAACGTACAGATCAGGCGCAATGTTTCATCATAGTCGGACCACGCAAGCGTGACCGAATAGGTCCGCCACTGTCCTTCGACAGTCATTGCGATTTGTTCGTCGGAGATACGGTCAAAATCCCATTCGTGATGGTTTGCCAACGTCTCAACGATGTCGATGGGGTGAATGTCGTCTTCCAGATACTGTTCGGACAGGGCCATTTTGCCACCTCTTTTGTTTTCCCAAAGCAGTAAGGCCTATCGTTGCCCCTGTACTGTGGGTGCTTACGCTATAGAACGCGGGTTCGCCTGTGCGTCCTACAATATATGGTGGCAAGCATGATAGGGTCTGGCAAGTCTTTTTCTGGGGATAACCACAATAAGCAGGGGATAACCGCCAAATATAGCGGAAATTCACCCATCCGGCCCAAGATACAGAAGACTAAATAGATGCCTCGCCATCTGATAACGGTGATCAGGTGATGCGCGGCAAATAGAAAAACCGGTCGCGCCGCAGCGCGCCTGTCAGATCAGGTTTACCTGATCACTTTGCCTCAAGCACATCCAGACGCGATTTAAGCGCTTCATTCTCTTCGCGCGCTTTTTGGGCCATTGCCCGCACGGCGTCAAATTCTTCACGCGTGACAAAGTCGCGGTCAGCCAGCCAACGGTCCATCATGCCCTTCATGGCATTCTCCGCTTCGTCCTTCGCTCCTTGAGCAACGCCCATGGCGTTGGTCATGATCTTGCTCAGGTCGTCAAAAATTTTATTGCGGGTTTGCATCGGGGTATCTCCACTGACTGTTCCCTCTATATGGGGTGACCTGCGCCGCCATGCAAGGTTGACTTCCCCGCTCAGCCGCGCTCAATCACCGCATGCAAGCTCTCATCCCATTCCCCGACATCTCACCCGAGATTATATCCATCAATCTGTTCGGCATGACATTCGCCCTGCGCTGGTACGCAATGGCGTATATCGTCGGCATCCTGTTAGGATGGCGTCTGGTCTTACGCGCGGCAAACACGCCGCGGCTGTGGCGGGACAATAAATCTGTCATGACGCCCGCCCAGATAGAAGACCTTCTGACATGGGTAATCCTGGGCGTGATCCTTGGCGGTAGGCTTGGCTATGTGCTGTTCTATCAACCAGCCTATTACCTCGGTAATCCCGCGCAAATCCTGCGCGTCTGGGAGGGCGGCATGTCTTTCCACGGCGGCGCGCTCGGGGTGATTGTCGCGGCTTTTCTTTACACGGGACGTCACCAGATCGCGCGCATCAGCGCCGGTGATCTGGTCGCGCTCGGCATCGCGCCCGGTCTGCTTTTGGGACGCACCGCCAACTTCATCAACGCCGAGCTTTGGGGCCGCCCCACCGATCTGCCTTGGGGCGTCGCCTTTCCCACACAGGCCGCGCAATACTGCCCGGATGTTGCGGGCATATGCGCGCGCCATCCATCGCAGCTTTATGAGGCCGCGCTTGAGGGGTTGGTTCTGGGTGCACTGCTGATCTGGCTTGTCTGGCGACGCGGCGCGTTCAAAACACCGGGTCTGGTCATGGGCAGTTTCCTCGCCGGTTATGGCGCTGCACGGTTCCTGATCGAATTCGTCCGCCAACCGGACGCCCAGTTCGTGACCCAAGGCAACCCGCTGGGATTGGCGTGGCAACTGGGTGGATACGGCCTTACCATGGGGCAAATCCTATGCCTGCCAATGATCGCTGTTGGCCTGTTCTTCATCATGCGAGCACGGCGAACAGTATGAGCCTGCGCGACCTTCTGATATCGCAAATCCGCGCGCAGGGGCCGATGCGCCTTGATGATTATATGACGGCCTGCCTTCTGCACCCCGAGCATGGCTATTACACCACCCGCACGCCGTTCGGCAGCGCAGGTGATTTTATCACTGCACCAGAGATCAGCCAAATGTTCGGAGAGTTGGTGGGCCTAGCGCTCGCGCAAGCTTGGCTGGATCAGGGCGCACCGACCCCTTTCACGCTGGCCGAACTTGGGCCGGGGCGCGGGACATTGATGGCCGATATGCTGCGCGCAGCGTCTCGCGTGCCCGGCTTTGCCGATGCCGCTGATATTGTCTTGCTCGAAGCCTCAACCGCCCTGCGCGACGTTCAGGCAGACGCGCTAAAGGCCTACTCCCCCCGCTGGATCGACACCATTGAAGCGCTGCCAGAGCAGGCGACATTCCTCGTTGCGAATGAATTCTTTGACGCCTTGCCCATACGCCAGTTTGTCCGGGACGGCACCCGCTGGCGCGAGCGGCAAATCGGCGTACAAGATGATGCGCTGGTTTTCGGCCTTGGCCCTGCCCAACCGCAACCCGCCCTTGCCCAGCGCCTTGAAGACACGAAGGACGGTGACCTGATCGAGGATTGCGCCGCAGCTGCCCCCATCCTGTCCACTCTGTCCGTCCGCATTGCCGCTCACGGTGGCGCGGCACTCGTTTTTGACTATGGTGATTGGAGGACGCTTGGCGACACGTTGCAAGCCGTGCAAAACCACGCACCCACTGATCCGCTCGATGCACCCGGTCATGCCGATCTGACAGCACATGTAGATTTTGAAGCGTTGCTGCGCGCGGTTGCCCCCTGCACGCCCAGCCGCGTCACCCCGCAAGGCGTGTTTCTAGAACGGTTGGGGATTACTGCGCGCGCGCAAACACTTGCCCAAACTCTCAGCGGTGCAGCGCTAGACTCGCATATCATGGCGCATCGCCGCTTGACGCACCCCCACGAAATGGGAAACTTATTCAAAACATTCGGAATCGTGCCGCAAGGCTCTGCCATGCTGCCGGGATTGGAAACATGACACTTGAAATCCTGACCTCGGACGCGCTGCCTGTTAAGCACGGCTTTTTTACCCGCAAGGGCGGAGCATCATCCGGAGTATTCGCCGGGCTCAACTGCGGCCAAGGCTCGACAGACCAGTCAGAGATCGTCGCGATCAACCGCAGCCGCGTGGCCGACGCGATGGGGGTGCAACCCGAGAATTTGCTGGGAGTCCATCAGGTCCATTCAGCGACAGCTATCACTGTAGACGCCCCGCTGACGGAAAAACCCCGCGCTGATGCATTGGTCACGCGCACGCCGGGCATTGCGCTGTCAGTGCTGACCGCGGATTGCCAGCCCGTTCTGTTTGCAGACGTCGAAGCCGGCGTGATCGCTGCCGCACATGCAGGATGGCGCGGCGCGCTGGACGGCGTTCTTCATGCCACGGTGGACGCAATGGAAGCCCTAGGCGCACGCCGCGAGCGCATCAAAGCAGTGATCGGCCCCGCTATTAGCCAGCGCGCTTATGAGGTCGGACCGGAATTCCTCGACAGCTTCATGGTCGAAGACCCCGAATATGCGCGTTACTTTATCAATGGGAATGGCGACAGAATGCTATTCGACCTGCCCGGGTTTGGCCTGAACCGTCTAAGAGCAGCCGGTGTCGGCCACGCCGAATGGACGCGCCACTGCACCTTTTCTGATCCTGATCGTTTCTATTCCTATCGGCGCACCACACACGCCAAAGAAGCCGACTATGGTCGCTTGATTGCCGCCATCACCCTGTGATCCGGGCGCAAATGGGGCAACATGAGCCCAATCAGGCCAGAATTGTGCTCGAATACCGCGGAAACAATCAGGTCCATTGTTGCGCCAGAGCGCACAATCCCCGCGATATCCCCCGATTTTAATGGCTTTGCGCGATTATGGCAGCGCCGCCTTATTCTGCTGCGCATTCGATCCAAATTTTCCGATGTTTTTTGTGAAATGCCCAAAACCAGCCAGATTGGCCCTTCATATTCAGTCTCAAGCAAGGGCAACGCCTGATAACAAACTGATACCGAGGACCAGAGCCATGAAAACCAACGCACGCTTCATCAAGTCGATCACAAAAGCCGCCGCTGAGAACGATACTGTGATGCCCTGGGCGCGCGGCAACCGTCGCGCTGCATTCATCGCCAAGCGTCGCCTCGAACAAGAGCCAAAGCGCAAAAGCGCCTAACCCCTTTCCCCCCGGTCGCGGGCCTTCGCTTTCCCCTCGTAAGGCCTGCACCCATTCCCCCCTTCCCGCGTTGATTCGCAGGGAGGGGTTTTTGATTCAGGCCAGAATGTGGCAGCGCGCCCAATCAAAGAAGAAACAAAACCCCTCAAATTATAGCGATTGATGCAGCTGACTTGCTAAATGTCGTGCAACCTTTGACAATGAGGCACAAGTAAGGCGAATTGGTCCTACGAAAGACACGAAATGACCCAAACGTTATTTCCGTCGTTGTCGGTGGGGGCCGACGAAGGATGTGACCGACCAAACAGGTGAATCGCATGACACTAACTGCCAATCCAGCTGCCGTTCATCCTGCGGCGCGTAAAATGGGGTACGGAATGATGACGTCTTCCATGCCACGATCGACCGCTGATCCAATGGCGGCCGCACAGATGCCAAAACGCACCTACGAAGTCGCCGCCCTACGCGAAGACGGCTCTCTTTATATTGGTCAAAGCACAGCACCTGCGATCCCGCTGTTCGAGGATGCGTTTTCGGCGATGACACACGGCAGTCTGGTGCAAACCACCATGGGGCTGATCGCGGTAGAAGATTTGCAGCCCGGTGACATGATCCACACAACCACAGGCGAAGCGGCTGAATTGACATGGATCGGCACCTCTACCTTTAGCCCTGCGGATGCAGGCAAACGTACTCCACTTGTCCGTATCATGCCCGATGCGTTGGGTGAATCACGCCCCGAGAGATCGCTCACCGTGGGTCCCGGTGCCCGCATCCTGCACACGCCCCCCGCACTGCGCGGTATTGCCGATGGCCGCCAACTGCTGACACTTGCGAACAAGCTGGTAGATGGCGTGAATGTGATCGAGATCACCCCACCCACAGCAACGCGGCTGTTCCACATCTGCCTGTCACGCCATGCGGTGATCACCGTGGACGGGATTGAAATGGAGACTTTTCACCCCGGTGCAAACGCGCCACGCGAAGTCAGCCACTCTCTGCGCGACCGCTTTATTTCGCTATTCCCGCGGATCAGCCATTTGTCTGATTTCGGCCCGTTGGCGCACCCAAGGGTGCCCGATCTGGACCGACACTAATTCTCTCGGAGCGGACAGGTTTCAGGCCTTAACGCTCAAACGTTCCTCCAAAACGTCAAACGGGACGCCGGGATCATCCTTGGCGTTCCGTATTACCAATGAGGTCTTCACGCTGGCCACATTCGCTGCTGTCAAAAGCTCCCCTGTCAAAAAGCTTTGAAAGCTCGACAAATCAGGGGCCACGCACTTAAGCATGAAATCCACTTCGCCATTGAGCATGTGACACTCGCGCACCAAGGGCCACGCGCGGCACCGCTCCTCAAACGCTGACAGATCGGATTCTGCTTGACTGCTCAGCCCGACCATCGCAAAAACCTGCACCTCGAACCCCAGTTCGCGCGCATCTACATCGGCGTGGTAGCCACGGATATAACCCTGCTCTTCCAACGTACGCACACGCCGCAGGCACGGCGGCGCAGAGATACCGACACGTTTGGCCAATTCGACATTGGTCATCCGCCCGTCAGCCTGCAACTCGGCCAAGATTTTCCGATCAATCGGATCAAGTCGCGTACCAGCCATATATCCTCCAGTCAATTTCCGATTGTTATACAGACAACACAGTCACGCGCAATATTGTTTCACGCTAGCGCAAGATTAGAAACACATCCCGTAGAAATGGCGGCATCCGTATGGTCCATTTTCCGGCACAACCGAACGATCAGGACCATGCGCAGCTTCGCTGGTTCGCACAGGGGTTTAAGACTTCCAATGGCGGGTATATATCCCAGCCAACACTAATTTATGCAGAGAAGAGCACACCATGGCCGAGACACGCAAAACCAAGCTTTTGATCATCGGCTCCGGCCCCGCGGGATACACGGCAGGCGTCTATGCCAGCCGCGCGATGCTGGACCCGATCCTTGTGCAGGGGATTGAACCCGGCGGCCAGCTGACCACCACCACCGAAGTGGAAAACTGGCCCGGTGACGCTGAGGTACAAGGCCCCAACCTGATGATCCGCATGGAAGAGCATGCGCGCAAAATGGGCACAGAAATCATCGGCGACATCATCACTGATCTGGACCTGAGCAAACGCCCCTTCACCGCCATGGGCGACAGCGGCACTACTTATGTGGCCGATGCGGTGATCCTTGCCACCGGCGCACGCGCCAAATGGCTGGGGCTTGAGTCAGAAGAAAAGTTCAAGGGCTTTGGTGTATCCGCCTGCGCCACCTGTGACGGCTTTTTCTACCGCGGTCAGGAGATTGTGGTCATCGGCGGTGGCAACACAGCCGTAGAAGAAGCACTGTTCCTGACCAACTTCGCCTCCAAGGTCACGCTGATCCACCGCCGCGATGAGCTGCGTGCAGAAAAGATCCTGATCGATCGATTGATGAAGAACCCCAAGATCGAGCCACTTTGGTTCCACCAGCTTGAAGAAGTGTACGGCACCGACAGCCCGCTGGGCGTTGAAGGCATCAAGGTCAAGCACACGACCACAGGCGAGATCACCGACATCCCCTGCAAGGGCGTTTTCGTCGCCATCGGCCACGCCCCGGCGAACGAGCTGGTCAAAGACACGCTTGAGACTCACATGGGCGGCTATGTTGTGACCAAGCCTGACAGCACCGAGACCTCGATTCCGGGTGTATTTGCGGCAGGCGATCTGACAGACCACAAATACCGCCAGGCCGTGACCAGCGCAGGAATGGGCTGTATGGCCGCATTGGAAGCCGAACGCTTCCTCGCAGAAGTCGAAGATCAGGCTTAATCACCTCTTAAAGCGGGACGAACACTATGACAGCCAACAAACGCATCGTCGTTTCAAGCGACCACGCCGACATCGCCATGCGCCAGATGATCGCCTCCCACATCGCCGAACGCGGGTGGGAAGTGATCGATATTGGCCCCACGACCGCTGAAAGCACCGACTACCCCAAGCACGGCGAGGCGGCGGCGCGCCGTGTTGCGTCGGGCGATTGTGCGCTAGGGGTTATTCTGTGCGGCACCGGACAGGGCATCATGATGGCTGCAAACAAGGTGGATGGCGTTCGCTGCGGGGTCTGCTCTGACACGTTCTCAGCGCGGATGATCCGACAGCACAATGACGCCAACATTCTTTCTATGGGCGCGCGCGTGATCGGGGCGGGTTTGGCGATTGATATCGTTGATGCATTTCTGGACGCCGAATTCGAAGGCGGACGCCACGCAAAGCGGGTCGATATGATCACCGCGCTGGAAACTGCTGACTGATCCTGCCTACGGCGGCGCAGGTGGCTGTTGCCAAACTCCCACATTAGACCCTAGGCCAGCAGGGTAGAAAGTTTGTTCTTTGATGAACGCACCTTCTGCCCTATGCGTTCACGCGTGAACAATACGTGAGTCGCCATCAATGGCCATGTCGCCCGAAAAAGTAACCTCCGAGCAGGAGGACCAGATGTTCCGACTGCTGCGGCAGTTGGACCTTTCGCATGACATGTCCCAACGCGGGATGGCTGCTGCGATTGGCATTTCACTGGGTCGGCTGAACGCGCTGCTGCGCACGGCTACTGATATGGGTCTGGTCAAAATCAGCGAACGCGCAGGCCCCGACAAACGTGCACGTTATACGTACTCGATCACTTCTCGCGGCGCGGCGGAGAAAAACCGCCTTACCGATCAATTTTTGACCAGAAAATTCATGGAATACGACGCTTTGCATGCAGAGCTGACTGGCACGACATCGGGCGTGACGCCCTTCAAAAACAGGACCAAACTGATGGAACACAACCTTTCCCCTATTCCCGAACTCTATGTTTCATATGATTCAGCGCAGAAGCTGAAGGCTGAAGCAGCCGATCTGGTCAGCCACGACCTGACACCGCGCCAGATCTGCGATCTTGAGCTTTTGATGAATGGCGGCTTCAACCCCCTTAAGGGTTTCCTCAGCCAGGCCGATTATGATGGTGTTGTGGAAAACATGCGCCTTGCCGATGGCAGCCTGTGGCCAATGCCGATCACACTGGACGTTTCCGAAGAATTCGCTGGCAAGCTCGAAATCGGTCAGGACATCGCCCTGCGCGATCAAGAAGGCGTGATCCTTGCCACCATGACCGTCACCGACAACTGGGTGCCGAACAAGGCGCTCGAAGCCGAAAAAGTATTCGGTGCAGACGATGACGCACACCCTGCCGTCAACTATTTGCACAACCAAGCCGGCAAAGTGTACCTAGGCGGCCCCATCACCGGCATCCAGCAGCCTGTTCACTATGACTTCAAAGCACGCCGCGACACGCCAAACGAACTGCGCGCGTACTTCCGCAAAATGGGGTGGCGCAAAGTTGTGGCGTTCCAAACACGCAACCCGCTGCACCGCGCGCATCAGGAACTGACCTTCCGTGCAGCCCGCGAAGCGCAAGCCAACCTGCTGATTCACCCCGTCGTCGGCCTGACAAAACCGGGTGACGTAGACCACTTCACCCGCGTGCGCTGCTATGAGGCGGTGCTGGACCAGTATCCACAAGCCACAACATCAATGTCCCTGTTGAACCTTGCCATGCGTATGGCCGGCCCGCGTGAGGCTGTTTGGCACGGCTTGATCCGCAAAAACCACGGCTGCACCCACTTCATCGTAGGCCGCGACCACGCAGGCCCCGGCAACAACTCCAAAGGCGAAGACTTCTACGGCCCTTACGATGCGCAGGACCTGTTCCGCACGCATCAGGAAGAAATGGGCATCGAGATGGTCGATTTCAAACACATGGTCTGGGTGCAGGAACGTGCACAGTACGAAGCTATGGACGAGATCAAAGACAAGGAAAACGTCACTATCCTGAACATCTCAGGCACAGAGCTGCGCCGCCGCCTACAAGAAGGTCTGGAAATCCCTGAGTGGTTCTCCTTCCCCGAAGTCGTCAAAGAATTGCGCCGCACCAAACCGCCACGCGCCAATCAGGGCTTCACTGTCTTCTTTACGGGCTTCTCCGGCTCTGGCAAATCCACCATCGCAAATGCGCTGATGGTCAAGTTGATGGAACAAGGCGGCCGCCCCGTCACGCTGCTGGACGGGGACATCGTGCGCAAGAACCTCTCCTCCGAGCTGGGCTTCAGCAAGGAACACCGCGACCTGAACATCCGGCGGATTGGGTATGTTGCCTCAGAGATCACCAAAAACGGTGGTATCGCGATCTGTGCACCCATCGCGCCCTACGCCACGACACGCCGTGCGGTGCGCGAGGACGTGGAGCAGTTCGGTGCATTTGTCGAAATCCACGTCGCCACTTCGATCGAGGAATGCGAACGCCGCGACCGCAAGGGTCTCTACAAACTTGCGCGCGAAGGCAAGATCAAGGAATTCACAGGCATCTCCGATCCTTACGATGTGCCTCAAGATCCGGAATTGAGCGTTGAAACCGAAAATGTCGATGTCGACAACTGCGCACACCAAGTGCTGCTCAAGCTCGAAAGCATGGGCCTGATCAAAGGCTAACTGCGCCGCTGATCGCAAAGCTTAGGCCAGCCTTACGGGCTGGCCTTTTGCTTTCATACCTGTGGCGAATTTCGGGATGGGACCCAAACGTCAGCACCTCCCACTCCGAACCTTCCGGACTGAGGGCAGAGGCATTGGCCCAGCCAGCCTCCTGACCACACTTTCGTGCGCCTGTCATAAATGTCAGCGGCTCAAGACGAGGCTTGCGTGTGACACGGCGCTGAGTAAGCTGACATCCAGAACAATGGGGAGATGATAAAAGATGAGAATGCACCGGTTAGCAGGGCTAGCAGCGATTGCAGCGTTTTGTGCGGGCGCTGTTGTGGCAGGCCCTTTGAAACTTAAACCTGCGGACCCGCAACCCGAAAGCGTGAATGCCGGGCTGGCTGTTGATTACGCTTTCCCAGAGGATGTTAAGTCGCTGCGCGACGCCTATATTGCGCTGGGAATTGGGGCGAAGCCAGGCGCACCATTGGTCGGGCTGAATTATATAAGCTCCGAGAGCGAGCCTTATGCGCTCACTTCGGAGCAGGAAACACGCGTAGCGGCGCGCATTAAAGGCTATGTTCGCTTTGACGCGGCCGGCACCTACACGCTTGAGACCTACTCCAACGACGGGCTCGAACTCAGTATCGGCGGGCGCGAGGTCGCGAAGGTAGACGAGAAACGCTCATGCGATCCGATTGGCCCTGTCGAAGTGAAGGTCCCCGAAGCGGGATGGTACGAGCTTGAAGCGCTCTACTGGCAGCGCAAGGGCGGAAGCTGTTTGATCATGGAATGGGCAGCCGAAGGCGAAGAGTTGAGCACGGTCCCCGATGAGGCGTTTGGGTACAAGTAACGCCAATAAAACCCAAGAGGGGGGGAGGAGACATCCCTATGCCCCCCCCTCACTTGGCTGGTCACCGGGACCATTGGCTTTGGAAGCCCGAATTATTGCCACCCCCGTTATGCCGCGTTGATTACAGGGCTTACTTCTCGCCCCGCGCATCAAAAATCCGCGCTCAGCCCAGATGGACCTCACCGGACATCACAAGCGCGCCCTGCCCTGACACTTTCACGCCTGTGATCGCATTTCGCGGGCCCAACACTTCGACCTGTGCTTGCCCCGCGCGGCCCATGCCGTGCCCCTGCTCAGCGATAAAATTCGGCACTTCAATCAAACCATTCGCCCACAGGTAGGCTGCCATGCATCCAGTGGCAGAGCCGGTAAAGGGATCCTCAGGCGGGCTGGGCGGTGCCATAAGCAATCGGCTAAATGTGTCACCGTTTTCTGTCGCCCCCTCCAGACAAACCCAAAACGGCTCCATAATATCCGAAGCATCGTGACCCAGCGCCGATGCGTAGGCGGCAAGCCCGTCGTGGTCCAGTGCCACCCGCTCCAACGTTGCGCGATCTTTTACAACAGTGATGCAAAATGGCAGCCCCGTTGAAACAATCTGTGGTCTGTGCAGGATGTCCAAGACCTCAAGACCACCGGCAGCAGCGACAAGAGCGATATCAACCTGCGCCCCGAACTCGGGCGCGTTCTGGGTCATGGTCACGCGGTCGCCCTGCACCTCTACCGGTATAAGTCCTGCCGCTGTTTCCAGCATAAGCGGACCATCTGCAATCATACCACGTCGGCGCATCGCCACCACAGTGGCGACTGTCGGGTGACCGGCAAAAGGAATTTCGCGGCTGGCCAGAAAATACCGCACACGAATATCGGCCACTTCGGACGGACCAGTGAATGTGCACTCAACCAAAGACGTTTCACGCACATATGACATGCAGACTTCATCGCTGAGACCGGCACCACCGTGCACCACAGCACACCCATTGCCGCCAAATACGACATCCGAGAAGGCATCAACCCAATCAAATTCAAATGACATCGCCGTCTCCTTGATACAAAAAAGGGGCCGCATTCCTGCGCCCCCTTTAGCATCTCTCACTGACCTGCGCGGTCAACCGGTTTAATGTACCAATACAGGCGCGTAGTTATGCTCGCGAGCGAGCACAAACGCCAGCTTGCGGTCACCGACGAGGGCAAGCTGCTGACCTTCGGCATCATGTACCGCGTAAAGGTGCTCTAACCCTTCTGCCTGATCACGCACTTCGCGGGGCAGATCGGTCACGGCGATTGTCTTGACGTATACCGTCCGGTCGACTGGTCCTGTCACATCATTATTTTCCATGGTTTACCCCTTTCGAATGTTGATCGTCTGCACGACCGTTTCAGGTTTGGCTTGGGTCAAATCCACATGCAGCAGACCATTCTCCATCAATGCCTCACCTACCTCGACGCCGTCAGCCAGCACGAAACTGCGCTGGAACTGGCGCCCTGCGATTCCACGGTGCAAAAACACGCGGCCATCGCTGTCGTCATTCTGCCGCCCACGGATGACCAGTTGGCGGTCCTCTACGGTGATCGACAGATCGGTCTCGGAAAAACCGGCTACAGCCAGCGTTATGCGGTAGCTCCGCTCCGAGGTTTGTTCGATGTTAAAAGGCGGATAGCCTTCGTTTCCTGCTTTTGCGTTGCGTTCAAGCACGCGCTCCAGCTGTTCGAATCCCAACATGTGGGGATAAGAGGCAAGCGTTAGTTTCGTCATCTGCGACACGTCCTTATCATCTCAAGCGACAGTCCTGCGCCGTCCCGTAATGGCAACGACACACCCTCAATATGGGAATTGGTTGCAAGCAGCGCAAGGGCTAGGCGAAACAGCAGTTAACGCATATGATTGCAGGTCTAAATATCAGCCAGAATCAGAGCCTCCATGAACGAACAATCAGACCTGTCCATGAAGAATGACGAGGTACTGCGGGTGGAGCTTGAAGTATTCCGCCACGAACACCGCGATCTGGACGAGGCAATCCGCGCCTTGATCGAGCGTGGAACAGCCGACCAACTGACACTGCAACGGCTAAAAAAGCGCAAACTGCGCCTGAAAGACCGGATTGCGCAAATCGAAGATCGCCTCACACCGGATATTATCGCATAGGCGGATCATATTGCCTGAAGATCGCGCCGCTTTGACCATGTAATATCTGCTGAATTTATGCCCACACCGCCGCATTGCCCCGCCGCGCTGAATGGCTATAGTGACCGCTTACTTTCTCCTGACGCAAAGGCCAAAGCGCTATGAGCACCCCTCCTGTCGGCATTATCATGGGCTCTCAATCTGATTGGTCCACCATGCGCGAAGCTGCCACGCTTCTGGACGAGCTTGAAATTCCCTACGAGACGCGGATCGTCTCTGCGCACCGCACGCCGGACCGGCTGTGGGAGTATGGCAAAACAGCTGTGGATCGCGGGCTTCAGGTCATTATCGCAGGGGCTGGAGGTGCGGCGCATTTGCCCGGCATGATGGCATCGAAAACACGCGTGCCGGTGATCGGCGTTCCCGTCCAGACCAAAGCTTTGTCAGGCGTAGACAGCCTTTATTCTATCCTGCAAATGCCACGCGGCTATCCTGTTGCCACCATGGCGATTGGCGCTGCCGGTGCCGCCAACGCGGCACTGATGGCCGCAGGCATTCTTGCGCTTCAGGACCCCGCACTGGCTGCGCGGCTGGACGCTTGGCGCACCGCCCTATCCGCCTCTATTCCGGAAGTGCCCACTGATGACTAATCCTCTCCCCACCGGCGCCACCATTGGTATTTTGGGCGGCGGGCAGCTCGGCCGCATGCTTTCAGTCGCGGCTTCACGTCTTGGCCTGCGCACCCATGTCTATGAGCCCGGTGAGAATCCGCCGGCAGCCGACGTTGCCAACTCGGTTACAACAGCCCGCTATGATGACACCGAGGCGCTGACAGCTTTTGCCCGCTCGGTCGATCTTGTGACCTATGAGTTCGAGAATATCCCGACCGAGGCGCTGGACATCATTGAAGCGATCACACCGATCCACCCCAATCGCCGCGCACTTGGCACCTCCCAAGACCGGTTGGTTGAAAAGGCATTTCTGCAAGACATCGGTCTCACAGTAGCGCCTTTCGCCGACATCACCGATGCGGCCAGTCTTGACGCAGCAATCAAAACTATCGGGACGCCTGCGATCCTGAAAACTCGGCGCTTCGGCTATGACGGCAAAGGTCAATCACGCCTGAAATCAGCCGATGACGCCGAAACAGCCATCACGGATATGGCCGGCGCACCTGCTGTGCTGGAAGGCTTCGTGAATTTCACGTCCGAGATTTCAATCATCGCCGCGCGCAACCCGCAGGGCGAAGTCGCGTGCTATGATCCCGGTGAAAACGTCCACCGCGATGGCATCCTGCACACAACTACAGTTCCGGCCACCATCCCTCCCCGCCTGCGCACGGATGCCGTCTTGCTGGCAGCAAAGATCCTGAACACGCTTGACTACGTTGGAGTCATGGGGGTCGAACTGTTTGTGACCCCAGAGGGCCTGATCGTGAACGAAATCGCGCCGCGGGTGCATAATTCGGGTCACTGGACGCAAAATGGCTGTGCGGTTGACCAGTTCGAACAGCACATCCGCGCCATCGCGGGCTGGCCACTGGGCGACGGTAGCCGCTTTGCGGATGTTGTGATGGAAAACCTGATTGGCGATGATGTCGACAAAGTGCCAGCCCTTGCAAAAGAGCCGAACTGCGCCATTCACCTTTACGGTAAGGTCGAGACCAAGCAAGGCCGCAAGATGGGCCACGTGAACAGGATCAAGAGCCGCAACTGACACCGCAGCAAACCGGCACCCATGCAGGTGGTTAGCTCATGAAACGAGCTGCCACATCGCCGCTCATATGGCTCACGCGCCCTTGAACAAAGGTGGCTGCCACCCGCAGGCTTTCGCGGTCCAACACGACAAAATCGGCGCGTTTGCCTGCCTCTAGCACGCCTCGGTCCGTCAGTCCCAGCACTGCGGCTGGTCCGGCAGAGACAAGGCTCCACGCGCCCGCAAGATCCCGCATGCCGTTCTGCCATAGCATCAAAGCGGCACGCCGCGCGCTGGGGTAGTGGTAATCGGAGGCGAGCGCATCACAATAGCCCATCGCAATGAGATCAACCGCTGAGACGTTGAGGTTATGCGACCCGCCCCGCACCACATTTGGCGATCCCATCACAACGATGCCGCCCTGCTCTGCGGCGGCCTCTGCTGCCTCTAGCGTCTCGGGGAATTCGGCCACCCGCACGCCCCGGGACGCCCAAACCGCACGGCCCTCCGCCGTGCTGTCATCATGGCTGCCCATGGTGATCCCGGCAGCGGCCAACTGTGCGCAGAGCGCATCCAGGGCGGCAGGCACCTCATCACGGCGCGCCTCCATTGCTTGCATCATCGCCAGATGCTTTTCCGGACTGCGCCGCGCCTTCAATGCCTGAGAAACAAGCCTGCGTGGCTGTCGTCCGTCCTGCAATCGGTCATGCGGGAGGTGATCGTTGAATACGATATAACGAAGCCCCCAGTCGGCCATCCGCTCGGGCAGCGTCTCGAACAGATCGAGCTGGTAGGTTTCGAACCGGAGCTGACCGCGCAAATCGGTCACCATGCCGGGGGCTACGTCACGCAGATGGTTGAATACCTGCTCGGCGAACTCAAGGCTCCGCACGCCACCTTCCCAGCTGATAAACTGCGCCAAAGTGGCTGTCGTTATGCCATTGGCTGCCAGCTCCGCTTCGACAGCGACCAGCCCTTCGGCCATCTGCTTCATTGCACCACGGCGCGGCGCAAGATGCCGTTCAAAACCGTCACCGTGCACGTCTACAATGCCCGGCAAGACAAGATAGCCGGACAAATCAACAGCGCGCCCGACGGGCAAATCTACAATCACGCCGTCCGCAAAGGACAACCCATCGCGGTGCAGCCCTGACGGGCCAAGCACCTCGGCGCCTGCCAGATCAAGGTTTAACATTGGAGCCCTCAATTCCGGGTAGGCATTCCGCTTCGGGGCAGCCCAACTGTTCAAGCACCGCGCCCAACAGGGTCAACTCCCGATCAAACCGACCGGTTCGCAAGAAGGTCACGGTTTGCGTTATAACGCGCGGATTGTTCATCATAAAAGTATGCGTAACGGGCAACGTTAGGTGGGTTTTCATCCCCCGCACCCGCGTCGATTGCACTGAAACTTTGCCGTCATCCGGCCCGGGCAGCAGAGACGAGAAATAAGGATTGAGCGATTGAGACCCCGCAATCACTCCCAGCTCAAAATTCACCGGAGGCAAGCTACGCGGCAATGACTGCGCACCAGTCCCAAGCTGCATTCCTGCCGGGCCGTTGATCCAGTCAAACGCAATGACATCCCTCAGGGTATCTACCACTTCGCTGCCCTGATTGGGCGGCGACAACATCACAACACGGCCTATCCTGTCGGCACCGACTTCGGCGACCCATTGGCGCAACAAGATACCCCCCATAGAATGGGTCACGAAATCGACTTTTGCGGTTCCACAGGCCGCAACAGCGGCTGGCAGCGTGATCCGTGTCAGTTCCTCAACAGGCGCTTCGGTTGAAGGGTATCCGGGACGCACAACACGCCAACCTTCGGCCTCCAGCGCGGCCTCCATCAGGGCAAAGGACGTCTCGGTCCGCGCGAGCCCGTGCAACAACACGACACAGCGCGCCTCAGCAGTACTTGCCGCCAACCACAGGGCGCATATGATCGCTATCAATCTCATATCCCGCTATGTAATGCCAATCCGCGCGCTTGTAATCCCCCAACGCTTCGTCACCGAAAAAGGAGCGCCCAAATGACCCCCACCACGCCACCACGCCTAGCCGTGCGCGCGATTATCATGCACGAAAACCGACTGCTGTTGGTTAATGCATGGCCTGAAGGCAAAAGCGATCTGATGTGCGCACCGGGCGGCGGAGTAGAACGCGGCAGCGCCTTGCCGGACAATCTGGCGCGCGAGGTGTTTGAAGAAACCGGCCTGAAAATAGTGGTAGGGACGCCCTGTCTTGTGAACGAATTTCACGACCCCAACGGCAGTTTTCACCAAGTTGATGTCTACTTCCGCTGCACCCTCGTCGGAGAGGCGACGCTGGACCACGACTGGCAGGATGTGGATAGGATTGTGACCAATCGCCGATGGGTCAGCCGGATGGAGATGGACGCGTTGCGGGTGAAGCCCGACAGCCTAGCAGCGGTTGCATGGCAGGATACAGACGCCCCGATGTACGATCCGCTGGAGCCAATCATCGCTTAGCTGTAACAGCCCAACCAATGCCGCCAAGAACCAACAGCGCGGCGATGGTCACCTTAAAGGAGACTGCCTCTCCAAGCAGCAGCGCGCCGCCAACAATGGCGATGACCGGCACGCTCAGCTGCACCACCGCTGCTGTGGCGCCGGTAATTTGCCGCAACACCACATACCAAAGCGCATAGCCCAACCCAGAGGTCAGCGCGCCCGACACAATGGCAAGCAGAATGCCGACCGCGTCGCCTTGCATTTCTATACCGGTCAGCACCAGTAGCAGACAGATCAGCGGCAGACACAAAATGAAATTCGCAGCCGAAGCGGCAAGGGGATCCACCGCTCCACGCCCCGCTATGGAATAAGCGGCCCACCCCAGCCCGGCCAGAATCATCAGCCCCGCGCCAAAAGGATCAGTGACACTTTCCGCACCGGGCCAAAGAACCAGAACCAGGCCACTAAAAGCGATAGCTGCACCTGATATTTGGCGCATGTCAGGGCGCTGTCCGGTCAATGCGGAATGTGCGAACATGGTGATCTGAGTAACGCCGAACAGGATTAGCGCGCCAAGCCCCGCATCAAGGCTCAGATATGCCAGTGAAAAACCCGCCATGTAAACGGTGAGGCTGAAAGCGCCGACGAGCCGTGCAGGATGCATCAACCGGAGCGCGCCACCCCGCCACATCACCAGCGCGCCCAGCATTGCGGCACCTGCCGCAACCCGCACGATTGCAAAGGCTGCCGGACCAAGGTGCCCGCCTTCGACTGCTGCGCGGGTCAGCACAGAGTTCGCGGCAAATGCACACATCGTCAGGGTAATGATTAAAAACAGGCGCATGGTTTCGCCTACCCCGCGGGACACGCCGCGCCAAGCCCGTTTTCAAGCCAAACGCCTAACGAAAGATAAATTCATCGTCATCTTCAAGGCCGGCAAGTAACGCGTCAAGCTCACTGTGATCCTGCATCGCCCATGGCGTTTGTTGTTTGGCCATCGCCTGATCAAACTGGTCCTTGAACAAAGCAACCACGGTGCCTTGCACCTCACGGTCCTGCAAAGCCGCGGTAAGACCTTGGCGGATCACCTCACGCTGATGCGCGGCCTGCGCGGCGGCATCTCGCTGGACAGCGGCCTTCTCCATTGCCCCCACCATTGCAAGTCGAAGCTGGTCCGGCGTCATGACGTCTTTTTCCAGGAAGTCGTGGCAGCCGTTCCGCATTGCGGTTACCGCAGTTTCCATATCGCCATCGCCGGTGATCATGATAGTCGCCGCCCCGCTGTTGAGCGGGCTATTCTGTATAAAAGAAAGTACATCCAACCCGTCCCCTTGCGGTAACCGGTAATCTATCAAAATAAGGTCAAAAGCCTCTGCCGCAACTGCTGCTTTCAGTTCCGAGATGTCACACACTTCTTTGAGATCGAGCATCAACCGTGTTTTCCGGCTCATCCGGCGGATGCGCGCGCGGTCGAACCGGCTATCGTCCAGCAACAAGGTTTTTATTACTTGCGGATAATACCGCTCTTCGGGACCCAAAACTTCCACTGGTAATGACACGATATAAACTCTCCCAATGATGCCAACCTACCGCAGATTAGTTCGGGGAGTGCTATCAAAGAATAAACACGCGCCTGATAAACGCGTGCTGCCTGCAACTCATTCGCTACAAATTCGTGTAAAATTAGCGTTTCACATCAAGCTGATCGAAAGTCTCGCCATGAGGGATCAGCACGTCCACACGCAGGCCACCGCCGTCTTCCGAAATCTCGGAAAGGATGATCCTGCCGCCATAATGCTCAGCAATTTTTCGAACGTTCGCCAAGCCCATTCCGGTTCCCTCAACCTCGTCGCGCGGTCGAAGCGTGGTCATCGCTGACAACGCTTTTGAGTGGTACCGCGCGGGAATGCCCGGGCCATCATCGCACACGATTACACGGATCAATTCCCCTTCGCGGCGGGTGATGACGCGCACCTCTCCGCTGCCGGTATGATGATGTTTGACCGCATTCCCGACCAGCGCACTAAGCATGAGTAAGGCGTCCTGCTCTCCCATCATCACATGCTGACAGTCCAGCTTATGGCAAAGTTTGATCCCGTCGGGCAGCTTGAGACCTGTCATCACGTCCTCCAAAGCCGCAGCAAGGTCGACACGGACCACATCCTGCATGCGCCCGATGCGCGAATACGCCAAAAGATCCATCAACATCCGGTCAAGCCGGGCCGTATGGCGGTTCATCATGTTGATGGAGTCAGCAACCGGTCCGGTCACCTCTATACCTGCCTCAAGAAGATCGTCCGCAATCCACTGAGGTAGCTCCAGCAGCGCACGCACCGACGCCCTGACATCATGGCTCATCAGGTAGATGAAATCGTCGATGTCCTGCGTTTCGTTTTCCGGTCCCTCCAACGGGGCCGTTTGAGCAAGGTTCGCTGCGCGCATGATATGGTACCTTTCCCGGTCATTTATCCAATAGATACCAAGTAAGGCCTTTATCTGCGGTTAACGGCATCCAGATAGAGACCGCTGCCAGACGCAACAAAGGGCCCACGAGGGGCCCTTTGCATTTGGATTTGATCGGTGAGTAGCGTCCCCACCTCATGATTTCCGAAGAAACTAGTCAGCGAGGGTGCAACACATCAGCTAAGCTGATGTGATTACATCATGCCGCCCATGCCGCCCATTCCGCCCATGTCTGGCATGCCGCCACCGGCGCCGCCATCTTTGGATGGACGATCAGCAACCATCGCTTCGGTTGTGATCAGCAGGCCAGCAACAGATGCCGCATCCTGAAGCGCTGTACGCACAACTTTGGCAGGGTCAATGACACCAAACTTGAACATGTCGCCATATTCTTCGGTCTGGGCGTTGAAGCCGAAAGTAACGTCGTTGCTTTCGCGGATTTTGCCCGCAACAACAGAACCGTCAACACCGGAGTTCTCGGCGATCTGGCGCAGAGGCGCTTCGATTGCGCGACGGATGATGGCGATACCGACGTCCTGGTCAGAGTTCGCACCCTTCAGGCCATCAAGCGCTTTGCCGCCCTGGATCAGAGCAACACCACCACCAACAACTACACCTTCTTGAACAGCGGCACGTGTCGCGTTCAGTGCATCGTCAACGCGGTCTTTACGCTCTTTGACTTCGACTTCGGACATGCCGCCAACGCGGATCACAGCAACACCACCAGCCAGTTTGGCTACGCGTTCTTGCAGTTTCTCTTTGTCGTAATCGGATGTGGTTTCTTCGATCTGGTTACGGATCTGGGCAACACGTGCTTCGATCTCGGCCTTCTCGCCAGCGCCATCAACGATTGTTGTTGTGTCTTTGGTGATCGACACTTTCTTGGCGGAACCCAGCATGTCCATTGTAACGGACTCAAGCTTCATGCCCAGATCTTCGGAGATCACTTGACCGCCTGTCAGAACTGCAAGGTCTTGCAGCATGGCTTTGCGGCGATCGCCGAAACCAGGTGCTTTAACAGCAGCAATTTTCAGGCCGCCGCGCAGTTTGTTGACAACCAAAGTTGCAAGCGCTTCGCCTTCAACATCTTCGGAGATGATCAGCAGTGGCTTCTGGGACTGGATAACCTGCTCGAGCAGCGGAACCATTGGCTGGAGGGAAGAAAGCTTCTTCTCGTGCAGCAGGATGATTGCGTCTTCCAGCTCGACTGTCATTTTGTCGGAGTTGGTTACGAAGTAAGGGGAGAGGTAGCCGCGGTCGAATTGCATGCCTTCAACAACATCGGTTTCTGTTTCCAGACCTTTGTTCTCTTCGACGGTGATAACACCTTCGTTGCCGACTTTTTGCATCGCGTCTGCGATCTGACGACCGATTTCAGCTTCGCCGTTGGCGGAGATTGTGCCAACCTGAGCAACTTCGTCGCTGTCAGATACAGGGCGCGCTGCTGCGATGATCGCTTCAACAACTTTCGCAGTTGCCAGATCGATACCGCGCTTCAGGTCCATCGGGTTCATGCCCGCGGCAACTGATTTCATGCCTTCTTTAACGATGGCCTGAGCCAGAACTGTTGCGGTTGTTGTACCGTCGCCAGCTTCGTCATTGGTGCGGGAAGCAACTTCCTTAACCATCTGTGCGCCCATGTTCTCGAACTTGTCTTCCAGTTCGATCTCTTTGGCGACAGATACACCGTCTTTGGTGATACGTGGGGCGCCGAACGATTTGTCCAGAACCACGTTACGGCCTTTAGGGCCGAGTGTTACCTTAACGGCGTCTGCCAGGATGTTCACACCCTTGAGCATTTTGTTACGCGCGTCGGTACCGAATTTGACGTCTTTTGCAGACATATTCAAAGTCTCCTAAAATTGGTTTGATGTGAAGCGTCTCAAAGGTCGGGTTTCACCCCGTCCGCCCTGTGATCAGGACAGGATCCCCATGATGTCGCTTTCTTTCATCATCAGCATTTCTTCGCCGTCGACGGTGACTTCTGTACCGGACCATTTGCCGAACAGAATACGGTCGCCCGCTTTTACCGCTGGTGCGATCAGTTCGCCGTTGTCCTTGCGTGCGCCTTCGCCCACAGAAACAACTTCACCTTCGGAAGGCTTTTCTTTTGCGCTCTCGGGAATATACAGCCCGCCTGCGGTTTTCTCTTCGCCTTCTGTGCGCTTAACCAGCACGCGGTCGTGAAGTGGTGTTAATGCCATCTTTGTAGCTCCTTGATGCTCAAAGTTATCTCATAGGACCAGCCCTTCACCCGAAGCAGCCGGCCGTTATCACTCACCTTGGTCGAGTGCTAACGAGCTGTACTTAGGCATGCGCCGTAAGCGAGTCAACAACGATGAAGCTAAAATTGCAGCGCGGCTTATGGCGGTCAGTCCGCGCCCAACACCCGAGAGGCCACCGAAACGGCGTCGGCCCCCACAGGTGTCAGGCCATAAATGCCTTTTTCGACCTTTTCAAACCAGCCGTAGTGGTTATCGCGCATCATGGCGGTCGCCCGCTTGACGCCAGTCTCGCGTGCGACATCCGCCCCTTTGCTGGCCCCCACCTCAAAGAGATAAACAGCCAGCTTAACCGCGTCCTGCCGATATGCCGTGACCAACCCTGCACGCGTCTGGCCGCCGTCATTCGGGTCTCCTTGCCGACGCGCGAACTCACGCAGCAAAGTCGCCTTGCGCTTGGCATTCTTACGTGGTGCGTAAGGCCCGGGGTCGCAATGCACAGACACCAGCCCGTCTTCGACCCGCACCGTCATCAACCCCAACCCCAACCGCCGCGCGAGCACGGTGTTCGACTTAACTGCCTTATAAAAGGCCTTGCCCGGCTTATGCGCCACAGCAAGATAGACCTCGTCGCTGACCTTCAGCCGTTCTACACACTGATGAAACAGCGCCAGCGAAAACCCCAGCTTCAATTCCACGACGACCGGCGGCTCTGCACCGCGCACCGCGACGACATCAGCCGCGCCAACCTCTGCCTTCACGACATATCCCTGATCCTCCAAGAAGGATTTCACAGGGGGGTATAGATCGGTTTCGCGGGTACTCATGCGTGCAACGTTATCATCATTCCCAAACCGCCCGCGACCCCCTAATCTGCCTGTATGATCCGTGATGAATTAACCGCGTTCTGTGCTGCCCTGCCCCATGCCACCCATGTGGTTCAGTGGGGGAATGCAGATGTCTACAAGATCGGCGGTAAGGTGTTTGCCATCGTCGGGCTGGGCCAAAGCGGCGACACTATCACCTTCAAGACATCCCATATGGCCTTTGAAATCCTGTCAGACAGTCCGGGCCTGCGCCCTGCGCCCTACATGGCCTCCCGTGGTTTGAAATGGATACAACAATTCGAAAAACCCGGCCTTTCGGACGAAAGCTTGCGCGATCACATCCGCGCCTCCTACGACATGGTGGCGGCAGGGTTGACCCGAAAACTGCGAGCCTCCCTCGGTCTGTAGCGGCGTCAAACTGTAGCTGAAAGTATGTGAAGACCTCTTCCTTAAAGATTCGTCCCCCCGTGACACTATGCGTGATCCTGCTATAAGGCGCGCAAATTGCCTTAGTCCCCTGCAGGAGCACATGATGACTACTCTCGTTTTTGGCCACAAATCCCCCGACACCGACAGCACAGGTAGCCCGATCATCTGGGCGTGGTGGCTGAACGAAATCATGGGTGTAGATGCCAAGCCAGTCCTGCTGGGAGAGCCAAACACCGAAGCGCTGTTCATGCTGGACCACTGGAAACTGGATAAGCCGGAAATCATCTCTGACGTGGCCGACGACCAACCGGTTGTCATCGTTGACACAAACAACCCGGCAGAGCTGCCAGCCAACATTAACAACGCCGACATCCGCGCCATCATCGACCACCACAAGCTGGTCGGTGGCCTTGAGACAAAGGGCCCCATCCACATCGTGATGGAACCGCTTGCCTGTACCGCCACGATCATGTGGAAAATTATCGGTAAGGACATGGCCCAGATGCCATCTGAGATCAAAGGCGCGATGTTGACGTGCATCTTGTCCGACACCCTCGAATTCCGTTCCCCCACCACCACACAGGAAGACAAAGCCATCGCATGGTCACTGGCCGAGAGCCTGGGCATCGATATCCCGACATATGCCGCGCAGATGTTTGCCGCGAAATCCGACGTGTCTTCTTTCTCCGAAGCCGAGCTATTGCGCATGGACAGCAAGGAATACGAAGTCGGCGGCAAGCAGTTCCGCGTCTCCGTCCTTGAGACAACATCACCTGCGTCCGTGCTGGACCGCAAAGACGCGCTGATGGCCGCCATGCCCGGCGTTGCAGAAGCAGACGGCGCCGATCAGGTACTGCTCTTCGTTGTGGATATCCTGAACGAAGAAGCCACCATGCTGATCCCCAACGAGCTGAGCAAAACCGTTGCCGAGAAATCATTCGGTGCGACAGTCTCCGGCGATACCGTTGTTCTGCCCGGCATCATGAGCCGCAAAAAGCAGATCATCCCGAACCTCAAGGTCTGATCGCTCAGATTGATTTGAACCGGAACGGGGCTCCCTTGGCAACAAGGGGGCCTTTTTCTTGACCTGCAACAGACCGGTCACACCTCTTTGCATCCCTGCAATGCTCCGGTATCTGGAGCGTAACCCAGCTGACAGGAGCCCTCCTTTATGACCCGCATCATCAACGCCCTCTCCGAAGTCTCCGCATCCTATGATGCGCTTTTTGTGGACCTGTGGGGCTGCGTGCATAACGGGGTAAAGGCGATCCCCAGCGCCGTCGCTGCACTCCAAGACTACCGCAAGACAGGCGGCAAAGTCATTCTGGTCACCAACTCACCACGCCCACGCGCAGGTGTGACGAAACAACTTGTTCACTTTGGTGTCCCCGAAGACGCCTATGACGCAATCGCAACGTCAGGCGATTCTGCCCGCTCTGCCATGTATCGCGGTGTGGTTGGCACGCAGGTCTGGCACTATGGCCCCGTGACCGACAGCCGCTTTTTCGATCCGCTGGATATTTTGGAAAACCCTGTCGACATCACACGCGTCCCGCTTGAAGACGCCACCGGCATTGTTTGCACCGGTCCCTTCAACGAAAAGGCGGAACCCGAGACCTGGCGCCCCGATCTGGAAAAAGCGTTGGCCCGTGGCCTTAAGCTGCTCTGCGCGAACCCCGACATCGTGGTTGACCGTGGCGAAGTCCGTGAATGGTGCGCCGGGGCCGTTGCCAGGATGTACACCGAGATGGGCGGAGAGAGCCTCTATTTCGGCAAGCCCCACGCACCGATCTATGATCTGGCCCGCCGCCGCCTGCACAAGCTCGGCAACAGCACCCCCGATGACCGCATTCTCGCCATCGGCGACGGCATTCTAACGGACGTCAAGGGTGCGATCGACGAGGGCATTGATTCGCTTTTCATCTCTGGCGGATTGGCAGCAGGTGAGACAAAAACGGTTACCCAACCAGATGAACAGGCACTAACCGCCTACCTTAACACAGAAAAACAAGATCCAACCTTCACGATAGGTCACCTGCGCTGACCAACTTTCCCCTTGCATTTCTGCACCTGCAAAGTAATTAAGTTGCGAACGGGGTCTAGCCCCTGAACTTTTATTACCGAGAGGGCAAGCATGTTGGACAATCTTCCGCGCGGCACCATCGTCATCGAAGACCTCGAAATCGGCATGTTCCGTTACCTGCGCAAGCAAGTGACGGACGAAGATATCGAGATGTTTGCCACAATCTCCACAGATCGCAATCCTGTGCATCTGGACGATGATTATGCGCAGGACACTATCTTTCAGGGCCGTATCGCCCATGGCATGCTGACCGCCGGCCTGATCTCTGCTGTCATCGGAGAACAATTGCCCGGCCACGGCACTGTTTATCTGGGCCAGACAATGAAATTCCTGCGGCCAGTGCGCCCCGGCGATACCGTCTATGCCGAGGTGAAAGTCACGGATATCGACCCCGCCAAACGGATCGTAAAGATGGATTGCCACTGCTCCGTTGACGGAAAAAAGGTGCTGGTGGGCGAAGCCACTGTTCTTGCACCGTCACGCAAGTTCGACTGACCTTGCACGCATCCGCACGGGCCGCTACTCAAGGCGCATGCGGATCATTTCTGACTATCAGTTCGTGGAAGAAACAGATCGTGGCGCCACCGCCGCGATCGGTAACTTTGATGGGGTACACCTTGGCCACCGGTCGGTGATCGAGATGGCGCGCGACGCCGCTCCGGACGCCCCTCTTGGCATCGTGACGTTCGAGCCGCATCCGCGCGCTTACTTCGCCCCAGATGCCCCCCCCTTCCGGTTAATGAGCAGCGCAGCCCGCGCTTCGCGCCTTGCCAAGGTTGGTGTTGAAAAGCTGTATCAGCTGCCGTTCAACACAGCGCTTGCCTCGCTCACGCCCTTTGAATTCGCGGATAAAATTCTCCACCGCGGCCTTGGCCTGCGGCATGTGGTAGTGGGTGCTGATTTTTGTTTTGGCAAAGGCCGCGCAGGCACCGCAGCAGATTTGCAAAGCTTTGGCGAACAGCTTGGCTTTGGCGTCACCATCGCGCCGCTGATGGCCCAGTCCGAACAAACGGTTTCCTCGACCGCGATCCGCCGCGCCCTGTCCGAGGCGCGCCCGCGTGACGCGGCCGCAATGCTGGGTCACTGGCACCGTATCGAAGGCCCCGTGATCGGCGGCGAACAACGCGGCCGCGAGCTGGGATACCCTACCGCCAACATGTCCATCGACGGGCTGCATCCGCCCGCTTTCGGTGTCTACGCCGTACTGGTGGATGTGCTGGAAGGCCCTCACACAGGCAGTTATCACGGCGTGGCCTCTATGGGTGTGCGTCCCATGTTCGGTGAGAACAAGCCAAATCTTGAGTCCTTCATTTTCGACTTCAAAGGGGACCTTTATGGCACGCCCCTTTCCGTAGCGCTGGTTGACCATCTGCGCGGAGAAGAGAAATTCGACAGTCTGGAAGCATTGATTACCCAGATGGACGCAGACAGCCTGCGCGCCCGCGCCATTCTGGCAGCAATATGAGCGATCCGATCGATCGCAACGGCCTTGGCAAACGCTTTTGGGAGCGCAAGCCGCTCAAGTCCATGAATACGAAGGAATGGGAAGCACTGTGTGATGGCTGCGGCAAATGCTGCCTGAACAAGCTGGAAGACGAGGACACGGGTGAAGTTGCCCTGACCAACGTGGCCTGTCGCCTGCTGGATGACGCAACCTGTCGCTGCTCCCAATACGAAATCCGCCACCAGTTCGTGCCAGACTGCATCGTCATGACCCCCGAAAACATCGACGATCACGCTTACTGGATGCCCCAAACCTGCGCTTACCGCCTGCTATGGAAAGGTGAGCCCCTGCCCGAGTGGCACCCGCTGATCACCGGCACCGCCGAAAGCGTGCACAAAGCAGGCGTTTCCATGCGGGGCCGTACGGTCAGCGAATGGGAAACCGCATTTGAAGACTGGGAAGACCACATCATCGAGGAGCCTCTGTAATGTTTTTCGCCTCTGACAATTCCGGCCCTGTTCACCCCAAGATCATGCAGCGCATAATGGAGGCGAACACCGGCCACGCCATGCCCTACGGCAAAGACGAGATCATGGAAGAAGTCCGCGAGGGCATCCGGAAAACCTTCGAGGCACCTCACGCGGCGGTCTATCTTGTCGCGACAGGCACCGCTGCAAACTCACTGGCATTGGCCTGCTACACCCAGCCGTGGCAAACAATTTTCTGCGCCCAGTACAGCCACATCGAAGAAGACGAGTGCAACGCGCCCGAATTCTATGCCGGCGGTGCAAAGCTCACGCTTATCCAGACCGATAACAAGATGACACCCGAAGGACTGGCCGCTGCCATTGCCCGCCGCCCTGCGGGTAACGTCCACATGGCGCAGGCGGGCCCTGTCTCCATCACTCAGGTAACCGAGTTCGGTTCTGTCCATTCACTGCAAGAGCTTCGCGCCCTGACAGCCGTTGCCAAGGATGCAGGACTGCCCGTGCATCTAGACGGCGCGCGCTTTGCCAATGCTGCGGTCGCTCTTGATTGTACGGCAGCCGAAATGACGTGGAAGTCAGGCGTTGACGTGGTGAGCTTTGGCGGTACCAAGAACGGCTGCATGGGCGTTGAGGCTGTCGTGTTCTTCGACGAAGCGAAGGCATGGGAGTTCGAGCTGCGCCGCAAACGGGGGGCGCACCTGTTTTCCAAACACCGCTATCTGTCCGCGCAGATGGCCGGTTATTTGCAGGATGATCTGTGGCGGGACATGGCTGGCAGCGCAAACGCGGCTTGCGCGCGTCTTGCAGCAGGTCTGCGTGCCAACGGGGCCGAGATGATCCACGAGCCGCAGGCAAACATGATCTTCGCCCGTTTTCCGCGCCGCGTGCACCAGAAGCTTCACGCCAGCGGCGCGAAATATTACGTGCTGGATGGCGATGTCACGTCAGGCGACGGCGATGAAATGCTCGCCGCACGCCTTGTGTGTGACTGGTCCATGACCGATGCACTTATCGATCAGTTCCTAAGCCATTTCTGACGTCAACTGCGCGCCAGAAGCGCGCGGATCGGCTCCACCACAGTTTCGGGATGGGTTACGGGCAGCATGTGCCCTACCCCTTTGATCACCACACGCTCTGCATCCGGCAATCGCTTTTGGAGCGCGATGTTAACCTTTGCGCTTAGTGCCGGTGATTGATCCCCCTCAAGCAGCAGCGTTGGCATAGCAGCCTGCGCCAACCGCCCTTCCGCCAGCATGCCCGCGCTGTCCCTGAACAGGAACTCGGAACTGGCAGGCACGAAATGCACCAAACGCGTCATATGCTCACGCAGCCGCTCGGGCACTTCGTCCCACGGGGTCCCGTCGCCCCAACCACGGTTGAAAACCCGCGCCGCTTCGCGTTCGTCACCTGCGGCAAACGCCGCGTCCATTTCCGCATTACTGCGCTTGTATTCTTCGATGAGCCCGGGTTCATCCGCTGCGGCAACTGCGAAGAACACCGGTTCGATCAGCGTCAGGCTGCGGACCAATTCCGGATTTTCTACCGCTAGACGCAAGGCGACCGTTGCACCAAAAGAATGACCGATCAGGTCCATCGGCTCTTTTATCAACGCGCGGCCCATAGCGGTGGCGATGTCATGCACGTTGCCTGTCCGGTCCCAGATACCGGATTTCCCGTGGCTGGGTAGATCATAGGCCAACAAGCTCAGATCATCTTTCAGCGCCGCCGCGACACCGCGCCAAGCGCCACTATGGCTGAGCGTACAATGGATCGCCAAAGCACGCCGGGACGCCCCCTCATAGAGGTGGGTATGCGTATAAAGTGTCACAGCTTGCCCTGCAAATAGAGATCCAAGTCAGCAATCCGGTCTTGTCCCCAAAACCGTTGATCATCAATGATGTAGAACGGCGCACCAAACACACCACCAGAAACCGCATCTTCCAGATTGCGTGTAAACGTCTCGGCTCCTTGCAGCAGGTCACTGCTAGACAAGGCAGGGTCAAATCCCGCCTCTGTCAGGCACGCCCGAATAACATCGTCTTGTGCGATATCTTTTTCTTCGGCCCAGACGGCACGGGTAATGATATGAGCCAGCAGCCCCAGATCACCGCCGCCCGCATTTTGCGCAGCTATGAACGCATAAGCCGCCGGCGCGCCGTTGGTTGGCCAATGCGCTGGGTTGATATTGAATGGTAGACCCAGCTTTTTCGCCTGACGCGGCAGTTCCTGCGCGCGGTATTCTATCCGGCTGATGTGGCGATCCTTGGGTGGCAGCCCGCCAGTACGACCAAAAGCCTGGCCCAGATCGAAGGGCTTATAGGTGATCGTTGCGCCGTGTTTTTCAGCCACCTCTTCCAATCGCGTCCCGGCAAGGTAGCAATAGGGAGACAGCATCGCAAAATAATAGTCTATATGGGCCATTTGGACCTCCTAGGTGGTGTGTCGGCTTTGCCTGACCCTAGGCACATGTTAATCGGGGTTCAACGTAACGATTCTGTAAAACCGCTGCCACGGAGCACCCCCCCCTCATGCGAAGCACCCCAGAGCCAAAGCTGATTTCCGGCAATGCCAACATGCCGCTTGCGAAAGCCATTGCGCGGCGGATGTCGCTCCACCGTGGGGTCAACGTCGGATTGGTTGACGCACGCGTAGAACGCTTTAACGACGGTGAGATTTTTGTAGAAGTCTTCGAAAATGTGCGCGGCGAGGATATGTTCATTATCCAGCCCACATCAAACCCCGCGAACGATAACCTGATGGAACTGGTGATTATGGCCGACGCGCTGCGCCGGTCTTCTGCCCAACGCGTTACAGCGGTTCTGCCCTACTTCGGTTACGCCCGTCAGGACAGACGTACGAAAGCACGCACGCCGATCACCGCAAAACTGGTCGCCAATATGCTGGTTGGCACGGGCATTGAACGGATCTTGACGATGGATTTACACGCCGCCCAGATCCAAGGCTTCTTTGATATTCCGGTCGACAACCTCTATGCGTCTCCGGTCTTTGCGCTTGATATCAAACATGCGTTCAAGGATCAGATGGAAGACCTGCTCATCATCTCTCCCGACGTGGGTGGCGTTGCACGCGCACGCGAATTGGCCAAACGCCTGAACGCCCCGCTCGCAATCGTCGATAAACGCCGCGAAAAAGCCGGCGAAATCTCTGAAATGACCGTGATTGGTGATGTGAAAGGCAAAACTTGCATCATCGTCGACGACATCTGCGATACCGCAGGCACGCTTTGCAAAGCTGCCGAACTATTGATGGAAAACGGTGCCAAGGAAGTACACGCCTATATCAGCCACGGCGTCATGTCCGGCCCCGCCGTTGAGCGCGTGACCAACTCGGTGATGAAGTCTTTGGTCATTACCGACAGCATCCAGCCAACAGAAGCGGTCAAAAAGGCCGCGAACATCCGCATCGTGCCAACCGCACCAATCTTTGCTCAGGCGATCCTGAATATCTGGAACGGCACATCGGTGTCATCGTTGTTCGAACAGGACACGCTTGGCCCGATCTATGACGGCATGTACACGTCAGATTGACCTTTCCCATCCCGCTACAGTCGTCTTCCTAGACGATCATTATACGGGCTCTCTTTAAGGGGAGCCCGTTAGCCAACGTCCCAGGCATCAGCATCTTCAAGCTCACCAAGAGCCGTCCAAGCGATACGGACGCGGGCAACCTTGGTGTCGCCCCATGTGCGAAACACCATATCAAAGCCTTTTTCAGTCACAGCCTCAGCGGTAACATCTGCCCGCAGAACCGAACCCGCATCCATATCCCACAGAGAAATGGAAAGCTGCACGGTTGGTTCGCTAAGGTATTTCTCTGAAAACTTGATCCGCCGACGTCGCTCGCGCTGGCCCCTGCCGGTCCACATCTCACCACCATCCTCGAAGTCTTCGAACAAGACCTCGTCGCCACTGTCCACGCCAACAATAAGACTACGCAATTTCTTCATAATGAGCTTTCCTGTGGTGGTGATCGCAACGGAACTACATCTAATTTATGGTAAAATTTCTGCACTGTGAAACGCAAAAGGCCCCGCCTTATGGCGGAGCCTCTTAAAGTCTGTAGGAGCGGGTCATTCCTTGGCGGTCAGGCCCATATGCTCACCCATCGCGACCATGTCCGACAGCAGCTTGGCTGCGTCATCTACTGGACCGGGTTCATTTTCGAACGCCTCTTTCACCTTGGAGTAGGTGTTTTTGGCTTCCTCCATGATCTCGTTCATAGTCTCTTGTGTCATGTCTTCTCTGGCCAGAGCGCGCTCTGCCAAAACCGACACACCCTTCGCTGTGATCTCGGCGAAACCACCGGTCACAACGTACTGGGAATGGCCGTCAGGACCATCCACGGTCAGGATACCCGGACGCAGAGTGGTGATGGTTGGCGCATGATCGGGCATTGCCGTCATATCGCCATCCATCCCAGGAATCTGCACCGAAGCTACTTGAGCCGAGGCAAGGCGCCGCTCAGGCGACACCAGATCGAATTGCATCGTGTCTGCCATTACAGGGTCTCCTTAAGCAGCGTCAGCCGCCATTTTCTCGGCTTTCGCCTTCACTTCTTCAATGCCGCCTACCATGTAGAACGCACCTTCTGGAAGGTGGTCATACTCGCCAGCAACAACCGCCTTGAACGAGGCAACAGTCTCGGCCAGTGGCACCTGCTTACCGTCTGCGCCGGTAAAGACTTTTGCAACGTCAAACGGCTGAGACAGGAAGCGCTCGATTTTACGCGCACGTGCCACGGCCAGTTTGTCATCCTCGGAGAGTTCATCCATGCCGAGAATGGCAATGATGTCCTGCAAGGATTTGTAACGCTGAAGGATCTGCTGAACGTCTGTCGCAACTTTGTAGTGCTCTTCGCCGATCACGAGTGGATCGAGAAGACGCGACGTGGAACCCAGTGGGTCAACAGCAGGATAGATACCTTTTTCCGAGATCGAGCGATCCAGAACTGTTGTCGCGTCAAGGTGCGCAAACGATGTCGCTGGAGCAGGGTCGGTAAGGTCATCCGCAGGAACGTAAACGGCCTGAACGGACGTAATCGAACCGGACTTCGTGGAAGTAATACGCTCCTGCATCGCACCCATGTCGGTTGCGAGTGTCGGCTGGTAGCCAACCGCGGAAGGAATACGACCCAAAAGGGCGGAAACTTCGGAACCGGCCTGTGTGAAGCGGAAGATGTTGTCCACGAAGAACAGAACGTCTGTACCGGATTGGTCACGGAACTGCTCGGCCAATGTCAGACCTGTCAGGGCAACACGCATACGCGCACCTGGAGGCTCGTTCATCTGACCGTAAACCAAGGCCACTTTGGACTCTGTCAGGTTGTCAGGAACAATAACGTTAGATTCGATCATCTCGTGGTAAAGGTCGTTACCTTCACGCGTACGCTCGCCCACACCCGCAAAAACGGAGTAGCCGGAGTGCACTTTGGCGATGTTGTTGATCAGTTCCATAATCAGAACTGTTTTGCCAACACCGGCACCACCGAACAGACCAATTTTACCACCCTTGGCGTATGGCGCCAGAAGGTCGATAACTTTGATGCCTGTTTCCAGAACTTCGGAAGTTGTCGCCTGTGCCGCAAACTCGGGCGCGTCTGCGTGGATCGGGCGGCGCTCTGTTGAGTCAACCGGGCCTTTTTCGTCGATAGGCTCGCCCACAACGTTCATGATGCGGCCCAGTGTGGCGTTACCAACAGGAACGGAGATCGGCTCGCCGTTGTCTGTTACTTTCTGACCACGAACGAGACCTTCGGTCGCGTCCATCGCGATTGTGCGAACAGTGTTTTCGCCAAGGTGCTGAGCCACTTCGAGGATCAGGTTTTTGCCTTGGTTAACAGTTGTCAAAGCGTTCAGAATAGCCGGAAGGCTATCCTCGAACTGTACGTCAACGACCGCGCCGATGACTTGGGTGATTTTGCCGACTGCTTGTGCCATGTCGTATTACTCCAATATCTTACAGCGCTTCCGCGCCGGAAATGATTTCGATCAGCTCGTTGGTGATGACGGCCTGACGGGACCGGTTGTATTCGATTGTCAGGTCTTCGATCATCTCGCCCGCGTTGCGCGTCGCGTTGTCCATTGCGGACATCCGCGCGCCCTGCTCGGAGGCACCGTTTTCCAACAGCGCCGAGAAGATGGCCGTTGCCACACCACGCGGCAGAAGATCAGCGAGGATCGCTTCTTCGGAAGGCTCATAGTCGAACAGCGTCTCGGGCGCACCGCCCTCAGCTGCTTCGAACTTCGCCGGGATGATCTGCAGCGCTGTCGGGATCTGGGTGACCACGTTGACAAACTCTGCATAGAACATCGTTGCGACGTCAAATTCACCTTCGTCGAAGCGGATCAGCACGTCCTTCGCGATGCCCTGCGCATCGGTGAACCCGATACGTTTGACTTCGCTCAGATCGATGTGCCCTACGAAATGCTTGGACAGGTCCCGCTTAAGCTGGTCCCGGCCCTTCTTGCCAACGGTGAGGATTTTCACCTCTTTACCTTCGGCAATCAGCTTTTGCGCATGCGCACGGGCCTTTTTGGCGATGTTGGCGTTGAAGCCACCGCAAAGGCCTTTCTCGGCTGTCATAACGATCAGCAGATGAACGTTTTCCTTGCCCGTACCGCTCAGCAGTTTGGGCGCGGAATCAGATCCACCCACGGACGCCGCAAGCGACGCCATTACCGCGTTGAAACGCTCCGTGTAAGGACGGGACGCTTCGGCCGCTTCCTGCGCGCGGCGAAGCTTCGCCGCGGCAACCATTTGCATGGCCTTCGTGATCTTACGGGTGTTTTTCACACTCGCGATCCGGTTTTTAAGGTCCTTGAGATTGGGCATTGCCTATCTCTCCTTAAGCGAAGTCAGCAGCGAACGCGTCGAGAGCCGCTTTGATTTTATCTTCCAGCTCACCTTTAACCTTGCGGTCATTGTTGGTGATATCTTCCAGAAGGTCGGCATTCTTGCCGCGCAGGTGCTTAAGCAGACCAGCCTCGTAGCGGCCAACCTCTTTTACATCCACTTTGTCCAAGTAACCGTTCGTACCTGCATAGATAACGCAGACGATTTCGGCGTTGGTCAGCGGGTTGTACTGCGCTTGCTTCATCAGCTCTGTCAGGCGCGCACCACGGGCCAGCAACTGCTGGGTGGAGGCGTCAAGATCAGAACCGAACTGAGCAAAAGCTGCCATTTCGCGGTACTGAGCGAGGGACAGTTTCACCGGACCAGCAACCGAAGACATCGCTTTTGTCTGGGCAGAGGAACCAACACGCGAAACCGACAGACCTGTGTTCACAGCAGGGCGGATACCTTGGTAGAACAGTTCGGTCTCAAGGAAGATCTGACCGTCGGTGATCGAAATCACGTTAGTCGGAATAAACGCGGAAACGTCACCACCTTGGGTTTCGATGATCGGCAGAGCTGTCAAAGAACCGTTGCCTGCGTCATCGCCAAGTTTGGCGGAACGCTCAAGCAATCTGGAGTGGAGATAGAAAACGTCACCAGGGTAAGCTTCACGCCCGGGCGGACGACGCAGCAGAAGTGACATCTGACGGTAGGACACAGCCTGCTTGGAGAGATCATCATAAACGATCAAAGCGTGACGGCCGTTGTCGCGGAAGTGCTCTGCCATGGCTGTCGCGGAGTACGGCGCGAGGAACTGCATAGGTGCAGGCTCGGACGCTGTCGCGGCTACAACGATGGAATAGTCGATCGCGCCTGTTTCTTCGAGCTTTTTAACAAGCTGGGCAACAGTGGAACGCTTCTGGCCGATCGCAACGTACACGCAGTACATTTTCTTGCTCTCGTCGTCGCCAGCTGCCTTGTTAACCTGCGCTTGGTTCAGCATCGCATCGAGTGCAACAGCTGTTTTACCAGTCTGACGGTCACCAATGATCAATTCGCGCTGGCCACGGCCAACGGGGATCATCGCATCCACAGACTTCAGGCCAGTTGCCATTGGCTCGTGTACGGATTTACGCGGGATAATGCCCGGCGCTTTGACTTCGGCCAGACCGCGCTTGGTTGTGCCAAGTGGTCCCTTGCCGTCAATCGGGTTACCCAGACCGTCAACAACACGACCCAGCAGTTCGTCACCGATTGGCACGTCCACGATGGAGTTTGTGCGCTTAACGGTATCGCCTTCTTTGATGTCGCGGTCGGAACCGAAAATAACAACACCAACGTTGTCCGATTCAAGGTTCAGGGCCATACCCTGAATACCGCCGGGGAATTCAACCATTTCGCCAGCCTGGACGTTGTCCAAACCGTATACGCGCGCGATACCGTCACCAACGGAAAGCACGCGGCCTACTTCGGCTACTTCAGCTTCCTGACCAAAATTCTTGATCTGGTCTTTCAGGATCGCAGAAATCTCTGCAGCTTGGATACCCATTTATCCGACCTCTTTCATTACATTCTGAAGGGAATTTAGCTTCGAGCGGATCGACGTATCGATCATCTTGGAGCCTACTTTAACGATCAAACCGCCGATGAGTGTCTCATCTACGGTTTGGTGGAGTGTCACGGTCTTGCCCGTTGTCTTCTTGAGCGACGCGGCCAGTTTGTCGGTCTGCGTCTTGGTCAGTGCTTTTGCGGAAATAACATCCGCAGTCACTTCGCCTTTGTCTTCGGCGATGATGTCGCGCAGGTTCTGGACCAGTTGCGGCAGCACAAACAAGCGCCGCTTTTGCGCCATCAGTGCCAACGTGCTGGCAACCATTGGCGACAATTTCATCTTTTTTGCAATCGCAGTGATAGCCCCACCTTGCTGATCACGCGTGTAGATCGGAGAATTGATCAACGCACGAAAATCATCGCTGGTGGTCATTGCATCATGCAATACGGTCAAATCCGCCTCAACGGCTTTAACCTTTTTGGCCTCTTTGGCCAATTCAAATACAGCTGTCGCATAACGGTGTGCGATAGCGGTGGAGATCGAAGCTGGTTCGGACACGTCCATCCTCTCATACAATCGCACCTGCACGCGGTCATCGCGATACAGGTGTGTCGGCGCGGCCTGACAAGGGTGCCAAGCGGTGAAATCAGGGGCGATGTAGCAGACCGTTGTTCATGTCGCAACATAGTATAGTGAGGACCGTTATACTTCCTGCCCCCTGTTTTCAAGGACTTGGCCAATTTGCGACCTTTTGACCACCTTCAAAAATTGGCTCGGCACCTCGATTTCTATCAATTTTGCGCGATTCTGCCTTTCCCTTGAGCCTCACAGACTAGCACGCAAGTACCGTCGCTTTGGTAGCCGATTCCGACAAAATCGTGTTTTGGTCTCAGTTTCGGAAGAGTTATGTGTGTTCAAAGAACTTTACGGCCTGACAAGGTTGACGGTCAAAATTCGAAGCGCAATGGTCGGTAAAATTTTATAAGGTTCTAGCATGTCGCCAATCGCCCTTTTAGCCCTGATCGGTCTGTCCGTTTTTTTGCCAATTTTCACGAACGATGACGATGATGGGGCCGACGCCGTTGATCCAGTCGATCCTGTTGATCCAGCCGGTCCCGCCACACCAGTAGACCCCGTTGATCCTATTGAACCGATGCCGACAGAACCCGTCTTTGTTACAGAACAAAACGGCGTCATCACCGGCACACAAGGCAATGACACCCTGTTCGCGTCCGAACAATCGCCCACGGTGAACGGCGGTGCCGGCAACGATGCGCTCTTCTCCCTCAACGATGGCGTCCAAGCACGGCTCGACGGTGGCGATGGCGATGATGCGCTCGTTACAAGTGTGCTCGTAGGTTTTCCCGATCTGACCGATGGCACACAAACCCTGACTGGCGGCGCAGGCACAGACAGCTTTTTGATCGACCTTGATGTAACAAGGTTCTCAACCGAAGACGTGGACGGCCCCCTGGTAACCGTGACCGATTTCGAACGCGGAGAAGAACAATTAACATTCAACGTTAATACCTTCGCCGAAGCGTTCCAGTTCGAAGGTGTAACCCAGGACATCGCGCCAGGCGGCAATTTCACCGATTTCAATTTCCGCTTTTCAGATTCAGATAGTATTCTCGACGATCTGATCGCCACAGTGCGGGTCGACGGCGTCGCAGGCCTGAATGAAAGCGAGTTCACTGTAAACGATGGCCGCGTGCTGGTCGAGGGAACCGATGGCAACGATACGATCCGCACCACGGATGTAAATTTGGGCCGCACGGGCCTCGACACGCTCAGCGGTGGCGCAGGGGATGACGTGCTGATCCAAGATCCAACCGACGATGCAGGGCAAGTCATTCTCGACGGCGGTGCGGGCAATGATACCCTGCTGGCCAGCGAGGTCGAGTTCAGCAATCCAACAACGCTTGATGGCGGCGCAGGTGATGATGTCTTGCGCAGCGACATATTCGTGGACGGCAGCAACAGCAGCAGCAACTTCGATACGTTCATCACCGGAGAAGGCGCCGACAGAATCGAGTTCACGACACTTAATGCTTCAGGCAGCGACAGCATCGATCTTGGTTTGATTGGCGTCGTAACAGACTTCACTCTTGGAGAAGACATGATCTTCGTCGATCCATCTCAGGTCATCCGTGAGATTGTTGCAATTGATGACAATGAGGACGAGATCGATTTCCTGGCTGAATTCACAAATGAATTCACGTTGAACGAGGACACCGCTGGCGGCTTCACCGATCTGGAGTTCACCTTCACCGCCATCAGGACAGGCGACCAGATGACAGGTGTCATCCGGCTCGATGGCCTCACTGGAATTACCGAAGACGACATAGCTTTTGGTCAACTGGAAAATGCAGCACCACTTTTCATGCGTGACGACCCGTGACAGGAATTTAGATCGGCTTGGCCTCCGGCGCCATCACACCAATAGGGTTGCGAATGCGCTTGCGTTCGACGCGGCCCTTTGGCGGATAAACCAGTTTTGTCGCCTCAACCATAAAAGCACCTCCTGCCATAATGGTTGGCACGTGCCGTCCTACTTTCTCTAACAATCCCCCGGACTTCATCCACATCCGCTGACCGGATGGGAATTGATACAAGGCACCCGCATGACGTTCCGGCAGGAACTGGTGCTTGCGCAATTGCGCGTCAAGCTGACCCGGAGAATAGGGGCGGCCATAGCCGAACGGTGTCCGATCCCGCCGCGCCCAAAGACCCGCACGGTTCGGCACAATAAACAGCGCCCTGCCCCCTGGCCCCAGAACACGCCAGCATTCCTCCAGCAGGTCCGAGGGACGTTCGCAGGTTTCCAGACCGTGCAGCAGCACCAACTTGTCCACGTGCCCCGTCTCGATTGGCCACAGCGTCTCTTCGGTCAGCACAGAGGTGTTTGGCATGCCCGCAGGCCACGGCATGACCCCCTGAGGACCCGGCATAAGTGTGATCACGCGCCGCGCATCAGCCAGATAGGGACGTAACAAAGGCGCCGCAAAGCCGAACCCGACGACCGTTTGACCCTGTGCCTCGGGCCATAATTCCAACATCCGACCACGCAATGACTTCTGCGCCGCACGGCCCAGCGCACTGCGGTAATAGAAATTGCGCAGATCCTGCACATCAAGATGCATTGACAGGGCCCCTTATTGCGCCACTTTATGCTACTCTACTCCAGCAAAGGACGCTTGCCCATGCCCTCGCAAAGCCTTGAGACAGATCGACACACGCTTGTGACTATTGCCTGCTTGTCAGACAATTATGCGTTCTTGCTACAAGACAAGAAATCAGGCGAGGTGGCGCTGATCGATGTGCCCGAAGCGGCGCCGATCAAGGCAGAGCTGGCCACGCGCGGCTGGAAGCTTGACCAGATTTGGCTGACGCACCACCATTATGACCACGTCGACGGCCTGCCCGATCTGTTGGTCGATTATCCAGCCCGCGTTTACGGGGCAGCTGCTGATGCCCACCGCCTGCCCGATCTGGATGTGCAGCTGAACGAAGGCGATCGATTTTCGCTGGGCGATACCGAAGTAGAGGTGCTCGATGTCTCGGGCCACACGGTAGGTCACATTGCCCTTTACGCGCCCGCCGCGAAGGCAGCCTTTACTGCTGACAGCCTGATGGCACTGGGCTGCGGGCGGTTGTTCGAGGGCACACCGGATCAAATGCTCGCGAGCCTGACCAAGATGGCCGCTTGGCCGGATGACACATTGATCTGCTCGGGCCACGAATATACCGCATCCAACGCGAAATTCGCCGTGTCAGTTGATCCGGACAACGCAGCACTTCAGGAGCGCGCAATGCAGATCGCCAAAATTCGTGCGCAAGGCGGCTTCACCGTTCCCTCCACACTTGAGCTTGAGCGCGCAACCAATCCGTTTCTGCGCAGCGGTGATCCACAAATTCGCAGCGAATTAGGTATGTTGTCGGCCGAAGACAAAGAGGTCTTCGCCGAGCTACGCGGCCGCAAGGATCGTTTTTGACGTCCAACTGCCTGTGCAAACCAGCCCTGAATCAAAAGTTGTGTCCAAATCCTTTAAAAGAATTTGTTCATGCCTATTTGATATTGAAACCTCTGAACTGTTGCCATGACGACTCAGGCGGCGCTGAAAACACCACCACTCAAGGCGCGCAAAAATAAATGTGACAACTTTATTTCAAAAAAGACTTGAAGCTGGGCAACTATCAACCAAACTCTAATACTATCAGGCCATGGTCGGACCGCAGGCGCTGGCATCTCTCACGCCCCACCGACCCCTATCGAAAAGGAGCACAAACGTGCCTTCATTCTCGACCACTCTTGAGCAGTCCATTCACGCAGCGCTTGCGCTTGCGAATGCACGCCGCCACGAATTCGCCACGCTGGAGCATTTGTTGCTGTCGCTGGTAGACGAGCCTGATGCACTTCAGGTCATGAAAGCCTGCTCTGTCGATGTAGAAGAGCTGCGCGATACGCTTGTCGAATTCATCGACGAAGACCTCAGCAATCTGGTCACAGATGTCGAGGGTTCCGAAGCAGTTCCAACAGCCGCATTCCAGCGCGTTATCCAGCGTGCCGCGATCCACGTGCAGTCCTCGGGCCGTACCGAAGTGACAGGTGCCAACGTTCTTGTCGCCATCTTCGCTGAGCGTGAAAGCAACGCCGCCTATTTCCTGCAAGAACAGGACATGACCCGCTATGATGCGGTCAATTTCATTGCTCACGGCGTTGCAAAAGACCCCGCCTATGGCGAAGAACGCCCCGTTGCCGGCGCACCGGAGCATGAAGAAGAGGCCTTGGGTGTAACCGAAGGCGACAAAAAGGAATCCGCGCTGGCCAAATACTGCGTGGACCTCAACGCGAAATCCCGCGACGGCGATATCGATCCGCTGATCGGCCGCGACAGCGAGGTTGAGCGCTGCATTCAGGTTCTTTGCCGCCGCCGCAAGAACAACCCGCTGCTGGTGGGTGATCCCGGTGTGGGCAAAACCGCCATCGCCGAAGGTCTTGCCCGCAAGATCGTTGCGGGCGAGACACCCGAAGTGCTGGCCAACACAACAATCTTCTCGCTCGACATGGGCGCGCTGCTGGCTGGCACCCGCTACCGCGGCGATTTTGAGGAGCGCCTGAAGGCCGTCGTGACCGAACTTGAAGAACACGACGACGCAGTTCTGTTCATCGACGAAATTCACACGGTCATCGGCGCAGGGGCTACCTCTGGCGGAGCGATGGATGCCTCCAACCTGCTCAAGCCCGCGCTTGCCGGTGGCAAATTGCGGACCATGGGCTCAACCACATACAAAGAGTTCCGTCAGCACTTTGAAAAAGACCGCGCCCTTGCCCGCCGGTTCCAGAAGATTGATGTGAACGAGCCTTCGGTGGAAGACGCACAGAAAATCCTCAAAGGCATCAAGCCGTACTTCGAGGATCACCACAGCGTCAAATATACCGCCGATGCGATCAAGACATCAGTTGAGCTTGCGCACCGCTATATTAACGACCGTAAACTCCCTGACAGCGCGATTGACGTGATTGACGAAGCAGGTGCCGCGCAGCATCTGGTTGCGGCCTCCAAACGCCGTAAGACAATCGGTACCAAAGAGATCGAAGCCGTGGTTGCGAAAATTGCGCGCATCCCGCCAAAGAATGTCTCGAAGGACGATGTTGTTGTGCTCAAGGATCTGGAGACTTCGCTGAAACGCGTAGTATTCGGGCAGGACCAAGCCATCGAAGCGCTTGCCTCGGCGATCAAGCTGTCGCGTGCTGGTCTGCGTGAGCCTGAAAAACCCATCGGTAACTACCTGTTCGCAGGACCAACTGGCGTGGGTAAAACCGAAGTTGCCAAACAGCTTGCCGATACGCTTGGGGTGAAACTGCTCCGTTTCGACATGTCAGAATACATGGAGAAGCACGCGGTCAGCCGTCTGATTGGTGCACCTCCCGGCTATGTCGGCTTCGATCAAGGGGGGATGCTGACAGACGGTGTCGATCAGGACCCTCACTGTGTTCTTCTGCTTGACGAGATGGAGAAAGCGCACCCTGACGTCTACAATATCCTGCTGCAGGTAATGGACCACGGCAAGCTGACCGATCACAACGGCCGCACGGTGGATTTCCGTAACGTGGTGCTTATCATGACCTCCAACGCCGGCGCGTCCGAGCAGGCAAAAGAGGCGATCGGCTTTGGCCGTGACCGCCGCACCGGTGAGGACACAGCCGCGATCGAGCGGACGTTTACTCCGGAATTCCGCAACCGCCTGGATGCGGTGATCTCCTTCGGTGCGTTGCCCAAGGATACCATCCTGCGGGTCGTTGAGAAGTTCGTGCTCCAACTTGAGGCCCAGTTAATGGATCGCAACGTGACCATCGAATTGAGCAAGCAGGCCGCAGAATGGCTCGCCGATAAGGGCTATGATGACAAGATGGGTGCGCGTCCTCTGGGCCGTGTTATTCAAGAGTACATCAAAAAGCCGCTGGCCGAAGAGTTGCTGTTTGGCAAACTCTCCAAAGGCGGCGTGGTTAAAATCGGCGTGAAAAAAGGTGAGCTTGATATCCAAGTTGACGGGCCGGACAGCCCGCGATTGACCGGCAACAAGCCACCGCTGCTTACTGCTGAATAATGCGCTTTGGTCTTTTGACCTTTATCTCTCTCGCCGTGCCAGCCACGGCGGGAGAGTTGTCACTTTCCCCCCCCATTGATTGCGACCTGAACGGCCCCTGCTACATCCAGCAGTACGTGGACCACGACGCGTCAAAGGGTGCGTCCGATTTTACCTGCTCGGGACTCAGCTATGACGGGCACAAGGGCACGGATTTCGCCTTACCAACCTACGATATGATCGACGTGGGCGTTGATGTACTCGCGTCCGCCTCCGGCGTTGTTGCGGGTGTGCGTGACGGGATTGAGGACGTTCGCTATAGCCCTGATCGGGCCGAAATCTTAAAGGGTCGCGAATGTGGAAATGGTGTTGTACTGCGCCATCCCGACGGTTGGGAAACCCAGTACTGCCACCTGCGCAATAGCTCGGTCACTGTTGTGCGCGGCCAATCAGTAAAGGTTGGGGACGTTTTGGGCCAGGTCGGCATGTCAGGGCGGGCCGAATTCCCCCATGTCCACTTATCCGTCCGCCATGAAGGAAAGATGATTGACCCCTTCGATCCTGACGGAAAAATAATCTGTGGTGACGCAGAAACTGACACGCTTTGGACTAATCAGCCCCCCTACCGCGCAGGTGGAATTGTACGTATTGGTACCAGCAGCGCTGTGCCTGAGTTCACAGCCATCCGCGCCAATACGGTCGCGTTGCCCGATACTGAAAGTGACGCATTGGTCATCTATGCGTTTCTTTTCGGGACGCAGAAAGACGATGTGATCCATCTCTCCCTACAAGGGCCTGCGGAGACCGTAATCGAACGCGATATCACGCTCGAACGATCTCAAGCGCAGTCCTTTCGCGCAATCGGCAAAAAACGTGGAAGCAAAGACTGGCCCAAGGGCGAATACACTGGCACCGCCACCCTCTTGCGGGCGAACATGGTGATTGACAGCGAACGCCTGACCCTCACCCTTCCCTGATCTCATTTTTCAGTGAACTTCAGCTCAATCCGGCGATTGCGCGCGCGCGCCTCATCCGAGTTGGCGGTGTCCACCGGCTGATATTGTCCAAATCCATTTGCGGACAGGCGGTCTGGTGGGATGCCAAGAAAATTCGCCATATACTTCACCACTGACAAGGCACGTGCTTGGCTCAGTTCCCAATTGTCAGCAAATTCGCCCAGCCCGGAAAGCGGCACATTATCGGTGTGCCCGTCAACGCGAATGACCCAATCGATCCCGTCAGGAATGTCAGCAGCTACGTTGCGCAGAATATCCGCTACCTTGGCGATCTCACGCGTTCCCTCGCCCGACAACTCCGCCCCGCCCGGAGGGAACAAAACCTCTGAGCTAAAGACAAAGCGGTCACCTTCGATCCGCACGCCTTCTTGCGTCCCCAGAACACTCCGGAGACGCCCGAAGAACTCCGAGCGGTACTGCTCCAGATTCTTCGTCTCCGCCTCCAGACGCGCACGCTCGGCGGCTTCAAGCTCGGCGCGCCGACGCTCTTCTGCGGCGACCCTTGCCAAGGCAGTGTTCAGTTGGCTTCCAAGCGATTGAAGCTCGACCTCGCGGGCGGTGTCCTCGGCAATAGCAGTGTCCAGCAAGCCTTGTAGATTGCTAAGCTGCGCACGCAGAGCCGCTACTTGTTGATTAAGAAGTTCCGTCTGGCGTTGCGCAGCAGCAGAGGTTTCCTGCTCCTGCGCCAATTGCGCTTCAGCCTGAGCAAGTAAGGTCGCACGGCGCGCCGCCTCGCTTTGTGTTTCAGCAACGTTACCTTGCGCCGCCAACTTCGCGGCCAATGCAGCGGCCAGCCGCGTGCGCAAGTCTTCGATCTGGGTACCGGTCTCGGCTTCCGTTGTTCCAAGTTGGGTTTCCAGCGCAGCAATGCGCGCCTGCGCCTCTTGCAGGCTGACCTCGAGCTGTGACGTCGTGTCCTTGGCATCCCCTAGTGCGGCCGTCAGGCGCAAATCCAGTTCTTCTTCAGCGGCCCTTGCAGCAGCGAGCAAGGTCAGCGTCTCTTCTGCCCGCTTGCGTTGTGCTTCCAGCGAAAGGGTCATGGCAGTCAGTTCGGTGTCCGCATTCTCCAACCGTTTGCGCAGCGCCTCAGCGGCGGCAGCTTCCGCCAACTTCTCGGCTTCCTGCGCGCTCAGCGCTTCCTGGGCGGCGGCCACTTCCGAGCTTAGCTTGGCGACGTCGTTTTGCGCATCGGCGTTGCGAACGCGCAGATCAGCAATCAACGCCTCCAGCGCTTCACGGCGCGCCGCGGCCAGTCGCGCGGCTTCTTCCTGCGCATCGACTTCAGAGCGGCTGGTGGCAAGCGCAAGGTTCAACGCCTCCTGCTCGCTCAGCAATGTGGCCTCACGGGATTCCAGCTCTGAAACTTGGCCAAGCGCGGTATCGCGGTCCGCAATCAAAGCCGCCACTTGTGCCTCGAAACTAGTCAACCGTGTCTGTGCAGCGCTCAATGCCTCGGCCTGCGCTGCGCGCTCTGACTGCAAACTGGCAATCAGCGTGTCTTGTTGCGCGGACCGCGTCTGAGCATCCACCAGCGAAGAGCGCAAAGCCCCCACACGCGCCTCAAGGTCTGTGTTGGAGCGCCGTTCAAGGCCCAGCGCCTGCGCCAGCGCAGCCACTTCGGAGGATAGCTCGTCCAACTCTGTCTCTTGCCCGGATATCTGTTCTGTCAGGACAAATTGCATGACCATGAAGATTGTCAGCACGAACATCAGCACCAGCAAAAGACCGGTCATCGCATCAACAAAGCCCGGCCAGATAGACGCCTGAAACCGCGCGCCGGTGCGTCGCGACAGCGCCATGGCTAGCGGTCCCCGTCGTCTGGCTTGATCGTGGTGCGCATCCGTCGCGGCTCTGTGCTGCTACGAGGAGAAGACAACGCTTTGGTGAGATGGGACAGCTCTTGGCGCAGCTCAGCCATGGTTTCCTGTCGGCCGGCAGAGATTTCTTCCAGAATGCGTAGCATCTGCACGTCAATTGACCGAAGGCGCATGCGGCTTTCGGCATCCAGCCCATGGTTTTCAGACACAGTGTCAGGGCGGCTTTCAAGCGCGGCAATCATCCGCTCCTGCCCATCCGCAATTCGCGCCAGCGCATCCGACGATCCCCCCTGATCGCCCAGCTGTACCGCCATCCGCTCAATCGCTGTTGCAAGGCTGCCCAACTGCTGTTCAACCTCGGCGCGACCTGCCTCGGACCGGTTGAACATGTCTTGCATGCCCTCCATCTGCTCGGCCATGTGGTCCACCATACCCGCCATGACGGCTTGCTCCGGCGTGCTATCATCGCCCGATCCAAACCCCACCCGCGTAATGGAACTTAGCCAGTCTTCGAGCTCTTGGTAAAACCGGTTTTGACCATGGCCGGCAAACAGCTCCAGCAGACCCACGATCAAAGATCCGGCCAGCCCCAACAGCGACGAAGCAAACGCTACGCCCATACCTGCCAACTGCGATTCAAGCCCTGTCATCAGGCGGCTGAACACATCGGTACTGGATTCTCCCGCCTGCGGTGCAAGGCTGCGGATGGTGTCCACGATGGCGGGCACTGTCGTGGCCAACCCATAGAACGTTCCTAGAAGGCCCAGAAAAATCAGCGTGTTAACGATGTATCGCGTGATTTCTCGCGCTTCGTCGATACGGGTTGCAACAGAATCAAGGATCGAGCGTGTGGAAGAAGAAGCCACCTGCATGCGCGGGCCGCGTGTGCGCAACAGCGCCGCCAGAGGCGCCAACATCTGCGGCGGCGTGTCGCTGGGCGTATCATTGTCAGAGGCAAAGTTTTCGATCCAGCGGACCGAACCGATCAGTTGCAGCACTTGATAGAAGCAGGCCACCACACCAATCGCGAAGACAAACAGGATAAACCCGTTGAGATAAGGGTTGGCCTCAAACACCGGCAGCACCCGTGGCAACGCCACGAACACGCCAAAGCCCGACAGGCCAAGCACCAGCAGCATCAATGTGATCTGACGCACAGGTTGGGAAAATTGCGGTTTTGCTTCGCGGTCTGGTTGCGCCATGCGCCCCTGCTCCTGACCTTATTGGTTATTGCCGCAGCTTAGCCTGAATCTACATCAAACCAAAGGGTTTATACGGCGATCTCACGCACCCTTGTTGCCAGCCATTCTAACGCTGGATCGTGCAACCCGACAGACGTCAGATGTTCTGCCGTGTTATAAAGGTATTCGGTGTTCGGACCCCGCCCACCAACGGCACGAGCGATGATCTGCGCCTGTTCTTCTAGCGCGAGGTCACCGCAATACTGCTCGTGCGCCTCGTCGATGACATAGACCAGCGCTGTTACCTCGCGCCCGTTCACCAGCTGCACTGACAGCTCCTTTTCCACATAGGCCGAGGAAATAAGTTCACGCTCGCGCAGATAGGCCAGGGTCTGATCCTCATGTCCCGCTGCCACCTCAAGGGCTACGCCCTCGCAGGCTTTGCCGGGTTGCTGGTCAAGGGCAAGCACAAGGCCCGGCGCCTCCTCCGTCCCGCGGTGATGGATCGAACGCATGCAGAAAGAGCGGGCATAGTCCGGCAACGTCCCGATCACGCTTTGTGCAACCTCGAAACCCGGATTCCAAAGCAAACTGCCATAGCCGAATACCCACATACTCATCTGGTTCTCCTGTGTTGGGGCAGGTAAACCCCATCAAGGCGTCGATGAAAAGGGGGCACGTCCCATGTTACGCAGCGCAGTAAAAATACTGATCCCGATCACCCTGATATGGGCGGGTTGGTGGTACGTCGCGACCTCGGGCCTGCAGGGCAGCCTGACCGCATGGTTCGATGCGCGCCGCGCTGAAGGCTGGCAAGCCCAAACAGGCGATATGACGCGGGCAGGCTTTCCCCTGCGGATCGCCACGGTCATGTCAGACGTCACTCTGGACGACCCCGAGACGCAAGCAGCCCTGCATCTGCCGCAGATCACCCTTTCGACCCCGATCTACTGGCCTGGCCACGCAACCCTACGCCTGCCGGATGCACCCGTTTCGCTATCGACACCGCAGGCGGAACTGACCTACGCCTCGAAAGGCACTGTGGCAGCGCTGCGACTGCACCCGGGAACCGCCTTGCAGCTTGAGACCCTGCACGGGTCCAGCAGTGATATGGTGATCCAACTCGACGAAGCGGACGTGTTGCGCATCGACACGTTGCGCGCTGATGCCCAGCAAACTGCCGACGAGCAGACTTATGATATTGATCTGAACGCCGTTGGATTTGCCCCGGGGGTGTTGATCCGGAATGCCCTGCGCCTGCCCCAAAGCTGGCCTGAGCGGTTTGACACGCTTATCGCGGATATGACCGTGAGCTTTGATCGCCCTTGGGACCGCCACGCGCTGGAAGACAGCAGACCACAGCCAACCGCCGTAAAGATTGACCGGGTTGAGGCCGTCTGGGCCGATCTGAACATCTCTCTCGACGCGGACCTGCAGATTGCCGCGGGCGGTATCGCGTCTGGCACTCTGCGCCTTAAGGCCCGGAACTGGCAGCAGATGCTTGACCTTGCCAGTGCCAGCGGCGCGCTGCCTGCGCAAATACGGCCACAGATCGAAAATGGCCTGACGCTTTTGTCAGGTCTGTCAGGCAACCGGGAAAGTCTGGATGTGGAGATCACGTTTGATCAAGGTCGCATGCGCATGGGCTTCATCCCGCTGGGCACAGCCCCGCGCCTGATCATCCGTTAGCGGCAATAGCTTCCTGACCGGTATTGCGCTGTATCGAAATGGAAGTGGTCAAGATGAAAACGGTTGGCCTGTGGGCCAAGCACTGTCCCGAACGGGCCGCACGCCTCTGCGTGCATACGGCGCAGCGCCTTGCTGCTGCTACCAGACGTCCAGTTGCGTAGCACGGTAATTTCGCTGCCATCGGCCAACCGGAACCCCGAAATGTCGATTGCGCGGCCTTTGCCATGCTCGGATATCTTGCCCGTTTTGGAGTTATTGCGCCGACGGCAGGCGTAGTGCGCAGCCACCGTAATTTCACGCAGGCCGCCCCCTTTGCTGGACAGTGCAGGCTTGGCGCTGCGATCCACCCATGTCCTGAGCGCGCGTGCGGTCCCGCAATCCATTGTTGACTTGGTGCTCAACCGCACGCCCGAGATTGAGGAAACGCGCACCGCCCCATCCAGACCACAGCCCGAGATGCGCCCCGGGACACGCCCGACAGCTTCGCCCTGAATGGATGGGTCACCACAGACAGCCCCTGCCGCCAGCGCCTTTTGCTTCCGGCGTTGATCCTGCGCCGCCTTGGGCGAGCGAAACACAGGACGTAAGGATTTGAAAAACCCGCCCTGCTTGTTCTCTTGGGCAGAGCGGTCAATGGTCTCGTCAGCGCTAAAGTTGTTTGCCGCGCTTTGCGGTCGTGCTTCGGGGCGTTTGGAGTTATCCGGCCCCGCGCAAGACACTGTGGCCATAAGGCACAACAGGGCGACAAGCCGCTTCATGGCTTACGCCCGGGGTTCCGGCCAAAGTCAGGTGCATCGGTGTCTTGACCCGCCTCGATAATCCCCCGCCGAATGGCACGCGTGCGGGTGAAGTAATCAAACAGGTGGTCACCGTCGCCCTGCCGGATCGCCCGCTGAAGCGCAAAAAGCTCTTCGGTGAAGCGGCCCAGAATTTCCAGAGTTGCGTCCTTGTTGGTCAGGAATACATCGCGCCACATGGTCGGATCCGAGGCGGCGATACGGGTGAAATCCCGAAAACCCGCCGCTGAATACTTGATCACTTCGCCATCGGTCACACGGCGCAAATCATCCGCCACACCGACCATCGTATAGGCGATCAGGTGCGGCGCGTGGGATGTCACGGCCAACACCAAATCGTGGTGGTCGGCATCCATTTCCTCAACATTGGCACCAAGCTCTTCCCAAAAGCTACGCAGACGCGCGATAGCGGCCAAATCCGTCCCTTCGGGCGGCACAAGCAAACACCAGCGGTTGTCAAAAAGTTCTGCAAAACCCGAACGTGGGCCGGAATGTTCCGTCCCTGCCAACGGGTGACCCGCAATGAAATGCACCCCCTCAGGTAGATGCGGCATCACATTCGCGATAACGTCACCTTTCACGGAACCGACATCGGTCACGGTCGCTCCGGGTTTCAAGCTACCTGAGATCTGCTCCATCACCGCGCCCATGACGCCGACTGGCACGCATAGCACAACCAGATCAGCATCCCGCACTGCATCATGGATATCGTCGTAGACCACATCGCACAGCCCGATTTCGCGCGCGGTTTCACGTGTCTCGGCTGAGCGGGCAAATCCGGTGACTTCGCGCGCCGATCCGGCCCGCTTCATCGCCCAGAACATAGAGGACGCGATCAGTCCAAGTCCAATCAGGGCCACACGGTCATAGAGTTGCGGCATAGATCAGGCTTCCTTGAACTGGCGCACAGCATGGACCACACGGCGGCAACCGCTCTCGTCACCCACCGTAATACGCAAACAGGTCGGCAGTTTGTATCCCGCCACACGGCGCACGATCAGGCCTTGGGATTGCAGGTGCAGGTCGCATGCTTCGGCTTCACTTTCCGAAGCGAACCGCGCGAGGATAAAGTTTGCCATCGACACGTCAGATGGGACGCCGATCTCGGCCAAGGCGTCAGCCATCCACACACGCCAGCGCGCATTCTCGGCACGGCAGTGATCGACATAAGCAACGTCACGCACCGCCGCTTCCGCCGCAGCAAGTGCAGAGTTGCTAAGGTTGAACGGGCCACGCACACGGTTCAGCACGTCGATCACATGTGCAGGGCCATAGCCCCAGCCAACACGCAAACCGCCCAGTCCGTAGATCTTCGAGAAGGTGCGCGTCATCACCACGTTCTGGCGTGCATCAACCAGTGCAGCACCGCCATCATAACCCTCTACATACTCGGCATAGGCTCCGTCGAGCACAAGTAAGGCCTGCTCAGGCAGGCCATCAGCCAGACGCATGATGTCCCCCTGCCCGATCATCGTACCGGTAGGGTTGTTCGGGTTGGCCAGAAATACGAGCCGCGTTTTATCTGTACAGGCCGCGAGTATGGCATCCACATCAGTCACACGCTCGTGCTCTTTCACCTCCACCGGCGTGGCACCAGCAGCGAGCGCCGAAATCCGGTACATGGCAAACCCGTGTTCGGTGTGAATAACTTCGGTGTCCGGACCAGCGTAGGCCTGACACAAGAACGCGATAATCTCGTCCGATCCGGCACCGCAAATGATCCGCGCCGGGTCGAGCGTGTAGACTTGACCGATAGCCGTGCGCAGCTCCGCATGGTCAGAGCTGGGATACCTGTGCAACTCACGTCCCGCGCGTTCATACGCTTTCAGCGCGGCTGGCGACGGCCCGAAGGGGTTCTCGTTCGAGCTGAGTTTAAGCGCATTATCCTGACCTGCGACATGGGCCGCCCCCCCCTGATAGAGAGAGATATCCATGATGCCGGGTTGGGGCGTGATCATTTGTGTCATAACAGCACTCTTTAATTGTTATGGCCCTTTTAACCGCTCAACCCTCCGGCAACCAGACGCGATTTACACCCGCGCGCATCTGCCGCCTTATCCACACAGCCCAAAATAGAAAACGCCCCACCGGTTGTCCGGCAGGGCGCATCTGAATTCGTAACCTGTGGTGGCGAAGATTAGTTCTTCGCGTAGAATTCCACGACGAGGTTAGGCTCCATTACGACTGGGTAAGGAACGTCGCCCAGCGCAGGTGTGCGCACGAACGTTGCTGTCATCTTGGAGTGATCCACATCCATGTAGTCAGGCACGTCACGCTCAGCCAGCTGAGTGGCTTCGATCAGCGCGACCATCTGCTTGGAACGGTCACGTACTTCAATCACGTCACCCTCTTTTACACGGTAGGAAGGGATGTTCACGAGCTTGCCGTTCACGCGCACGTGGCGGTGGTTCACAAACTGGCGCGCAGCAAAGATCGTTGCAACGAACTTGGCACGGTATACAACCGCGTCAAGACGACGCTCGAGCAGACCAATCAGGTTCTCACCTGTATCGCCTTTTACACGCTCGGCTTCGCCGTAGATGCGGCGGAACTGCTTTTCGGTCAGGTCGCCGTAGTAGCCTTTAAGCTTCTGCTTGGCGCGCAGCTGGATACCGAAGTCGGAAATTTTGCCCTTACGGCGCTGACCGTGCTGGCCGGGGCCATATTCACGACGGTTTACTGGTGACTTTGGACGGCCCCAGATGTTTTCGCCCATACGGCGGTCAATTTTGTGCTTGGCAGCGGTGCGTTTAGTCACGGCTGTTCTCCTTATAAGGCCCGAAAGGGCGGTAAAGGGCGTTGTCCTTTGAGTTTGCACTCCGACAGGGTTTCCTTTGCAGGATCCACCAACACCAACGAAGTCGCGCTTATACGGGGGAACGGAAGGGAGTCAATGCAAGATCGCCGTGAAACGGCTATTGTAAGCCTAGCGTCCACCATGAACCGCAATCAGGTGGCGCACCAACGTGCCAAGATGGATCAAAACCATGAGACAGAAATTTGCCTTGTTGCAAGAATTGGATCACAAAAGCACATGAAAACACTCCTTTTGATCATCTGTTACATAGCCGCAGTGACACTACCACTCATACTCTCATGGTTGGTCGGCGGTCCACCGCGCGCATTCCACCAAGAACTGGCTTCTGGTCTTGGCATTCTGGCGTTTGCCATGATCCTAATGGAATTTGTCCTGTCTGGCCGCTTCAAGAATGTCTCGAACGACATCGGCATGGACGTGACGATGCGGTTTCATCAGATTATGGCGAGGATTGCACTGGGTTTTGCCATCCTTCACCCTTTTCTATACCGCGGCACACCTTCTGGTGGCCCGAGACCCTGGGATTCCACCCGCCAGCTGGTGATCACCACTGATTTTTTTGACCTTTCAACGGGCATTGCGGCGTATTTGCTTCTGCCGAGCCTTGTGCTGCTTGCGATCGGGCGCACCAAACTGGACTATAAATATGAGACATGGCGCTTGATGCATGGTGTTGGCGCTCTTTTGATCGCGGCACTCTTACTGCACCATACAGTATATGCGGGGCGCTACGGATCGCAGCCGGTGATGACTGGTGTCTGGCTGGCAATGACAACGATAGCAATTGGGTCGCTCTGCTATGTTTACCTGCTGGTACCCCTTCGCGATAAAACCCGCGCTTGGCGTGTTACATCCGTGATGCAGGTGACGCAAAAGCAGTGGGAAGTAACCGTAGCGCCCGACGGTCATTCAGGACTTGATTACAAAGCAGGGCAATTTGTTTGGCTGAACGTCGGGCATAGTACCTTCTCACTAAAGGAAAACCCTTTCTCCATTTCGTCAGCGCCGGCCGCAGGGCCGGAAATCTCGTTTATGATAAAGGAATTTGGCGACTTCACCCGAACAATTGGTCAGATAAAACCTGGCACAATCGCGTATCTTGATGGCCCGTATGGCAGCCTGTCTGTCGAAGACCGCACCGAACCGGGCGTCGCTTTAATCGCGGGCGGTGTTGGGCTCGCGCCACTGCTGGGGATTCTCAGGCAAATGCGCCTCACTAACGATCCCCGAAAGGTTAAGCTGGTCTGCGGGAATCGGTCGGTCGATCAGATCGCATACCGTGAGGAACTGGGTCCGCAGGACGTGACCTTGGTGGTGGCCGAACAACCAGAAATCTGGGACGGCGAAACCGGGTTTATTGACGGCCCCCTCTTGGATCGCACTTTCTCGCAGGAGGAATTCGCCGAATGGGTTTTTGTGCTGTGTGGACCACCGATCATGATGGATATCGTCGAGAACCACCTTCTAAAACGTGACACGCCGTCTCACCGCATTTTGTCTGAAAGGTTTAGCTATGATTGATCAACTGAAACGTATGAGCTTACGTCAGCGTGTTTCTATCTCGATCTGGCTCGTGAGTGTGATCCTGGGCCTGATACTGCTGGCGTTTGTGCTCCGCTAAAAGGTCGTTCCGACACAGTCCAACCGCGTTGATTTTGCTGGCCATGTTTGGACGAACGCAGACCACCACAGCCTAGGACAATCATATCTGTGGGCGCGCGTGGCCAGCGACCACGCCATGCCTGGGACAGCCGACCAGATGGTCATTGACCAGCCCGCATGCCTCCATCCACGCATAGACAATTGTCGGCCCGCAAAATTTGAACCCTGCTTTCTTGAGATCTTTGGACACCTGCTCTGAAAGGGCCGTTTTGGGGGGCACATCTGACTGTTGCACAAAGCGGTTCTGCAAAGGCGCCCCGTCAACGTAACGCCACATGAAATGATCAAAACCTTGCGCGGATTCGATGCGCTGCCACGCCTGCGCGTTAGTGATAGCCGCCTCAATCTTGCCGCGATGCCGGATAATGCCAGCATTGCCCAGCAAGCGCTGCACATCTGCCTCGCCCCACTGCGCGATGACATGTGGGTCGAATTCCGCAAAAGCCTCACGAAAAGCGTCTCTCTTTTTAAGGATCGTGATCCAGCTAAGGCCGGCCTGGAACCCGTCAAGGATAAGCTTCTCCCACAGCGCGCGGCTGTCGTATTCCGGCACACCCCATTCAACGTCATGATAGTCGATGTAAATCTGTTCGGGCCCCGCCCATGCGCAGCGTGTCATGTCTGGTTGTCCCTGTGATTGATACATTTGGCGCAAAATTAGCTGTTTAACACCTTATTAGCGGGGCGAGTGCAATGTCCACCTACCCGCCGACATCGTGGCCAATTGCAGCAAAGGACCGACCCGTGAAAGGTATTCACAGACGCCAAATGGCTGACATCCCCCCCGGCGGCCAAAGCCCGCTGGACTTTGCTATGGCACAGCAGGCCCAAAGCACACTTGCGATGGTGAAAGAGGCAATCAACCACAACCAGACCCTGCTTGCCTTTCAGCCAGTGATGCGCAGCAGTGCACTGGGTCAGGTCGGATTTTACGAAGGGTTGATCCGGGTATTGGACGCCACAGGAAGGGTCATTCCTGCGGGTGCATTTATGGACAAAATCGAAGACACCGAAACGGGACGAGAGATTGACGTGCTTGCCCTGCGCCACGGGCTGAACACGTTGCAGAAAAATCCGGGCCTGCGCCTATCGATCAACATGTCCGCTCGGTCAATCGGATTTCGACCCTGGATGAATTGCCTCAACCGCTTCATCAACGAATCGCCCGGACTCGGCGAACGGCTGATCCTCGAGATCACAGAAGGGTCGGCGATGATGGTGCCAGAGCTGGTGATCGACTTCATGCAGCGCCTGCAACCCAAAGGTATCTGCTTTGCAATGGACCGTTTCGGGTCGGGCCAAATGACGATCCGTTACTTCAAGGACTTCGATTTCGATATCGTCAAGATTGACGGGCAACTCATTCGCGGTATCGCACAAAGCCCTGACAATCAGGCGCTTACCCGCGCATTGATGGGCATCGCTCACGAATTCGAAATGGTCACAGTGGCAGAGTCGGTGGAGACCGAAGAAGACGCGGCATTGGCCGTAAAAATAGGAATTGATTGCCTACAAGGTTACTATTTCGCGGCCCCCACCACGCGCCCTGAATGGACGCGAACAGAAGCCTCGCAACAGACCGCCTGACACAGACGCGCCGCAGGCTTCTTGCCGCGCGGTGTCCTGTGCGGTATCCAAAGACACAAGGTAAAGGAAAGACATTGCGCCTGTCGCGCCTCTGTCGTCACCACTCCCTTACCATGCGTCATATTGAGAGGACCGCATTCCATGACAAACGTCGTTATCGCCTCGGCTGCCCGTACTGCAGTCGGCAGCTTTATGGGCTCTTTTGCCAACACTCCAGCACATGATCTGGGCGCTGCAATGCTCAAGGAAATCGTTGCGCGCGCAGGCATTGATGCCGCCGAAGTCTCGGAGACAATCCTCGGTCAGGTTCTGACCGCCGCACAGGGCCAGAACCCTGCGCGTCAGGCCCACGTAAACGCCGGGCTGCCAATTGAATCCGCTGCTTGGTCAATCAACCAGGTTTGCGGCTCGGGCCTGCGTGCTGTTGCGCTAGCCGCACAGCACATCCAGTTGGGCGATGCTGACATCGTCGCGTCTGGTGGCCAGGAAAACATGACAATGTCTCCCCATGCGCAAGCGATCCGCGCAGGCCAAAAGATGGGCGACATGAAGTTCATCGACACGATGATCAAAGACGGGCTTTGGGATGCGTTTAACGGCTACCACATGGGCCAAACCGCTGAAAACGTTGCCGCGAAATGGCAGATCACGCGTGAACAGCAGGACGAATTCGCCGTAGCCTCCCAAAACAAGGCCGAAGCTGCCCAGAAAGAGGGCCGCTTCAAAGACGAAATCTTTGCCTACACAGTGCCGGGCCGCAAAGGTGACACCATCGTGGACGCGGACGAATACATCCGTCACGGGGCAACAATGGACGCGATGGCTAAACTTCGCCCAGCCTTTACCAAAGACGGATCAGTCACGGCCGCCAACGCATCCGGCCTTAACGATGGCGCTGCCGGTGCCCTGCTCATGAGCGCAGATAACGCTGAAAAGCGCGGCATCGAGCCGCTCGCGCGCATCGCATCCTACGCAACAGTTGGCCTTGACCCGTCAATCATGGGTGCAGGACCAATCTACGCATCCCGCAAAGCGCTGGAGAAAGCTGGCTGGAAGCCGGAAGACCTGGATCTGGTCGAAGCGAACGAAGCTTTCGCCGCACAGGCCTGCGCGGTGAACAAGGACATGGGCTGGGACCCGGCAATTGTGAACGTCAACGGGGGCGCAATTGCGATCGGTCACCCCATCGGCGCGTCCGGCGCACGCATCCTGAACACTCTCCTGTTCGAAATGAAGCGCCGCGGCGCGAAAAAAGGTCTCGCCACACTGTGCATTGGTGGCGGTATGGGTGTTGCCATGTGCCTCGAACGGCCCTAAACAGATCAGGCGCGCAATATAATTGCGCGCCACTGCTCTAGGAAGCAACAACATTACTGTACGGATTTCATCGGGAGAAACATCATGTCGCGTGTCGCACTAGTAACAGGAGGCAGCCGCGGAATCGGCGCAGCCATTTCCAAAGAACTGAAAGCAAAAGGTTATTCGGTTGCCGCCACCTATGCCGGCAATGATGAAGCCGCAGCTGCGTTCACGGCCGAAACCGGGATTAAAACCTACAAATGGAACGTGGCTGACTATGAAAGCTCGAAAGAGGGTATCGCAAAGGTCGAAGGTGATCTGGGCCCGATCGAAATCGTTGTGGCTAACGCCGGCATTACCCGCGACGCACCCTTCCATAAAATGACGCCCGAGCAATGGCATGAAGTGATCGACACGAACCTTACCGGCGTCTTCAACACCGTCCACCCCATCTGGCCCGGCATGCGCGAGCGCAAATTTGGCCGCATTGTCGTGATCTCCTCGATCAATGGTCAGAAAGGCCAGTTCGCTCAGGTGAACTATGCCGCGACCAAAGCAGGTGATCTGGGCATCGTGAAATCACTGGCTCAGGAGGGCGCACGCGCCAACATTACAGCCAACGCGATTTGCCCGGGCTACATCGCGACCGAGATGGTCATGGCAGTGCCCGAAAAAGTACGCGACAGCATCATCGCCCAAATTCCAACAGGTCGCTTGGGTGAGCCAGAGGAAATTGCACGCGCGGTGTCTTTCCTCGTGTCCGATGACGCAGGCTTTATCAACGGATCGACCATTTCCGCGAACGGCGGACAGTTCTTCGTATAATTTGCGCCCCAAAATCAGGGCAAAAAATGCGGGGCCGGTGGAGCGATCCATCGGCCCCGTTTCATTCCGTAAGGCGGCGTGCACGCCGCCAGCGGAAAATTCTTAGCGACGCAACGGGCTGCGCAGCCACGCAAAAAAATCTGCCATCATACGGCCGCGTGCGGCATGGGCGTTAAACATTGCGTTGCGAGCAGCAGGGTTTGTGGTGGCTTCAAACATGTCTCGTCTCCTATCTGTGATCCGCTTCGGACCAATGTGTCTTTCTTGTCCTCAATATGAAGGCCGCGGACTTACCTGACAAACGAGACTTTCCAACGCTTCAGTTAAGGTGTACTTAACTGAACATGCCTAGCCGCCTACCACCCCTCACCGCTTTACGCGCCTTTGATGCTGCAGCACGCCATATGTCCTTTGCAAAAGCGGCAGCGGAACTTAACGTGACGCCGGCAGCCCTTTCGTTTCAGATAAAATCTCTTGAAGAGCATTTAGGCGCGCCGCTTTTCCGCAGGCTCAACCGTGCGGTTGAGTTGACCGAAGCAGGAACAGCTCTTTCGCAAGGGGCAGCCGAAGGATTTCAGACGCTTGCCACTGCCTGGCGCGCAGCACAGCGTACGCAGGACACCCAGACACTGACCGTCACCGCTGGCCCCGCATTCACCGCGAAATGGCTCGCGCCGCGTCTATATGAATTTGCCCAAGCCCACCCCGAGGTTGAGCTTCGATTTGCTGCGTCATTGCACCGGATGGACCTGATGCGCGACAACGTCGACGTCGCAATCCGCTTTGGCACCAGCTCTCCGCCTGAACTGTACGCGCTACCATTGGCAGAGGAGTGGGTCATGCCGGTGATGACACCCGCGCTTGCGGCGCAGTACCCCACAGTAGAAAGTCTGCGACACGCGCCGATCATCTTTGACGATTCGATCAACTTTCTGAGCGCCAAGGTGGGATGGTCAGCGTGGTTCGAAGCCATGGGGGCGCCTGCCTCTCCCACATTGGGGCCAAGGTTCTCGCAGGCGGATCATGCGATTGATGCCGCTCTTGCAGGCGTTGGCATCGTGCTGGGTAGGCGTGCATTGGTGGTAAAAGACCTCGATGAAGGGCGGCTGGTCGCGCCCTTCCCCACCGCGTTGTCCACTGGTGCACGATTCAGCTTTTTATGCATAAAAGGGATGGAGAAGCGCCCCCAGATCGCAGTCTTCCGGGACTGGATGCTGGACGAGATCGAGAAGACCGCGTATATCACGCGCAACCTGACCATACTGGAAGCCCCACCCGAATGAGCCGCATACAAGCCACAGCCACCGGCTTTGCCGCGGTCCTTCTTTGGGCGCTGCTGGCGTTATTCACTGTTGGCTCCGCCCCAACACCACCATTACTTTTGAACACATTGAGTTTTGGAATCGGCGGCTGTGTGGGTATTGTCTGGGCTGTGCTCACAGGCAGCTTGGCGCAGCTACGTCAGGTCCCGCTCCAGGTCTATATTTTTGGCACACTTGGTCTTTTCTCGTATCATCTGCTGTATTTCTCCGCTTTGCGCCTAGCCCCTGCAGCGCAAGCGGGATTGATTGCCTATCTCTGGCCCTTGTTGATCGTCGTCTTTTCCGGTCTGCTCCCGTCCGAACGACTGCGCACCGGGCACCTGCTTGGCGCTTTGCTGGGGTTTGGCGGCGCCGCGTTGATCATCACTGACGGGGCCACCGGGCTGAGTGGGGACTATCTGCCGGGCTATCTCCTCGCACTCCTCGCCGCGTTTACCTGGGCGGGTTATTCTGTGTTGTCGCGGCTGGTCGGCACTGCGCCAACCGCCAGCGTGGCTGTGTTCTGCCTTGCAACTTCGGCGCTGTCGCTTCCCCTGCATTTGGCGTTCGAGGAAACTGTGCTGCCTACTACACCTATGGGATGGGCCAGCATCATCGGACTGGGCCTTGGCCCTGTAGGGTTGGCATTTTACGTCTGGGATATTGGCTGCAAGCAAGGTGATATTCAGCTATTGGGGACCAGCTCTTATGCGGCCCCACTTCTATCAACTCTGGCGCTTATAGTGGCAGGCATTGCTGCCCCCACTATCACGCTGCTTTGGGCAGCGATCTGCATTACTGGCGGCGCGCTAATTGCAGCGCGCGCCAGCTTTGTAAAAAATGACTAGTTGGACAGGCGGCTGATTTCTTCTTTCAGGCGCATCTTTTTCTTCTTCATGTCGGCCACTTTTAGACCGTCAATTCCGGGCGCACGCTGTGCGGCTTCAATGGCCTCACTCATGTCATGATGCTTTTTCTTCAACGTCTCGAGATGTGCGTGAATGGTCATACTTCCTCCAGTTGTTAAAAGTGCAAATTCAGTGAAGCATGAACTCATGTTGAAGTCACGCCGCCCTGCAGCATAACACGCCATGTGGTAAACAAATCCTTAACGCAGCCTAAAATGCCAGCGCGGCCCCTGTACGCAAAGCGTTTCGCACTGCGGTCGTATACTGATCACCATCGCGATGGTGGTCGCCGCGGTGCAGAATAAGCGGTGCGTGCAGGCGGAAATCCGCACGCCCTGACTTGCGTGCACGCAAAATGACCCTCTCAGCTGCGCGACCCTCCCGCGCGGCAATCGGCAACACCTCAATACTCCCCATATCAGCAGGCAGCGCGGCCAGAAGATCGGGAAGCCGTTCGGCACGGTGAATGACATGCATCTGCCCCTTGGGTACCAACCGCTTTGCCGCCGTTGTGATCCATACCTTTAGCGGCGTCTGCTCACCCAACGCGGCTTCGCGCGCGGGATCGCTGGCGGCAACTGAAGCACCACGGCGCCAGTAGGGTGGATTGGCCAGTACATGGTCAAATTGTCGCTGTCGTAGCGTCAAGGGTAGCGCAGAAATATCAGCAGTGATGACTTCGAGGTCGGCCCCGCCGTTGCGCGCAGCAAGAGCAGCATACGTCGGCTCACGCTCGACGCCCGTCAAGGTCAGCCCCGGCACACGCGCGCCCAGACACAGGATCGCAGCACCGACACCACAGCCCAGCTCCAACACGTTTTGCCCTGAAACCGCAGGTATACTGGCTGCAAGAAGCACAGGATCAACGCCCGCACGATACCCTTGCTTAGGTTGCCACAACTGAACCAACCCGCCCAGAAAGGCATCGCACGTTAGATTTTCATCGCTCACAGGCCCAACGGGATCTCATTGTCGCGCATCACCCGCAGCGCCACATCGTGATCATCGCTGCGCACCATCAATCGGCGCGGGAAAATTCCGATGCCGCCTTCGAGGATGCTCATATTTACGTCCATCTGAAAGCAGTCTATATCCTCGCCTTGCAACAGAGCTGAGGCAAAGGCGATGATCGTAGGGTCGGTGCTGCGCAGTAGTTCTTTCATAGCAATGATGTAATCTGGGGACCCTCCCCTTGTCGAGCGCTAGGATGCGGGAAAATTATGAGCACCGGGACAATCCAGAAACCACACGAGCGTCTTGCCGCCGCTTTGGCAGAAGATATGGCAGCAGTGGGCGCGCTTATTCGTGAACGCATGGCTTCCGAACACGCGCCGCGCATCCCCGAAGTGACAGCCCATTTGGTTGAGGCAGGCGGCAAACGTCTGCGCCCGATGCTGACGCTAGCTGCCGCGCGCCTGTGCGGCTATGATGGCCCGTACCACATTCACTTGGCCACCACGGTCGAATTCATCCACACCGCCACGCTCCTGCACGACGACGTCGTAGACGAGAGCGCGCAGCGGCGCGGGCGCCCCACGGCAAATCTGCTGTGGGACAACCAGTCCTCGGTGTTGGTGGGTGACTATTTATTCGCGCGTAGCTTCCAGCTGATGACCGAACCCGGTTCAATGCGGGTGATGAAAATCCTGTCGAACGCTGCCGCCACAATTGCCGAAGGCGAAGTCCTGCAATTGACCGCTGCGCAAAACCTGTCCACAGACGAGAGCGTTTATCTACAAGTCGTTCGCGGCAAAACCGCTGCACTTTTTTCCGCCGCAACAGAGGTTGGCGGCGTTATTGCAGACGCGCCTGAAGAGCACGTGAAGGCGCTCTTCAACTATGGTGACGCGCTGGGGATTGCGTTCCAGATCGTGGATGATCTGCTGGATTATCAAGGTGACAGCGCAGCCACGGGCAAGAACATCGGTGACGATTTCCGCGAACGCAAACTGACGCTGCCCGTCATAAAAGCTGTCGCGCTGGCCGATGAAAAAGAGCGCGCCTTTTGGGTCCGCACGATCGAGCGCGGCAAACAGGAAGACGGCGATCTGGATCACGCACTTACCCTGCTGAACAAGCATGACACGTTGACAGCAACACGGCTCGATGCGCTGGAATGGGCCGGGAAGGCCAAAGCTGCCCTTGCCCCCCTACCCGCGCATGAGATCAAGGATATGCTGACAGACATCGCGGATTACGTGGTCGCGCGCCTTACCTAAGCACTTTGCCAGAGGCGACCCACCAATCGGGATTTGCCTCTGCTATCCGCGCCGCATGCCCTGCTGCTCCTGCACTAAAAAGCCCAAAACAGGTTGCACCAGAACCGGACATGCGCGCAAGTAGCGCGCCGTCCAAAGCCCCTAGAACATCATCAATTTGCGGCGCTATCGCACGCGCGGGCGCTTCAAGATCATTGCGTTGGGCCCGCAGCCAGTCGCTAAAGCTTTCGGCACTGTCAAAATCAGGCAATCCGTCGGGCATAGGGGCATTCTGTTTGGTGTGCAGCCCGCTAAAAACCGGACCTGTCGGCACAACGACATTCGGGTTCACCAATACAATTTCCAGATCAGGTAAAGCGGACAGCGGCTCCAGCATATCACCGATCCCCCGCATCCGCTGGGGTGTCGTGTTGAGGCACACAGGCACATCAGCCCCAAGCGTTGCGGCACGCTTTGCCCCGCCAAACATGCGCAGAACAGCCGCGGCGTCAGAAGACCCGCCCCCGATCCCCGCGCCATGCGGCAAGTTTTTCTCAAGGCGGATATGTCCCGTCCAACCGGCCAGCTCAGCCGCCTGCCAAACCAGATTGCGCGCATCCGTCGGCACGCCTGAGGCGAACGGCCCCGAGACCGTGATCCGCATCCGCGGCCCCTCATCAAACCACAGACGGTCAGCGATATCAGCAAACACAACCAGACTGTCCAGCAGGTGGTATCCATCAACGCGCTGCCCAGTGACGTGAAGTGACAGATTGATCTTGGCCGGCGCGGTGGCCTCAGTTGTCATGCGCAACCTTCAGGGGATCGGCACCTTCTTCTTGCAACACCACGTCCAGTCCGACCTCAAGCTTGCGGCGGATACGATCCGGTTCGGCTTCGGTATCGCTTGAGGCGAAGTCGATGAAAGACAGCGCGCGCTTCCATTGGAACTGCGCCTCACGTTTGCGGCCAACAGCCCAATAGACATCGCCCAAGTGGTCGTTCACCACCGGATCAACCGCCTCCAGCTCGACCGCGCGCTCCATCTGAACCACGGCTTCATCATAGCGACCAAGGCGGTAATAGACCCATCCAAGGCTATCCACGATGTAGCCGCTGTTGGGGCTGGCAGCGACGGCGCGCTCAATCATGTCGAGCGCTTCATCAAGTTTGCGCTGCTCTTCCACCAGCGAATAGCCCAGATAATTCAGAACCTGCGGCTGATCGGGGTTGATAGCGAGCGCGGCGCGGAAATCATCTTCGGCCGCTTCGCTATTGCCGTCCTGCGAATGGGCAATTCCACGGGAAAAGTGCAAGAACCATGCGCGGGTGTCGTCTTCGGCCGTCAGATCGAGCGCTTTGGTATAGGCGACGATGGCAGCCTGATCCTCATCTTGCGAGCGCAGGATGTCGCCCAATGTGGAATGTACAACAGCCAGATCACCATGGCTGCGCGTCAGTTGCTCCAGCACCTCGATCGCCTGGTCAGCCTTACCCAAACGGCGCAGGGCAGCTGCACGGCCCAGTTCGGCCACGTGGAAAGCGGGATCTTTATCGTCGACGCCGCGATATTCGGCGATAGCCAGCTGGTATTGCTCTAGGCCTTCCAGCAGATCCGCGGTCAGCAGGACCGCGTCTACATGGTCGGGGCGCAGGTACCGTGCGATCCGGGCGTACAACAACGTGTAATAGTCACTGGCCTGTTCAGCGCGCAGCAGAGCTGCGAAGGTATAGAACACCTCGGCGAGTCCCGCCCGCGCAGTAGGTGCTTGACCGAATGGCAGCGTCTCACCCGCTGTCAATTTCTCGACAATTGTATCAAGCTCGGGATCGGTGGCGCCGTTGAACGCTTTCGCGATCGCATCCACAGCATCCTCGTTGCGACCCAGTTGGGACAGTATTTCCGCACGCGCCATCACTCCGCGTCGCGTCCGCGCAGCCGCACCGGGCGCGTCTTGCTCGAACAGCGCTTCTGCGGCCTCGTAATTGCCGATGGTCGCAAGAGCCAAAGCCTTGTGGTACATCACCACGCCTCGCATACCCGCATCCGTCGAAATGGCATCAAACTGCGCCATCGCAGCATCCACATCGTCCGATCCGATCAGTGCCCAGGCCTTAACCAACCCATCCACCCAAGGGCTGATGCCATCGGTCTGGACCTCTTGCGTGGCAAGCTCGGCATAGCTGCCGTCATCCACAAGACCTGCGGTAATCACCATCCGCGACGCTTGCGAACGTTGTCCCGTGGTCGCGATCGCCTTGGCCAAGGGTAAAGCGCGGTCAATATTGCCCAACGCGAGATAAGCCAGCGTGGCATTGTCCATCAGTTCGACGTTTTCGGGGTCACGCGCCAGCGCTGCCGCATAGTATTGCGCCGCAACTGCATAATCATTGCTGACAGCAGCGCTACGGCCCGCCAGATAGGACCCGGCAAGCGTCTCGGCCGCAACCGGCGTTGCCTCCCCAAGGGCGAGCGTCAACCCAAGGGCCGCGATGCTTACAGATGTCAGGAAATTTCGCATATGCTGTGCCTCATTCTTTTGAATACAGGCTAGCATGTTTGCGCGTCCGCGCAATGGCGGCCCCCCGCCTGAATAGGCAGGAAGCCGCGTTAATTGATCACATGTTCGGGTAGTTTGGCCCGTCACCACCCTGAGGTGTTGTCCAGACGATGTTCTGGCTCGGATCCTTGATGTCGCATGTCTTGCAATGCACGCAGTTCTGGAAGTTGATGACGAAACGGGGATCTTTACCCGCCTCTTCTACAAATTCGTAAACACCTGCGGGGCAATAGCGCGCCGATGGGCCTGCGTATTTGGGCAGGTTCACATCTACTGGCACGGACGGGTCTTTCAGCGTCAGGTGCGCAGGCTGGCTTTCTTCATGGTTGGTGAAAGAGAACGCTACATTGGTCAGGCGGTCAAAGCTGAGCGTGCCATCCGGCTTGGGATAGTCGATTTTCTCATGATTTGCTGCCGGCTCGGTCACTTCTGCATCCGATTTGCCATGCTTGAGCGTCCCCATCAGGGAGCCGCCGAACAAAGTATTGCACCACATGTCAAAACCGCCAACCGCCAGCGACGCCACAAGACCGTACTTGGACCACAGCGGCTTTACGTTGCGGACTTTATAAAGGTCCTTGCCGATTGGACCGCTGCGCACATCGCTCTCGTAGTCGGGCAGCTCATCACCGGAGCGGCCCGCCTTGATCGCCTCATAGGCGGCTTCGGCTGCGGCTTTGCCGGACAGCATCGCATTATGGTTACCCTTGATGCGCGGCACGTTGACCATACCCACAGAACAACCCAGCAGCGCCACACCGGGTGCGACCATCTTGGGCATGGACTGATAGCCGCCTTCAGTGATCGCACGCGCGCCGTAAGCGACACGTTTGCCACCCTTGAGCAGCTCGGCCACCATCGGGTGATGCTTGAACTGCTGGAATTCCATGTAAGGGAAAACATGCGGGTTCTTGTAGCCAAGGTGGACCACGAAACCGACGTAGACCTGATTGTTTTCGAGGTGGTAGATGAATGACCCACCGCCCGCTTTTTTGCCCAGCGGCCAGCCCATCGTGTGGGTGACGGAGCCTTCTTTGTGCTTGGCGGGGTCAATCTCCCAGATTTCTTTCATGCCAAGGCCGTATTTCTGCGGCTCTTTGCCTTTGGCCAGATCGAACTTTTCGATCACCTGCTTGCTGAGGCTGCCGCGCACACCTTCGGAAAGGAACACGTATTTGCCGTGCAGCTCCATGCCGGGTTCATAGCTGGGGCCGGGTTTGCCATCGGCTGCCAGACCCATCTCACCGGCGACCACACCTTTGACTTCGCCGTTCTCGCCATACACCAACTCGGAACAGGCCATGCCAGGGAAGATTTCCACGCCCATTTCCTCGGCCTGCTCTGCCATCCAGCGGCAGACGTTGCCCATAGAAACGATGTAGTTGCCGTGGTTGTTCATCAGCGGCGGCATGGGGAAGTTCGGAATACGTACTTCGCCGGCGGCACCAAGTGCATAAAAATTGTCTTCGACCACTGGCACGTTCAGCGGCGCACCTTTTTCTTTCCAGTCGGGGATCAGCGCATTCAGACCACATGGGTCAAGCACCGCGCCTGACAGGATATGTGCGCCCACTTCGGAACCTTTTTCAAGCACGACGACATTACAATCGGCGTCCAGCTGTTTAAGACGGATCGCTGCCGACAGGCCCGCAGGCCCGGCGCCTACGATCACAACATCATATTCCATCGCTTCGCGTTCAATATCGGCCATAGCAGGCGCTCCCTCTGCGTCAAAAACGGTTTGAATTTGGGTATCGAAGCGCGGATGTCTTTGCAATCACGACGGCGCGTTAATATCGTCGCATACAGCTGTTTTTGTCAAAACGGGCCACCGACGGCGATGAATTCTGCAAATTTCCTCTCTTCGGAGCTCTCACCGCCTGCGGTGGGACGGCACTTCTGGCGTACCCGTCCTTCCTGCCCGCGCGCGGCCCTCGGCCAGCCAATGCGACATCAAGAAACACAAACAGCCAGAACATATCCGTAGCGGGATCAAACACATCGGCAATCCCACGCCCAAGCGGCTGCCGTATCCACTTGCATTTGACGCCCAACTTGGGTCAGGTAAGAGCAACGCAAACACGCGCCCCGAAAACTCTTCGGGGCGCGCCTTAGTATTACGGACAGACACGCCATGGAAAAAATTCCGATGACACGCGCCGGCCACACGGCACTCGAAACCGAGCTGAAGCACCTCAAAACCATTGAGCGGCCCGCTATCATCAAGGCGATTGCAGAAGCGCGTGAGCATGGCGATCTGTCTGAAAATGCCGAATACCACTCCGCCAAGGAAAAGCAGTCTTTCATCGAAGGCCGCGTGAAAGAACTGGAAGGCGCGATTTCGCTTGCCGAAGTGATCGATCCCTCAAAGCTTTCCGGTGCGATCAAATTTGGTGCTAAGGTGACCTTGGTCGACGAAGACACCGACGAAGAGAAAACCTATCAGATCGTGGGCGAATACGAAGCCAACATCGAAAAGGGGCTGCTGAACATCAAATCCCCCATCGCGCGCGCGCTGATTGGCAAGGATGAAGGCGACAGCGTTGAAGTCCGCACACCGGGGGGCGAGAAATCCTATGAGGTTCTCAAGATCGTTTACGCCTAAGCGGAGCGCCAAGCATGTCTGACGCGCCAGTTTCCGAACAGCCACGCTCCCGCGCTCCGGCAGGTGCCAATCGCGGGCCGGCGCAAAAGACGGCCGGTTCACGCCCCACACCTCTTGGCATTTATGACAAAGCCCGCTCCGAAAGCATCACCGGAATTGAGGTTATCGCGATCGCGCTTTCCGCAATTTGGCTTCTGGGGTGCCTGATTTTCTTTATCTTCCTGCCGCAGCCACCCGCTGTTGAAGGTCAGGGAGGATTGCGCTTTTTGATGACCATGTTCGCGATCTTCATGCCAGTGGCGATGATTTGGGTTGCCGCAACGGCGGCGCGTGCCAGCCGTGTCATGCGCGAAGAAAGCCACCGTTTGCAGGCCGCCATCGACGCGATCCGCCATGCGTATATCTCCCAGCAGCAAAGCGGCCGGATCAGCACAGAACCGTCCGTCAACCGCAAACTGGACGAGATCGCCGCCGCCACGCGCAAGACCGAAACTGCCTTGGCCACTTTCTCCACCCGCCGGGAAGAAGCGCCGCGCGCCGCTCAGCCAGCCATCCAAGCACCCAGCCAGGACCAGGCCAGCCTTGCCCTTGGTACCCAAAGCGTTGACATGGAGCCACCGGTAGAAGGCGATGATCTGATCCGTGCACTAAACTTCCCCGAGACCGCGGAAGATGAGGCAGGCTTTGCCGCGCTACGCCGCGCCATGAAAGACCGCAATGCCGCACAGCTTATTCAGGCAGCTCAAGACATTCTCACCCTGCTTAGTCAGGATGGCATCTATATGGATGACCTGCGTCCCGATCGCGCCCGCCCCGAGATTTGGCGGATGTTTGGTCAGGGTGCACGCGGACGGCCAATTGCCGCTTTGGGCGGTATCAGGGACCGTTCCTCGCTGGCGCTAACGGTTGGCCGGATGAAACAAGACCCGATCTTTCGCGACGCGGCACATCACTTCCTGCGCCGTTTTGACAAGCTGTTTGCCGATTTTGAAAAAGTCGCGACTGACGCAGAGATCGCAGCAATGGCCGACACGCGCACCGCACGGGCGTTTATGCTACTTGGCCGCGTTGCAGGAACCTTCGACTAAGGTAAGGCCTGCGCGCGGCTTTGCGCATCGCACACAGACTCAATTAATGCTGGGATCTACATCGCCCTTCGCCAAAGCCAACCACGCCATAACTTGTCGTGATATCGCCTGACTTACTACAGACCGAAGCTGCCAAAGGGGATAAACCGCACGGTATCGCCGACTTGAACATCCCGCGCCTCCTCGTCCAACTCAACAAGCCCTTCTGCCCAGCTGAGCCCACTGATCCGCCCTGATCCTTCGGAGGCAAACACCTCTGCCATGCCGCCCCGCAAGCGTGCGCGCAGATATTCGCGGCGGCCCGCTTTCTTGCGCTTAGTGAACGAAGCCGCCACGTCAAAGCCTTGTGGAGCGGTCCAATCGGCCCCTGCGAGCAGAGCCAACGCAGGTCGGGCGAAAACCAGAGTACAGACCATCGCAGCAACCGGATTTCCCGGCAGGCCAAACACCGGAATACCCTCCCAGACACCCAAAGCAAGCGGCCGACCGGGCTTCATCGCGATGCGCCACAGCGCCATCGCCCCTGCCTCGGTCAACAGAGCCGAGACATGATCCTCGTCCCCTGCTGACGCGCCACCGCTGGTGATGATCGCATCTACCTGCCCGACAGCACCGTCCAGCATGGCCCGCAGGGCGGAGCGGTCATCGGGGGCCTGTCCAAGATCAACAGGGACGTGGTGCAACCTTTCCAGAAGCGCCAGCAACATCGGACGATTGGCGTCATAGATCTGGCCCGCGCGTGCGGACGTACCAGCTTCGGCCAGTTCATCTCCGGTCGAGAGAACCCCCACTCGCAAAGGTTTGCGCACAGCCACCTCGGACACGCCCGTGGCCGCCATAAGCGCCAGATCGGCAGGAGTTATCTGACGCCCTGCCCGCAAGATAAGATCGCCAACCTGCATATCCTCGCCTGCATGACGGGTGTTGGCGCCTTGTTTGAGCATGCCGTGAAAGGCGATATGACCATCCTGAACCGACACGTCTTCTTGTAAGATCACGGTATCCACGCCATGCGGCAAGGCGGCCCCTGTCAAAACGCGGATTGCCATCCCCTTGGGCACTTCTGCTGGTGCATCCCCCGCGGCAGCGCGGCCTATGATCAAAGGCAGACGGTGTGCGCCTTCTCCGCGCCCGCCGGCAAAACCGTAGCCATCCACGGCCGTATTCGGCAGCGGTGGATTGGCGCGCAAAGCGACCAGATCACGCGCCGCAATCCTGCCAGCGGATTGGCTCAACGAAACCGTCTCGGTAGAGGTGACTGCCGCAAGTCTACTGCGCAACATATCCAAGGCCTCGTTTACAGGGGTCCAGTGAACCCCCTGAGGCAAAGCAAAACAGTCATTGCGCAATACAGGGAGCTCCTGCACCAAAGCGCACAGCTCTTCCGACAAACCAGCTCCGAGTATCCATGCTTCCTCTGCCGCGACCTCTGGAACATCCGCCATATGCGTGGCCAGTTGATGCGCGGGCAGCCGCGCCAGCGCTTGCGCAAGCAGACGGACCTGAACGCGATCGCGGATCGGATCGGCATCCACTGCGGTCAACGCTGCTTTGACAGCTCTTTCAATGACACCGGGCCAAACTTCGGCCAGCACAACGGGCGCGTCATCCCAAGCCTCAAGCGGCCAAACCCGTGCGCCGGTCTTACGCCGGAGCCGATTGAGAACAGGCAGGCCCATCATTACCTGCCCGCCTACCGTGGGCGGAAACGCCAACTGGAAACACGACGAAGCGGCCTTGGCCACCAGATCACAGGCGCGTTTTTCCGCAGCAGTGTCAAAGACGATACCTTCTTTGCGGTAGGGGACACCAGGCCATTGATCATGATGCAGCTTCCCCCAGAAGGGCCCTACTCCTTCGAACATCGCATTGAGCGTTTCTGCCACGTCAAAGCGGTTGTTACTTCCGTCCGGCGCATCAGCGATCCGCGCCTCGAACCAGTCCCACAAAGCAAATGGATCATCCGATCCGGTGACATGTTGTGCAAAGCCCTGCGGATAACCGAAAGGAAAATCAAATGCACACAGCAGCCGACGACCAGCGGCAGTTTCTTGTTCAATGACTTCGAATATCGCGTGCTCCGCTTCGTGGCGAGACCGGCAATAGACCGGTTCAAGGCTGACACCTTCGCGGGTGATACCAAGCCATATCGCATCCTTTTGCGGCTTGGCGCCTTTGCGCTTTCCGGCAGACCAATCTGCCACCAGCACCGTGTCAAAGGGTCTCACAGCCCGACCTCTTGCAGGATGAAATCTGCGACCGCCTTCGTGTCATCCAGATCAAATACCGGTAGATTGAGTTGAAAAGCAGTATCGCTTGCCACAGCCCGCACCGTTGGATCATCCGGCGCAATAAGCGGGTTGCCAGTCACCGAACGGTGCGCCTCGATCTTGGGGTGGGCGTCGCGCTTGTATCCCTCGACCAGCACAAGATCGACCGGAGCAAGCTGCGTAAGCAGCGTGTCCAGCATAGGCTCTGCTGCGCCGCGCAATTCATGCATCAATGCAATCCGGTTCCGCGAAGCCAGCAACACCTGCGACGCACCTGCCTCCCGATGCCGAAAGCTGTCCTTGCCGGGGTGATCCACATCAAAGCTGTGATGGGCATGTTTCACTGTTGATACGGTAAATCCGCGCCCTGTGATCTCGGTCACCAAGCGCTCCATCAGGCCGGTTTTACCGGCATTTTTCCATCCGACAACGCCATAAAGCCTCATAGCATGTCCTCTGCCCTGGCCAAATCATCGGGCGTATTCACGTTAAAAAAGGCCGCCTCATCCGGAAAAAGCGCCTCGCGGCCGCCGTGCGTTTGTGTCCACAAGACCACCTTGCGCAGGCCGCCTTCCAGCGCGCGGCGCAGGTCATCGCGCAGCGCAACGGGCCAAAGACCAAAGGTCGGATGACGCGCACGGCCCCGTTCGGGATCAGGTGTGGCGGCAAGGACCACAGAATGCGCCATGCCTTCCGACGCCATCAATAATTGCGGCACCAGATCGCACGGAAAGAATGGTGTATCGGCGGCGGCTGTCACAATCGTGTCAGCCCCCTGCGCTGCGGCCCAGTCGAGCCCCGCAAGAACACCCGCCAGTGGTCCCGCAAATCCTGCGATACTATCTGCAATCACGGGCAGGCCAAGATCCGCAAACCGCGCCGGATCGCCATTGGCATTGAGAGCAACACCTGCCACTTGCGGCGATAGCCGCGTCTCTACCCGCGCCAACAGGCTTTGCCCGCCCAAAAGCCGAAGCCCCTTGTCGCCCCCGCCCATACGCGTGGCCTGCCCACCGGCTAGTATCACTCCCAAAGGCTGTTTCAACGGGATACCTCCAACAATTCATATGGTTCAGCTTCCGATGGAGCTTTATCAAGACGCCGGCACGCATTGCTCATGGCGCGCTCTTGCGGCCTGCGCGGCGCGGCTCGTCTGCGATCCCGGCTGGATCGGCGTCGCGCAACAAACGCTCTTCGCCCGATAGGCACATGAAACGCCGCCCCTTCATCCGCCCGATCAAGGTCAAACCGACCTGCTGGGCGATCTCTACACCCCATGCGGTAAAGCCCGAGCGTGAAGCAAGCACAGGTATCCCCATCATCGCGGTTTTGATCACCATCTCGGAAGTGAGGCGACCTGTGGTGTAAAGAATTTTATCCTCTGCGCCCACTTTTTCGGACAGCATCCAGCCGGCAATCTTGTCTACCGCATTATGGCGCCCCACGTCCTCCATATAGACCAACGGGCGGTCTGCGCAGCACAGCACCGTGCCATGGATTGCGCCGGCTTGTAGATAGAGGCTCGGCGTGCGGTTGATTTTGGACGACAGCGCATAAAGCCATGAGGTGCGCACAGATGTCTGAGGCAGCACAACGCCTTCCAACCCCTCCATCATATCCCCGAATACTGTGCCGACAGCGCACCCGCTGGTGCGGGTCTTGCGACGCATTTTGTCTTCGTAGTCCGTCTTGCGCGCAGTGCGCACAACAACGGTTTCAAGCTCTTCGTCGTAATCAACGCGGGTGATCTCGTCGCTGGTACGTAGCATGCCCTGATTGCGCAAAAAACCTAATGCCAGATACTCGGGGTAATCCCCAATGGTCATTGCCGTGACAATCTCCTGCGCATTCAGGTAGATCGTCAGCGGGCGTTCCTCGACCACGTTGATTTCTTGGCGGTTACCATCGTGATCCAGCCCCGTGACCCTGCGCGTCAGGCGCTGCGCCTCTGGATCAGGAGCGATCAGATATTCGGAAAGATCATGAAGTTCAGCCAATTGCGTCCCCCTCGGCAAACCGCTACGCATTGGTGGTAATCTAGGGGTATCACATGACCACTACCACCCGCAAATCCCCGTACCGTCAGGGAATCATCGACGGCAGCCCGTTCATTCTGGTGATCATCCCGTTCGCGACCCTGTTCGGCGTGCTCGCGACAGAGGCCGGACTCAATGTGTTTGAGACGATGGCCTTCTCTATTGTCGTTATCGCGGGTGCCGCACAATTCACCGCGCTGCAATTGATGCAAGAGAACGTACCAACCGCGATTGTACTGATCTCTGCACTGGCCGTGAACCTGCGCATGGCGATGTATTCCGCATCGCTGACGCCCTACATCGGTGCAGCCCCACTGTGGCAACGCGCGCTTTGCGCCTATCTGACCGTGGATCAATCCTATGTCGTGGGCGTCGCCAAGTTCGAACGCGAGCCGGACATGACGGTCAACCAGCGGGTACGCTATTTTCTGGGTGCCGTGACGCCCATTGTTCCGCTGTGGTATCTGTTCACCCTTGTAGGAGCGTTGCTGGGCGCACAGGTGCCAGATAGCTGGGCGCTGGATTTTGCTATCCCGATCACATTTCTGGCGATGATTGCCCCGATGTTCCGGACGGCAGCCCATGTAATGGCCGCGCTGGTGGCCGTCATCGTAGGCTTGCTGGCAGCGGGGGTTCCTTACTCGCTCGGGCTGATCATTGCGGGAATCGCCGGGATGATGGCTGGCGCACAAACCGAAGTTTGGCTGGAACGAAAAGGACTTAAGACATGATCGAAACCGGCACGCTCTGGACCATCATCATCCTGCTTGGCATCGGCAGCTTCGGCTTGCGATTTGTCTTTACCGGTCTCGTAGGCGAGCGCGCGATGCCGGACTGGCTGTTGCGGCACCTGCGCTATACCGCTGTGGCGATCCTACCGGCGCTGGTTGCACCACAAGTGGTCTGGCCCGCCGCCACAGATGGTGTCTTTGACATCCCGCGCGCAACGGCCGCTGCGGTGACGCTGGCCGTTGGCTTGCTAACAAAGAATGTGCTGATGGCGGTGCTCAGCGGTGCTGCAACGCTTTACGGGCTGCTTTACCTACTGGGGTAACGCCTTAACCCCATCAAGGACATTGCCCTCATCGTCTTCATAAAGACGGGTCGTCCGAACACCGGGAATCTGGCCCATTTGATCCATCAGCTTGACCGGCGAAAAGCCCCGCTTGATCGACTGAAAGCCGGGGATCTGTTGCAGCAAAGAGGAGGTCGAGCTTGCACACATGGCACTTGGCACTGAACCGTTGGATTGCACCAGCTGCAAGGCACGCGCGGCTTGAGCCGGCGTGACGTCGATTTCCTGACTGACCACATGGAAGGACGAGCGCGCGTGCGCTGATTTATACCACCGCACCCACTGGGGCGACATACCATACAGAACATCTCCGCGCTCCGGCACGTCTTCATGCAGGAACGAGCCTGCAGGATCAAACAAGACCGACTGCGTGCTTTCCACCAACAAAGAGGTATGCGCACCCGCGCCTGTGCGGTTGTTAATCATCGTAATCAGGGTCAGCCGTGGCTGACCTGTATGAGGATAAACTGCGGACTGGATCGCATCAGTTGGCGATTCCTTGCCCTTTTCAGTGCAACCCGCCAGCAAGGCAGCCGACAGCGCGACTGCCAAAATTGATTTAATCATTACCCGAAAATCCGATCTTAAAACGACACCCCCGTTAGCGGGCGAAAATCGCCATAAAGATCAGGATGGCAATGATTGCAATAGACGCACGCGTCACAAAAGTGACAAAGCCGTCAAATGTCTTTTCCTGCGTGTCAGTGTTCATCGTGCCATGTTCATGTTCGGCCATCGGAGTGTCCCTTTCGTCATCTTAGACTATGCTGCGCAGCAGTTACGGCATTTCGCCCGCCCTGTCACGCCAGATTTGGTGGATGTGTTCAAGATGCCGCGCTTAAGCGTCACCCTGCTCCAGATCCTGGATCAACTTGAACCCGATCCGTCTGGGTGCCTCTGTCTCGACCGCTTTTGGCAGCGCGCGAAACACAACGCTCAATTGACTTACATGCTGGACAAGCTGCATTTTGCCGCCCGCCTGATCCGTTCCGTAGAACGTCACGATGTCGGGATCGAAATATCCCATGCCCTCAATTCTAAGTACACCGGCATCCGTGCCAGCAAACCCCATGGCTATCTCGTGGCCGTCATCCAACCCTTCCTCGAATTTCTTGAGGTAGAGCACAGTCCGCTCATAAGCCCATTGGGCTGGCGATTTTTGCGCGACCGGCGTGTCTGCCACGCGCTTGGGTAGTGTTTGGCCTTGAGCAGTCTGTGCATCGGGATCGGTGTGGACCTCATGCATATGTGGCATCGCATCCGCCTCGAATGCTTCTGCAGCGGTCTTGATCAGGTCATCCATGGCTTATTCCTTGCGCTGGTAAAGCCACGCTCTATCCTCGCGTTGGGTACGGATGGCTAGGCCTTCCTGATGAAGGTGGCTCAAATGCGCAAAGGCTTCAACCAGTGCCAGGCCATATTCAGTCTCACCTATCGCTCTTTTGAACAGCGGCGGAAAAACTTCACCGGCGGTTTTGGGTGTATCGATGTACTCCAACAAGCGCTTCAGCGCCCCGTGGTGATTGTCGATCAACTGGCGCATCCGAGTGGGCAGGCCAGTGAAAGGAAGCTTATGCCCCCCCAGAACCAGATGATCCGCGCGCCCCATCGGGGCCAACCGCTCGCAGGCTTCCAGCCATTCGCCGATTGGATCGGCCATAGGTTCGGTCGCGTACACGCCTACGTTGGGGCTGATCGAGGACAGTATCTGGTCACCGGCAATCACCAGATTGTCGTCACGGCTCCAGAACGTTGCGTGCTCTGGCGCGTGGCCATTGCCCATGTGGACCTCCCACGTGCGGCCCCCCATGGTAATGGTGTCGTCCTGCTTGATCCGGGTGAAACCCAGCGGCAACGGGGCAACGATATCGGCAAAGTTGAAGGGCCGTTCGACCGCGCGCTTGTCATAGATCGCGTTGTCCATGCCCGCGGAGCGGTAGAAAGACAGGCTTTCGGCGTTTGGCACATCGTGAACGTCCAGCGTCAGCATCCGCGCGGTCAGCCAAGCCGTGCGCGTGGTGACAAGCTCGGCACCATGTTCGGTCTGGAACCAGCCTGCCAGCCCGATATGGTCGGGATGGTGATGGGTGACGACAACGCGGCTGACGGGCTTGCCGCCCAACGGCCCTGCCATAAGTTCTTCCCAGATCGCCTTTGACTTCTTTGAGGCAAATCCAGTGTCAATGATCGTCCAGCTATCCCCCTCGTCCAGCGCATAAACGTTCACGTGGTCCAGCTTCATCGGCAGCGGCAGTCGCATCCACAGTACGCCAGGTGCTACTTCGATGGCTTCCGCGCCACTTGGCGGGGTTTCCCACGGATAACGCAGGCCTTGGGGGGCTTGATCTTTCATGAGACTGCCAACTCATCAGCCGTAAGCGCATATAGATCTTCTGCCCCCGCCTGTGCATGGGCCAAAAGCGCCGCATGCTCTGGCAGCATGCGCTGGATGTAGAAGCGGGCAAGTTTTTCACGGGCACCGCCACGATCCGCAACGGCGGCCTTAAGGTGCAAATGGGCGCCCAAAACACGTGCGAATGCATGTAGATATGGCACCGCCCCGGCGAAACGCTCTTGAAGGTCGGTCTGTGAAACGAGCCATTCTGTCGCCTCCCGCATGCTTTCACATGCCTCCCAAACATCCCCCGCAAGGCGCGGGAAAATCGCGCGCGCTTCTTCAACATCCTCGGCGACTTCATCCAGCAGGGCCATTGCCGCCTCACCGCCGTCCATCATCTTGCGCGCAACCAAGTCCATGGCCTGAATCCCGTTCGTGCCTTCGTAAATCGCGGTGACGCGCACATCACGGCAGAATTGCGCAGCACCCGTTTCCTCAACGAACCCCATACCGCCGTGCACCTGAAGACCCATATCAGCCACAGCGATGCCGGTATCAGTGCCAAACGCTTTGGTGATAGGTGTCAGCAGCGCCGCGCGGGCTTTCCAAGCCTTGTCACCTGTCGCGCGCGCCATGTCGATGGCTACCGCGTTGCACACTGCAATCGCGCGCGCCGCGAAAATATCGGCTTTCATGGTGGTGAGCATGCGGCGCACGTCTGCGTGGCCCAGAATCGAATCCTTGGAGCCGTGTACCGGTGTTTTGCCTTGCTTACGGTCTTGCGCATAGGCCAGCGCGTGCTGGAACGAGGCATCGGCCACGCCGATCCCCTGCCCGCCGACACCCAAACGCGCGTTGTTCATCATGGTGAACATCGCATCAATGCCGCCCTGCTCTTCTCCGACCAGCCATCCGGTCGCACCGTCATATTGCATCACGCAGGTGGGAGAGCCGTGCAAGCCCATCTTATGCTCCAGGCTTACCACGCTCACGCCATTGCGCTGGCCGGGATTGCCATCCGCATCCGGCAAAAGCTTGGGCACCAGAAACAGGCTGATCCCTTTGACGCCGGCCGGAGCGCCCGTCAAACGTGCCAGCACCAGATGGCAAACATTGCCGCCCAGATCATGGTCACCCCAAGTGATATAGATTTTCTGGCCCGTAATCGCGAAGGTACCGTCGCCGTTGTCTTCGGCCTTTGTCGTCAGCGCCCCCACGTCCGAACCGGCCTGCGGCTCTGTCAGGTTCATGGTGCCCGTCCATTCACCGCTGATCAGTTTGGGCAGGTAAAGCTCTTTGAGCGCATCACTGGCGTGATGCTCCAGCGCTTCGATCTGGCCTTGCGTCAACATCGGGCACAATTGCAGCGACAGGCACGCGCCGCTCATCATATCGCCAACTGCCGCCGTAAGCGCCATCGGCAGGCCCATGCCGCCATATTCGGGATCTGCCGACATACCGACCCAACCGCCTTCGGCAATCGCTTTAAAGCCATCGGCAAAACCGGGGGAAGTCCGCACAACGCCATTTTCCAGATACGCCCCATTCACATCGCCACCGCGTTGCAGCGGAGCCAGCACTTCCTCACAAAGCTTGCCTGCCTCGGTCAGGATCGCGTGGGTGACATCAGGCGTTGCATCGCCAAACCGCTCAGTGGCGCGCAAGGCGTCCAACCCGACAACATGGTCAAACAGGAAATTGTAGTCTTCAACAGGGGCGCGATACGTCATAATAGTCTTTCTCACAAACTGGGGCGGTTCCGCGAAGCAAAGGCATCAAGCGAAACGGGATGCCTGCATATAGACGATGAACAGCCACCGGACCAAGCGCAATCAAAACGCCGCGTCAAAGCTACAGGAGCAGGCCATGTCCCAAGCAACCCTTCGCCTGCGCCCGGACGCAGACGGCCTGAGCCGCGCAACAAAGCTGTTGTCGAATGGCGCGCTCGTGGCCTTCCCGACCGAGACTGTCTACGGCCTTGGCGCCGATGCCAGACAGGGCGAAGCCGTGGCCGCGATTTATGAAGCTAAAGGCAGGCCATCATTCAACCCCCTGATCGTGCATCTTGCCGATGTAGCCGCAGCGCGAACGTTGGTGGAATGGAGCCCGCAAGCCGACATCCTTGCCCGCGCGTTCTGGCCCGGCCCCCTTACCCTTGTACTGCCGTTGCGGGCAGATCACGGGCTGTCTTCTTTGGTAACAGCGGGCTTGCCCACCGTGGGCTTGCGCGTGCCTGCCCATCCTGCGGCGCATGCATTGCTGGCGCGCTTCGGTGGCCCCGTTGCCGCGCCATCTGCCAACCCCTCTGGCCGGATCAGCCCGACGACTGCGGATCACGTGCTTGCGGGTCTGGATGGCCGCATCGCCGCCGTTCTGGACGATGGTCCTTGCACTGTCGGGTTGGAAAGCACCATCATCGGCTTTGACGGCCCACATGCCGTGCTGCTGCGCGAAGGTGGCTTGCCGCCCGAACCGATTGAAGCGGCTCTTGGCGCCCCCCTTCTCCAGCCGGCGGATACAACAATCACGGCACCGGGCCAGATGTCCTCCCACTATGCCCCACGGGGCGCTGTGCGGCTTGATGCCACAGTCGCGCGCGCAGGTGAGCTCATGCTTGGCTTCGGGGCGGTCAAAGGGGATCTTTCCCTGTCTGAAAGCGGTGATCTGGTAGAGGCTGCTGCGAACCTGTTTGGTCACCTGCACCGGCTGGATGCCTTAGGCGGACCAATTGCAGTGGCACCGGTGCCAATGACAGGGCTTGGCCGCGCAATTAATGACCGCCTGCGCCGCGCCGCAGCACCGCGCGATTAGGCGCGGCCAGCGGCCGAAGACAGGCTGAGAGGGTCAATCCCGATGCTGTGAAGCGCGGCCTCCCACAGGGCCTCACGATCTGCCGCAAAAACCAATTCAGGCGTTGCAGGGGCTGTCAGCCATCCGTTTTGCGCGATCTCGGCGTCTAGCTGGCCAGCGCCCCAACCCGCATATCCAATCGCAAAAAGAAACGGCGCGGGGCCACGACCAGCGCTAATGTCTTCCAGAATGTCCTGCGTTGCCGTCAGTACATACCCCCCCGGAATAACCAACGGCTCCGGCGACAGGCGGCTTTCATCCATGTGAAGCACGAAGCCGCGTTCGACCTGCACCGGCCCGCCGAAATGAACGCGGTCCAAAACAGCAGCCTTTTCATGTGCCATGTCGATACGATCAAACACATCGGCAAGCGTCATGTCTTTCATGTATTTGTTGACGATAAAGCCCATCGCCCCCTCGTCCGAATAGGCGCTCAAAAACACGACCGACCGCGCGAACCGCGGATCGCCCATGCCCGGCATCGCAATCAAGAACTGCCCCGCCAAATCCATTTCATACTCCAAATCACATCCTTATCCCTACTGTGAAGGGCGTGGATGAGCGCTGCAAGCACCATCATCGAAACATGTCTGACTGACTTGTGACTTGGCAAACGGATCAAGCGGGGCCACATAGGCTGCATGATAAAGCATCTTCTTCAGGCCACCGCTCTGTTTGCCCTTGTCTCCCCTGCTCTGGCAGAGGACTCCATCGGCACGCCTGTAACGGCGCAACTCATAGACGGCTGGCAGCAAGCGGACGGCACCCGCATCAGCGCCATCCAGTTGACCCTTGCGCCAGGCTGGAAGACCTACTGGCGCGCACCCGGTGACGCCGGCATACCGCCAGAGTTCAGCTGGAAAGGCTCACGCAATTTGCGCGGAGTCTCAGTCAGCTGGCCCACACCAAAGGTGTTCGAACAAAATGGCATGCGATCGGTCGGATATAGCAATCAAGTGATCCTCCCCTTGGTCGTAGCGCCAAAGCAGGTCGGCGCTCCGGTCGAGATTGATCTGCACATGGATATCGGCGTTTGCAAAGACATCTGCATACCAAAGACCCTTTCGCTTTCGGGCACATTGGATGCGCAAGGCAGCATACCGGTTGCCAGCATCGCAGCGGCCTTGGCCGAACAACCCTACACCGCCTCCGAGAGCGGCTCGAAAGGCGTAACCTGCACGCTCAGCCCCTCCGAAGACGGATTGAAAATCACCGCCAGACTTGCCTTGCCCTCCACCGGCGGACAAGAGCATGTAGTGATCGAAGCAGGAAGGCCCGATATCTGGGTGTCAGAACCAGTCACAAACCGGTCTGGCAACATACTGACTGCCGAGGCCGAAATGGTATCAGGCGGCACGGCAGGCTTTGCCCTCGACCGGTCCGCTATCCGCTTTACGGTTCTCGGCTCTTCGCACGCAGTTGATTTACGCGGCTGCACACCCGGCTGAAACGAGCCTATTCTCCGAGCGCGACATCGCGCTTGCGCAGCATCATAACCAGCGCCCCCAACACATAACCGGTCAGGGCCAGAACCGCTGCGCCAAGCACAAACAGAACAAATCCCGCAGCCATCGGTGACAGGCCTGAAAGCCTTGGCGCTATCCCCGCAACAGGCGCGTAGAGGCTGCCCCATATTGCCGCATGGCCCAGCGTGAGCGCACCCCACCCAAGCACCAATACCCAAAGAGCAACCAGTCCGAGTTGCAGCCCACGCGCTCGTGCATGAAGCCCGCGCCGCATGGCCGCGATCTGCCTTGCCACATCATTCTGCGCAGCAATCAGCGCTGGCACCACCAGCAGAACCAACAGCATCCCGAAGCCAAGGCCGTAAACCAGCGTGATCACCGTCGGTTTCAAAAACTGGGCTTGCTGGCTGCGCTCAAACAACAACGGAGCCATGCCCAGCACTGTGGTCAGCGTGGTAAGCATGACGGGCCGCAACCGGTCCGCCGCCCCGTCGATAATGGATGGGAACAGACCGCGATCGGCTGCGTATTCGTCAATCGTTGTTACCAATACGATGGAATCGTTGATGATAATGCCGGTCATGCCCAACAATCCCACCACGGTAAACATGCTCAGCGGAACGTCCCACGCGTGATGACCGTAAATCGTTCCAACCAGACCAAAGGGAATGATCGCCATCACCACCAATGGCCGTGTCCAACTGCCAAAAATCCACGCCAGAACCAGAAAAATCCCTGTCAAACACAGGATCAGCCCCGTCAGCGCATCAGTCAGAAATTCGTTCTCCTGCTCGCTCAGACCCGAAATGCGGTATTCGACCTGCAACTCAGAGGCGATGCGCGGTAGGATATCCTCTGAAAGCGCCTGATTGATTTCCGAAGCACGTTCCGCATTATCTTCGGAGATGTCGCCCGTCACAGAAATCAGCCGGATGCCGTTTTCACGCCGCACCGTGCTAAATCCGGTGCGCTGCTGGACGCTCACGATATCGCCCAGCGCCACGTAGTTGCCGGCAGGCGTGCGCATCTGCGTGCGGTCCAGAAAATCGGCTGTAAGCTCACCCTCGGGCAATTCCACCCGTATCGCGGCAGAACGCGGTCCATCGGGATAGGTCGCCGCCTCAATCCCACCCAACCGGTTGCGCAGCACGCGCCCCAGCTGGTCAATGGTAAAGCCCAGCGCCTGCCCCTGCGGCGTCAAATCAAGGATCAGTTCTTCTTTGTCGTAGGCCAGATTGTCCTGCAAGGCGCTGACTTCGGGATATTGCAGCAGGGCGGACTGCAACGCTTCGGAGGCATCTTTAAGCGTCTGGGTTTGCGCCCCGTAGAACTGCACATCCAGCGCGTCACCACCGGGGCCAGAGCGCCAACCACGAAAGCTTACCGTTTCGGCCAGAGGATGGTTCGCCACTTCGTCTTGCAGCTCTGCGACGAAAGAGAAGCTGGAATAGGGCCGCAGATCCGCGTCAATCAGTTCGATCGAGATGCCTCCGAGCAGATCGCCGTCTTTGCCTTCGGCGGCATCCAGTCCGCGACCGCTATTGCCGCCGATTTGCGCCATGACGTAGTCAAGCGGGTTCACCCCATGCTCGGCCTCCAGCCGCGCCGCAACAGCATCCGTTGCACGCTGCATCTCACGCATCATCTCAAGGGTATCGGCCCGGGTGGCGCCTTCGGCCATGATAAAGTTGCCCGTGACCGAGCCACGTTCAGGCGCGTTGAAAAACCGCCACTGCACGTCGCCACGGATGAATAAGGAAATCTGGCTGGCCAGCACAACGATCACACCAGCCAAAACAACATAGCGCGCAGCAATTACCCCCGCCATGAATGGACGGAACAGCCGCTCGCGCACCCAGACGAAGCCCGCGTTCACCACGACTGAAGGTGTATCAATCCCGTGTTGCCCCACGGCCTGAACCAATGCGGCCAGCCGCGCCGGGCGGCTCAGCAGATAGCCACCTGCAAGCACCAGCGTCACCCCGGACAGCGCCACCGCGCTGCCCGACAGCAAGCCGTAGGTCTGCGCCACATCTGCCCCTGTCAGCCAAAGAAATGCGTAAATTACTCCGAAAATCAGCGCCGAGATCAGCGCTGTTGCGACAATCGCAGAAACAATGCCACCCAACATCAGCTTCGCGAGCGAGAACTTTGCACGCTTCTCAATGCCTGCAAGGGCATGGTGCATATGGTTCGGTAAAATTAGAAAACATTCGATCAACGAGGCGATGAGAACGGCGATCACGGTAAATGGAATATCTGCGATCAACCCGCCAAAGCGCCCTCCGACAGCGACAAGCCCGAAAAACGCAATGACCGTGGTAAGGGTGGCGGCGAATACCGGCATCGCCATACGCTGAGCGGCACCTTCTGCCGCCTCTGCTGCGCTCATGCCGCCAAGACGGTAGCGGTGATCGGCATGCTCCCCGACCACAATGGCATCGTCCACCACAATGCCCAGCGTGATGATCAACCCGAAAAGCGAGATCATGTTAATGGTCAGGCCACCCAAATACATAAACGCAATCGCGGCGCCCATCGCCACAGGTATACCCGCTGCAACCCAGAACGCCGTGCGGGCATTCAGAAACAGAAACAGCAATGCCATCACCAGGCCAAGCCCGACCAACCCGTTTTCGATCAACAGATCAAGACGGCCTGTGATGGCTGCTGCACGGGTCCGGATCAGCTCGACCGAGACGCTGGCTGGCAGGCTTGCTTGCAACTCAGCCGCGACCTTTTCAACCTGTTCCTGAATGCCAATCGCATCCCCCCTGTCAGAGCGGTCCACCCGCACGGTCATCGCCGGATTATCACCGACGAAAAAGCTCATGTTGCGGTCCACGCCTTCGGACAGGACAGTGGCAACATCACCAACCAGCAATTTGGATCCATCGGCATTGGAGCGAAGCGTGATGCCTGAAATCTCCTGCGGGGTGCGTTTTGCTGTGCCGGTCCGCACCCGCGCATTCGCGCCATCCACATCGCCCGCAGGATCAGCATCGACCTCTGCGGCAATAACCGCTGCGATCTCGGCCGTAGTCACGTCATAAGAAACAAGTTTGGATGACGGTACTTCTACCAACGTTTGCGGGGCGGCGACCCCTTGGATGGTGGTGCGTGTCACCCCGGCAGCAAACAGGCGCGTCACGAACTCGTCCGCAAAACGGCCCAACTGTTCGGGAGCGACGGGGCCCGTGATCACCACGTCTGTCACACGGTCGCGCCACGCTCCGCGCCGGACATTCGGTTCTTCGGCCTCTTCGGGAAGGGTTGTGACGGCATCCACCGCCGTTTGCACATCCGCGGCAGCGCGCGCCATGTCCCAATCCGGCTCAAACTCTAGCGTGATGAAACTGCTACCCTCGCGCGAGGAACTGCTGGAGCTTTCCACCCCTTCAAGCCCTAGCAGCGCTGTTTCCAACACCTGACTGATCGCCTCATCCACATCTTCGGCGCCCGCCCCCGTCCAGACCGTACTGACAGAGACATTATCCACGACCACATCAGGGAAAAACTGCGCCCGCATGTTGGGGGCGGCGGCAAAACCCGCCACCAGCATCAGCACAAGCAGCAAGTTGGCCACCGTTTTGTGCCGCGTAAAATAGGACAGGATACCGCCAGCTGTTTTGGGAATTGCGCGCGCCATAGCTTAGCCCCCCATCCGGCTTTCGATCCGCTTGACCATTTGGGCGGGGACCTGCGGCTCAGCCAACTGGGCCAGCACACGGGCCTTGGCTTCGTCCGGCATACGTTTGTTTCCCTCAACAAATGCCACCAGTCTGGCGCGGCGTTCTTCTGTCAGCTCCAGCATTTCCGGTTCTGCCGATTTCGGCGCGTCCTTGCGCAGCGGCTTGACCGCGATACCCGCACCCAACAGCGGCGAGCGCGCCTCGACCACTTCGCGGCCCAGAATATCCCCGCGCACCAGCACGTCATTGCCAACCTTGCGCAACACCTCGACGCTGGCCGCTTCGAGCCGATCCTCGGTCCCCAACACCAACACATTGCCACCCGCATCCACCGCTGAGGCGGGCAAACGAATGACATTCTCAAGTGCGGGCTCTTGCACCCGTACGGTGACGAAATCCCCCGGTTTGAAACCTGCTGCTGTCTCAAGCGAGGCGAAGACCAGACGGCCCGTCAGCCCCTCGCCGGTAGCGGCAGAGGTACGCGTCACGCCACCACGCGCTTCGAGGTCCACGCCAGCAACGTCCAAAGTGACACGCACGTCAGATTCCATAATCGCGCCGCGTTCGTCCAACAGCCGCGCATATTGTGCGGTAGACAAACGAAAGGAAACTTCCAGATCATCGGGATCAATCAGCTCTGCAAGCCGCTCATTTGCGCTGACCAGCCGACCCTCAACCACTGTGGTTGCGCTAAGCGTTCCGTCGAAGGGCGCGACAAGGATGGTATCATCCAGCCTGCGCTGCGCCTCGGCAAGCGCGATTTCCGCGCGCGATGTTGACGTTGCCGCCTGATCTATCCGCGCCTCTGCCTGAGCAAGCGCCTGACGACGCGACAACACCGCCTGCCGCGCAGCAGACGCCGCAAGTTCCGCCGTTTCTGTGGCAGCTGCCGTTCCTACGCCGCGCCCAGCGAGGTCGACCTGCCGCTTGGCAGCACGATCGCGCAGCTCTGCCTGATCCTGCGCCGCAGCCACCTCATCGCGTGCCAGCTCAAGCCCCCGCGCGGCATCGCGCGCTTCGGCCTGCGCGTCGGCCAGATCATTCTGCGCACGTTGCACTGCGGCCTCCGCATCTGCCGGATCAAGCCGCACCAGAACATCGCCTGCGCGCACAGTGCCACCGTCCTGAAACTCATCAGCCAGCGCAATCACACGGCCGCCTTCTGCCGCGCGCAATTCCAGCGTGCGGCGGCTGACGATCTCGCCAAAGCTCTCCAACACAGGGGTGTGGGTTCCGGCTTCGGCCGTGATGACATTGACAGTAAAGACCCGCTCACGCGCGGGGGGCGCTGCGGGACTGTCGGACATGCGCGTCTGCACCGCCCCGCCGATCATCTGCACTGCCCAGACCAAAAAACCAAGCGTCACAGAGGCCAGAAACAAGCCGATCATACTTTGTCTTAGAAAGCGCATTATCAATCCGATATGGTCATTACGTCATATAACTTAGCGCCTCGAAAACGAGTGCCACACAAGCTTATACGCGCGACGCTCGGAATTCCGTCACTTTTTCGGAAACGGGCGCAATTGCCGCGCTATTTCCGGCGGTGATGCTCATCCAGACGCGGCAGGATTTCGACGAAATTGCAGGGACGATGCCGATAGTCGAGCTGCATTTTCAAAATCTCGTCCCACGCATCCTTGCACGCACCCGGGCTGCCGGGCAACGCAAACAGATAGGTTCCGTTTGCAACGCCACCTGTGGCGCGCGATTGTACAGCGCTGGTCCCGATTTTTTGCATCGAAACGATGGTGAAGATCGTGCCGAAGGCATCAATCTCTTTCTCATAGACATCGCGGTGCGCCTCGACGGTAACATCGCGGCCGGTCAGGCCGGTCCCACCGGTAGAGATCACCACGTCAATCCGGGGATCAGCACACCATGCGCGCAACTGCGCAGCAATCTCTGCCCGTTCATCCTGCACGATTTTACGGTCCGCCAGATGATGCCCCGCCGCGTCAATGCGCCCGACCAGCACATCGCCCGAGCGATCCTCAGCCAAGCTACGCGTATCCGACACCGTGAGCACCGCAATGCGCACGGGGATGAATTCTTTGGTTTCGTCAATTTTGCTCATCGTCTACTCCATCACAGCCAGTCGCGCCGCCAGAGCAGCGTAAATACTGCCGGTAATATAACCCAAAACCCTGCTCGACCCGACAAGCCGCGCACCCAATGTGCCGGCAAAGGCCCCTACCAGGCCATTGATCACAAAACCGCCCAGCGCAATCATCGCGCCGAAAGCGAGGAATTGCAAAAATACAGGCCCGGCCTCCGGCACAACAAACTGCGGAATGAAGGCAAGAACGAACCAGATTACTTTGAAATTGCTTAAGTTTGTAAACAGTCCTGCACGAAAGGCACGCAGCGGTCGCATACCTTGCGCGCCCGCTTTCATCTTGCTGCTGCGAAATGCCTGCACGGCAAGATACAGAAGGTACCCGACACCAATCCAGCGGATCACTTCGAACGCCCACGGGAAGGCCGCAACAACCGCGCCCAACCCAAGCCCCGCCACCGTTACATGCACCAAAGAACCTGCGCTGACGCCCGCGCTCGCGGCCCAAGCTGACGCCCGCCCCGATCGCATGCCTTGCGCCAGACACAGCATCATATCCGGTCCCAGCGTGACATTGAGCGCCAAAGCAGCGGGCACAAAGGCCAGAAGGATGATAGGATCAATCATTTTTCAACAGCAGCTTTCAAACTCAACAAATCAGCCCAAGCGTCACGTTTCGCATCGGGATTGCGCAGCAAATACGCAGGGTGGAACATCGGCAGCGTGGGTTTTCCCGACACCTCAAGCCACTGACCGCGCAGGCGCGCGATGCCCCGCTTGCCCAGAAGCGACTGACAGGCCCAATTTCCCATAAGCACCAACGCCTTGGGATTAGCCAACTGGATGTGACGTTCAAGGAACGGCTTCATCATCGCAACTTCTTCCGGCTTCGGATCGCGATTGTGCGGCGGGCGCCACGGCAGGATGTTTGTGATGTAGACTGGCGCGTCTTTACGGTCACGGCCCATATCAATGGCTGCAAACATCCGGTCAAGCAGCTGCCCAGGCGCCCCGACAAAGAGGCGGCCGGTTCGATCTTCGTCGCGGCTCGGCGCCTCGCCCACGATCATCACGGGCGCATCGGCGATGCCATCAGAGAACACCATGTTGCGCGCGCCGCGTTTGAGGTCACACAGATCAAACGCAGTCATAGCCTCTTGCAACGCCTCCAGCGTGTCAGCGGCCTGCGCTGCCGCATGCGCCTCAGCGACGGCGTCACGCTCTTTGGTCTTAACAGGCCCTTTGGTCAGATGCGGCTTTGCGGCCGGCTGGTTCGGCTTGGCCAGCTTATCAGGCAAGGCATAGCGGTCCACGGCGACATCGCCGATGCACTCATCCGCGCCCAGCTCAATCTGCCACTCCAAAAGCGCGCGCGCTGTGTGAAAGTCCACTGATTCCATTCTTGCACTCTACGCCTGCTCACGCCGGATCGAAATGCCTCTCGCACCGCTTCTTGCCCGCCTGCCTTCGCATCCCTATAACGGCGCAAACAGCGTAAGGTTTCGACATGAGTTTTACCCACCGCCACCTGCTTGGTATCGAGCCGCTGCACCCCTCCGAGATCACAGCAATCCTTGATCTCGCAGACACCTATGCAGAATTGAACCGTCAGCCGAACAAGCACGGCTCCGCCCTGAAGGGGCTCACCCAGATCAACATGTTTTTCGAGAACTCAACGCGCACGCAAGCCAGCTTTGAGATCGCGGGGAAACGTCTGGGCGCAGACGTGATGAATATGGCCATGCAGGCGTCCTCCATCAAGAAGGGCGAAACCCTGATTGATACGGCCATGACGCTTAACGCAATGCACCCCGATTTGCTGGTCGTGCGCCATCCGCAATCGGGCGCTGTCGATCTGCTGGCTGAAAAGGTCAACTGCGCTGTGCTCAACGCGGGCGACGGGCGGCACGAACATCCGACGCAAGCGCTGCTGGATGCTTTGACGATCCGCCGCGCCAAGGGGCGGCTTCATCGCCTGTCCATCGCGATTTGCGGCGACATTGCCCACAGCCGCGTGGCACGCTCCAATATCATTCTGCTGGGCAAAATGGAAAACCGCATTCGCCTGATCGCGCCTCCTACGCTGATGCCTTCCGGCATTGGTGAATTCGGCGTCGAGGTCTTCGATAATATGGAAGAAGGCCTGAAAGACGTCGACGTAGTCATGATGCTAAGATTGCAAAAAGAGCGCATGGATGGCGGTTTTATCCCCAGCGAAAGGGAGTATTACCACCGTTATGGCTTGGATGCAGAAAAGTTATCCCATGCCAAGCCAGACGCCATTGTCATGCACCCCGGCCCGATGAACCGAGGCGTTGAAATTGACGGCACGCTGGCCGATGACATCAACCGCAGCGTCATTCAGGACCAAGTTGAAATGGGCGTGGCGGTGCGCATGGCCGCGATGGATTTGCTGGCGCGCAATTTGGCAGACAGCCGCGCATGAGCACATCAGGCTTCTGGGATAACGTGTTGGAGCAGGACGAAAACCTGTTGTGGGCGGGGCGCCCGAAGCCGCGCCTGCACTGGCGCAACTGGCGGCTGTACGGGCCCGCACCAATGGCCGCCGCCGGCCTGCTGGCTGCGGCATGGTTCATTCTGGCAACCTATGGCACCGCAACAGATATGTGGTTGCTGGTGCTGCCGGCCCTGCTGGTACTCATACCGCTGCGCGCCACCTCCCAGCAGCTCAAGGAATACGCAGCGACCCGCTATGCGCTGACGGACAAGCGCGTGCTGTTCTTTCACGTCGGCACAGGCGAAACCCGTGTAAAAGTGCATCCGCGCACGGCCATCATTCCTCCAAAGGTGACAAACACATCGCCGCCCAGCGTCACCTTTCTGCGGTACGAAGCCAAAAAAGTGCACGAAATCGGATTTGAGTTTATCGAGGGTGCGGACAGCCTTCTGCCGTTTCTGACAGCTCAGAAGGTAGGGCAGCCCCATGATTGAGATTGCAAAAACCGAACATGGCGTGATCCGCGTCTTTGCCATTTCACGGCCGATGTCAGAGATGGCGCGGGCGCTTAAACAGCAACCGAAGAAAACACTCGCGTCTACCCTGCTCAACCATCCGGTAGAGGATGATGATATCGAACTATTCGCGCTGTCTGACCTCACAGGTGTCGGGCTGCCTCAGTACCTGTCGGACGGCTATGACGTCGATAGGAATGCGGTGCGTGCTGACCGCGCAAAGCTTGAGGCACTTGACGGTTATGTCTTGTTGCTTTTCTCACGGGTGAGCAACGGGGCGGATGTGACGCTGAATCCGGTGCATGATCTCACACTCATCGGTAGCTATGCGGAGCCGAAAGCCCTGCACGCCACGATCCCGATCGCCGCACAAGCGGCCAAGCCCTACTCCGGCAACGTGCCCGCGCCCAAAGCGACCGGTCGTTCCCGCGCGGGTAGCGCTATGACCGCTGTAACCGTGTTGCTCGCTCTTCTCATTATATGGTGGATACTCTGATGCAAGAACCCAAACCCGATCCCAAGATGTCCGGTCGCATTGCGATGATCGCCTTGCTGGTGGCTTTTGCCGTCGCTGGCGGCATGGTCTGGATGGCCGGATGAGCGAGCCACTTGCAGCATGGTCGCCCGCGCTGCGCGTCTTTATCCGCCGCAGTGTGATTGTAGGTGTGATTACCTTGTTCGTATTGGCCGCTGCTGGTTGGGCGATTGGCGTGGCGACCGGATCTTGGATGGTGCTCTATGTGGCTCCGGTGCTGGCACTGGTGTACAATATGGGGTTCGAGGACCCGTCGCGGTGGCGCATTGCGCGGCAAAACCGCTGGTATTTACGCACTGACGCGATCATCCATAATGGTCCCGACGGTGAGGCCCGCATACCGCTGGCTGACATCAAAGATGTGCGCACAAGACTGGGATGGAGCGTTGTGCTGTTTCTCAAGACCGGATTGCGCGTGCGCATCGCCTACGTCGAAAATGCATCGGATATCGCGGCCCAAATCCTTGCCGCGCGGGAACGACTGGTGCCATGAGCGTATCTCGGGGCGACGTACTGACAGAAGGCCACAGCATGCGCCGGCGTGCTTTGACAAAAGCATTCATTCGGTCGTTCGGGCCAGACCATTCCTTCACCCACATTGACGATGTGGGAAAATTGTACCACCTCATGCAGCAGATCCAGAAAGAGACGCCATGACGCTTCATTTCATCAACGCCACCCTGATTGATCCGGAAAACGGGACCGAGCAGACAGGCTCGCTTAGCGTGGAAGGCGGGCGCATAACGGCTGTAACGGTTGGCGGTATCGCTAATCCCAAGGGACACGTCATCGACTGCGGTGGCAAATACCTTGCGCCAGGCATTGTTGATCTTGGCGTAAAAGTTTGTGAACCCGGTGAGCGGCACAAGGAAAGCTACCGTTCGGCCGGATTGGCGGCAGCCAAAGGCGGTGTGACCACGATGATCACCCGACCTGACACAGCCCCTGCAATCGACAACCCCGAGACACTAGAATTCGTCACCCGCCGCGCCAATGAGGCGGCGCCGGTCAATGTTCTTGCCATGGCCGCGCTGACCAAAGGCCGCGAAGGCCGCGAGATGACCGAGATCGGCTTTTTGATGGATGCCGGAGCGGTTGCCTTTACCGATTGCGACAATGTGGTGACCGATACAAAGGTGTTCTCTCGTGCGCTGACCTATGCCCGCAGCCTTGGTGCGTTGGTCATTGCGCACCCCCAAGAACCGATCCTAAGCAAAGGTGCCGCCGCAACATCGGGCAAGTTTGCGTCGCTGCGTGGCTTGCCGGCAGTGTCACCCATTGCCGAACGGATGGGACTGGACCGTGACATTGCGCTGGTCGAGATGACGGGCGCGCGTTACCACGCCGACCAAATCACCACCGCCCGTGCACTGCCACCGCTGGAACGCGCCAAACGAAACGGGCTGGACGTGACCGCTGGGGTCGGCATCCACCACCTGACGCTCAACGCGCTGGACGTGGCCAACTACCGGACCTTCTTTAAGCTGAAGCCACCCCTGCGCGATGAAGAAGACCGGTTGGCAATGGTAGATGCCGTGGCGTCTGGGTTGATTGATATCGTCTGCTCGATGCACACGCCGCAGGACGAAGAAAGCAAGCGTCTGCCGTTTGAAGAGGCCGCTTCTGGCGCTGTGGGTCTGGAAACGTTTCTGCCTGCTGCCCTACGCCTCTGGCATGCCGAGATGATCACACTGCCAGCGCTTTGGCGGGCGATGTCGTTCAATCCGGCAAAGCGGCTGGGCCTGCCATCTGGCAGGCTCGAAGTAGGTGCGCCAGCGGATTTGGTGCTCTTTGATGCCCACGCCCCCTTTGTGCTGGATCGCTCTACCTTGCTTTCAAAATCGCGCAATACGCCATTTGACGGAGTGCGCATGCAGGGTAAGGTTCTGTCGACTTATGTGGCCGGCGCTTGCGTCTATACTGTTTGAACTGGAAATATCGCTATGCCTTTGATTGAAAGCTCCCTGACCGTTTTGCTGCTTTGGGCAGTGATCGGATACTTGCTTGGCTCGATCCCGTTTGGTGTTGTCGTGGCGCGCGCGATGGGATTGGGCAACCTGCGCAATATCGGGTCGGGCAATATCGGAGCAACCAACGTTCTGCGTACCGGATCAAAGCCGGCCGCGATTGCGACGCTGCTGCTGGACGGCGCGAAAGGCGCGGTGGCGCTGTTGCTTGCCCGGGCAGTGTCGGGCGAGGATGCCGCGCAACTTGCAGCGCTGATGGCGATGATCGGGCACTGCTACCCTGTCTGGCTCAAATTCAACGGCGGTAAAGGGGTTGCGACCTTCCTTGGTATTCTCTTGGCATTGGCCTGGCCCGCAGGCATTGCCGCTTGTGTGGCTTGGCTGATTGCTGCGGCCGTGTCGCGCATGTCTTCCGTGGGCGGGCTGCTGGCTGCGGCATCTTCAAGCATTCTGGTCATGGCATTGGGCTTTGGCTCCGCCTACCTGCTGTGCGTGCTTCTGACACTCATCGTGTTCTGGCGTCACCGCGCCAACATCAGCCGCATCCGCGCAGGTACGGAACCGAAAATCGGCCAAAAGGGGTGAGATCGGCCGCACCTGCCGGATTTGATGCCGCATTGCGCGCCATTCCACAGGGAACGTCCACCGGACAAGCCAACGGGACACGCTACACAGCGACCCGTTCAGACTTCAACGATGGCCGATCAATCAAGCTGGTGGCAGAAGCGCTGGACGGGTCAGACTACATCAGCCTGAACTTCTATGATCTGGCAAACGGTCCACAACTGGCACCTTGTGAAATGCCTCACGCCAAGGTTATTGCCTTCGTAATGCGCTATCAGCCCGAGTTGGAGAGTCACCTGTGAAACCGATTGCCCTTCTGTGTGCAGCCCTGCTTGCCGCGCCTGTTAGCGCAGAGACATTCAGCGTCTCATTGGGCGGAAAGACGCTGGGGCAACTCAGCTACTCCGAGGTCGGAAACAAAAGCACCCTAAGCTCAACAGTAGACAACACACCCTTGGGCGTTTTCAACGGGACCTTTACCGGCACAAGTACCGGCAACAGCGCCAGCAGCGGATTTACCGGAGACAGCAGATCATCGCGCAAGCAGCGGGTTGTTAAGGTAAACATAGCGCAGGGTCGTGCGACCAGTACGGATGTCACCCCTACTGAAGAATTGACCGAGCTTTCAGATGTGACCCGCGTTCCAGCAGGCGTGATGGATCCCGTACGCGCAATGGGCCAACTGTTCCGTGCCAAAGGTTGCCCCGCGCCAATCCAGATGTACGACGGGCGCCGCGTAGTCTCGATGCGGTCGGATACCGGGACGGAAACGGCGGGCACGTTGACGTGCAATCTGCGCTATAAGGTGATCGCAGGGCCGGGCCATCTATCGCCGTTGGGTATTTCGTCGGCCAAGATGCAGCTAAGCTATTCAACAGCTGGAGGCAGGCAAAACCTGCAAAAGATGAAAGTCTCTTCCGGCATTTTCAGCGTCCTACTAGACCGGAAAAACTGAGCATTACGAGGGCAAGTTTGAAAACACTTGCCAATCCAATTATTTCTGGTATTTCTGTCAATACAGAAATTTAAGAATGAGTTGATCCGATGCACCTGACCCCCGCCATGCAAAACTTTATCCTCCACTGGGGAGACATGGGTGCAAAGTGGGGCACCAACCGTTCTGTCGCGCAAATCCATGCGTTGCTGCATATTGCGCCAGAACCGCTGAGCGCCGACGAGATTTGCGATTTGCTCAATCTAGCGCGCTCTAACGTGTCCAACGGGCTGAAAGAATTGCAGAGCCTTGGCATGGTCAAATCCCAGCGCAAACTCGGTGACAGGCGCGATCACTTCACCTCGATCCGTGACATGTTTGACCTTACCACCACCGTGATCGAAAGCCGCCGTGAGCGGGAATACCTCCCCACGCTGCGCGCCTTGGAAGAAGTCCAGCGCGAGGCAGAAGACGACGCGACACCAGATGCTGTCAAACTACGGATCAAGGAAACGCTTGAGACCATGCAGATGTTTGATGGCTGGTACCGCGATGTGTCCCGCCTGCCCCGCTCTGTTCAGATGGCTGCCATTCGGCTTGGCGGGCGCATCGCCCGTTTCCTGCCAAAGGGCAAAGACGGCTAATAATTTTGACCTGTTATTTCCCTCATGACAGAAATGACCGAAATAGCGCAATGAAAGGCACCGCAATGCGAACCCTCATCACCCCACCGCCGGTTCCCTACCCGCCACATTACATCATTGACCCGGTCGCTTTCTTTGGGGCGCTGATTGCAGCTCCCCTGCTGTTTACAGCGCTTAGCTTCTGGGCATTGTTTATCCCTGTCTTTGCGTTGTTTTTGGGTGGCCCTCTTTATCTGGTCATCGGCACACCCGTTCTGCTTTGGCATCTACGCCACAATGATGGTGACCCGCATGACCTGAGTTTTCTTGCCTTTGTGATCATGGTCGCCGCTCTGGTTCTATCTGCCCCGTTAGCCGCGCTGTCAGACGAGGATGAGCTGCTTAGCCTTAGCTTCGGCTATTTCGGCTTTGGCATGATTTTCGCACCGGCATGGGCCTATGTTTTTGGCCGCATCTATCAACACTTTCGCCGCGACTTCTATGCAAAGCCGCGCCCGTTCTAACCCAAAGACACCCCCGAAAGGACCCTCACCATGTTTAGTTTAGCTCTTTTGTATATCGCCCTTGGTTTCGCTGGTCTGGTAGCCCTCGCAACCATGATCTTGCGCATTGGCACCTTGCTGGGCGATTGCCCGCAAAGCCGCGCCACTGCCCGTGCGGGCGCTGTGACCATCGCAACCGGTTTCTGCGCAATTGGCGCTGGCGGAGTAATCTTGATCGGCGCAGCTTTGCAATTATTTGAGCACGCACCATTTGCCAGCTTTCTTGGTGCATTGGGCTTTGCGGCCCTCTGCCTCGGGCTTGGCTTTACCCAAGCGGTCGGGACACTGCGTGCCTTGATGTATGATGCAAAGCGCATTGCTGCCTGAATTGACTGTCTGACACGGAGCGGGGCCTGCTTTCAAAGCGGGCCCTTTTTACGTTGGCCGCAAACTGAACACATTCCGCCCCTTTTTGCGCCACGCACCCGCGCCAAAATAGCCTGAACAAATTGGAGAAATGTCATGACAGGACCGTTGACCGCGCTGAATCTGGCGTTCGTCCATATCTTCAGCTTCAAAGGCCGCGCCACCCGTGCCGAATTCTGGTGGGTAGCGCTGTTTTTCACCATTTTGGGCGCCGTAGCCGTCGGCGCTGATGCCATGATGATCGCTGCGCTCACAGGCTCTGGCGATCCGGCCGCGATTTACGCGCTGCGCCCCTTCGATTTTTACACCACCTATTACAGCCTGGTCACCGCCATTCCCTTTACAACGCTATCCGTGCGGCGGTTGCACGATATCGGTTTCTCAGGCTTTTTCTGGCTGCTCAACGTGGTGCCCTTTGTGGGACCGCTTGCACTCTTGGTGATGTACTGCCTGCCATCCAGCAACAAGACCTCGGTGCATGGCACCCCCAAAATGCCGCTCACCAGCCCAACGGGCAAGCCTTTGCCTGTGGATGTGCACAAGCGCGCCATGCAGGGTTATGCCGTGCTGTTTGATACCAACAAACCCGTGACACAAGAAATGCAAGCTGCGCGCAAAGCGGAGATTTCGGACTATTACCGCAGCAAAGTCCTGAAATCCGCGTCCGCAGCCTAAGACGGCTCCTAGTAGGAGAAGTCGTCGTAGATCCGGCTAAGATCGCCTTTCCACTCACCGTTGTAGCAATCAAGAAGTTCGTCCGCAGGCGTTTTGCCGGTCTGGATGCTTTCTTTCAATGCATTGAGGAAATGCGTCTCGTCGGGGACCAGCCCGCCTGCCCCGCTACGGCCACGGGCCTTCAGGCCGGCTTCTGACAAGGCGACCGCTTCGCGGGCGATGTCGTGCATCTTGATCCCGTTCACTTCGGCCTGAAGGCCATCAACGGAGGCCGCGACGCGCATCGCCTCGCGGGTCTCTGCATCCCAACCTTTGACCAGGTCCCATGCACCGTCGAGCGCGCTTTGATCATACATCAACCCGACCCAGAAGGCCGGCAAGGCACACAAACGGCGCCATGGGCCGCCGTCGGCACCGCGCATTTCGATGAATTTTTTCATACGCGCTTCAGGGAAAGCGGTGGTCAGGTGATCGGCCCAATCGCTGAGCGTCGGCGTCTCACCGGGAAGCGCAGGCAACTTGCCTGCCATGAAGTCACGGAACGACATGCCCAGCGCGTCGACGTATTTGCCGTCGCGGTAGACAAAATACATCGGCACATCGAGTGCATAGTTTACCCAAGCCTCGAATCCGAATCCTTCATCAAAAACAAAAGGGATCATACCGGTACGGGCGTTATCCAGATCGCGCCACACGCGGCTGCGCCATGACTTGTGGCCGTTCAGCTTACCTTCGAAAAACGGGGAATTGGCGAACAGAGCAGTTGCAACCGGCTGCAACGCCACTGCTACGCGCATCTTTTGCACCATGTCCGCCTCAGACCCGAAGTCGAGGTTCACCTGTACCGTGCATGTCCGGCGCATCATGACACGGCCCATTGTGCCGACCTTTGTCATGTAATCGTTCATCAACTTATAGCGGCCCTTGGGCATCAGATCCATCTGCTCGTGGGTCCATTCGGGGGCAGCGCCCAAACCGATAAAGCCAACGCCGATCTCGTCTGCCACGTCTTTGACTTCGCGCAGGTGAATATTCACCTCATCACAAGTTTCATGGATGGTTTCGACCGGTGCGCCCGAAAGCTCCAACTGGCCGCCCGGCTCAAGCGAGACATTTGCCCCGTCTTTTTCCAGCCCGATCAGCTTGCCGCCTTCTTCAACAGGGGCCCAGCCATGTCTGTCACGCAGACCTTCGAGCATCACCCGGATCGAGCGTTCGCCCTCATAGGGCAGCGGCAAATGCGTGTCTTTGCAATAGCCGAATTTCTCGTGCTCGGTGCCGATCCGCCACTGGTCTTTGGGTTTGCAGCCATCGGCAAGGTACTGTGCCAATTGATCAAAGTGTTCGATCGGGCCGCCGCCGGATTGTGGAATAGACATGCTTGGCACTCCGCTTAGGGTTCAGTCCGCAGCCTTGCGGAGTTTCTCTTGGTCGTCAATGCAGCAGGGTGTGGGCCGGACGCAAGGGTTTGCGCTCCCAAATCACAACTGCGTGGCCCTTTCCGGACCGCAATTCTGACAGCATACGTTCTGTACGAAGGCCCGGAAGTCGCGCAAATGCATCAAATAGGGCATCCGATCCCGCTGCATTCACGGGTATTAACACTGCTGCCTGCCCCGGTGCATCCAACCGCCAATGCGCAGGCTTCAACGATGCATCAAGCGTCAGACGCTCCAACGCTTGCACCGCTACCACGCCACCAGTGAGCGGCCCAAAGTAGGAAATCTGCCCCTCATCCACTTGCACCGCACCGGGGCCATCACCCGTGCCGCGGAACCGCGCACGCTGCACCCCGACAAAGCACAGCGCAGCGCCGCCCAGCACCAATGCCCACCCCGGCACCGCCAGCAAACGGCCCGGACCAACAATCCACCAAAGGCCCAGCAGCACCAAAGCGGCAGCAACCAGCACCTCGCGCCAGCGCCACAACGCGGCTTTCGCCTCAGGTCGGAAAAACATCATGGATTCCTTCTATCACAACAGGTGCCTTGAGCATGGCCAACGCGTAACTCCCGATACGGCGGAAACCGATACGCTCATACCCCCGCGCGGCAATCGCATTGGCGGCAAAAAGAATCGCAGTCTCAACGCCCTTCTGGCGTTGCTCTAACAATTGGGTCGCAACAATCAGCCCGCCAAACCCCTGCCCCCGATAAGCAGGTGCTACATAGACGCCTCCGACCTGAACGGTCGTACCAACAGCCGCATTCAATGATGTCATTGCGACGGGCGTTCCGTCCCGTTCAAGGATTCGAGCGGCATTATTCGCAGTGAAAACCTCAGCAGCCATAGCGCCTGACATTCCGCCAGATGGCATCATTCCGGTATCCCGCGAAAACCCGTCGAACCATTCGGCCAGTATCGGTGCGTCCTTGGGGCCGGGTGTGCGCAGCAGCAATCCCGGCATGTCAGGCGCTTTCAGGCAATGAAGCCGCAGATGGTACAACGGGTCCGTATCCCGCACACTAAATGCATCCTCTGCAAGGCCCAAGGCGCTGATCCACGCGTTCACCTGCTCCGGCACGCCGGTAAGGCCCGCAATTTCCCGCCCCTTCAACGCGCGCGCGGCTGCCTTCCAGAAAACAACCTGCGCATCAGGCGCCTGACACATCAGGTAACCGCCGTTAGAGCACCCGACCACGCCGACAATCCCTTGATCTTCGTGCAGCCAGTAAGTTGTGCCGTGTCTATGTGAGCGGTTGCCCAGCCCGTGCGCCACCAGATTGCCGCGCAGGAACATCGACGTATCTGCATGTTGGGCCAAAAAGGCGTCTAGCGCACCAGCGTCCGCCTGCCCCGCCTCGCGTAGCTGCACAGCGCTAGCCATCAGATCCAGTCGCCATAGGTCTGCTGCCAAACCGTCATCGCGGCGACGGCCGCCGTATCCGCCCGAAGGATTCGCGGCCCCAGTGATACCGCCACGGCGTGCTCAAGTGCGTTCAACTTTGCGCGCTCGCGCTCGGAAAAGCCGCCCTCCGGTCCGATAAAGATGGCCCACGGCCCCACCGCACCCGCGCCAAGGATCGAGGGCCGCGAAGAGGCCAGCGCCTCATCACAAAACATGATTTGACGACTTGCGTCCCAATCCTGAAGCAGCCGGTCGAAACGGATTAGCTCAGCCACTTCAGGCACGAAGGTTCCGCCGCATTGCTCTGCCGCTTCGACCGCATGCGCCTGAAGGCGGTCCCGCTGGATACGGCCCGAGTTGGTGAACTCGGTCTGCATCGGAACAACCCGTGCTGCGCCCATCTCTGTCGCTTTTTCAACGATAAAATCAGTGCGCGCTTTTTTGATCGGCGCAAAGCACAGCCATAGATCAGGGGGCATCTGCAAAGGTTTGGTTTGCGCAACACAACTCAGCACACCGCCGCGCTTGCCTGCTTCAACCACCTCGGCGCGCCATTCACCGTCGCGCCCGTTAAGCAGCAACACCTGTGCACCCACTACCTGCCGCATCACCCCAAAAAGGTAATGCGCCTGACCCCGGTCCAAAGGAACCGATTGCCCCTCACCCAAAGGGTGCTCTACATACAATCTGATTTTCGCGTCCATAAGGATGGATATATGCAAGACAACGCCCCACCACCAGAGCCTGCGGAAGATGGCGTGGTTGCGGACGCTTATGCGCGCAACTGGGTCGACCTTTATGCACCTGCCGCAACGCGGCCTTATCTGCGCCTAAGCCGTGCCGACAGACCGATCGGTACATGGCTGTTGCTGCTGCCGTGCTGGTGGGGATTGTCGCTGGCCATGCTGTATGATGGCCAGATGCACTGGCATGATCTGTGGATCTTTATCAGCTGCGCGATTGGCGCATTCTTGATGCGCGGGGCTGGGTGCACGTGGAATGACATCACGGACCGCGATATCGACGCGCAGGTGGCACGCACAAGGTCGCGGCCCATCCCTTCGGGTCAGGTCAGCGTCAAAGGTGCCGCCGTCTGGATGATTGTGCAGGCGCTCATTTCTTTTGCGATTCTGTTGTCATTCAATGCAGCCGCAATCCGGTTAGGGGTTCTCGCCTTGGTTCCTGTGGCGATTTATCCCTTCGCGAAGCGCTTTACGTGGTGGCCGCAGGTGTTTCTCGGGCTTGCATTCAACTGGGGTGCGCTGCTGGCGTGGACTGCTCACACAGGCAGGCTCGATGCGCCTGCTGTGGTGCTTTATCTGGCGGGTATCGCTTGGACGCTGTTTTATGACACGATCTATGCGCATCAAGACACCGAAGATGATGCGCTGATCGGGGTCAAATCCACCGCGCGGCTTTTCGGAGAGAACACTGGTCAATGGCTGCGCCGCTTCCTTATGGGCACTGTAGGCCTGATGGGGATCGCCGTCATCTTTGCCTCTTTGCCGCAGGCATCCGTACTGGCGATGGTGGTTGCTCTTGCGGGGCCGTGGGCGATGGGCTGGCACATGGCGTGGCAATTGCGCGGGCTAGATATCCACAATTCCGGTAAAATGATGCAATTGTTCAGGGTCAATCGCGACACCGGCATGATTCCGCTGTTGTTTTTTGCTGCGGCGCTGTTCCTGTGATTGCACCACGGGCTACAGCGGCGTACTACCGTGCCTAATTATTGAACTGTTACGAAAGTGCCCATGCGCCTCTCATCACTGCTGACAATATTCCTGACTTTCTCCGCTGCCGCAGTGGTAGCCCTAGTGGCGGCCAACTTTTCCGTCAGCCTGATTGAAGACTCCTCTGAAATTGGCGTTCGTGACGCCTTGGATGCCAAGGGAATGACCTGGGCAGAGGTTGAGGCGAACGGCCTACAAGTCTCGCTCTCCGGCGTTGCGCCGACCGAAGCTGTACGCTTTTCCGCGTTGACCACGGCTGGTTCTGTCGTAGACGCCGCGCGGGTGATTGATGACATGGGTGTGGCCGCGCAAGAGGCCCTTGCGCCACCAAAATTCTCGGCCGAAATCCTGCGCAATGACAGCGGCCTCTCTGTTATCGGGCTGATACCGGCAAGCACGGACAAAGAATATGTGATCGCGCGCTTTAACAGCCTCGAAGGGTCAAGCGGCGTTACGGACCTGATCGAGACCGCCGATTACCCCGCGCCTGACGGCTGGGACGGCGCGCTGGATTTCGCACTGTCTGCCATGAGCAGCCTGCCCCGCGCCAAAGTTTCCGTTCAGGCCAATCGCGTGGCGATCACTGCCATCACCGACAGCGCACAGGAAAAGGCCCGTCTGGAGCAGAACCTGCGCCGCATGGTGCCATCCCAAGTCACCTTGGTTCTGGATATTGCGGCCCCCCGCCCTGTGATCACCCCTTTCACCACCCGCTTTCAGATCACTGAAGAAGGTGCCAGTTTTGACGCCTGTTCGGCTGACACCGATATCGCCGCCGAACGAATCATCGCCGCAGCAAAGGCGGCAGGCGCAGAAGCGTCCCGTTGCACTGTTGGCCTTGGCGTTCCGACACCAAAATGGGCCGACGCAGTCACGGCGTCTATCAACGCTCTGGCCAAGCTCGGCGAAGGTTCGATCACCATTGTGGACGCTGACATCTCCCTGCTCGCCTCTGCAAACATCAGCCAGTCAGAGTTTGACACCGTTGTCGGAGAGTTGGAAAATGCACTTCCGGGCGTGTTTGCCCTGCAAGCCAAACTGCCACAGGCCCAAGACCCCAACGCTGGCCCACCAGAATTCAACGCCACGCTTAGCCCCGAGGGCCAAGTACAGTTGCGAGGCCGCGTTAACGACGATGCCCTGCGTGAGCTAACAACCAGCTTTGCCAAAGCACGTTTTGGCTCGGCCAACGTCTACACCGCAACCCGCGTAGTTGAAGGCCTCCCTACAGACTGGACAACCCGTGTACTGGCCGGGCTTGAAGGTCTTGGTAAGCTCAGCAACGGTTCATTAACTGTGACGCCTGAAAATATCGTTCTGACCGGCAACACCGGCAATCCCGACGCATCTACCGAGCTTGCCTCGCTGATGGCTGGAAAGCTGGGCGAAGGGACGGCCTTTGATGTGAACGTCACGTATCAAAAACAACTCGACCCAGTGCTGGGCCTGCCCACACCGAACGAATGTGAGGCGGAGATCGGCGCGATCGTCGCCGCCGGTAAGATCAACTTCGAGCCGGGCTCGGCCACCATTGATGCGTCGGCTTTGGGAACGATGGATGATATCGCCGCCGTTCTGAAGCGCTGCGGTGAGCTGCGGCTGGAAATTCAGGGTTATACCGATAGCCAAGGCCGTGAAGAAATGAACCTTGCCCTCAGCCAAAGCCGCGCCGAATCCGTTTTAAATGAATTGCGCGCGCGCCGGGTTGTGACTGGTACCTTCAAAGCGGTAGGGTACGGAGAAGCCAGCCCAGTAGCCAGCAACGACTCCGAAGCAGGACGCGAAGCAAACCGCCGCATCGAGTTCCGCCTTGTCCGCCCCGATACCGTTGCGACGCCAAGTGAAACAACGCTGGAAAACACCGCACAAAGCAGCGATACAGCACCAAATACGCCGACCGAAGAAAGCGCTACCGAATGAGCCGATTTGAATTTGTCCTCGCGACCGCCATCATTCTCTTTGTTGCCTTCTGCATGGGCTGGTTCGCCAATTGGCTGCTGCACCGCTTTACGCGGGTAGCTGCGGATGATGTGGCGCAACTGGACCGGATGAGCCAGGAACTGCATGAAGCAGAAGAAACGCGCGATCAGGCCATCACTTACCTGCAACAGCGCGAAGCGGAGCTGACAAATCAGCTGTCCCAGACCGAGGCTGAATTACGCGCCGCTATGGATGGCCTGCGCGATGCACGTCACGAGGCAGAGGAAATGCGCGCCTACATCGAAAGCCAGCGCGCAGGTTAATCGCAGCCCTATGGGACGGTCAGGCAGGCGCAATGCGCGTGTTTGCTGATCTGGTGTGATGTGCTGCCCAAGACCAAAGCACTGAAATTCCCGAGCCCGCGCCGTCCTGTCACGATAAGGTCAGCACCCGCCTTTTCTGCACGGTCCAGCACGTCCTGAGCGGGATCACCGTGGCCGATATGGGCCTCGACAGTTTTCACCCCTTCTTCTGACGCCACAGCCAGCGCCCGCTCTGTCAGCTTTTCCGCAGCTTCGCGCAACAGTTCCTGCTGGGCTGCATTCGGGCCGACATAGAACCCCGAAATCGCATCCGCCGCATAGGTGACTGTTTCATCCCGCGGGGTATGAACGATCTGGAGTTTGGATTCTGATTCTTTTGCGATGCCGCAGGCAACGCGCAACGCCCTATCAGACGCCTCTGAACCATCAACGCCGACAACAATCGATTTAAACACGCCGTATCCTCCTGTGAAGTTATGAAATTAATCTAACAGACGCAGGGTATGTCATCCTTGATGTGGATCAATGCCAATTTTTCTACCAGCGAGACAGCGCCGCCTCGTCTTCATCAGTTGCCGCAACCCATTCGGCCCCGGTAGACGAAATCTCGCGTTTCCAGAATGGTGCACGGGACTTTAGGTAGTCCATTAGAAACATCGCGGCCTCGAATGCGTCCTTGCGATGCCGCGACGCTGTCGCCACCATCATGATCATCTCGCCGGGTTGAAGGCGGCCGTGGCGGTGAATGATCAGGGCATCGCCCAGCGCAAAACGTTCGACCGCGCTTTGGGCCATGGCGGTGATCGCCTTCTCCGTCATGCCGGGATAATGCTCGATCTCCATCGCATCCATGCGGTCATCAGGCAAATCACGCACGACACCAGTGAAGGTGACAATCGCGCCGATATCGCTATGCCCTGCAGCAAAAGCTGCGGTTTCGGCACCCAGATCAAAGGGCGCTTCCTGAACGGAAATCCGCATATTATCCGCCCGTCATCGGCGGGAAAAACGCTATCTCGCGCACGCCTGCAAGCGGTGCATCGAAGTCAGCAAGTTCTTGGTCCAGCGCGACACGTAACGCAGAAAGGTCCTCAAATGCAGCGGCATAGCGTTCTTCACGTGCGCGCAGCTCGGCGACAAAATCGGCCACCGTTGCAGCATCGGTTTGTACCACTTCACGAGGCATGCCGATACGTTCCCTCACCCATGCGAAATACAATACGTCCATTACCGCCCCTCCTTGAGATGCGGCATGGCTTTCATCAAGTAGTCCCAGCCCGTCACAGCCGTCAGGGCTGCCGCCAGCCACAACAGCCAAAGTCCGATCCGGCCAGACCACTCCATCGCGACGACCTTCCAGCGCAGACCGAACACGTCTTCTTCATTGCCCTGCAGAATATCTTGGACCAGCCTGTCATCCATGCCGTAGATGCTCATCCCCAGATAATGCTCGAACACTCCCTGACTGAACAGCACCGCAATCGCCGTCATCTGGAGAGCGGTTTTCCACTTAGCCAGCTTGGTCACCTTCAACGTACCCGCGGTATCTCCAAGGTACTCCCGCAGACCGGATACGAACACTTCGCGGAACAGAATTAACGTGGCAGGCAAGACGAGCCAGGCTGACCAGCTTGAAAAACCGATGATCACCATCAGCGCGATCACAACCATTGCCTTATCTGCAATCGGATCCAGCATTGCACCCAGCTTGGTCTCTTGTTTCCAAGCCCGCGCAAGATAGCCGTCGATCCAATCTGTCGCAGCCGCAGTGACAAACAGCACCAACGCAAACCAATCGGCATATGGTCGGGTAAAGTACAAGAACATCACGGCCAGTGCGGGGGCTGCAAGCAGTCGCATGACGGTCAGGATATTTGGTAAATTCCACTTCATAATCGCACCCTACACCCACCGGCAGTCACGTAAAAGCGCGAAGAATTTGAACTCCACACACACGCCGGGAAAATCACAGCTCAGCGGCCTTCATTTTACGCAAACCCTGATTTCCAACGAACAAACCTCGGATAGTTTAGCCTTTCTCATGGAAATACGCATAGATCGTGTCCGCCAACGCATCAGAAACACCTTCGACCGCCTTCAGATCGTGCAAATTTGCCCGGCTCACTGCTTTGGCCGAACCGAAATGTGCCAGCAACGCCCGCTTGCGCGCAGCACCGACCCCCGGCACATCATCCAATGGCGTCGCGCCTACGGCCTTGGCACGCTTCGCCCTATGCGTTCCGATTGCAAACCGGTGCGCCTCGTCCCGCATGCGCTGAACAAAGTACAAGACCGGATCGTTGTGCCGCAGTGCCATGACAGGTTTACCAGTCCGGTGGAACTCTTCCTTGCCGGCATCGCGATCAACACCTTTGGCGACACCGACCATCGGGATATCCTCGACCCCGAATTCGCGCATGATGTCACGCACAGCGCTCACCTGTCCTGCACCGCCGTCAATCAATAGCAGATCCGGCCAGTGACCTTCGCGCCGCTCCGGGTCTTCCTTGATCAGCCGTTTGAAGCGGCGTGTCAGGACTTCTTTCATCATGCCAAAGTCATCACCGGGGGTCAGGTCATCACCGCGAATGTTGAACTTGCGATACTGGTTCTTGATCATCCCTTCCTGTCCGGCAACCACCATCGCACCCACGGCGAAAGCACCCTGAATGTGGGAGTTGTCATAAACCTCGATCCGCTCGGGAGCCTTGGGCAGTTCAAATGCCTCCGCCAGCCCTTTGAGGAGTTTGGTCTGGGTGGCGCTTTCTGCCATCTTGCGGGCCAGACTTTCGCGGGCGTTGCGCAAAGCGCCGTCGACCAGCTCTGCCTTTTCGCCTTTTTGCGGCACCAACAGCTCTACCTTTCGGTTGATTTTGCTCGCAAGCGCCTCTGCCATCAGGTCGGGGTTCTCAATCTCGTGGCTCAGGATCAGCTGCCGTGGCGGGTCGCGCTGGTCATAGAACTGGCCGATGAAGGCCTCCAGAACCTCGGCCGCCTCCACGTCATCCCCGACACGCGGGTAATAGTCGTGGTTCCCCCAGTTCTGGCCCGAGCGGATAAAGAACACCTGAACACATGCCTGCCCGTCGGACATGTGCAGTCCGATGATATCCGCCTCAGACACGCCGTTGGGATTGATGCCCTGCGTGGTTTGCACCTGCGTCAATGCCTTGATCCGGTCGCGCAAGGCTGCTGCGCGCTCGAACTCCATCGCATCCGAGGCGGCGGTCATCTCGGCGGCTAGTCTAGTCTGGATACCTGTACTTTTACCCGAAAGAAATTTCTGCGCGTCCTCCACCGTCTGGCGATAGGCTTCGGCGCTGATCTTGCCCACACACGGGGCGGAGCATCGTTTGATCTGGTGCTGCAAGCAGGGGCGCGTACGGCTCTCGAATTGAGAGTTTGAACAGTCACGCAACAAGAAGACCCGCTGCAACTGGTTCAGCGTGCGGTTCACGGCACCCGCACTGGCGAAGGGCCCGTAATAAACGCCCTTTTCTTTCTTGGCGCCGCGATGTTTTTTGATCTGCGGATAATCGTGATCGCTGGTAACCAGAATATTGGGAAAACTTTTGTCATCACGTAACAGCACGTTGAACTTGGGCTTCAACTGCTTGATCAGGTTCTGTTCCAGCAGCAACGCCTCGGTTTCGGTGCGCGTGGTCAGGAACATCATCGAGGCTGTGTTGGAGATCATCCGGGAGATCCGCGGACTGTGTCCACTGGGCCGTGCATAGTTGCTAACCCTCGCCCGCAGATTACGCGCTTTGCCCACGTAAAGCACACGACTTTCGCTATCGAGCATGCGGTACACGCCCGGAGAACCATCCAGCGTTTTGAGGTATCCCTGGATTACCTCATAGCCGGTAGGCTGGGTTTGCTCCGCTTCAGTCATGCGCTTTTGATTCTCCTTTTCTCTTCACGTTTTAGCAGTTGCATCAACCTTAAACATGTCCCCGTTTCCTGTGGATAACTCTGCTGATAACTTTTGGAGTTCTGGAATTTTTCGTTACATTCTAAACGCTTCGTTAACTTGTCTATTTTTTAGGCACTTCTGTAAGTTCTTATTTTTAAACGGTAGTTTTATTTCAGCAGTGTAAAATGAATATCTCAGGCTCAAAAATGTAACAAATCGCCTTGTTTACGCCCTTACGTGCAAAACTTTGCAGAAATGCAATTCTATTCGAGCCCCAGAACATCAGGTGTCTGCCATCCAAGATGCTGCCCTCCGTCCACACATAGCAGCTGACCAGTCACCGCTGGCGCATCCAGAAAGTACCCTAGAGCCGCTGTAATGTCCGACGGATTGGCCCCACGTTCCAGAATAGTGGCTGCGCGTTGTGCGTCAAAATGGGTGCGCGACTGGCGACTACCCTGAAGGGTTGGTCCCGGCCCGATGGCGTTGACCCGAACATGGGGTGCCAGTGCCTGTGCGCTGGTTTGGGTCAATGCCCACAGGCCCATCTTGGCCAGAGTATAGGTCATGAACTCTGGCGTCAGTTTGCGCACCCGCTGGTCCAACATATTGATGATCAGACCAACCGCCATCGGCTCTTCGGCATCATCAGTAGCCGCCTCAAGCCCCTGTGCTGCCATTGCCTGGCTCAGAACAAAGGGCGCGCGCAAGTTTGAATTCATGTGCCGGTCCCAGCTTTCGCGGGTGGCCTTTTCCAGCGTGTCGTATTCAAAAATCGAAGCGTTGTTGACCAGACACGTGATCGGCCCACCCAGGCCCTTAGCGGCAGCGGGAAGCAGCCCCTCCATCGCATCAATGTCCAGCAGATCCGCCTGTATCGCGACAGCTCGCTGGCCCATCGCCTCTATCTCCGCGACCACTTCATTGGCGGAATCCGCGGAGGTGGCATAATGCACAGCAACGTCAAAGCCCCGCTGCGCCAGATACAGCGCCATAGCGCGGCCAAGTCGCTTGCCCGCGCCGGTAACCAATGCTCGTTTCATTTGAAAATCCTCAGCCCACCAAAACTACTATTAGATAGACGGCATATAGTACGCTCAGCACGATTCCCCAGAGGCGGGTGATATTCTGACCCAAATAGACAAAAGGAATGAGCAACAGCGAAGCACCGAGCATGACCCAAAGATCAAACTGCAAGAAAGCGGGATCAACGTCGATCGGGCCGACAAGCCCTGCAATGCCGATGATCGCCAGAAGGTTAAACATGTTCGACCCGATCACGTTTCCGAGGGCCACATCAGCCTGTCGGCGCAGCGCGGCCATGACTGTGGTTGCTAGCTCTGGCAAAGACGTACCGATGGCAACCAGCGTCAGGCCGATCACTGTATCGCTCACACCGAATTCCTTGGCGATGATCGTCGCGTTATCGACCAGCAGTGACGCCCCCAGTGGTAAACCAATCAGCCCGAGCAGCAGAAACAGCCCTATACGCCAGCCGGGCATGTCTGGGTCCACGCCTTCCAGATCGTCTTCTTCACAGGCGATAGCGTCGGCTTTTTGATGCGCGCGCGCGTCACGCGCTGCGTCATAAAGCATCGCAAACAACGCAGCCAGCAGGGCAATGGAGGCGATCCAGTCAAAGACGCCGCGATAGGCCAGCGCAATAAACAACGCCGTGGCGGCGATCATGTGATTGAATGATTTGCGCGTGTTACATTCGGACGTGTGCATCGTAGCTAGCAGCGCAGGGATGCCTAGAACCAAAAGGATGTTGGCAGTGTTCGACCCGACCACATTGCCCAGCGCAATCCCCGGCACATCATCCAACACCGCTTTGATCGAGATCAGAAGCTCTGGCGCGGAGGTACCGAAGGCAACGATCGTCAAACTAACGATCAGCGCCGGAATGCCAATGCGCAGGCTCAGGTTCACGGCGCCCTTCACCAGCGCATCCCCTGCCAACAAAAGTATCAGTAGCCCTAGCCCCGACAGCAACCACGCAGTCATCATCCCCGTTTCCCTCCACAGGCACAGGGCCCTTTACCAATACGGTAGCGACCGCAGCCTTTGCATTTGCGCTGGGTCAACGTCTTACCGCCGATCCAGTGCATTTTGCCAAACCAGCCAAGCACACCGATAAATACCAAGAATAACGCTACAATTTTCAGGATCATATCAGAGCCCGAACCGAGCGAATTGCGCACGTTCTTCGATGCCGTGCAAAGCGTCCCCGACAACACGTGCGCCAAAGCGGCTAAGCAGACCCTGCTTAACACCGTATCGGCGCAGCTTCACCTTCTTGCCGAAGCGGTCTTTCAGGTGGGGTTTGATGTGGCCGATCCCGTCAATCAGGCCGACTTCTATTGCTTTGCGTGCCAGCCAGACTTCACCGGTGAACAGGTCACGGCCATCAACCAGCTTACCAGCCCGGCGGGTGGTCACGTGTTCTTTGAAATTCGCGTGAAGGTCCTCGAGCAGCTCTTTGAGCCGCGCGACATCCTCGGGCTTTTCGGGCCGAAACGGGTCCAGCATGGATTTGGAATTGCCTGCAGTATAAACCCGCCGCTCTACCCCGTTCTTTTCCAACAACTCATGCAGACCAAAACCTGCCGAGATGACGCCGATCGAGCCGACGACAGACGAGGTATCCGCATAAATTTCATCCGCCGCAGCAGCCAACCAGTAGCCCCCTGATGCCGCGACATCCTCGACAAAGGCGAGCACAGGAATGTTCTTTTCCTCCGCCAGTCGCCGGATACGCGCACCTATCAGGGAAGATTGCACAGGGCTGCCACCGGGGGAGTTGATCTCAAGAGCGACCGCAACGGGCTTGCCCCTTGAGAACGCCTTTTCGATCACGGGCCCAAGCCTTTGATCGTTCAGCGCCCCGCGACCCGAGGTACCAATCATGCCCGACAACCGGATAACCGCAACTGTCGGATCGCTTTTTATAAAGGGAAGCCATTGTTTCATGGTTCACATGTAGAGCCCTGTACGCCTCGCAACAAGGAGGCTTGCCACGATTATTGCCGGATCCGCCAGCCGGTCTTGAAAATCCACCAGATCACCGAAAGGCAAACGGCGGTAAACGCAGCAATGGCAAACAGGCTCAGACCGATTGACACGTCGGCCGAACCAAAGAATGACCAGCGAAAGCCAGAGATCAAATACACCACCGGATTGAAGTGCGAGATGATTTGCCAGACCGGCGGCAGCATGGAGATTGAATAAAACGAGCCGCCTAGGAACACGAGGGGCGTGATGATCAGCAAAGGCACCAGTTGCAGCTGTTCAAAGTTCCCAGCCCACATGCCGATGATGAACCCCATGAGCGAAAAGCTGATACAGGTAAGCACCAGAAAGCCGACCATGGCAAAGGGGTGCTGTATCTCGAAATCCACAAATAGATAGGCGGTAGCGAGAATGATCACCCCGATAAAAAGCGCCTTTGTCGCAGCGGCCCCCACATATCCCATGACGATTTCCAGAAAGTTCACTGGCGCTGACAAAAGCTCGAATATCGTCCCGATAAATTTGGGAAAGTAGATACCAAAGCTCGCGTTCGATATGGACTGCGTGATCACGCTGAGCATGATCAGGCCCGGTACGATAAAGGCACCATAGCTGACGCCCTCAACCTCCTGAATTCGGCTGCCTATGGCTGCGCCGAACACCACGAAATACAATGATGTCGACAGAACAGGCGAGATAAAGCTTTGTGTGATGGTGCGAAAGAACCGCGTCATCTCAAAAACGTAGATTGATTTTACAGCCGTCCAGTTCATCACGCATCTCCCTCCTTCACGAGGTCCACAAAGATATCTTCAAGGCTAGATTGTCGCGTCACGACATCGCGCAGAACAAGGCCCTCTGCCGCGACCTGGGACAACAGCTTTGTGATGCCTGTCCGCTCGCTTTTGGTATCGTATGTATAGATCAATGCAGTGCCGTCATCGTTGATCCGCAACGTATCTGACACAAGGCTGGCAGGAATTTTTGTGATCGGCTCGGAAAGCTGGACCTCCAGTTCCTTCCGACCCATCCGTGCCATTAACTTGTCTTTATCTTCGATCAACAAAATTTCGCCCTGCGCGATCACACCAATCCGGTCCGCGATGGCTTCGGCTTCTTCGATGTAGTGGGTGGTGAGGATGATGGTCACACCGTCTCGCTTGAGATCGGCGACGATCTCCCACATGTCGCGGCGCAGCTCTACATCCACACCCGCAGTCGGCTCATCAAGGAACAGCACGCGCGGCTCGTGGCTGAGCGCCTTTGCGATCAGTACGCGGCGTTTCATGCCGCCGGACAAGGCGCGTATCTGGCTATCGCGTTTATCCCACAATGAAAGCTGGCGCAGGATCTTCTCGATCAGGGCGGGATTTGCTGGCTTCCCGAACAATCCACGTGAGAATTTGACCGTATTTTGCACACGCTCGAACGGCTCAAGATTGATCTCTTGCGGCACAAGGCCGATCATCGCGCGCGCAGCACGGAAATCAGAAACCGTGTCATGCCCGCCAACCTTCACGCTGCCCGAGGTGGCAGTTGTGATCCCGCAGATCGTTGAAATCAAGGTCGTTTTACCCGCGCCGTTCGGGCCAAGCAACGCAAGGATCTCACCTTCGTTTATCTTCAGGTCAACCCCCTTGAGCGCTTCAAACCCGTCAGAATAGGCTTTGCGCAAGGCTGTGACATCGACGATGGCGGTCATGGCTGTCTCCGGTTTGTGGTTGCGTTACCTAAACCGGATTCCCCCCCAGCAACAAGAGTTGCGCCGCGTCAGGATTTTGACCGACCGAACCAGCCCTTCTTAGCCTCAGGTTCCTTTGTACTATCAGCGGTTTCGGGTTCAGATGGCCCTTCGAGGGTTGATTGCAGGTTGTTAAAGAACTGATCCGCCATCTTTTTCGCGAAACCGTCGATGATCCGACTACCCAACTGCGCCAGCTTGCCACCAACCTTGGCTTCCACATCATAGCTCAGCTCACAGCCGCCTTCGGTCTCAACCAGCCGCACGTCCGCGCCGCCCTTGGCAAAACCAGCCGCACCACCCTTGCCTGCGCCCTCGATCCGAAGAGAGGTATCAGGCACCATATCGCTGATCGTGACTTCGCCTGTGAACGTTGCTTTCACCGGCCCCACCTTCTGCACCACGGTTGCCACGAACCCTTCTGCCGGAGAGCCCGCCACCTCTGTTGCACCCGGCACGCAGGCCTTTAGGATTTCTGGATTCAGCAAGGCGGCATAGACCTGCGCAGGGGTGGCGGCAATCTGGCGGGTGTCGGACATTTGCATGGCGTGGTCTCCTGAATTGATCACTCTGTACGCTATGAATTTTTCTGGACAGCCGCAATGATATTGATGAGGGTGCGCGCATGACACACGCTTCAAACCGTGCCGGTCTCGCAATTGGGTTTGTCCTGTTCGGGGTCTTGTGCATCTCACTCAACGACATGCTGATCAAGCAACTCTCCAGCGGCTATCCGTTGCACCAGATCATCTTTATCCGCTCGTTCATCGGATTGTTGGTCAGCTTTGTTTTCCTCCAGTTCGAAGGAGGCTGGTCAGCCTTACGTACGGATCATCCGTGGCTCCATGCCATGCGCGGCGTGCTGGTCGTGATTGCCAACATGTCATATTTCCTTGCCCTTGCGGTGTTGCCATTGGCGGACGCCACTGCCCTTTTCTTTGTCGCGCCGCTGTTCATTACGTTGCTTTCCATCCCCTTGCTGGGCGAAAAAGTCGGACCTTTGCGGTTGGGCGCGGTTCTGGTCGGGTTTATCGGCGTGGTGATCATGCAGCGCCCATGGGAGGCATCAGACAGCCTGAGCGTCTCGCGGGTTGTGCTGATGCTGCCCGTCCTTGCCGCGCTGACTTACGCGTTGAACCAATTGATGACGCGCAAGCTGGGAGTAAGAGCGCCGGCATCCGCGCTGGCGATCTATATTCAAGGCGTCTTTGTGGTTGTGTCGCTGGGATTCTTCGTCGTCGCCGGCGATGGTCGTTTTGCCGCCGACACGACCAACGCGTCGATAGTGTTCCTGCTGCGCGCTTGGGTCTGGCCCGCGCCTGAAGATATCTGGGTGCTGCTAGGGATGGGCGTAAATGGCGCACTGATCGGCTATTGCCTCAGTCAGGCCTACAGGCTGGCCGATGCGGCGACCGTCGCACCTTTTGAATATATAGGGCTGCCCCTGGCTGTCTTCTGGGGTTTGGTGATTTTCGGAGACTTGCCAAGCTGGGAAGTCTGGACCGGCATCGCGCTTGTCCTATCCTCTGGATTGTTCGTTTTCGTCAGGGAACGCGCAAAGGCCAGGACGGTTACAAAGCGGCCTGTGGCACGACGCCACTAATCGCTAGGCCTCAAGATCAATCACAACTTTGCCGGTCGCTTTACGCGTGCGCAGCAGATCAAGCCCCGCGTTCGCCTCTTCAAGAGGCAGGATGTGGCTGACATGCGGCTTGATTTTCCCTGCAACATACCAACCGATCAACGTCTCGAAGCTGTCGGTCAGCGCCTTCGGGTTAAGCTTGGCATAACCGCCGATATAGAGGCCAAGTACGGTCATGTTTTTAACGAGCAGGATATTGGCGGGAATCTGCGGGATGTCTCCACTGGCAAAGCCCAGCGGCAACAGACGCGCACCGGGATTACAGGCACGGAATGCAGCATCGAACTGTGCGCCCCCAATGGGATCATAAAGCACATCCGCGCCGCCCAGCGCCTTCACGGCATCGCGAATATCGTCAGTTTCAGAATCGATCAGATGGTCCGCGCCGAGCTGCCTGCATATCTCAAGCTTTTCCGCCCCGCGCGCGCAGGCAATCACCTCGGCGCCCATCAGCTTCCCAAGCTCAACTGCGGTCAGTCCCACGCCCCCTGATGCCCCAAGCACCAAAAGCCTTTCACCCGGTTTCAAATGCGCCTTGTCTTCAAGCGCCAGATGGCTGGTAGCATAGGTAATAAGGAACGCGGCGGCATCGGTGAACGACATCTCGTCGGGAAGCGCCACGCATTTATTGGCTGCAACAGCTGCATAATCTGCCAGACCGTCCCGCCCGCTGTAGGCCGCGATACGCTGACCTTCGCGCAGATGTGTCACCCCAGCGCCAACGGCATGGATTGTCCCGGCCATTTCCATACCGGGTGTAAAGGGTAGCGACGGCTTTTCCTGATAGGTGCCTTTGATCGCCAGCGTATCGCCAAAGTTCAGCCCGCAGGTTGCGACCCGAATGACAACCTGCCCGCTATCTGGCTGCGGGATTTCCATCTCCCGAAGGGTCAACGGAGTATCATAGGCAGTCACTTGCATAGCGCGCATTGGGGTAATTCCTTATGTATCAGCGTCAGCAAGAGTGTCTTGCCATCGCCGCGACATCAAGGTGTTACCCCACGACGTTTCAAACCTAGGGCATGATCGCCGTCCGGATCGCAAACGCAACGATGACCAGCGCCCCCACGCTCAGCAGCCAGATCAGAACGAACCATCCCACCTGTTTGAGCATCAGTGATAACCCTCTTCCGGATTAACCTTGCCCCGGAAAACCCAGTAGGCATAGGCGGTATAGATCAAGATCATGGGCACCAGCACCACCGTCCCGACCAAAGCAAACCAAAGGCTTTCATCGGGGGCAGCTGCCTCAACGATCGTCAATGACGGCGGCACGATGTGGGGATAAAAGCTGACCCCGATGCCGCTGAAGCTCAGGACAAATAGCGCCTGCGCACAAAGAAACGGGCCGATCTCTTGTTCGCGACGCAAACCGAAGAACAGTCCAGCAATTGCTGCTAGAACCAGCAGCGGCACAATCGCGCTAAAGGCGGCTGTCGGCCATGCGAACCAGCGACTGAAATAGATTGCGTCCAGAAACGGGGTCCAAACACTGACCAAACCCATACAGATCACCGTGCCAATCGCCGTAGGCCATGCCAAACTGCGCATGTGCCGCTGTATTCGACCTTCAAGCTTGAGGTTAAGCCACGTCGCGCCCAACATCGCATACCCAATGGTGACGGCAACGCCGCAGAGAATCGAAAACGGCGTCAGCCAGTCCCACCAACCACCAGCATAGGCGCGGTTTTCAACCTCGATCCCCTGCACCAGCGCACCCAATGCGATGCCCTGACACAGCGCGGCTGTCAGCGAGCCGCCAAAGAACCCCATGTCCCAAAGCGGCTTCCACCGCTCTGTCCGCCAGCGGTATTCAAAGGCAACACCACGAAACACAAGGCCAAGCAACATCAGGATAATCGGCATGTAAAGCGCTGGCATCACGATGGAATAGGCCAACGGGAATACTGCAAACAGCCCGCCCCCGCCAAGCACCAGCCAAGTCTCGTTCCCGTCCCAGACAGGCGAGATCGAATTCATCATCACGCTTCGCTCTTCTTCGTCGTTGGTGAGCGGAAACAGGATGCCGATACCCAGATCGAACCCGTCGAGGATGACGTAGACCAGCACAGAAAAGGCGATGATCCCCGCCCAGATGAATGACAGCTCAAGTCCGACCATCTCAATCTTCCTTCTTGCGGGCGTGATACTGAGCAACCTGCGTAACACCCGCCGTGCGGATGGGTCCCTCTTTGTGCATGGCATTGTCTGCAACTTCCTTGACTGGCTTGTTCATCATGCGCAGCAGGTAATACGTGCCGGCCCCGAAGACGAAGAAGTAGACAATGATGAAGGCTGTAAGCGACGCGGCGACAGCAGGTGCGGCAATGGGTGACAAGCTGTCAGATGTGCGCATCACGCCATAAACCGTAAAGGGCTGACGCCCAACTTCGGTGGTGATCCACCCCGCCAGCACCGCAACGAAACCGGCTGGGCCCATCGCCAGTGCCGCGCGGTGCAGCCAAGGCGCATGGTACAGGCGTCCGCGCATCCGTTGGGTCAGCGCCCAAATTCCGAGCCCCAACATAGCAAACCCAAGTGCGATCATCACACGGAACGACCAGAATACGATCGCGACCGGAGGCTCGTCCTCATCCGGGATCGTGTCCAGCCCGGCAAGCGGAGCGTTCAGGTCATGCTTAAGGATAAGTGAGCTCAGCTTGGGGATTTCGATCGCGTAATCGATCCGCTTTTCTTCAGGATTCGGGATACCAAACAGGATCAGAGGCGCCCCGTCGGGGTGACTGTCATAATGCCCTTCCATCGCCATCACCTTGGCAGGTTGATGCTCTAACGTGTTCAGCCCGTGCATATCCCCTGCAAGAATTTGAAGCGGCGTCACAACAATCAACATCCACATCGCCATCGAAAACATCTTGCGACTGGCCATATCGTAACGGTCACGCAACAGATGCAACGCACCAACGGCTCCGACCACCAGCGCTGTGGTCAGGTAGGCTGCAAGCACCATATGCACCAGACGGTACGGGAAGGACGGGTTGAACACGATTGCCCACCAGTCTTCAGGCACGAACTGCCCGACGTCATTTATCGCGTAACCGACTGGCGTTTGCATCCAGCTGTTCACCGATAGAATCCATGTCGCAGATAGCAGCGTCCCGAAGGCCACAACGCCAGTGGCCAGCATGTGCAGCTTGTCACCCACACGCTCGCGCCCGAACAACATGATACCAAGAAAACCGGCCTCAAGGAAAAACGCTGACAGCACCTCATAGGCCATCAGCGGGCCGATCACCGGCCCCGCCTTGTCCGAGAAGACAGACCAGTTGGTGCCAAACTGGTAAGACATCACGATACCCGAAACGACTCCCATCGCGAAGGCAACGGCGAAGATCTTTTTCCAGTATTCGAACAGAACCTTGTATGTCTCGTTACGCGTGCGCAGCCAGAGCGCGTTCAGAACAGCCAGATAGCTCGCCAATCCGATGGAAAATGCGGGAAAAATGATGTGGAAAGATACCGTAAAGGCGAACTGGAATCGCGCGAGCATTTCCGCTGTGAACCCATCAAACATGGCATAAGTCCTTTCACTTCTCGGAATGAGAAGTAATACGTCACCAGCGTAAGGCTAGGGGGCAAGTTGCCGCAACCACGCATCTAAGACTTACGATGACGGCGCCCTACGAAGCGACAGGAAATCGCAGCATCACGCGCAGACCCGGTTGCGCATCCCCAAACGAAAGCTCCGCACCGTGCAAACGGGCCACTCCCTCAACAAGACTTAGGCCCAGTCCGTTGCCGGGCGTGTGCCTGCTTTGATCCAGTCGATAAAGGCGCTGCGTCACCCTGTCACGCTCTGACGCCGGAATTCCGGGGCCATTGTCCGTCACTGATAAAACCGGCCTACCTTGCTCATGAAAGAGGGCCACGCAGATTTCGGCACCCTCCCCGGTATGACGCAGCGCGTTTTCCAGCAGGTTTGCAATCATCTGGCCCAGCAGGTTCTTTTCTCCGCTCACCTTAAGGCTGTCTGGCCCCTCAAAAAGCAGTTGCTGATTCCGCGCCCCCGCTGTCGGTTCATAGACTTCGACCATCGTGCCACACAGCTTTGCCAGATCAACCGGAGCAAATTGCGCCTTCAGTGCGCCATTCTCGACCTGCGCCAGTTGCAGCAGCGCATGAAACACAGCCGAGATACCTTCAACTTCTTCACGCGTCTGCGCGACCAAATCCGCGGCCTCCCCGTCATCCACAACCTGTGCCAATACTTCAAGGCGCAGTGACACGCGCTGTACCGGTGTCTTCAAATCATGGGCAATATCGGAGGACACCTGCCGCAATGCCATAACCGATCGTTCCTGCGCATCGGCCATGCTGTTAACCGATCGGCCAATTCCCAGCAGATCATCTGACCAGCGCGGCGTCGTTTGCACACGGGCAGCCAGATCACCACCCGACAGCTTTTCAAGCGCATTCCGCACCACCTCCACATGCCTTTCGGAGCGGCGCGCAAGGATCAGCCCCCCAGAAAGCGCAATCAGGACCGTCGGCAGCAGGCTGATCCAGAGGATATTAAAGAACACAGGCCGCAGCGCTTCGATCTCGGCGCGGCTGCGGGCGATTGTCAGTCGACCACCATGCAGCCGTGCGCTTAGCGCGAGGTATTCACCGTCCAGCGTCGCACGGCGTTCTTCCAGCGAAATGATGTGAAATCCCTCGTCATCCCGAGCAACCGCACCATTGCCGTAGATGCGCCCAGACCGCGTAACATAGCTCAGCACAAGACGGCTTGGATCGGTGCCCTCCGATTCTGCCTGCACCAACAATGCCACTGCCCCTGATGTGGGTGCCGCGCGGAATCCTGCCAGATCCTGAGCCAGATCATCACGAATGGCCTGCTCAAACGCAGCGCGGGTAACCGCATAGCTCGTCGCGAGACTGAGCAGGCTCACAGTGCCGAACAACACCACAAGAACCAACGCCAAGCGTAGCGGCATCGAGCGCCACAGGCGCCTCACCCGTCGATCCTGTAGCCAGAACCGCGCACGGTCTTGATCAGCTCGGTTTCAAAGGGTTTGTCCACCTTCGCACGCAATCGGCTTACATGAGTTTCGACCACATTGGTCATCGGATCAAACGACAGGTCCCAAACGCCTTCGAGCAGCATGGTCCGCGTCTGCACCCTGCCCTTTCGGCGCAACAAGAACTCCAACAGCGCAAATTCACGGGGCAGCAGATCAATCTCTTGTCCTTCGCGCGTCACCTTGCGGGTCAACAGATCCAGCATCAAGTCGCCGGTCTGCAAGGATGTCTCCTGCTCGACCGCCTGCGGTCTTCGGCCAAGAGCAGCAACACGCGCAGACAGCTCTCCGAAGGCAAATGGTTTGACAAGATAGTCATCCGCGCCTGCGTTCAGACCGCCAATGCGATCCTCGACCGAGCCCATCGCCGTCAGAAACAGAACAGGTGCCGAACTACCTGCGCCGCGCAGTGTTTTGACCAAAGTCAGCCCGTCCACCTGCGGCAGCATCCTGTCCACGATTAGCACGTCATGCCCTCCGCCCGTTGCTGCCACCAATCCCTCGCGGCCATCGGTCACAAGATCTACGATATGACCTTCCTCGCGTAGACCGCGCGCGATGTAGGTGCCAGTGGTGGCATCGTCTTCAATCACGAGTATTTTCATAAGGCCTTATATAAACCCTGAGAGCAAAGACTGCATCCCTTGGCGTGTTACAGTTTTGTATAGCGCAGGCAGGCTTTCCCGTAACCTCGCGCCCCCATCTTGGCTTCAACCGCAACCAGATGCATGAGGACCAATAATGACATCTTTGCTCTCCAAATCCGCCCCTATCGCCCTTGCAGCAGCACTGGCGATCTCGCCGATGCTTGCCCCGACCGTCGCATTTGCCGTCCCTGCAGGCGGTTACGCCGATCTTGTTGAAACGGTGGCCCCTGCTGTTGTTTTCATCGAAGTGACCAACGCAGTTCAAGCGACCAGCGACGTGCCTGACAATATGCCCGAATCCCTGCGCCGTCAGTTCCGGCACAACAGCCCCCAACAGGCGCCGCGCGCCGGTCTGGGTTCAGGTTTCATCATCTCGTCTGACGGCCGGATCGTTACAAACCATCACGTGGTTTTCGGCGCACAAAACGTTGAGGTCACCCTCGCCGATGGCACAAAATACGACGCCAAGGTAATCGGCAGCGATGCCGCCACTGATATTGCACTGCTGTCGATCAAAGCTGATGTGGATCTGCCATTCGTCTCCTTCGGCACGTCCGAGCAGATGCGGGTGGGTGATGAAGTTGTTGCAGTGGGCAACCCCTTCGGCCTCAGCTCAACCGTAACCAGCGGGATCATTTCCGCCAAGGCCCGCGACATCAACGCCGGCCCTTATGACGAATTCATCCAGACTGATGCTGCCATCAATCGCGGCAACTCGGGCGGTCCGCTGTTCAACAACGCAGGGGACGTGATTGGCGTAAATACGGCTATCATGTCTCCGGGTGGCGGTTCTGTCGGGATCGGCTTTGCGGTGCCATCAGACGTTGTGCGCGAAGTCGTCGCAGACCTGAGCGATGACGGCACGGTCACACGCGGCTGGCTTGGTGTCAGCATCCGCCCGATGAGCGATGAAGTAGCAGAGGTACTTGGCTTTGACAGTACAAAAGGTGCCGTGGTGGAAGCCGTGTCAAAAGACAGCCCCGCCGCAACTGCCGGGTTGGCAAAAGGCGACATCATTCTGGACTTTGATGGCACCCAGATCGACGCCCTGCGTGACCTTACCCGTGCCGTCGCGGCAAAGAACCCCGACGACAAGGCAAAGATGACTGTCCTTCGCCGCGGCAAGGAGATGACGCTTGATGTGAGCATCGGCGTTCTTGCACCTCAGGAAACCTGAGCCAGCTATCCGGTACGCCTAACCCCAAGGCACGTACCGGTTCGGCCTTTCGACCCCACTCCGAAAGGTTGTGTGCCCCGATGTCTGCAGGCATCGGGGCTTTTTGCAGGGTCGGCGCGGGTGAATGTCGCACATCCCTACTCTGGCCCCGCCCCCAACCTTCATATACTCAGCGCACAATGAAACGGCTTGTTCATATCTTCACTCGACACGGCTTGCTCGCGCTGATGATCCTCGCGTTGCTTGCGCTGCCGTTCGTGCACCGCGCTGGCGCAGCACCGGTAACACCGGAAATGAGCCAATTTATCGCGATGGGCGGCAATCTGTCCGACATTTGCGGGGAAAGCGGCGAACACCGCGCAGGCGGCTGCGAAAGCTGCTTGATCGCTGATCCTGTTCTGCTGAGCTCATCGCTGCGGATACTGCATCCTGGTTTTGGATTATCTTCTCTTCGCTCCATTCCGCTCCGCACCGTGGCGCCCCTGCCCGCGACACCCTACACGAGCCCCCCTGCGCGCGCACCGCCGCAGCCTTGACGTAATACCTTCTTCTAGAACGTCACTTTGCGCAGAAAAACTGCGTCAAATCACAGGATCGACTCATGAAACTAATGAAATACACCGCCCTCGCCTTGCTTCTAACCGCAAGCTCCAGCTGGGCCGCAGATTACACACTTGGCCAAATCACGGTCACCCAGCCGACCACTTTCGAGACAGCGAAGAACACCAAAGTCGGCGGCGGCTACATGACCATCACCAACGAATCCAAAACAGATGACCGCTTGCTTGAAGTCCGCGTCGAAGGGATTCCACGCATCGAACTGCACCTCTCGGCCACAGACGCCAATGGTGTCGCGACCATGACAAAGCAAGACGGTATTGAAATTCCCCCGGGCGAAATGGTCGCGCTTATGCCAGGTGGGTTGCATGTGATGTTCATGGGGCTGGGGGATAGCCCGTTCAAACTGGGCGACCAGATCGACGCAACGCTGGTCTTCGAAAAGGCAGGCGCGATGGACGTGACATTTGACGTCCGCGCCCGCACAGCAGGCGATCACAGCGGCATGAAGATGTCAGATTGACGCCATTTGACATATAATAAAGCAGGCCGCGATACATTGCGGCCTGTTTACTTTTTGACCAACTTTTCCAGACAACGGTTCAACAATTCACGTTCTTCTTCGCTGAAATTTTTGGCCAAGGCAGCATCGTATTTTTGTGCAGTATTATAGAGGTCGGCGTAAACGATCTTCCCCTGCTTTGTCAGTGACAACATCTCAAGTCGCCGATCCTGTTCCTGCTGTGTGCGGACCAGATAGCGCTTTTTCTCCAACGCATGCACAGCCCTGCTGACCTTGGTTTTATGCAGGCTGGCACGATCGCAAATCGCTTTTGCAGTCATTTCACCATAGCGCCCCAAGTGGAATAGCACCCGCCATTCCGTGCGCAGCATGCCGTAACGCTGGCGGTAAAACTTCTGGAAGCCCGTGCTTGTCGCCTCGGCCGCCTGATTAAGCGCGTAGGGCAGGAACCTACCCAGATCGAATTCATCTTCTGTCATTTTTCGAACTTACCTGTTGTTAGTTACAAGTCAAACTAATATTCCCGTCCCAACATTCTAAAAGGGGAAGACCATGAACAAAGAGCTCCCGCCACATGGATTGCAGTCCGCTGCCTCGCCCGTTGGTACGACTGAGGGGTATATGCCGGGCTTTGGTAACGACTTTGAAACCGAGGCATTGCCGGGGGCGCTGCCCCAAGGGATGAACTCCCCTCAAAAGGTGAACTACGGCCTTTATGGTGAACAGTTGAGCGGTACAGCTTTCACAGCGCCCAGCCACCAGAATGAGCGGACGTGGTGCTACCGTATCCGCCCGTCGGTCAAGCACACTCACCGGTTTGAGAAGATCGACCTGCCTTATTGGAAATCCGCGCCTCATATCGACCCAGATGTGACATCCTTGGGCCAATACCGTTGGGATCCGGTGCCGCACTCGGACACGCCGCTGACGTGGTTGACCGGGATGCGCACCATGACGACCGCAGGCGATGTAAACACGCAGGTCGGCATGGCGAGCCACATCTATCTGGTCACAGAATCGATGAAAGACGCCTATTTTTTCTCAGCCGATTCAGAGCTGTTGGTTGTGCCACAAGAAGGCCGCCTGCGGTTTGCGACTGAGCTGGGTGTGATCGACATCGAACCGCAAGAGATCGCGATTATCCCGCGCGGATTGGTATACCGCGTCGAGGTGCTTGAGGGTCCGGCGCGCGGCTTTGTCTGTGAAAACTACGGTCAGAAATTTCATCTGCCGGGTCGTGGCCCCATCGGCGCAAACTGCATGGCGAACCCGCGTGATTTCAAAACACCGGTTGCCGCGTTCGAAGACCGCGACGCGCCCTCAACTGTAACTGTGAAATGGGCCGGCCAGTTTCACGAGACCAAGATCGGCCACAGCCCGCTGGACGTGGTCGCGTGGCATGGCAACTATGCGCCGTGTAAATACGATCTACGTACGTATTGCCCCGTCGGCGCGATCCTGTTCGATCACCCCGATCCATCGATCTTTACGGTTCTGACCGCCGATTCCGGTGTCGAAGGAACCGCCAATATCGACTTCGTCCTGTTCCGCGACCGCTGGATGGTGGCCGAAGATACGTTCCGCCCGCCGTGGTACCACAAGAATGTCATGTCAGAGATGATGGGCAATATATTCGGGATTTATGACGCCAAACCAAAGGGGTTCGTTCCCGGCGGCATGAGCCTGCACAACATGATGCTGCCGCACGGTCCAGATAAAAACGCCTTCGAGGGCGCCTCAAACGCCGAGCTTGGCGCAGAGAAACTGGAAAACACCATGTCGTTCATGTTCGAGACGCGCTTTCCCCAGCACCTCACTGCGTTTGCAGCAAAAGAGGCCCCGCTGCAGGACGATTACATAGACTGTTGGGCTGATTTGGAGAAGAAATTCGACGGAACACCGGGCAAGAAGTAATGGAGACCGCTCTTCTGCTACCAAGGTTTTATCATTGCGTGGGATTACTACAAACCTGCGGGCATTCGCACCTCCTACCGCAATGCAAACCAGCATCGGGACAACGGGGCGGATATCTATCTGATAACGACTGCGGCGGCGATGGCGGCGGTGACTGAACAAAGGCGCGTTTTTTCCGCACCAAGACTTAAGGATCAACAATGACACTGATAAAATCATGGGTCGAAAGCGCCAACAGCGCTGATACACCCTTCCCGCTCAATAATTTGCCCTACGGCGTTTTCACCACCAACAGCCTTGAGCCGCGCTGCGGCGTCGCAATCGGCGACATGATCTTTGATATGTTCGCCGCCGAAGAAGCGGGCTTAATCGAGCTGGCCGAAGATCCGGTGTTTGACGTGCCGTACTGGAACGACGTCATGGAGTTGGGCCCCGAGGCATGGGAAGCCCTGCGTGTACGCCTACAAGAGCTGCTGGCAGAAGGCGCGCCCGAGCAGGCCACCGTCGCACCCTATCTGGTGCCAATGGCGGAGGCACGGATGGAAATGCCAATGGTCGTTGCTGAATACACCGATTTCTACGCAGGCCGACACCACGCCACCAATGTAGGCACCATGTTCCGTGGCGCAGAAAACGCGCTGCCGCCAAACTGGCTGCACATCCCTATCGGCTACAACGGTCGCGCCTCGTCCGTCGTGGTGTCGGGCACGGATATCATTCGCCCCAACGGGCAGACCAAAGCACCGGATGCGGATGCCCCGTCGTTCGGGCCATGCAAGCGTCTGGATATCGAGCTTGAAATGGGGGCTATCGTCGGCACTGCCTCCGAGCTGGGCCACCCCGTCACCGTGGCACAGGCCGATGAGATGATCTTTGGCTACGTGCTGTTGAACGATTGGTCTGCGCGCGACATTCAAGCCTGGGAATACCAGCCGCTCGGGCCGTTTCAGGCCAAGGCTTTTGCCACCTCGATCAGCCCGTGGATCGTCACGCGCGCCGCACTTGAGCCGTTCCGCACATCCACGCCAGCGCGTGAGAAAGAGCTGCTACCATACCTGCAAGAGCCAAAGCCGATGCTCTATGATATTGAGCTGTCCGTGACGATCCAGCCGCAAGACGGGGCAGAGACCACGATTTGCGAAACCAACTACAAAGAGATGTATTACTCGGCCGCCCAGCAGTTGACGCATCACGCCAGCTCAGGCTGCGCTATGACACCCGGTGATCTTCTGGGGTCCGGCACCATTTCCGGCCCCGAAAAGCACCAGCGTGGCAGCCTGCTGGAACTAAGCTGGGGTGGAAAAGAGCCGCTGGATATCGGCAACGGCCAGACCCGCAATTTCATCGAGGACGGCGATACGCTTACCCTTCACGGCGCCGCCAAGGGCGACGGCTACCAGATCGGGTTTGGCGTCTGTACGGGCGTGATCAAGCCCGCAGTCAAATTCCCTTAAATTCACGTTAGGATACCCCAATGGCCAAAGCTTTTGCCTCCCAAGGCGACATGACCGAAAAGAAAATCACCTTTGACGAAATCGGCCGCGATCTGTGGGCCTTTACCGCCGAAGGGGACCCGAACTCCGGCGTCATCATTGGCGACGATAGCGTGATGATCGTTGAGGCGCAGGCAACACCGCGTCTGGCACATAAGGTGATCGAACAGGTGCGCAAAGTCACCGACAAACCGATCAGCCACGTGGTGCTGACCCATTATCACGCCGTGCGCGTGTTGGGTGCGTCTGCCTATGGCGCGGATCAAATCATCATGGGCGAAGCCGCCCGTGGCATGGTGATGGAGCGCGGTCAAGAAGATTGGGATTCCGAATTCCAGCGCTTTCCACGGCTGTTCGAAGGGTATGAAAGCATTCCGGGCCTCACTTTCCCGACCACCACGTTCAATGACCGGATGACCGTGCACCTCGGCAAACGTCGCGTCGATCTGATGCACCTTGGCCGCGCGCACACGGCGGGAGATATCGTAATCCACGTGCCGGACGAGAACGTCATGTTCACCGGCGATATCGTCGAAGACCACTCCGCCTGCTATTGCGGTGACGGACACTTCGCCGACTGGGGCAACACGCTGGATGCGATCAAGGCATATGATGTGAACTCCATCGCACCCGGTCGTGGTGGTGCACTGATTGGCAAAGAAGCCGTGAACCGCGCCATTGAAAGCACACGCGACTTTGTGAACTCTACCTATGCACCTGCGGCCCGAGTGGCAGCGCAGGGCGGCACGCTCAAACAAGCGTGGGACGCCGTGCGTGCAGAATGTGACCCGAAATTCGCGAACTATGCGATTTACGAGCACTGCCTGCCCTTTAACGTGGCCCGCGCTTACGACGAAGCCCGCGGCATCAGCCACCCACGTATCTGGACCGCTGAACGTGATCTGGAAATGTGGGCCGCCCTGCAGGGCTGAGCCCGTCACAAGTATGAAGCGGGCGCAGCTCAAGAACCAGCGCCCGCCAACCCTATCAGGGAGGGATCAAAGTGGTCGCCACACGCTATAAAACCGCATTCCAACTCTACCCATATGCCCGTGTAGAAGCGCAGGATCACGCGCCCGTTCGCCACCCCGTCGTCATCGTCGGAGGCGGGCCAGTCGGCCTCGCGCTTGCCCTGGATCTGGGCCAGAAGGGCACGCCTGCTTTGGTGCTGGATGATCACGATGGCGCTGGCCTCGGCTCCAAAGCGATCTGTTTTGCCAAACGCACCCTCGACATTGCCCACCGGCTTGGCGCCGGCCAGCCGATGGTCGATAAAGGCGTGGTCTGGAATGTTGGCAAAGTCTTCTATGCCGACGAAAAGCTGTTTGACTTCAACCTGCAGCCTGACGCGGGCCACCGCAACCCCGCCTTCATCAACCTGCAGCAACCCTATTTCGAAAAATACCTCGTGGACGCGATCCACACCGCGCAGGCTGCTGGTGCACCGATTGAAATACGTGGTTGCAACTGCGTCACGGCACTCGAGAACCACGGCAGTTACACGTCTCTGACCGTCGATACCCCCGACGGCTCCTATACGCTTGAAGCTGACTACCTGATCGCCTGTGACGGCGCGCGCTCCCCCCTACGCGACATGATGGGCCTCAGCTTTGACGGCCGCGTTTTCGAAGACAACTTCCTCATCGCCGACGTGCATATGAAGGCCGACTTCCCGACCGAGCGGTGGTTCTGGTTTGAGCCACCCTTCAAAGCGGCAGGCCAATCCGCCCTGCTGCACAAACAACCCGATGACATTTGGCGCATCGACTTCCAGCTTGGCTGGGACATTGACCGTGAAGCAGAGCTTGACCCCGCCCGCATCCGTGCACGTGTGGATGCAATGCTGTCTTCCCAAGCAGGGTATGTCCCCGAGTATGAGCTGGAATGGACCTCGATCTACACGTTCCAATGTCGCCGGATGCAGAAATTCCGTCATGGCAATGTGATCTTCGCTGGCGATAGCGCACATCAGGTCTCTCCCTTCGGTGCACGTGGTGCCAACTCCGGCGTGCAAGACGCAGAGAACCTAGCGTGGAAGCTGGACTTGTTGTTGAAGGGGCTGGCCGACGAAAGCCTGCTGGACACCTACGCCACAGAGCGCGAACACGGGGCGGACGAAAACATTTTGAACTCCTCTCGCGCGACGGATTTCATGACGCCGAAAACTGATATCTCGAAAATCTTCCGCAACGCAGTGCTGGAACTGGCAAACCGTCACGCCTTTGCCCGCCCGCTAGTCAACTCCGGCCGCCTGTCGGTGCCCTGCAACTACGCCGGATTTGATCTATTCGGCGAGGACGCCCTGGATGAAGCCCCAGCCGGCACAAGGCCAGGCATGCCCTGCCCCGACGCGCCGCATGGCGACGGCTTTATCCTTGACCATCTAGGCGGCGGCTTCACGGTGCTAGCGGTCGGTTGTGAAGCGACCGATGTTACCACCCACGGGATCGACGCCAAAGTCATGCAGGTCAAAACCGCATCACCCGAATTCACATCGCGCTATCTGGGCGAGGCTTCGGCAGCGGTTTACCTGATCCGGCCCGATCAACACATTGTCGCGCGCTGGTCCCACTTTGATAAAACCGCTGTGGCCCGCGCCATACAGACCGCAATCGGAAAGGCCTGAGAATGCTTACCTTGTCCCCGAACTTGGCTGACCCTGACGGATTTTACGAAGAGCTGATCCGCGCCCACGAGGGTCTGACCAAAGAGCAAAGCGATGCTTTCAATGCGCGTTTGATCCTGACGCTGGCCAATCATATCGGCGACCGTGCAGTGCTTAGCGCGGCATTGGATGCCGCGAAATGAGCGATATAGTCCTGTGGGATTACCCCAAGTCTTCGGCCAGTTACCGATTGCGGATTGCGCTCAACCTTGCGGAAATCGACTACCGGATCGAACATGTCGATTTGCTGGCCAAGGAGCATCTTGGCGCGGATCATCTTGCGCGCAATCCGCAGGGCTTTGTGCCTGTACTGGATATTGACGGTCACCGTTTGACCCAATCTCTTGCCATTCTGGACTATCTTAACACCACCCGCGGCCTTGGACTTTTGCCTGCCGACCCCTATGAGCGCGCACGGCAGACGGCCCTCGCGCATGCAATCGCCGTGGACCTGCATCCCGTGTGCAACTTGTCGGTCGCGGGTTACGCCACCAACGGCGAGGAGCCCGCCCGCACCAACTGGATGCGCCACTTTATAGCACCGCGCATGGACGCTTTTGAAACCATGCTCAAACACTTCGCGCAAGAACCGTTTTGCTGCGGTTCACAGCCCGGTTTGGCCGACATTGTCTTGATGCCCCAAGTCTATAACGCACAGCGCTGGGGCGCGGACTACGGCGGTTGCCACCGCATCAGAGCGATCGAACAAGCCTGCGCCAAACACCCTGCCTTTATCGCAGCCCACCCTGACCGATAGCCCGCTATGCGCAAGGTATGCTCAACGCCCTGACCTAATGGTCACACCGCATGCGAAATTAGATACCTCAAGGCATCCAGCACCATAGTTTCGATCATAGGATTTATAATATTTGTGAGAGACGGATAAGCTCCGCCAGCATTCACAGTTTTGGTATACTTCACAAAAAGTGAAGTGGTGCACCCGGAGCGATTCGAACGCCCGACCCCCTGATTCGTAGTCAGGTACTCTATCCAGCTGAGCTACGGGTGCATTGAGGGCCTTCTAGTATTAGCGTTCAGGCAATGCAAGCCCCCAAATAACGCAAAATCGACATGGCAGTAAAATTTCTCAAATCGTGCCATCGCCCTTGGGCAGGGAGATCATAAATTCGCTTCCCTCGGCACCCGTCTTGGACAATCGAATGTCGCCGCCATGTCCCCGTACCAGCTCAGCAGATATAGCAAGCCCCAGACCTGAGCCGCCCTTGCGTACAGACCCCTGAAAGGGCGCGAACAAGTGTTCTTGCGCCTTTGGCGGCAGACCCGGACCTGTATCACGGAAGGTTATCAGCCACTCTTTAGAGTTTTCTGTAGCGTTGATCACGATTTCACCGTCTGATTGCGTCGCGGCGATAGCCTGACGGGCATTGCGCACGAGATTGCCAATCACACGGTACATCTGTTCGGGATCTGCGCGAATATACAAGGCAGGCGGCACGTCGTTAATCAATTCAAGCGCGCATTCCCCGGCGGCAAGGCGTTCGCTTTCCAGCACTTCCTCAACAATATCCGCCAGACACATCATCGTCAGTGTCGGACCCGGCTCTTCGGCGCGGCCGAAGGCGAGCGTTGATTCGCACAGATGCACGGCACGCGTGATAGACCCGACAAGCTTTGGCGCCATTCGGGCGACGACCGGATCCTCCGACATCTCGATCCTGTCGGTGAACAGCTGTGCAGAGGTCAGAATGTTCCGCAGGTCGTGGCTGATTTTGCTGACCGCCGATCCCAGTTGGGCCAACCGTTCCTTCTGGCGAAGCGCGCCAGTCAGTTGCGTCTGCAGGGATTTCAGCGCCTCTTCAGCTTCCCGCAACTCAGTTACGCCTGCAGAAGGGATAATGATACGGCGGGCATCTTCAGGAGCAGCCGAATAGCGCTGCATGTGCGACACCACGCCCTTGATCGGCTTGACCAGAAAGATGCGCATCGCGATGAACAGCAGCAGCGCGGTAATCACGGAGATGACCGCCGAAAGCGCCAGAATGCGCAGGCCGTAATCAATCATCGCAGCACGCATCGGCGCTGTCTCCATTGTCACTTCGATAAGTAGCCCCGCTTCACGTACCGGCGCACCTATGACACGAATCACCTCGTTTTCATGCTTCAGCAACCGCCGCATCGCATCTCGGATCAAAGTAGTCGCGGCATTGTCACGCAGATCGACCGTATCGGAAATTACCTGCGGCATGGGCGAAGAGAGCATCAACTGGCGCACTTCGTCGCGGCGCAGCACCACGTTGAAAACCTCCGCGTTCCGCAGCAACTCGGCCTCCAACTCGGCATCGATCATGTCATCAGCCAACAAAACCAGCGAAGCGATCTGTGCCCGTTCCAGCCGGTTGAGCATATAGTCCTCGCGGAACCGCGCGATGGACGGAACAAAGATCAGCACCTCGGCGAGCATGACAAACACCGTTGTCAAAACCAGAAGTCGGCCAGAGAGAGAGTTAATCATCGCAAGGCTTTCAGGCCGTTCGGGACGGCGGGTGGGGCGTCGTCGCAGACGCGCGTCATCGTCGTCACGGGATGAACCGCTGCACAAATCCTACGACACGCTTCACCAAATCACTCTCGAACAGCCGTGGGCTGAAGTACGCACCTGCTGCGCGCTTGTTGATCTCGCCAATCGTTGGGTAAGGGGCAACCATAGCAGCAATCTGGCTCATCTTCATCTTGTTGGCCAGTGCCAGTGCCCAAAGATTGATAAGCTCTCCGGCTTGATACCCCACAATTGAAGCCCCTACAGGGCGGCCCTTCACCACCATCACCTTGATAAAACCTTTGGTTTTACGCTCGGCAATCGCACGGTCATTGTGATTGTAGTGGAACCTCACCACCTCCAACCCGTCGCCGTGCTTTTCACGCGCCTCAGCTTCGGTCACGCCAACCTGCGCCAGCTCCGGATCAGTATAAGTCGCCCATGGAATGTGCGACGTCTTCGCCTTTGACGGCAAACCAAACAGCATAGAGCGGATAATAACGCCAGCATGATATCCCGCCACATGGGTGAATTGCAGGCCGCCCGCAACGTCGCCAATCGCATAGACCCGACGGTTGCTGGAGCGCAGGCTATCATCAACCTCGATTCCGTTCCGCGATGGCTTCACCCCGCCAACTTCCAGATCCAACTTGTCTGTATTCGCCCGCCGCCCCACTGCCATCAGCAGGTGAGTACCCTTGAATAGACGTCCATCCTTGGTCTCGACCTCAATCGCGCCCGCCTGCCCACGGATCTCCGCAGCGATGGCATCTTCGGCGATTTCCACCCCCTCCTCTTTAAGGGTAGTAAGCACGATCTCGGCCAGTTCCGGATCATCCTTGCCCAGCGCCTTTGCGCCTTCGATGACGGTCACCTTGCAGCCCATCCGAATGTGCGCTTGCGCCATCTCCATCCCGATAGGTCCACCACCGATGATCAGCAGATGCTCCGGTGCTTCACGCAGGTCGAACAAGGTCTCGTTTGTTTCAAACGGTACGGTGTCCAAACCGGGAATAGGCGGCACCAAAGGGGAAGAGCCTGTGGCAATCACGATCCGTCGCGCCTTGATGACGGTGTCACCTGCTTGCACTTCGTCTTTCGAAATAAACCGCCCGTATTCACGGATCACTTTAACACCAAAACTCTCGAAGCGCTCCTGACTGTCCACTGGCGCGATCGTCGCGATTACGTCTGCGACATGATCTTTGGCGGCCGCGTAATCCACGTGACCAGCCGCATCGGTCACACCGTATTGCGCGCTGTGCTTCTGCGAATAGGCAGCCTTGCCAGTGGCAATCAGCGCCTTTGAAGGAACGCAGCCGTAATTCAGGCAGTCTCCCCCCATTTTGTGACCTTCAAGCAGAACGACATCTGCCCCCATCTGCGCGGCCCCTGCCGCAACAGAAAGCCCGCCAGAACCGGCACCGATGATGAGAATGTCTGTCTTGATACGCTTCATTTCAAAAGGTCCTTTTTACCAGTCACGGCTTTGATCAGAACGGGCAGGAGCGACAGCGCGCACAACCCGAGGATGGGAAACAAGATATGCGGCTCGAAGATAATTCCCAAATTTGGCGTCTCTCCGCGCGCAAACACCTCACCAAGACCGGCCCCCACAGATGTGTATACTAGCGAGCCCGGAATAATCCCCAGAAAGGTTGAGATAACAAAGCGGCGAAGAGGCACGCCTAAAAAAGCGGGAATCAGGTTGGCCACGAAAAAGGGCACTGCGGGAACAAGCCGGATGAAGAACAGCATCGACCACTGATTCTCGTCCAACCCTTTCTTGATCCGCGATACCATTCCCTCGGATGCCTCCATCCGGGCTTTAAGCTTCTCCCCCAGCCCCATTCGAGCCGCAAGAAAGATGAGGGTCGCGCCAGACGTCGCCGCAACCACATTCAACGCAGAGCCGGCAGCCGTACCGAACAGGAACCCGCCCGTCAGCGTGGCAATCGTCGCGCCAGGCAGTGAAAAGGTCACAATCAGCACATAGGCCAACAAAAAACCAAGCAGGGTAAGAATTAGGTGGTCGTCGCGGAACGCAATCAATGCCTCACGGTTGTCGCGCAACACTTCAAAGCTGAGGTAGTCGCGCAGGGCAAATGCGCCCAACGCAGCGACAAGCACAATGACCACAAGCGGCCCAAACCGCGCAATAGGGGACTTTTTCGCGTCAATCTGGGTCGTCATTGTCATCTTTCCTGCTCCAAAGCGGCTGTGTTCTATCCTAAATGCGCTCTTGCGCCGCTGTTGGACAGGCCGCTCACGCTTGCTTGATCATGCGTGTTGAATTTGGGTCCTGTTTGCGCCCTAATACGTTTGATTGAAACATTTCATGCCCCGGCGATGCATATTTATTGCAGATCACGACGTTTTCCCGTCTTGCAGGGTTTGACTTGGCGCGCGCGGGCCTTTAGTGGACAAGTCTGAATTGGCGCGCCGCAGCGAATCCGCAGGGCGCAAGTTATACTAGATGGAGACGGAGCGATGAAACGCACCTTTCAACCCTCGAACCTCGTTCGTAAGCGCCGCCACGGTTTCCGTGCGCGCATGGCAACTAAAGCTGGCCGCAAGATCATTAATGCGCGCCGCGCACAGGGCCGGAAAGAGCTGAGCGCGTAATTAGCGCTCAAGGCTTAACGCTATGACACCGCCGGAGACCGACCTGATTGGCACAACCGCCATCGGGGCAGAGTCTCCGGCGGTTTTGTCATGCCCCAATCTTATCGTCCTGACACAGCGCCGCGATTTTCAGCGCGCCGCGCGGGGCAAACGAGTGGCCATGTCCGGCTTTGTGTTGCAAATGCTGCCCCGCCCCGAAGGCGAAGCAGAAGGCATTCGGATCGGATATACCTGCTCCAAAAAAGTCGGCAACGCGGTTGCGCGCAATCGCGCAAAACGCCGCCTGCGCGAAATTGCGCGGGCCGTGCTGCCCACCGAAGGGCGTTCGGGTCATGACTATGTCCTGATCGGGCGCAACGGGGCCACCGCCGCCCTACCCTTTTCCCAACTCCTGAGCGATTTACACAAAGCACTGGCGATTCTTCACGGCCCACGCAAGTGAAGGTACTGGCCCATATCATCGCGCTGCCCGTTCGTGCATACCGGCTCATCTTCAGCCCGTGGGTCGGCTTCAACTGCCGCTACCAGCCCACCTGCTCGGCCTATGCCCTTGAAGCGCTGGAAAAGCACGGCGCGATCAAAGGCAGCTGGCTTGCCGCGCGACGCATCGGGCGCTGCCACCCTTTCGGCAGCGATGGATACGATCCCGTTCCAGAGAAAGACTGACAATGGATACCGGTTTCTTCAAATGGGTTTGGAGGCTCAATGCACTTGCCATCTGCTTCGCGACCTTAGCGCTGCTAAGTCTGATCGGCTGGCAATTCACCCGCGACTTCCGCGAGGCACGCTTTCCGCAGCCAGATCCCAACGCGATCGCATTGCTTGCTCCCCCACCGGTAGGTGAAGCGCGACACGCCCATAGCTTCGGGACCCCGCAAATACCTGACGGATCGCGGCCATATGCGATTCCGCTGTATCTGCAGCAGCAGAATGCCGACCAAGGCTATAACGAGCACCCCAACGACACTTTGGTTAATTACCGCATTGTCGATATCGCCGCACAGACAAACCGCTGGCTCTTTCCCAAAGCCGACCGCCTGATCATCGAAACCCGCCAGTTGACGTTTCGTACAAAAGACACCGTAGAACAGATGGGGCAGTTCATGGTCGTGGTTGAGGACGACACTGATGGCAACGGCCACCTGTCTGGACGAGACGATCAGACCATCTACCTGTCAGACGCCCGCTGGAGCACTCCTGTCAAAGTTACCGGTAACGTGCGCGCCCTCCTCGCAATTGCTCCGCAAAGCACGACAACAGCAGATCTGATATTCAACACCAAAGACGGCACCCACGCCGTCCGACTATCCCTGCCGGATGGTGTGATTCTGTCTGAACAGCGGCTCACACCGAACGACTGAGCTATTGCTTTTCAAAGGTGATAATCACTTCACCGATATCAACGCCGTATTTCATCATGTAGGCACGATTAAGCACACGGCCGCCGCCCATATCCCACATCCAGTCATTGAAACTCACCCGCATGGTGCCATCGGGCACAGGCAGATCAATACGGTAGGTCCAGTTGAATGTATCGCCAAGCTCCTGCCCCTTTGCCGTGCCGATCACACCTTCAGCGAAACCTGTCCATGTCTGGTCTGCCGTGATGGGGCCGGTCTTTTTCAATCGCCAGATCCGCTGCTCGGTTGTACCCTCGGCATAGGTAAAATCCTCTACCAGCTTCAGCACTTCCCCGTCCCAAGTACCCGTCACGACTACGTCGAACCGCCGGCGGACCGTTCCGAAAACATCCTGAAACTGCCCTTTGGCCAGAACACGCCCGTCAAAGTACTCCTCAAGATTGAAATCGCCTTTCGACAACTTTTCATCGTCAAGCGCAGGCTTGCCCACACAGGCGCCCAACATCATCACTGCCGCAAGAATCACAAACCGCATGCCACTTCCTCCAAGCTCTTTAGTTCAGAACTAACGTGATATAGATAAAATCAACCGCCAGAGGACGCTGACATGCTTGATCAACCCGAAGACATCCACGCGCTGTTTAACGGCGCTCCGCAAACGACGCAGTTCAAAAAGCTGCGCAAGCGCATCGTGCGCCAGACCCGCGAGGCGATTGAGCAATACGGCATGATCGAGCCCGGCACCAAATGGCTGGTTTGCCTTTCTGGCGGAAAAGACAGCTACACGCTTTTGGCTGTTTTGCACGAACTGCAATGGCGCGGGCTGCTACCGGTCGAATTGCTTGCCTGCAACCTTGATCAAGGCCAGCCCGGGTTCCCCGCAACGGTGCTACCCGAATTCCTTGAAAAGATGGGCGTTCCCCACCGGATTGAGTATCAAGACACCTACTCTATCGTGATGGACAAAATTCCGGCCGGCCGTACCTTTTGCGCGCTCTGCTCACGGCTGAGACGCGGTAACCTCTACCGGATCGCCCGTGAGGAAGGCTGCTCTGCAGTCGTGCTCGGGCATCACCGCGACGATATCCTTGAAACCTTCTTCATGAATCTTTTCCACGGCGGAAGGCTGGCAACGATGCCACCTAAACTGCTGAACGAAGAGGGTGATCTGTTCGTCTACCGCCCTCTGGCCCATGTGGCTGAGGTAGACTGCGAGAAGTTCGCGGCGGCGATGAAATATCCAATCATACCCTGTGATCTGTGCGGCTCCCAAGACGGGTTACAACGCCAACAGGTCAAAGCGATTCTAGATGGGTGGGAACAAAACAGCCCCGGACGGCGCCAGGTCATGTTCCGCGCGCTAACCAATGCGCGCCCGTCCCACCTTCTTGATCCTAGTTTGTTCGATTTTGCAGGTCTCAAGCGAGAAAGTGAAAATTTTAAATAGTTTTCATCTCAGTCGTTTCGATCTGTTAACCCATGTTCGAGCAATGTTCCTCCACGATGTCAGCACCGGATCGCGTACGGTCCGTATCGGAGGGACAGCTGTGCCACGAAAAACTAAAGACGGTTTCGCGTTAAATGCTGCGACCATTCGCAAACAAGTATTTGATCTGCTGACTGCGCCAGCGGCGTTGGCCTTTGTGCCTGCATTCTCCCTTGCTGCGTTTTGGTTCGGTGGAGAAGGCGCGCTTTTGGTGGTCGCGGCCTTGGCTCCTGCCGCGTACCTGCTCTCAGGCGGGGGGCGCGCAGCCATAGGTGCTAAAGCATCGGCTAACGGCCTGTTGCCTCGCGCGGCCATGGCAGCCCACTGCGAAGCCACCTTTGAGGAGGCTGTGGAAAATGGTTTGCTGTCTTGCGTCTATGCAGTTGAGATTGAGGCCTTCGCCAGCCTGATCGACCGATACGGTCCCGCCGCCGGTGACCAAATCGTTGAACGTGTGGGCGAACGGCTGAATGCGGTAATGCGCGATGACGACGTGATCGGCCAGATCGGCGATGCCCGTTTCGCCATATGCGTTGCCCCGGTCCGCCAGCTCTCGCTTGAACTTTGCATCCAAATGGCAGGTAGACTTCAGGCCGCAGGAGAAGAGCCGATATCTATCGACGGCACGGTTGTCTATGTCGATGTCACTATTGGCTTTTGCCAACATTCCCGCGCCCCAGAACGTCAGGGCAAGCTCTGGCTCGAAGCCGCCTGCATCGCACTGCGCAGCGCTCAGGCAAGGGGGGCATCCAGCATTCGCGCCTATTCCGAACAGATGCATCAAGAGCGCAAAACACGTCGCGAGCTACATGAGGACGTAGCCGCCGCGCTAGACAGCGGTGAAATTACCCCCTGGTTCCAGCCTCAAATCTGTACCGATACCGGCCGCATTACCGGTTTCGAGGCCTTGGCCCGTTGGACACATCCTATCCGCGGTGTCCTTCCGCCAGCTGACTTTTTGCCGGCCATCGAAAGCTCGAACCTATTGGAGAGGCTGGCAGAGATAATGATGTACCACAGCTTTCGGGCACTCAAACAATGGGATGCCGCGGGTGTCGAGGTGCCGCAAGTTGGCGTCAACTTTACCGGCTCCGAATTAAGCAATCCGGGACTATTGGATAAGATAAAATGGGATCTGGATCGTTTTGACCTGACACCTGACCGCCTCGCTGTTGAGGTCCTTGAAACGGTAGTCGCCAGCTCCCCCAACGATGTAATCACAAGAAATATCAACGCGTTGGGCACCATGGGATGTTGCATTGATTTGGACGACTTCGGCACCGGTAATGCCTCCATTGCTTCGATCCGCCGCTTCTCGGTCAGCCGCATCAAGATTGACCGCAGCTTTGTCATAAAGGCGGATCGTGATCCGGAACAACAAAGGATGATCAGCGCGATTCTTACGATGGCTGAACGCTTGCAGATAGAAACCCTTGCGGAAGGAGTTGAGACGGTAGGAGAACATGTGCTGCTAGCGCAGCTTGGATGCCAGCACGTACAAGGATTTGGTATCGGACGCCCCATGCCATTCGACCAAACTCTGCCATGGATCAGTGCACATAACGCAAAGCTCCGAGACGTGCCGGTCATCATGCATAGCAGGAGAAAATAACCGGAAATTCACCCAAAACCAACGTGACAAAGGCGCATGCAACAGCGAATCCGCTTGACCTTTGGCGCGCCCCGTTGTGTACCCACCGGACAGTTTTCAGACATCAGGTGGCGGTGCCAATGGACGATCAAAACAAGAACCTTATCATTGCGACAGCGCTCAGCTTTGTTGTGATCCTTGTGTGGTTTGTGCTCTTTCCACCTCCGGACGCTGAAACGCCCATTGATGGCACAGCCACCTCACTGTCCGCACCGGCGGAAGGCAGTCTAGCAACGCCGAGCGCGGATGTACCTGCGGCAAACCCAGCGGCGACCGCAAGCACAGAAACCGCGCCAAGCGCACTTGATAACGCACCCCGCGTCGCAATCGAAACACCCCGCGTGAGTGGTTCTTTGTCGCTTTTGGGTGGCCGAATTGATGAATTATCGCTTAACGATTACCGCACATCGCTCGAAGATGACGCGACGATTGTTGAGATTCTTTTTCCTGCGAGTGAGGCCAACGGACAATATGCGCTGCACGGCTGGGCTGCTGCAGCCGGTGTCGCCCCTACCGCCGTCCCAGGGCCCAACACACTTTGGGAACTTGCATCGGGAGAGACCCTTGGCACTGACACCCCTGTCACCCTGCGCTGGGATAATGGCGAGGGCCTGATCTTTTCCAAAGAGATCGCGATTGATGATGAATTCATGTTCACCATCACGCAGTCCGTTGAAAACACAGGCACTGCTGCTGCATCGGTTGCGCCCTATGGGGTTCTCGCGCGCCACGGCATCCCGCCTGATCTCAAAAACTTCTTCATCCTGCATGAAGGCGTCGTGGCAATGACTGATGGCGAATACTCTGAGACCGACTGGAAAGACATGCCGGATTTCGAGTACAATCAGCGTGCCGGCGCGCGGACTAAAGAACAGAACATCACCGAAAATGGTTGGATCGGATTTACCGATCACTACTGGATGAGTGTTCTGATCCCTACGCAAGGGACCGCGTTCAAGTCCGTCGCCAAATACGACGAGCGTCGCGATATCTACCAGACCGAAGCGGTCAGCCCCGTTCAGACTGTGGCCCCGGGGGAAACCATCACCAACACCACACAATTTTTCGCTGGTGCAAAGGAATGGGATATCCTCAAGGCCTATGAAGAAGGCGGCGTATACAACTTTATTGATGCCATCGACTGGGGTTGGTTCTCCTTCCTGACCAAGCCCATCTTTTGGCTTCTGCACCACCTGAACCTTCTGATTGGTAACATGGGCCTGTCGATCATCGGTCTGACTCTTTTCATCAAGGCGCTGCTGTTCCCGCTGGCATATAAATCCTATGTCTCTATGGCGAAGATGAAAGAGCTTCAGCCAAAAATGGAAAAGCTGAAAGAAGAAGCCGGAGACGACCGTCAGAAAATGCAGCAAGGCATGATGGCGCTCTACAAAAAGGAAAAGGTAAATCCAGCTGCTGGCTGTTTGCCCATCCTGCTTCAAATCCCGATCTTCTTCTCGCTGTACAAAGTGATTTTTGTCACCATCGAATTGCGCCATGCACCTTTCTTTGGCCCATTCCAGGATCTGAGCGCGCCTGATCCAACCTCAATCTTCAACTTCTACGGCCTGCTACCTTGGGGCACGCCCGAAGTTGGAAGCATCATGGCATTGGTCTTCATCGGCATTCTGCCCCTGTTGCTGGGCATCTCCATGTGGCTGCAGCAAAAGCTGAATCCCGCGCCCACCGACCCGACACAGCAGATGATCTTTGCGTGGATGCCTTGGGTGTTCATGTTCATGCTAGGCAGCTTTGCCTCCGGTCTTGTTGTCTACTGGATCGCGAACAACACCATCACCTTTACCCAGCAGTACCTGATCATGCGCAGCCAGGGGTACAAGCCTGACTTGTTGGGTAACATCAAAGGCAGCTTAAGCCGCAAGCCCAAAGCTGAGCCGAAAAAGTGATGAAGGTAACGGCGCTCTGGCGCCACCCTATCAAAAGCCATGGGCGTGAGGCGCTGGAGCGTGTCACGCTGACCCAAGGCAAATCGATGCCATTTGATCGCCTCTGGGCTATTGCACATGACGCCTCCAAGGCAGATGGGACTGAATGGGCTGCTTGCCAGAACTTCAGCATTGGGTCCAAATCACCTGCTCTCATGGCCATCACCGCATTCTTGGATGAGGCCACGCAAACTATAACCCTGCGCCATCCGGACACGTCCGACCTGACTGTACAGCCTGATACCCAAAGCAAAATATTGTTAGATTGGGTCCGTCCGCTGGCCGACCCAAAGCGCCCGCAACCGGCACAGGTTTTCAAGCTTGAGGATCGGGGGTTTACCGACACGCCTTTTGCCTCCGTCTCTCTTTGCAACCGGGCATCACATTCGGCGGTAGAAACAATCGCGAATGCGCCACTTCAGCCTGAACGCTGGCGCGGGAATATTTGGTTCGACGGGGCTGCTGCGTGGGAAGAGTTTGACTGGATCGGACGTGAACTGCGTTTGGGGTCAGTCCGGCTTAAGATCGAAGAGCGCATTCAGCGTTGTAAGGCCACCACGGCCAACACCGATACAGGCCTGCGCGATATTGATACACTCAAGGCGCTCAATACGCTGGACCACCAGCATTTCGGAATCTACGCGAGCGTAATCGAGACGGGCGAAGTCGCCCTTGGTGACCAATTGGAGCTTATCTAATGCAGCTAGCTTTCCCCCTTGTTGAAGAACCCGACGCACAAACAGCCGAGAAAGGCCGTATGCTTTTCGCCGGTCAGACCGAGTTTGTTAAAGGCGTTGTCGCGATGTCAGGCCTTCCTGAGGCCGACCGGATGGAGGTTTGTTTTGCAGGCCGCTCCAACGTAGGCAAGTCGAGCTTGATCAATGCCCTGACAGGCATGAAAGCGCTTGCGCGTGCCTCGAACACGCCGGGCCGGACGCAAGAAATCAACTACTTTACGGCAGGGGAAGATCTCTATCTCGTCGACCTTCCCGGCTATGGCTACGCCAACGCCCCCCTACCAGTGGTCGAGAAATGGCAGCGCCTGCTCAAGCAGTTCTTGCAGGGTCGCCAAACACTGCGCCGTGCCTTCGTGCTCATTGACGCGCGCCACGGCGTAAAAAAGGTCGATGACGAGATCATGAGCCTGCTCGACAGCGCTGCTGTCACATTCCAAGTCGTGCTGACGAAAGCCGACAAGGTCAAGGAAGTTGAAAGGGAGAAGATACTTGGTCAGGTCCGCGGCGCCCTCAGCAAACACCCAGCTGCCTTTCCCGAATTAATTGTGACTTCTTCGGAAAAAGGTTGGGGCATCCCTACGCTGCGCTCGGTCATTGCCACGCTCGAATAACTACCTATGATCCCAATGAACTAGGGATCACGGATATGAGAAAACAAGATATGAACCGCGACTGGGCCGCCACCGCTGCTACTCTTTCACAGGCGCTGCCCTACATGCAGCGCTACAATGATGCGACCGTTGTGATCAAGCTGGGCGGCCACGCCATGGGCAGCGACGAAGCCATGGACGAATTCGCCCGCGATGTTGTTCTTATGCGTCAGGTTGGCGTGAACCCTGTGATTATCCACGGCGGCGGACCAATGATTAACAGCATGCTTAAGCGGCTGGGCATCGAATCCGAATTTGTGGACGGCAAACGCGTAACTGATGCCGCGACTATGGAAGTGGTCGAGATGGTCCTCTCCGGTCTGGTGAACGCCCGCATCGTGCAAGCAATATCCGAACAAGGTGGCCGCGCGGTAGGCGTATCCGGTAAGGACAGCGGGCTTATTATTTGTGAGCCGGAAGACCCTACGCTAGGCCTTGTTGGCAAACCCACCAAAGTGAACCCGCGCTTGCTGCTGGATATGGCTGACAAGGAACTCATTCCCGTTATCGCCCCTTTGGGCATGGGAATGCATGGCGAGACCTTCAACATCAACGGCGACACAGCAGCCGGTGCTATTGCCGCAGCACTAAAGGCAGATCGTCTGCTGTTGCTGACCGATGTGTCGGGCGTCAAGAACGCCTCCGGTGAGGTTCTGACAGAGCTTACCGCCAGCCAGATTCAGGAAATGACCGCAGACGGCACAATTGCCGGTGGAATGATCCCGAAAACACAGACCGCACTGGATGCACTGGCCGCTGGCGTGCGTGCCGCCGTGATCCTCGACGGTCGTGCGCCCAATGCCTGCCTGCTGGAGCTGTTTACCGAGCACGGCGCAGGCTCGATTATTAGAGCAGGCTAAGCCGCTGAATGGCCGATTACAGGACCTGTAACAATTCGCTCCATAACCAACCGGCACTCAGCTGATGGTGATAGAGCGAATTGAGCAGGCGATAGTCCCCATGGGTCTGATGGTGATGGGGCATTTGCCACACCCCGACATTGCGCATCAAACAATCGTGCTAGTCGGGACCAATGCCGATTTTTGGGGCGTATTTAGGACCGCACCAGAGTATTGCGATGGCGACCCACACCCCGTGGACCGCTGGTCAAAGCGCCTGCTTGGCGACCTTGCCAAAGACCTTGGCGGAAGCTGTGTGTTTCCCTCTGACGGGCCGCCCTACGCCCCATTCATTGCGTGGGCACGGGCATCGCATAGGTTCTGGCAAAGCCCGACAGGTATGTTGGTCCATGACCACGTGGGATTGATGATATCCATCCGCGGAGCGTTGATCATCAACGCGTCGATCTCAGAAGCCATAGACAAACAGTCTCCTTGTGACCAATGTCTGGATCGCCCCTGCGTGACGGCATGTCCGGTCGATGCTTTATCAGACAAACATCCCTATGACGTCCCTGCCTGTAAGACCCACATCTCAAGCGCAGATGGCACAGACTGTATGGAAATGGGCTGCGCGACGCGCCGTGCATGCCCCGTCAGTCAGGCATTCAACAGATCACCCGACCAATCCGCATTCCACATGCGCGCTTTCAGAGGATCCTGAATGAAACGTCTCATCCTGATGCGCCACGCAAAGTCTGACTGGTCCGACCTCTCGGTTTCAGACCATGAGCGGACCTTGAACAAGCGCGGACGCCACAGCGCAGAGGAAATCGGTAACTGGATGCGTCGCCAGTCTGTGCGCCCCGATCACGTTCTATGCTCGGACGCCGCCCGCACACGTGAGACGCTGTCCTTGCTACAGATAGCGGATGTGCCGACGACGACAACGCGGCGGCTTTATCTGGCGGAACCCGATGTCATGGCACATGCACTGCATCCGCGGGATGAGGATTGCATCCTGATGCTTGCACACAATCCCGGCTCGGCCATGCTTGCTGATCTATTGCTCGCGGACGCGCCTGATCACCCTGACTTTGACACCTTCCCGACCTGCGCAACCCTTGTCGCCGATTTCGACATCGCTGACTGGCGTGACCTGCGTAGCGGCACGGGACGCGTTGTAGCGTTTACCGTTCCACGGGACCTCATAGAATAAGGGCGGGAGTTTCCCCCCGCCCTTTCATTTCAACGCAATGATTTCGCCTTAGTGCCCCAGAATCTGGCTCAGGAACAACTGTGTGCGTGGGCTTTGCGGGTTATTGAAGAACTCTTCGGGCTCATTCTGTTCAACGATCTGGCCCTGATCCATAAAGATCACGCGGTTGGCAACCTGACGGGCAAAGCCCATCTCATGCGTGACGCAGAGCATTGTCATGCCTTCTTCAGCAAGCTCGATCATTGTGTCGAGAACTTCCTTGATCATTTCAGGGTCAAGCGCCGAGGTAGGTTCATCAAACAGCATGATCCGTGGCTTCATGCAGAGCGAGCGGGCGATCGCCACACGTTGCTGCTGCCCACCGGACAACTGGCCAGGGAATTTGTCAGCCTGATCGGGGATCTTTACCTTTTCAAGGTAATGCATCGCAACCTCTTCAGCTTCCTTCTTGGGCGTTTTACGCACCCAAATCGGGGCCAGGGTGAGGTTGTCCAGAATGCTCAGATGCGGAAACAGGTTGAAATGCTGAAAGCACATGCCAACTTCGGAGCGGATCTTGTCGATGTTTTTAAGGTCCGAAGACAGCAGCGTGCCATCCACTTCAATTGAACCCTTTTGATGCTCTTCCAATGCGTTGATGCAGCGGATCAGCGTGGACTTGCCAGAACCCGAAGGTCCACAAATCACGATACGCTCACCCTGATACACCGTCAGATCAATGTCGCGCAGCACATGGAATGTGCCGTACCACTTGTTCATATTTTGGATGGAGATCGCGACTTCGTCGGATACTTTTAGTTTTGCGGTATCAGCCATGTTCCGGCCTCCTTAACGATGATCTGTCGCAAGACGGCGTTCCAGCCACTGCGAATATTGTGAAATGCCGTAGCAAACGACGAAGAACAGCAAGGCAGCAAAGCCCAAAAGCTCCCAGTATACCCCGTTCCAATCGGTAGACGCGAGGATCGGACCCCGGATCATGCCAACCAGATCAAACATCGAGATGACGGAAACAAGCGTGGTGTCTTTGAACAGACCCACCGCGATGTTCACAATGCCAGGGATCGAGATCTTAAGCGCTTGCGGCAGAATGATCAGGCGCATCGCCTGCGCGTAATCCAACCCCAAACTGTCTGCAGCTTCGTATTGTCCTTTTGGCAAAGCAGCCAAACCACCCCGGATAACTTCGGCGATATAAGCCGCAGAGAACATGGTGATCATGATCACAACGCGCAGGAACAGATCGACCGTCGCCTCAGGTGGGAAGAAATATGCCAGCATCACGCTTGCTACGAACAGCAGCGTGATAAGCGGCACGCCGCGAATGAATTCGATGAAAACAACACAAATCCATTTGATCAACGGCATCGAGCTTTGCCGTCCAAGCGCCAGCGCAATGCCAAGCGGGATCGACAGGGACACACAGGTCAGACCCAACATCATGTTTAGCATGAAGCCCCCCAGATCGCGCGAAGGCACGGCTTCCAGCAGGGGCGTTTCTGGCGCAATAGCGGCGACGATAAAGCTGCTGATATACCAGAATACCATCGCAGCGGCGATGCCACCGAAAAGAGCCAGCGCAAAGTTCTTTGCGACAAAGCGGCTGTAGACAACGTAGGCAACAGCAAACCCTGCGAGTGCGAAAATCGGTATAAACACAGTGCCGCCCCAAATCAGCCAATAGGCAACAAAGGGATAGAGGACTGTGCCGATCAAAAGCTTGCGCGGCAGGTCAAAGAACAGCACAGGCGCCAATGCCACAAACATCAGCACAAGGGCCAAAGTCGGACGCCAGTACATTTCTGACGGGTATTTGAACCCGAACAACAGCTGGTTCCAGCGCTCGGTCAGAACCGAGAAACAGGCCGCCGATTTGCCCTGCAAGACTTCTCGGCATTCGGCCAATGACGAAGTGGTCCAGAGACCGCCGAAAATCCACGGCAACGTTGCGGAAAGGATCAGATAGATCACATATATCGCAGCGACAGTGAGCAGTGAGTTAGCCCAAGTAGGAAACAGGTTTTCACGCATCCATTTAACAGGACCCGCCGCATTCATGGGGGCCGGTTGTTGAGGAAGCTCTGTTGTCCGAACGAAGGCGACGGAGTGTTCATGTGTATCTGACATCTCAGCGCTCCTTCAATTTCATAGAGTTGTTATAGACGTTCATGACGGCAGAAATCGTCAGTGAGATCACAAGATAGAAAAGCATCAGCAGCAACACGCATTCAATCGCGCGGCCTGTCTGGTTAAGCGTGATACCTCCCAGCGTGGCGGTGATGTCGGCATAGCCAACCGCAATCGCCAGTGATGAGTTCTTGGTGATGTTGAGGTATTGCGAAATCAGCGGCGGGATGATCACCCGCAATGCCTGCGGCAGAACAACCAGGCTCATCACCCGGCGAGGTCGAATACCCAACGCAGCAGCCGCTTCGGTCTGCCCCTTGGACACCGCTTGAATACCCGCACGCACATTCTCGGCGATGAAGGCGCCAGTATAGATGGAAAGCGCGAACCACAACGCAATCAGTGGGCCACCAATCTTGATACCACCGCCAAAGTTGAACCCCTTCAGCACAGGGATATCCCAAGTCAGGCCAAAAACGAGACAGAAGATAGAGATTGGCAAAATCCAGATCGCCAGATTGCCCCAAAGTGTATTGGGGCGCACACCGGTCGCTTCCTGAATTCTATTGGCGCGCGCGGTCATGAAACGCGCTGCAAACAGCGATGCCAAAAGGGTTGCGATCACCAGCACCCAGTTCAACGCACTTCCTTCACCACCGCCGAAGCCTCGGGTAAAGTAAGGACCGGGGATATAGACCCCACGGTTGGTAAAGGCGAAAAGATCAAACAGCATAGACGACGCTGGCGAATCGCCCCTGAAGTCTCTGGGGCTTGGCATGACGGCTGTCATGATCGTGAAGATGATGATGATCCAGATCAGCACAGGGATATTGCGGAAGATCTCGACGTAACCGGCCATCAACTTGCGCACCAGCCAGTTATTCGAGAGGCGCAAAACACCCGCGATCACGCCGAATACGGTGGCCGTGATACAGGCAAGGAAGGCCACCAACAGGGTATTGAGTATCCCCACTACGGCGGCACGAAGATTTGAAGACTGACTGTTATAATCGATCAGTGTCTGGTTGATATCATAACCAGCCGAGCTGGACAGAAACCCGAATGAGATATTCAAACCGGCTGCCCGAAGGTTTGCGGCGAGGTTCGAATATAGATAGGCGAGCGCTAAGGCCAGAATGATTGCTGCGATGACTTGCAATGTCATCGACCGGTACCGCGTATCGTTCAACAGCATAGATAGCCGGAACGAGCCCTGTGGTGGGTCCGTGAGTGTCGACATTATATGTATCCCCGTAGTCCCGGTTTATTTTCATGCGTCTTTTGACGTCAGCACCGGGTCATTTATTTTGCCGTCTGGTCGTAAGGCACAAAGGGCGCGGAAAAACCGCGCCCTTTGCTTGTTATGCTTAACGGAATGGTGGTGTGTACAGCAGGCCGCCATCGGTCCACTGTGCGTTCAGACCACGCGCCAGACCGATTGGTGTATCTTCGCCGATGTTCTTCGCAAAGATTTCGCCATAGTTACCCTGTGTTTCGATTGCGCGCTTGGCCCAATCTGCGTCCAGGCCCAGCATCGCGCCAAGGTCACCCTCGGTGCCCAATAGGCGTGCAACTTCTGGGTTGGTTGTGGACGTTGCCATTTCGGCGATGTTCGCGGAGGAAACACCCAGCTCTTCAGCTGCGATCAGCGCGTTCAAAGTCCAGCGAACAACATCGCCCCACTCGTTGTCGCCGTGGCGAACCAGTGGGCCAAGTGGCTCTTTGGAAACGATTTCTGGCAGCAGGACGTGGTCACCAGGTGCTTCGAATGTCGCACGTGTCGCGGCCAGACCGGATGCGTCTGTCGTGTAAACGTCACATGCACCGGCAAGGTACTGCTGGTTTGCTTCGGCGTTTGTTTCGATTGGCACTGGCTCATAGCTGATGTTGTTGGCGCGGAAGAAGTCGGCCAGGTTCAGCTCTGTTGTTGTACCTGTCTGGATACAAACTGTTGCACCATCAAGATCTTTAGCCGAGGAAACACCCAGTGCTTTTGGCACCATGAAGCCTTGGCCATCATAGTAGTTTACGCCAACAAAATCGAACTTCAGGTCGATGTCGCGGGAGAATGTCCACGTGGTGTTACGCGCCAGCATGTCGATCTCGCCGGAAGCCAGAGCGGTGAAGCGTGTTTTACCGGTTGTTGGCACGAATTCGACGGCTGTCGCATCGCCCAGAACAGCAGCAGCAACGGCACGGCAGACAGCAACGTCAAAACCGGCCCATTCACCATTCGCGTCGGGTGCAGCGAAGCCAACCAGACCTGTAGTAACACCACAGTTCAGTTTGCCGCGTGCTTTGACATCATCCAACGTGCCAGCAGCTGCTGCAACTGCAGACAGACCAGCGATCGTGAATGCGCCAAGAATAATTGATTTTTTCATCTTTACCTCTTCCTGATTTTCCATCGCTTTTCGGATGGATAAGCCGGCGCTTTTCACGCCGGTGGTGATACTGCACGAACGGTGTCCGTGTAGTGGATGCAAGTTTGGGCGGATTCCCGCATAAAGGTCAAGTGTTAGGCGACCAAAAACCGGGCACATCGCCCCCTTGCCCCAAAGGAACCGCTTATTTTTTGACTATTCGTGGTGCCGGAGGTCATACATCCGCTTCGCATGGAGGAATGCCTCCCGCTTCACCTCGGCCAAAGCGGTGGCATCTTCGTCTTCCCCCCACTTCTCTTCTTGCCAAAGTTCATCCAAACGGGACAGATTCCACAGCGTTTCCGCAGGTCTCGCGTCTAGTGTCGCTGCAAATGCAAGCACCAGAGATCCCGACAAACTCACCAGATCGTGAAACGCCGCCAACTCGAATGCATCAAGCGCATGAGTGCGCTGCCGCAATATCTTGATGGCGTCGGGATCTTGCGGGATATGCATGACGCCGACACGCGCTTCCAGCTTTGCCGACAGCGCCTCTGCGGCCCAGTCAAGCATCGGATCCCACCGCTCGGCTTGGCGCTCAACCAACTCGACCGGAGAATCAGCGCGGTAGCACAGCAGGTCACTATCGCCGTAAGCCGCCAACATATCGGCAACCTCTGCGTGCTGGATGGTGACCTTATCAATCGCAGCGTTGGCCGTTTTGGTGGCCGGCATCGTGTTAGGATTGATGATGTCTTTCTGCGCGTCCCACTCTTGTGCAATGGCAAGAGCCATCGCGCGCGTGGGCACATGCAAGGCCTGTTTGGCCGGTGTCTTTACAGCCCGACCATCCAGCGTGACCGCATAACCGGTCTCTGCCTCGACAACGCTGGCCTCTTTCCAGAACCGTTTTGCTTTCCAGTCACTCATCTTTCAACCCTTCCAGATGGCATCCAACAGCGGTGGTACCGCTTCGAAATTCTCTACCAAATGCCGCGCCGCAGTAAGCCGTGCAGGCGGATGGTAGCCCCAGCTGACCCCGATGCCGGCAATCCCCGCAGCCTGCGCCATTTCCATGTCAAAGCTGGTATCGCCCAGCATAACCGCATCAGCGGCGGCCACACCTGTTTCGCTCAGAGCTTCGAGTAGCATCGAAGGGTTGGGTTTAGAGGGATGAAAATCCGCCACTTGCTGTGTGACAAACATGCCCTCAAGGCCATGCGCCTCGATCAACTTATCCAACCCGCGGCGCGATTTTCCAGTGGCGACGCCCAGCAGGACGTCAGGCCGCGCTTGCAACGCCTCCAGCGTTGCGCGGGCACCCGGATAGAAAGGAGAAGATTCACCCCGCGCAGAGTCAGCGCGCAAACTCATGTAAGCGTCTTTGTAGCCCTGAACCAAGCGCGCCTGAGTGGCGGCATCCGCCTCAGGCGCAAGCTGCGGCATCAGCACATCCAGAGACAAACCGACCACGCCCAGAACGTCCGCCCGTGGCGGCGTCGTCAGCCCCTCGGCCGTGAATGACAAATGCATCGCGCCCAAGATATCCGATTGGCTGTCAACAAGCGTGCCATCCACATCGAAAACAACCAAACGCAAAGGCGCGCTGCTCATCCCCAGTCATCTCCAAACGGATTGTCCGGTGCAAATTTTGTATGCCACGCAAAGGTGTCCCATGTGCGCTGCATATGATCCGGAAGAGGCGCGACCAGATTGAGCACCGCTTTTGTCGCGGGATGCTGGATCGTCAGGCTGCGCGCATGCAGGTGCAACTTTTTAGAAATGTCACCACCCAATTGCGCGCCCCATCCGTCGCCCATGTTTTCTTGCCCAGAACCACCATATTTGCCGTCACCAATGATCGGATGCCCGATCTCTGCCATATGCACACGCAACTGGTGCGTACGGCCTGTAACCGGGCTCAATGCCATCCATGAGGTCCGAGTGCCCGCTTGCTCCAACACAGAGTAATCTGTTGTGGCGCGCTTGGCCCCTTCGGTACTGTCCACATCGCGCGGATGGACCGCATGCATCTTTTCGCCTTCGCCACGCGGACCGTGGCCGCCTGCTTTTACCAAGCCGAACTTGATTGTACCGTTACGCGGATGCGGCGCACCCGCGACAGCGGCCCAGTAAATCTTGCGCGTTTCGCGGTGCCGGAAGTTCGCTGTCAGCGCTTTGGCTGCTTCACGCGTTCGGGCCAGTACAAGCACGCCTGATGTGTCTTTATCCAACCGGTGCACCAGACGCGGCTTTTCATCTATTTCGAACATCAGCGCCTCCGAGAGCGCATCAACGTGCCGCTCCCCCTGCCCCGAACCGCCTTGCACCGGCAGGCCGGGTGGCTTGTTCAATGCAATCACGTGATCATCGCGATAGATCACGCAGGCGCGGATCATCTTGGCCTCGGCATCGGTGACTGTCGTCCGCTTGGTCGGCGGCGGAGCTTCACCCGTGGGCAATGGCGGAATACGGACTTCCTGCCCGACCTCGATGCGGGTGGAGCCTTTTACGCGGCCCCCATCCACACGGATTTCGCCCTTACGGCACATCTTTTCGATACGGCCCTGCGGCACATGCGGGAAGATAGCTTTGAACCAGCGGTCCAAGCGCTGATCCCCGTCACCTTCTGCTACGGTAATAGTCTGGACACGGCTCATGCGAATACCCCTCTGGCGATCCAAAGTCCCAACATCAATCCACCCAGACTTAGCCCCACAGAAAGCGCCACATAGGCACCCGCCGCAGCGATCTGCCCGCGCTCCATCAGCGTAATCGCTTCAAGCGAGAAAGCCGAGAAAGTGGTAAAGCCGCCAAGGACACCAGTCATGACAAAGGGGCTCATATGCGTCAGCCCCTTTTGGGCTGCGGCCACCACAAACGCGCCCATCAGGAACGAGCCGATGATGTTCACGGTCAGGATCGCCAACGGAAAATCCGCAGGCCCCAAAACGCGCATCATACCCACTCCGACAAGGTAGCGGCATGCAGCACCAATGGCACCGCCCAAAGCAACAAGGGAGACAGTTGAAATCATGCAGTCCCCATCGCTCGGGCGCAGGCCAGAGTCAACTCTCCCGCTGCGTTCGCAGCTTGGCGAAGTATTCGAGCCGCTTCTTCAAATCCCGCTCGAACCCGCGTTCGACCGGTTGATAGAGCGCCGGACGTTCCATTCCATCAGGAAAGTAATTCTGCCCCGAGAACCCGTCTTCGGCATCATGATCATAGGCGTAGCCCGCTCCGTATCCCTGTTCTTTCATCATGCCTGTTGGCGCGTTGAGGATATGTTTGGGGGGCGGGGCCGAGCCTGTGGCCTTGGCAGCACGGCGCGCGCTCTTGTAGGCCACATAGTTCGCGTTGCTCTTGGGTGCGAGCGCCAGATAGATCACTGCCTGCGACAACGCCAGCTCCCCCTCGGGAGAGCCTAGGCGTTCATAGGTATCCCAGCATTGCAGGCACACCGCTTGCGCCTGCGGGTCGGCCAACCCGATATCCTCAACAGCCATCCGCACGATCCGCCGCGCAAGATAACGGGGGTCTTCCCCCCCCTCCAGCATCCGTGCGAACCAGTAGATCGCCGCATCAGGATCGCTGCCACGGACAGACTTATGCAGCGCAGAGATGAGGTTGTAATGTTCATCCCCGCCTTTGTCATATTGTGCTGCACGTTTACTCAGCCGCTTGCCCAAAGCAACCGTGTCTAGCGGCGCGTCCAGCTTCCATGCGGCTATCTGTTCGATCAGATTGAGCAGTGCGCGCCCGTCACCATCCGCCATATCCAGCAAAGCCTGGCGCGCAGCCGGGTCCAACGGCAGGCTGATCCCCAGCTCCGCCTCGGCCCGCTCGACCAGCTTTTCCAGATCAGTTGCGTCCAAACGCTCCAGCACCAACACCTGAGCACGGCTCAGCACAGCACGGTTCAGCTCAAAACTGGGATTTTCGGTAGTGGCGCCGACAAGCAGGATCGTGCCATCCTCCATATGCGGGAGAAATCCGTCTTGCTGCGCCTTATTAAAGCGGTGGATTTCGTCGACAAACAGCAGCGTGCCCTGCCCGTTCTGGCGCCGGATTTTTGCCGCGTCAAAAACACGACGCAGCTCAGGTACACCGCTGAAAATCGCGCTGATCTGCACAAAGTGCAGGTCGGTTTCATCCGCCAACAACCGCGCTATCGTGGTCTTCCCCACACCCGGCGGTCCCCAGAAGATCAACGAACTAAGCGCCCCGCCTTCCAGCATTGCCGTCAACGGCGCATCCGGCCCCAATACCTGCGACTGGCCAATCACCTCACGCAGGCTCTTGGGCCGCAAGCGATCTGCCAGTGGGCGATGGCCGCTTTCTGCGCTGGCAGCAGCAGGGCTTCCGAACAGATCAGCCACGCCTCTAGCCCCTGAACCGCATGGTGATACGTTGCGCGCCGCGTTGGACAAGCATTTCAACCTGCCGCACCCGCTCCGTCAGAATTTCAGCAACCTGATCCGGATGGGCTATCGCAACACCGTTCATCGCCAGTATCACGTCCCCGTTGCGGAGCCCTGCACGCGCCGCAAACACACCGGCATTGATCACCGCAATACCTTCAATCTCTAACGGCAGATTAAGCTCTGAAAGAACGGCAGGATTTATTCGGACCAGCGTCAGCCCGGGGAACACGCTCCGCTCTGGTAAGGTCACAGCATCGCGCGAAGGCACCTCAGGTGCTGCAATCAACCCAACCTTTACGCTCTTCTCTTCGCCTGCGCGGCTAAAAGATACCTCTGCCTGCGCGTCCAATCCGGCCACGCTCATGCGGTAAACCATCTCTGACGGCGTGTTCACCGGCTGGCCTCCAACAGACAGGATGACATCACCAACCTCCAGCCCCGCCTCCAAGAACGGACTGGCGGGATGTAAACCAGAGATGATGATCCCGCCGGAGCGGTCAAATCCAAGTGTCGCGGCCATATCCGTGTCCAACGGTTGTCCGCTGATGCCCGCCCAAGGACGCCCGAACTCTTTCCGACCCGCTTGCGCCTGCGCCACAAAAGCGGCCACTAAATCAGCGGGAATCGCAAAACCAATCCCGTTTGATCCACCCGAGCGTGTCAGGATCGACGTATTCACGCCGATCAATCGTCCCTGGACGTCTACCAGTGCCCCGCCAGAATTGCCGGGGTTAATCGGTGCATCCGTTTGAATGAAATAGCCGCGCCCGCCACCGCCAGACCGACCTGACCGCGCCAACCCGGACACAATGCCGCTGCTCACTGTCTGGCCGACACCGAAAGGATTCCCGATCGCAAGGGCAAGTTCCCCAACCTCCACACTGTCGCTCCTGCGTAAGGGCAAGAACGGAAGCGGCTCTGGCGCATCAATCTTGAGGATGGCCAGATCACTGGCCTCATCCGCCAAGAGCACCCGCGCGGAGAATTCTCTCCGGTCGTTTAGCACCACGCTGATATCTGTGGCCATTGCGACCACGTGATAGTTGCTCACCACAATACCGTCGTCAGACAGGATCACCCCCGACCCAAGAGAGTTTTGAACCCGCGGTTTGCGGTCGGTCTGTGGCTCACGAAACATCCGGCCAAAAAACGGATCTGCCTGAAGCGGGGTGCGCTGCACCTCGCGCACAACCTTCACATAAATATTCACAACCGCCGGTGCGGCCTCCCGAACAAGCGGGACAAAGCTGAGCTGCATTTCGGCAGCTGATTGCGGAACCTGCTGCGCACCGATCGGGCTGGCAAGCAATGCAAGAATGAGGGCAAAGTATTTCATACCCACAGATATGCGCAGCCTCCGCCGATCATGCAACTGCTCTATTTTCTTTGGCTGGAAATATCCGATCACACCGCCAAAAAGCAAAAAGCCCCGCCAGAAGGCAGGGCTTTCCGTCTCACCAAGAGGTGAAATCTTATTCTGCGGCTTCTTCAGCTGCAACGCGGGCCTTGTCTGCGGCGCCTTTGGCGTCGCGGTCACGGTCCACAAATTCGATGATCGCCATTGGCGCCATGTCACCATAGCGGAAGCCCGCTTTCAGCACGCGCACATAACCACCTTGGCGGTCTTTGTAACGGGGGCCGAGGATGTCGAACAATTTTGTGACGTACTGGTCTTCTTTCAGACGTGCACGCGCCTGACGACGGGCGTGCAAATCGCCACGTTTCGCCAGTGTGATCATCTTCTCGATGATCGGGCGCAATTCTTTTGCTTTTGGCAGGGTTGTCTTGATCTGCTCATGCTCGATCAGCGAGCCGGCCATGTTGGCCCAAAGCGCCTTACGGTGCTCATGTGTGCGGTTAAGACGGCGGTATCCACGTGCGTGACGCATTTTAGTTCTCCAATAGATATGCCCTCTACGGGCGGTTTTGCTTTGTCTGGCTGACGTGCGTAGCGTCAACTCTCCTTGGGGTCGAAACCCAGTCTGTAGAGAGGGCGGAGATCATGCCCCGCCCCTCAATGGCTTTAGAAGTTGTCTTCGAACTTCTTGGCCAGATCTTCGATGTTGTCCGGTGGCCAGTCCTCAACGTCCATGCCAAGGTGCAGACCCATGCCCGACAACACTTCCTTGATCTCGTTCAAGGATTTGCGGCCAAAGTTCGGTGTGCGCAGCATTTCTGCTTCGGTTTTCTGGATCAGATCGCCAATATACACGATATTGTCGTTCTTCAGGCAGTTGGCGGAACGTACGGAAAGCTCCAGTTCGTCCACTTTCTTCAGCAGAAGCGGGTTGAACTCGAGGCCATCGTCGTCGTCCTGACGCGAAGCTGATTCTGGCTCGTCGAAGTTGACGAAGATGCCCAACTGGTCCTGCAAGATACGCGCAGCAAATGCCACCGCATCGTCAGGCGTCAGAGAGCCGTCAGTTTCGACTTTCATCGTCAGCTTGTCATAGTCCAGAACCTGACCTTCACGGGTCGGCTGCACGTCGTAGCTGACCTTTTTCACAGGCGAGTAGATTGCATCAATCGGGATAAGACCGATAGGCGCATCTTCAGGCTTGTTCTTGTCAGCGGCGACATAGCCTTTGCCGGTGTTGACCATCAGCTCCATGTAGATGTCTGCACCATCGTCGAGGTGGCAGATAACATGGTCTCGGTTCAGGATTTCGATGCCAGCAGATTCGCTGATATCGCCAGCCGTCACAACGCCGGGGCCCTTCGCGGAGATCGACAGGCGCTTTGGCCCTTCGACTTCCATGCGGATGGACACACCTTTGAGGTTCAGGATGATGTCGGTGACGTCTTCGCGAACACCAGCGACAGAAGAAAACTCGTGCAGGACGTTGTCGATCTGTACGGATGTGATCGCCGCACCCTGCAGCGAGGACATCAGAACACGACGCAGTGCGTTGCCCATTGTCAGACCAAAGCCGCGCTCAAGCGGTTCAGCAATCACAGTTGCCTGACGTGCAGGATCGTTGCCGGGTTTGACGTCAAGCTGAGTTGGCTTGATCAGTTCGGCCCAATTTTTGTGGATCATATGTCCCTCCATTCCTGTTCGCGCCCGTATGTCCAACCGGGGCAAACTCCCGAGGTTTCAAAAAGTCGCACGCAAACAGCGCGCTGCAGAAAGTCGTAAAGGGTCCGCGAAAAATCGCGAACCCCGAGTAGCATAATGATCGCTTAAACGCGGCGGCGCTTTGGCGGGCGGCACCCGTTGTGCGCCATTGGTGTCACATCACGGATCGACGTGATGTTGAAACCGGCAGCAGCCAGAGCGCGCAGGGCGCTTTCACGGCCGGAACCTGGGCCTTGCACTTCGACTTCCAGCGTTTTCACGCCGTGATCTTGTGCTTTTTTGCCCGCATCTTCTGCAGCCATCTGAGCAGCATAAGGAGTCGATTTACGCGACCCTTTGAAGCCCATTGTACCGGCGGAGGACCATGCGATTGCATTGCCCTGCACGTCAGAGATCAGGATTTTTGTGTTGTTGAAAGAAGAGTTCACATGCGCCACACCAGCGGCGATGTTCTTGGAGACCTTCTTCTTAGCGCGTTTTGCTTCGCGTGCCATTATCTGAGCCCTCCCTTATTTCTTCTTACCAGCAATGGCCTTTGCGGGGCCTTTGCGAGTGCGAGCGTTTGTGTGCGTACGCTGACCGCGTACAGGCAGGTTACGACGGTGGCGCAGGCCACGGTAGCAACCCAGATCCATCAAACGCTTGATGTTCATCTGCGTGTCGCGACGCAGGTCACCTTCGACGGTGTAGTTCTCGTCGATGTGCTCGCGAATTTTTACAACTTCGGTGTCGGACAGCTCGTTGACGCGACGCGCCATGTCGATGCCTACTGCTTCGCAGATGGCCTGAGCGGAAGAGTTACCGATACCAGTGATATATGTGAGGGCGATTGGAACCCGCTTTGCAGTCGGGATGTTTACGCCGGCAATACGTGCCACGTGTGCAATTCCTTTTCGTTGCGGGTCCGTTATGCCAGACCCTTTTTTCACAACACAAGCCCGAGGCGATTATGCCACCGGGCTACAGCTGATCAGGTGATCTTGCAGATATGGAGCGACCATAACTGCAGTTTGATTCCCTTTCGGGATAGGGCTAAGTATGAGGCTTATGGGATATCGTCAAGTGCCCTTCAACGGTCAGCGAACAACTATCCACACGAGCAATCAAACATCTCAAATTTCCCAACACGATCCGGCATGAAACGGACACTTCTCACCCTAAGGTAAGCAGTATGGATATCCGAAACTTGGGATATTCATGTCAAAGCAATGAAACCTCAATCGCCGAGACCAGGCCCGACATCGAAGTTAATAAGCCAATCATTTGACCAGAAACTGCGCTGCTGTTCCCAAACAGCGCAGCCAACGCAGGCATTTGCTTAAGCGTCGAGAACCGCTGCAATGCTACCTTGCACAGTTTCAATCTCGGCCAAACCGTCCACATCGCTCAGCATGCCTTTGGCGTAATAGTAGCCGATCAGCGGGGAGGTTTGTTTGTAGTACGCCATCAGACGTGTCTTCAGGCTCTCTTCGTTGTCATCCGCACGGCGGTTGAACTCGGTCCCACCGCACGACGTGCACTTGCCATCAGCTGGAACCGGCTTGGTGTTATCATTGTAGACTTCACCGCAGGAACCACAGGTCGAACGTGCTGTGATGCGATCCACCAGCGCCTCATCATCGACGCGCATCTCGATGACCGCGTCGAGAGTCTGGCCCTCGGCCTCCATCAAAGCACCCAATGCATCCGCTTGCGGCAGAGTGCGGGGGAAGCCATCAAAAATGAACCCACCGTGTTCTGTCTTGTCGGCAAGCTTTTCACGGATGAGACCGATCACGATCTCATCAGTAACAAGTGCACCGCGCGCCATAACGTCGGCGACAATCTTGCCCATCTCTGTGCCGCTGTCTTTCGCTTCACGGAGCATGTCGCCAGTACTTAGCTGAACCATGCCGCGGGTCTCTACTAGGTGACGTGCTTGCGTGCCTTTGCCCGCGCCTGGCGGTCCAAGAAGTATGATATTCATTTGCGTGCAGGGCTCCGTTTCTTACGTCCTTTACCAGATTTGCCGCGCAACTGCGACTTCTCCAGAAGACCTTCATATTGATGCGCCAAAAGATGGCTTTGTACTTGCTGGATAGTATCCATCGTGACCGAGACCACAATCAATACAGAAGTACCACCAAAGTAAAAGGGGATCGCGAACTGGCCGCGGAGGATTTCCGGCAGGATACATACAGCAGCCAGATAAGCCGAACCGAGAACAAGAACGCGATTTACGACATATTCCAGATATTCGGCAGTCCGTTTACCCGGACGAATACCCGGCACAAATCCATTCTGGCTTTTTAGGTTCTCTGCTACATCATCAGGTTTGAACGACACGTTGAACGTATAGAAATACGCAAAGAAGACGATCATCGCGATAAAGAACAACAGATACAGCGGCTGACCGGGACCGAAGTTGGCAAGCAGCCAAGACATCACGGGGCTGGTCGAATTGCCAGAGAACGTGCTGATCGTCACCGGCAGCAGCAGCAGAGAGCTGGCGAAAATTGCAGGGATCACGCCCGCGGGGTTGACCTTGATCGGCAGGTGGCTGGAGCCACCGTCATAGACCTTCATCCCCACCTGACGGCGCGGATACTGGATATGGATCTTACGCAGAGCCCGCTCCATGAAGACCACAAACATAATAGTAGCGATCACCATCACCAACACTGCAACTATGACAGCGGGGCTGATCGCACCGGACCGGCCGGATGCGAAGAACTGTGCAATGGCGGCAGGCACTTCGGCAATAATGCCAACGAAGATGATAAGTGAGATACCGTTGCCGATGCCGCGTGCTGTGATCTGCTCACCCAGCCACATCAGGAACATCGTGCCGCCGATCAGTGTGATCATACAAGCAATACGGAAATACATACCCGGGTCAGCCGCAATATCACCAGCTTCAAGACTTACAGCAAGACCGTAAGACTGGACAGTGGCCAGTGCGACAGTACCCCAACGCGTGTACTGGTTAATCTTCTTGCGGCCCTGCTCACCCTCTTTCTTGAGCTGCTCCAGCGACGGCACCATGGACGTCAGAAGCTGAACAATGATCGAGGCCGAGATGTAGGGCATGATACCAAGGGCAAAAATACCCATTCGGCCAAGCGCACCACCGGTAAACATCGAAACCATGCCGCCGATGCCCTGCCCCGCGCTTTCCATAAAGTCACGCAGCGCTGCGCCATCGATACCGGGCACAGGAATAAACGTCCCCAAGCGGTAAACGATCAACAGACCAAGTGTGAAAAGGATGCGATGGCGCAAGTCGGTTGCCTTGCCAAAGGCGGACCAGCTTGAATTGGCGGCCATATTCTCGACGGCAGATACCATGTGAGGGCTCTCTTTTTTTAAACAAAACGCCGCCCGAACCGTTCTCCGGTGGGCGGCGTTTGGGAAAACTTGAAGCTTTATGTAAGCGGCTTAAGCGCCGCTCACAAGACCGAAGCGTTATTCGGAGGCTTCTACTGCTGCCTTGACCTTAACAGTCAAGCTACCGCCCGCCTTTTCAACTGCTTCCACAGCCGATTTTGACGCGCCAGTTACTTCGATGTTCATCTTCGCTGTCACGTCACCTTTTGCAAGAACGCGGATACCGTCACGCTTGCGACGAACCAGACCGGATGCGATCAGTGCATCTTCGGTGATCGCGTTTTTAATGTCGATTTTGCCTTCGTCGATGAATTTCTGGATCAGGCCCAGGTTAACAACGGAGTATTCTTTGCGGTTCGGCTTGTTAAAGCCGCGCTTTGGCAGACGTTGGTAGAGGGGCATCTGGCCGCCTTCGTACCCTTTGATCGCCACACCCGAACGGGATTTTTGACCTTTGATACCACGGCCACCCATTTTACCGGTGCCGGAACCAGGACCACGGCCAACGCGCTTGCGTGGTTTCGTTGCGCCTGGATTGTCTGAAAGTTCATGAAGTTTCATGTCGCTTCTCCTATTGCCGGAAATGTCCCCCAGCGACGGGAGCGGACACACGCGGCGTTACGATTCTCGTGAGCACACGTGTGCCCACGGCGGGCGTATAGGCTAAGGAAAGTTTCGAGGCAAGGGGCCCTCCCCTCTAGAGCCCAAGTGCTTTTGTAAGCCTGGACCGCTGGGCACACCAAAGGAACGCTATAGGCCCGATCACACCAGCCAATACAGTCAGCGTCAACACGACCCCCAAATCGGAAATCCCTACCTTCAGTAACGCAATCCGCACGGCTGCCGAGAAAATCGTATGCGCCAAATAGATCACCATAGATACCTTCCCGAGATAGCGCAGGCCTCTCATAGTCCGATTATCAAATGCGATCGCCATGTCGAAAAAGCTCCATGCAAACCACGCGGCAACCACCAACACCAACGAATGAATGACGCTTGCCTTCTGTGGGCCAACAGCCAAAAGAAGGCCGGTAAACACTGCTGCCGCGACACCGGCCAAGGCAGCGGACGGTCGGTATGCAGTCAACCCTCCCAAGGCTATCCCTGCCAGCAGATATGGAAAATGTGCAACCACCGGCCCCACAATCGCAGAGGGGACCGACAAAAGCGGATTGATCAACGCTATACCAATGGCAGCGGCCCCCACCCCCCACCGCAGGATGTGACCGCGATCATCAAGAGGTACGAACCTGTAGACAAGTATCAGAGAACTCTGCGCTAGAAACAGCGCCCACAGAAACCACAGATGTTCATATGGCGGGAGCGGGATGATCGGAAAGTCAGAGACGTTCACCGGGGTATTCGCATTGGCGCCGGCAAGGAGCTTTACCCCAAAAAAGATCCAGCTCCACAAAACCATCGGCCACAATAGACGCGTTACCCGCCCTCTCAGCAGGGTGTCAGTATCATATTTTTGCAATGTCTCAAGAAACATGAGCCCCGCGAGGAGGAAGAACAATGGCATGTGAAACGCATAGACTGCGTAGTCAATGGAACGGAAGATAGATCCATCCGCGATCAGCCCAGCCTTGTCAGCGCCCCGCCAAGCATGACCAAAAACAACAAGCAGAATGCCAATGCCCCGCGCACTATCAGCCGCGTGAACACGGCCTGCTGTCGCTTCACTCTGAAAGAGGAACCCTTTCGGGGGCTTATTTATGGGTGCGTAATCCATCGGCTCAATCATAGTTCGGAGCAAATGATTGAATTAGGGGAAATTTTCATCACGTGGATCAAGCAAATACAGAAGATTAAGAGTTTTCATGCGCGCCACCGCATAACAGTCAACGGAAAACGCCCCGCAGCGGACTGCGAGGCGTTTATACAGATGAGGTAACGAAGTAAAGCTAGCCAGTTAGCTTAGCCTTTTTCTTCGATGATCTCTACCATGTGGCTGACCGCATTGATCATGCCGCGCACGGATGGAGTATCTTCCAGCTCGCGCACACGGTGCATTTTGTTCAGACCCAGACCAACCAGCGTTGCACGCTGTTTTGCGGGGCGACGGATGGGCGAGCCAACCTGTTTGATGACGAGTGTCTTAGCCATGCTTATGCCTCCTCAGCCACTTGTGCGGAAGAATCAGATGCATCTTCGCGCTTGGGCAGGATGTCAGCCACTTTCTTGCCGCGACGCTGCGCAACGGAACGTGGTGACTGTTCTTTTTTCAATCCGTCCATGGTGGCGCGGATCATGTTGTAGGGGTTCTGCGAACCGATGGACTTGGAAACAACGTCCTTCACGCCCAGCATTTCGAATACGGCACGCATTGGACCACCGGCGATGATACCGGTACCTTCTGGTGCTGTACGCATGACAACTTTGCCTGCGCCGTGGCGACCGTTCATATCGTGGTGCAGCGTGCGACCTTCGCGCAACTGAACGCGGATCATCTGACGCTTGGCCTGCTCGGTTGCCTTACGGATCGCCTCAGGCACCTCTTTGGCTTTACCTTTACCAAAACCTACACGACCTTTTTGGTCACCAACCACAACAAGGGCAGCAAAACCAAAGCGCTTACCACCTTTTACGGTTTTGGACACACGGTTGATCGCGACAAGGCGATCTGCGAATTCTGGCGCTTCTTCGCGCTGGTTGCGGCGGTTGTTGCCGCCCCGGTTTTCGTCTCTGGCCATGCTGGCCTCCTTAAACTTGCGGGCTGGCGCCCTGTTTTCACAACCCTTGGTGAGCAGATCGCCCCCGGGTCATCGAGAGGCCCGTTAACAGGCCTCTTCGCTTTGCTAATTGGCAGGGCCGAAGCCCTGCCGATAGGTTTAGATCTTCAGACCACCTTCACGGGCAGCTTCGGCCAAGGCCTTCACTTTACCGTGGAAGAGGAAACCGCCGCGATCGAAGTAAGCAGCTTCAACACCGGCCTTCTTGGCACGCTCGGCAATCGCCGAACCAACCTTTGTGGCAGCTTCGATGTTGTTCTTACCTACAACGCCAAGATCTTTTTCAAGCGACGAGGCGGAAGCGACTGTTACGCCGTTCACATCGTCGATCAGCTGAACGCTGATATTCTTGTTGGAGCGGTGCACGGAGAGGCGCATACGGCCCCGGTTCGTGCGGCGAAGTTTGTTCCGAACGCGCAAGCGGCGTTTGATGAACAGTTGTCTTTTGCTGTTTGCCATCTGTGCGTTCCTTACTTCTTCTTGCCTTCTTTGCGGAAGACGAACTCACCCTTGTAGCGGATGCCTTTGCCCTTATAGGGCTCGGGCTTGCGCCAAGCGCGGATGTTCGCAGCGACCTGACCAACAAGCTGTTCGTCAATGCCTTCCACAACGATTTCAGTCTGCTTCGGAGCCGTTACAGTCACGCCTGCTGGCGGTGTGTAATCGACGTCGTGAGACAGGCCGAGGTTCAGTTTCAATGTGTTGCCAGTCATAGCAGCACGGTAACCAACACCTTGGATCTCAAGCTCTTTCTTGAAACCGTCGGTAACGCCAGTCACAAGGTTGCGAACCATCGTGCGGGACATGCCCCACTGCTGGCGTGCGCGCTTGGACTTACCGCGTGGTGTGATTGTCACGAGGTTGTCTTCAACACTCATGGTCACATCATCGGTTGCCTTGAAGGACCGGACCCCTTTGGGGCCCTTTACTTCGATGGTTTGGCCGCTGACCGAAGCAGTAACACCGCTGGGCAGGTCGACCGGTTTTTTACCAATACGAGACATTTAATTCTCCCTAGAATACGGTGCAGAGCACTTCGCCGCCAACATTGGCTGCGCGTGCACGTGCGTCCGACATCACACCCTGTGGGGTGGAGACAATCGACACACCCAGGCCCTGACGGACGGATGGGATGTCTTGTGCGCCCATGTAAACGCGGCGACCTGGCTTGGAGATACGCTTCAGCTCACGAATGACGGGCTCGCCTTCGTAATACTTCAAGCTGATCTCGATGGCAGGGTGGCCATCGGCACCTGTCATCTTCTCATAGCCACGGATGTAGCCTTCGTCCGCGAGTACGTCCAAAACCCATGCACGCAGCTTGGAAGCTGGTGTCATGACTGTGGATTTACCGCGCAACTGGCTGTTACGGATGCGTGTCAGCATATCTGCGATAGGATCGTTCATCTGATGCGCTCCTTACCAGCTCGACTTCACCATGCCGGGGATCTGGCCTGCGGAGCCAAGATCCCGCAGCGCGATGCGCGAGATTTTCAGTTTACGATAATAGGCGTGTGGACGGCCTGTCAGCTGGCAACGGTTGTGCAGACGCACAGCCGAAGAGTTGCGAGGCAGTTTCGCCAGCTTCAGGGAGGCGCGAAAGCGGTCTTCCATTGGCTTGCTCTCATCGGAGATGATTTCTTTCAGCTCCGCACGCTTGACGGCGTACTTCTTGACCAATGCTTCACGCTTCTTCTCGCGTGCGATCATGGATTTCTTAGCCATATCTAATTCCTTCCCGCGCTTATGAGTTGAAGGGCATGTTGAAAAGCTTCAACATTGCCTTCGCTTCGGCGTCGGTTTTCGCCGTGGTGGCGATGATGATGTCCATACCCCAAGTTTCATCAACTTTATCAAAGTCGATTTCAGGGAACACGATGTGCTCTTTCATGCCCATGGCGTAGTTGCCACGGCCGTCGAAAGATGTGCCTTTCACGCCGCGGAAGTCGCGAACGCGTGGCAGTGCAATTGTGATCAGACGATCAAGGAATTCGTACATGCGGTCACCGCGAAGTGTAACCTTCGCACCCAGAGGCATCTCTTCACGTACCCGGAAACCCGCGATGGATTTCTTGGCAATCGTGGTAAGCGCTTTCTGGCCAGCGATGGATGTCAGATCTTCCTGAGCGGATTTGGCTTTTTTGCTGTCACGGACAGCTTCTGCGCCACAACCGATGTTCAGGACGATTTTGTCCAAACGCGGGATCTGCATTTCGTTCTTATAGCCGAACTCTTCTTTCAGGGCTGCACGGATGCGGTCCTTATAGTCGGCCTTCAGGCGGGGTGTAGATGTTGCAGTGTCGAGCATCAGATCACGTCCCCTGTTGTCTTGGCAAAGCGCACTTTGTTTTCGCCGTCCATTTTGAAACCAACGCGGGAAGGCTTGCCGTTGGCATCCTTGATCGCGAGGTTGCTCAGGTCGATCGGCATCGATTTAGGAATGCGACCGCCCTGGGATGTCTGGGTCTGGCGTGTGGCACGCACGTAGACGTTGATACCGTCTACAACAGCTTTACCGGACTTGGGATCAACGGAGGCAATCTTGCCCTCTTTGCCCTTGTCCTTACCGGCCATAACGATGACCGTGTCACCTTTTTTCAGCTTAGCAGCCATGATTACAGCACCTCCGGAGCGAGTGAGATGATTTTCATGAAGTTTTTGGCGCGCAACTCACGGACAACCGGCCCGAAGATACGGGTGCCAACGGGCTCGTTGTTGTTATTCAGGATAACAGCAGCGTTGCGGTCAAAACGAATGGCGGTGCCATCGTCGCGACGAACTTCTTTTGCGGTACGAACGACGACGGCTTTACGCACGTCACCCTTCTTAACACGGCCGCGTGGAATGGCTTCCTTTACCGAGACGACAATAATGTCGCCGACGGATGCGTACTTACGCTTGGAACCACCCAGGACCTTGATGCACTGAACGCGGCGAGCGCCACTGTTGTCAGCAACATCCAAGTTGGTCTGCATCTGGATCATTTGGTTTCTCCCGACCTATAGGGGGCGATGCATGCCTGATCCCTAGGGTTTCGATTAAGTTGTTACTCGGAACGAGTAACGCACCAACCCGTCAGGGCTGATGCGTAAAGGATCATGCTTCCGCAGTGATCACTTCCCAACGCTTGGTTTTGGAACGTGGTGCACATTCAATAATGCGGACCTGCTGGCCCACTTTGAACGCGTTGTTTTCATCGTGAGCCCGGTATTTCTTGGACTTACGGATGGTCTTTTTCAGAACCGGGTGCGTAAAGCGACGCTCTACGGATACGGTGACTGTCTGTTCGTTGGCGTCCGAGGTTACGGTGCCTGTCAGGATACGCTTTGGCATAGGTCTAGGCTCCTCTTACGCGTCTGTCGCTGCGGATGCAGCTTTTTGGTTCAATACTGTCTTCACACGAGCAACGTCGCGCTTAACAGTGCGCAGGCGTGCAGGGTTTTCCAGCTGGCCGGTGGCTTGCTGGAAACGCAGGTTGAACGCTTCTTTTTTCAGGTTCACAAGCTCGTCGCGGAGCTGGTCCGGCGTCTTGTCGTGCAGTTCGTTGGCTTTCATGCCGTCTTCCTTTCAACATCACCAGTTGGCCCCAGGTGGGTGACCATGATTCTGATGGAGTCTGTTACGAAGTTCGGCGTATAGAAGGGTTCACCACATGGCGCAACCCCTTTGCAGCATCGTTTACCGCTTGTGTGCGAATACCGTTAGTGCCCCGCCAACCATACCTCTTTGCCCAATATCTTCACTGCATGCAAACTGAGATTCCTCAAACCGCAAATGTCTTCTCTTCTCAGTAATGATTACGGATATTACCTATCATTTCGATACAATCACACTCTCTTTGCGTTATTGCAGCGAGAGCCCTCAAGCTTACCCCCAATTTGCCTCAATTCATTGACAACCAAACGAAAATCTCAACTATAACGATAAATTTTAAGTTCTGTCGGAGACGTTTACGTGGAAATTGGTATTTTGATGGGGCTTCTGGGCCTTGGACTTATGTTTGGCATGGGCGGCAGTGATGACTTCGATACCTCTGAAGCTGTCACCGACCCCGAAAAGGATGTGGTTGCCCCCGAAACACCAGTTAATGAATTGGTATATGATGGCTCCCCTACCCTCACAGGAACCGAAGGCGATGACACGCTTGCATCGGGTCAGGAGCAAAGCCTTGCACCCTCACTCATCGATCTTCGAGCTGGCGATGACACCGCCGTTATCGAGACACCGCTAACGGGTACTGGCTACATCAACGTATTTGGTGGCGAAGGAGACGACTTCATCGAGTTCAGCAGTGAAACACCAGACGTTGAGGGCGACGCATATGGGGGCGATGGCGACGACACTCTGACCACAAGCGGTGGCAATACTCTGTTTGGTCAGGACGACGACGACACGATCAATATCCTTGATCCACAGAGTGGTTTTGCTGTCGCTGAGGCAGGCGACGGTGACGATACCTTGAACGTGGTCCGCTCCATTGGAGACACTGAAAGTTTGAGTTCCTCCATTGACCTATTTGGAGGGCCAGGAGCCGACACCTTCAATGTTGATCTGATTACCGTGCCCTTTGAGAATTCAGACACCGTAAGTTCGGATGCTGATTATTCTGCAAGTACAGGAATAAGTCTTAATGATTTCACTCCAAGCGATGACGCGTTGATAATTGACATCTCGTCTCCGGAGGGCGTTGAGGTTCCTAGCTTGCGTGCGGCCCTAGTGCCATCGCCCGATGATCCCGGCTACTACACACTAGAGCTAAACTTCAGTGCCACCAATGATGCTCCAGCCTATACCAGCACTATGACGATCGCTAGCGACTCCCCACTTACCTTGGATGACATCGTATTTGTTGATAAAATAGGCGAGGTCCTAACGGTTCCCGATGACGGCAGCGACATCATTGGTACCGATGGCAATGACACCCTCACGTGGGCGGGCGACGATGATAGCTACTATCGCGATGTTGGTGACATCCGGCTTGGTGACGGAGACGATCTGGTAGATATCAATTTGTACCAAGCTAACATAGAAGGCGGATTGGGTAACGACACCATAACAAGCCTTGGCATAGATCAAATAGTGTCAGGTGGCGACGGAGACGACTTGATTGAGACCAATGGCTTGAGCAATGTCTATGGCGACGCAGGAAATGACACGCTCGTCAGCAGTGACGGCGAAAATATGTGGGGCGGTGAGGGTGATGATGTCCTAAGCCTCGGATCTTATGATTTTTATGGACAGTCCGGGAGTGCCAATGGGGAAGCAGGCGACGATACGCTCTACCTTAATGCTGACATTGGTCATGCCCGATCAAACATCCCGACTATCACTGTCAACGGTGGGGAGGGCGCTGACGACCTTAATTTCGTGCTGAATATGACCGACGGCTCGGGTTTTCCTGATGCGCCACAATCGGTTGCGACTGATGAAGACACCGGCTTCAATATCGAAGATTTTGATCCCAGCGAAGACACCATCATGATACAGATCAACCGCTCGGAAGGTCACGAAGCGCGCGCCATGACCTCAGCCGAGATTGTGACAGAGGAACGCGTGTCTCGGGGCGAACCCTACACGATTTCAACAATTGTGATGGAATTTGCCGCAACCAATACGCACGGCGCGCATACCTCCACCATTGAATTCGATGCAGATGTGAACCTCAGCATCGAAGACATCGTATTTATTCAAAACTAACGGCATGCCCTCTCGCCCTTCATCCTTTGTGGCGGTATGAGGGGGCATGACACACATCAAATCCCTCTTTGTGACCCGCCTGTACCAAGCGCCGCTTGGCCCCGTTGATGCCGCCGAGCTGGAGGCCTCGTGCTATTCTATTGCGGAGGATGACGATGCGGGACAGGCGTGGTGTGAGGAGAACGGGTTTCCCGGCTATACCTCCTATGCGTCGCTGACCGACCTTGGCTGGCGTTTTCCCATTTTCGCGGATGTGATCAAAGCCATCGACACACATGTCGCAGCCTTTACCAAGGATCTGGAGTTTGATCTGGATGGTCGTGAGCTGAAGCTGGAAGATATCTGGATCAACATCCTGCCCGAAGGCGGCATTCACACCGGCCACATCCACCCCCATTCGGTCATCAGTGGCACGACGTATGTCGCAATGCCGGAAGGGGCGTCAGCGATCAAGTTCGAGGACCCGCGCCTGCCGATGATGATGGCCGCACCGGGCCGCCAGAAAGATGCCCGTGAAGAGTTGCGCGCTTTCCACTATGTCGCCCCCGCTGTGGGTGATGTACTGCTGTGGGAAAGTTTCATCCGCCATGAAGTGCCGATGAACATGTCCGAAGAAGACCGGATCAGCGTGTCGTTCAACTACGCGTGGGCGTAATCACTTAGGCGCCTTCTTACGCGCCTCTTCCTGCTCCTTGACCAAGGCTTTCTCTTCCTTGGTCATCTTATTCCCCCACTGATTATTGCTCAGACCAAGATCGGCAGGCATCGGCTTTGTCTTGCCCTTCTTGATGGAGCCGCCCTTGTTCAGGAATTGCTGGATAAGGTCGTCGTCCGTTGTAGGCTTGGGAACTTGTTTCATGGCGATACCTTTTGGCTAGGGGTCCGGAATATACCGTATTCGGTCGGACGGTCCTTGGCTAGTAGTCGCCAAAAACTTCACCTCAAAGGCCGCTTACAGTTAATTTCCGTTCACGGCGGATCAAATAGCCGCGCGCGAGCTGTCACTTGGGTGGATTTGCGCGCTTCCCCCGCTCATGTGGTGCATAGCGCAAGGAAAATCGCCCTGCGCAAAGCAACCGCATCCCAGAAAGGACACTGGCAAAATGAAAGCCATAGACCCAACCGAACTGAAAGCTTTGGCCTACGCAGGCCTGATAGGAGAGATCACATTCGAAGCATACGCGTGGCTCGTCTCTCCGATCCTGTTCGGGGTTAAACTGGAGCCGGCTAATCTGGTGATCGGACTGACTAAAGCACTATCAGGCCTACAACTGCCCTACGCAGCCGCGTTCACAATCCACTTTCTGATTGGCGCGCTCGGCTTTGCTACAGTCATCTACCTGCTTAAAAAGCTTACCCGCTTCAGTCATCTTGGCGCAGGTGTAGCCGCTGGGCTGCTTTTGTGGTTTGTCGCTCAGGGGATGCTTGCCCCCCTTATGGGTCGGACCTTTATGATGGGCTTTGGAAGCTACACCCAGTCTTCATTTATTGGTCACGTCGGCATGACAGTCGTGATCGCACTACTTTGGAAGAAGTTTTTTCCGCGCCCTGAGCCATCTTTCGCTTAACCGCTTCTGCAACCCGCAAATTAGAAAAAGCCCCCGCCGTTTTCACAGCGGGGGCTTCTTGAGTTCTAGCGGTGCCGTGGAGACTTACCAGTCTTCGCGGACAACAACGCGTGTTTTGATCGGCAACTTCATCGCAGCAAGGCGCAGGGCCTCACGAGCGATGTCGTCGTTAACGCCGTCGATTTCGAACATTACGCGGCCCGGCTTAACCTTGGCTGCCCAAAAATCCACGGAACCTTTACCTTTACCCATACGAACTTCGACGGGCTTGGAGGTTACGGGTACATCTGGGAAGATGCGGATCCAGACACGGCCCTGACGCTTCATGTGACGCGTCATGGCACGACGTGCAGCTTCGATCTGGCGCGCAGTTACGCGCTCAGGCTCTGTTGCTTTGAGACCGTAGGTGCCGAAGTTCAGGTCAGACCCGCCCTTCGCAAGACCCTTGATAGAGCCTTTGAACTGCTTACGGAATTTCGTACGTTTTGGCTGTAGCATCTATTCTACTCCTTAACGCCGACCGCCGGCACCACGAGGTGCTGGGCCGTCTTGCATTTCTTGTAACTTACGATCGTGCGCAGCTGGATCATGTTCCATGATCTCGCCTTTGAAGATCCACGTCTTGATGCCGATGATACCGTAGGCAGTCATAGCTTCAACATGTGCATAGTCGATGTCCGCACGCAGTGTGTGGAGCGGAACGCGACCTTCACGGTACCATTCGGTACGCGCGATTTCTGCACCGCCAAGACGGCCAGCAAGGTTCACACGGATACCAAGTGCCCCCATACGCATGGCGTTCTGTACCGCACGCTTCATAGCGCGACGGAAAGAAACACGACGCTCAAGCTGCTGTGCAATGCTCTCACCAACAAGGGCTGCATCCAGCTCTGGCTTGCGAACTTCAACGATGTTGAGGTGCAATTCAGAGTCGGTGAACGCGGCAAGTTTCTTGCGCAGACCTTCGATGTCTGCACCTTTCTTGCCGATGATCACACCGGGACGGGCTGTGTGGATCGTAACGCGGCACTTTTTGTGTGGGCGTTCGATAATCACACGGGAGATACCCGCCTGATGGCATTCTTTCTTGATGAACTTGCGGATCGCGAGATCTTCCAGAAGAAGGTTCCCGAAATCTTTGGTATCAGCGTACCAGCGGCTATCCCACGTGCGGTTAACCTGAAGGCGCATGCCGATTGGATTGACTTTATTACCCATTATGCTTGCTCCTCAACCTGACGCACGACGATTGTGATTTCCGCAAACGGCTTCATGATTTTGCCGAAACGGCCACGCGCACGTGGACGGCCACGCTTGAGTGTCATGTTCTTGCCGACATAGGCTTCCGCCACGATCAGTTCGTCCACATCAAGGTTGTGGTTGTTCTCGCCATTGGCGATCGCGGACTGAAGGCATTTCTTCACGTCAATTGCGATACGCTTTTTGGAGAAGGTCAGGTCCGTAAGGGCCTTGTCGACCTTCTTACCGCGGATCATGGCGGCAACAAGGTTCAGTTTCTGCGGCGACGTCTTCAGCATGCGCAGTTTTGCACGTGCTTCGTTGTCTGCCACGCGGCGGGGATTTTTATCCTTGCTCATGGCTTATTTCCGCTTCGCTTTTTTGTCAGCTGCGTGACCGTAATAGGTACGCGTTGGTGAAAACTCACCAAACTTCTGACCGATCATGTCTTCAGAGACGTTTACTGGGATGTGCTTGTGACCATTGTAGACGCCGAACGTCAGGCCAACAAACTGCGGCAGGATCGTGGAACGGCGCGACCAGATTTTGATCACTTCGCTACGACCGCTCTCGCGGGAGGCTTCGGCCTTTTTGAGGACATAAGAGTCAACAAAAGGACCTTTCCATACTGAACGAGACATTATTAGCGCCCCTTCTTCTTGGCGTGGCGCGATCTGATGATCAGAGCACTTGACGCTTTTTTCTTGTTACGTGTCTTGGCACCCTTGGTTGGTTTGCCCCATGGGGTAACCGGGTGACGACCACCGGACGTACGGCCTTCACCACCACCGTGAGGGTGGTCGATCGGGTTCATAACTACACCACGCACAGATGGGCGGATGCCCTTGTGACGCATGCGGCCAGCTTTACCGTAGTTCTGGTTCGAGTTGTCGGGGTTGGACACAGCACCAACAGTGGCCATGCATTCCTGCCGTACGAGGCGAAGCTCGCCGGAGCTCAGACGGATCTGAGCGTAGCCACCGTCACGACCAACGAACTGGGCGTAGGTGCCTGCAGCACGGGCGATCTGGCCGCCTTTGCCTGGCTTCATCTCGATGTTGTGGATGATGGTACCGATTGGCATGCCGGAGAATGGCATGGCGTTGCCTGGCTTGATGTCTGCCTTGGCGGATGCCACGACCTGATCACCAATGGCGATACGCTGTGGAGCAAGGATATAGGCCTGCTCACCGTCTTCATATTTAACCAGTGCGATAAACGCGGTCCGGTTCGGGTCATATTCAATACGCATGACCGTCGCGGTGACGTCCATTTTGTTACGCTTGAAATCTACGATGCGGTAGAGGCGCTTTGCACCACCACCTTTGCGACGCATTGTGATCCGTCCGGTGTTGTTCCGTCCGCCATGCTTGCTAAGACCCTCTGTGAGGGCTTTAACTGGGCGGCCTTTCCAAAGCTCCGAACGGTCAATCAGTACCAGCCCGCGCTGGCCTGGCGTCGTCGGTTTGTACGACTTGAGTGCCATGTTCTCTGTCTTCCGTTTGCTTGTATGCGGCCCCGTAGGTCCGCTGTGGTTAGAGGGCCCCGAAGGTCCCAACGTAGCGTGCAAGGTTTGAGCCGTGCACAAAGACGAAGCCCCAGACGAATCTGGGGCTATGCCGATGCGGTCTGATAGGGGGGATGGGGGATGGGGTCAAGACAGCAATGTCGGGTTGCAGCCAAATGCCCCGGAAGACCGTACTGAAGCGGCCTATAGCTCACCTCAGTGCAAGCAAACTACTTCTTCAAATAAGCGGTCAGGTTCTCAACAGAACCGCCTGCAGCCTTTGGCACAATCCTGAATACTGCGTTTACAAAACAAAAGAGCGAGAAGCACAAGAGGCCAAGACACAACGCCGCCACGACGAACCTGCCATAGGCTTGCTGGTGCAGCCAGTCGAACGCCGAGCCGAGGCCGCCTGCCTGAGATGCATCCACTGTGACTGCTGCATACGCAATGAGTGCGCCGATGATAGCAATAGCTAGACCCTGAGCGATCAGCCCGGCACGAAGTAACGGGTTCCAGTTGGCCGTAAAATGGTTTGCCTCAAGGTTATCCCGATAGCTTTGCGATATGCCTTTGTAGACATAATATCCGCCCGCACCGACGGTGATCAGGCCCGCAGTACCGATGAGCCATGGTCCGGCGTTAGTCTGCATCATGGAGGAGAGCAGACTTTGCCCCTGTCCGCCCGAACTCCGGCCACTTAACGCCGCAAGCGCCAATACGCCAATACCGCCGTGCAACAAGCCCGTCACGATCATTGCTATTCGTGCGAATATGCCTTTCGCAGAATTTCCGTGAGCCTCAAGATCCCAGAAGCTGTCTATGCAGCGCCATATTGCATAGGCGAACATACCTGCCGCGATCAGCGACACTGCCGCCAATCCGACCCAACTGTCCAGCGATCGCATGGTGTCTTGTGCGCCCTTGGCTTCGCTGCCTTGCCAGACAGACCAGAGTGAAAATCCGGCAACGACAAGATACACCAGACCACGGCCCGCATAGCCTGCACGCATGAATGGCATCGCCCAGGCAAAATTCTCCGGGTCGATGTTGGAACGAATGTTCTCACGCATCGATACGCAGTCGCTTGGTCGTACATCGCCAATTGCCATCTGCACGCCTTTCTGGATGTTCTGGACATCAAGCAAACGCGCCCGATCGCCGTTCGTTCCATCCCAAGATCTACGGCGCATCTACAGAAAAAGGCGCAACCCCAAGACGACGCCGTTTGCAATTCATCAACTCTCACCCATATGGGATCGGCTGGATTGCGTCAGCGCGAAGTTCATCCCAGCTCGCACAAAAGCGGAATGTAAATGAAGACGTCCTTGGCACCACTATCGGGAAAGATAGAACCACAAGTTTAATGGAGCCGTACTATTTCAACGTGTCCTATGCTATTCGCCGGAACATCGCAGGGCACTACCCCCCCTACCCTCGATCAAGAGAACGCCGCTCCGGACACTCGACCACTGCCAAAACGCGGGTGCGCAGTACCATCATCCCCACCTGCCCGCCAATTGTGCACAGCATGAACCAACCAACGGCGAGAGGCATCAGCACCTCCCATGGGGCCGTCTTGAGGTACGCGCTTGACCCGAGGACCATACCAGAGCTCCAACAGAACATCGAAATGATCGCAAGCTGCGAGGCAACAACCATATCAAGCGGCGCCAAATCCAGTATGGGGCGGCCAACATTCCTGCGCAACACTGGCAACACAAACATGGCAATCATCAGTGCATTCACTGTCATTAACGCCATAAGTGAAACCTTAACCCAGAGCTTCGGCGAGAAGGTGGAAAGGTCAAAACCAGTCCGGATGTATATCAGAATAAGGCCGGTGCCCCACAGACCGGCAAAAGCGCAGACAATCCAGTGATGTAGCTGCTCAATGGAGCGGATATCGGAGCTGTTGATCGGGGCGTGTAAATCACGACAGGTGCGGTAGTCATGAAACAGGGCCGTCCCCATCCCTACAGCGAAAAGTACCAAATGCGCAGCGCGCAAAACATCAATAAAAACGGGGTTGAGCACCATCAAGGGGCTCCTTACTTAAAAATGGTCGCAAAATGCAAAAGCTATTCTAAGAAGCACATCTGGATTTCATCAACCTTTCCCGCGCCGCAACAGTACGACTGCGACAATTTGGACACAAACCGCCGTACGGATCCGAACTGCTGTGTAATATCAGGCGCGCGCACTACCACTTGGTCAAAGGCCTTTAGAAACAGCCGTGAAGCGCCGCTTAACCCATTCAAAAACAGCTCACGGAAACAAAAAACGGGCGCATCCATCTGGATACGCCCGTCAAATTCTTTAAGCTTTCGCCTCAAAAAGAGGCAGGCGGCTTATGCCAGTGCGAGGTTTGTCGCAGATTCACGACCGTCACGGCCGGCTTCGATGTCGAACGTGACTTTCTGGTCATCGTTCAGGCCTGTGAGGCCCGCTTGCTCAACAGCGGAGATGTGAACGAAAACGTCCTTGGCACCACCATCGGGAGCGATAAAACCAAAACCTTTAGTGGAGTTGAACCATTTTACTGTGCCATTGGCCATCAGTGTATTCCTTAAATTTTCTGCCCGCGGAATGCGGCAGGTCGGCTAAGTCAGGTAAAGATCGTAAGACTGAGCCGTAAGGAGCAGTAGTAGCGATAGACAGTGTAACGTTGCCTGTTTCAGATGCGCCTTTGTCGGCATAATAGCAAGCGTTTTATCGGCCGCCCCTCAATTAGGACGATATGCGGCAATTAACTGCCGAGATGGTCCGGCAATCTGGCGCAGCAGTCTCTTTCAGCGGTCCCGCAAACAGAAAAAGCCCCGCTGTTTCCAGCAGGGCTTTCTCAATTCCAGCGTAATCGGGCCTTACAGACCGGTCGACACGTCGATGGTGTTACCCTCTTCGAGCGTCACATAGGCTTTTTTCACGTCTTTGCGTGTACCCAGCTGGCCGCGGAAGCGCTTCACTTTACCTTTGGTGATGGACGTGTTCACGGCCTTCACCTTAACACCAAAGAGAGCTTCAACAGCTTCTTTGATCATTGGCTTGTTGCTTTCCATCGCCACTTCGAAAACCACGGCATTGGCTTCAGACGCCATTGTCGCTTTTTCAGTGATGATCGGCTTGCGGATCACGTCGTAATGTTCTGGCTTCGCGCTCATTTCAAACGGGCCTCCAGTGCTTCGAGTCCTGCTTTTGTGATGACGAGTGTATCACGCTTCAGGATGTCATATACGTTTGCGCCCATTGTTGGCAGGATATCCAGACCTTCAATGTTGCGTGCGGCTTGCAGGAAGTTCTCATTTACGGTTGCACCGTCAATGATCAACGCCCGCTTCCAGCCCAATGCAGATACCTGCTTGGCCAGTGCGGATGTCTTACCATCGGACATTGCGTCGTCGATGATCACCAGCGCGCCGGCTTTCGCCTTTGCGGACAGTGCATGACGCAGGCCCAACTTACGGAACTTCTTTGTCAGTTCGTGGCCGTGGCTACGAGGGGTTGGACCCTTGTAGATACCGCCCCCGCGGAAGATCGGAGCAGAACGTGCGCCGTGGCGTGCGCCGCCGGTGCCCTTCTGGCGATAGATCTTCTTGGTGGAGTAGCTGACTTCACGACGTGTCTTGACCTTGTGCGTACCCTGCTGAGCGTTGTTACGCTGCCAGCGCACGACACGGTGCAGGATGTCGGCACGTGGGTCGAGGCCGAACAGTGCCTCGTCCAGGTCGATCGATCCGGCATTGCCGCCGTCGAGTTTGATGACATCTAGTTTCATGCGTCACCTTCTTTCTTATCTGCATCGGCTTCTGGTGCGGCTGCATCAGCGCTTTCTGCGGCTTCCATTGCTGCTTGCTCGGCTGCTGCGGCTTCTGCTGCTGCTGCTTCTGCTTCGGCGGCTGCGGCTGCTGCTGCTTCTTCGGCTGCTTTCGCAGCTTCACGTGCAGCGGAGGCCAGAGCGGCTGGAACAATCGCGTTGTCAGGGAACGGCTTTTTCACAGCGTCTTTAACTGTAACCCAGCCGCCTTTGGAGCCTGGAACCGCGCCTTTGACCATGATCAAACCGCGAGCGGTGTCAGTTTTGACAACCTCAAGGTTTTGCGTGGTTACACGAGCTGCGCCCATGTGACCGGCCATTTTCTTGCCTTTGAAAACCTTACCCGGATCCTGACACTGGCCCGTGGAGCCGTGTGAACGGTGAGACACGGAAACACCGTGTGTCGCACGCAGACCGCCAAAGTTGTGACGCTTCATCGCACCGGCAAAACCTTTACCAATGGATGTACCGGCAACATCAACGTACTGACCTGCGAAATAGTGATCCGCGATGATCTCTTCGCCAACTGGCAGCATCGCTTCCGCATCAATGCGGAATTCTGCGACTTTGCGCTTTGGCTCAACCTTTGCGGCGGCGAAGTGGCCGCGCATAGCTTGTGATGTACGCTTGACCTTGGCTGTACCCGCACCAAGCTGAACAGCAAGATAGCCGTCCTTCTCGATTGTGCGTTGGGCGATAACCTGAAGGTTGTCGAGTTGAAGAACGGTTACAGGAATCTGCTTACCGTCTTCCATGAACAGACGGGTCATGCCCATCTTTTTTGCAATAACGCCTGAGCGCAACATAATATTACCCTCCTACGCTTATGACTGCAGCTTGATCTCGACGTCCACACCAGCGGCGAGGTCGAGCTTCATCAGCGCGTCCACGGTCTGGGGAGTCGGATCAACGATATCCAGCAGGCGTTTGTGCGTGCGGATTTCGAACTGGTCACGGGATTTCTTGTCAACGTGGGGACCACGAAGAACGGTGAATTTTTCGATCTTGTTCGGCAGCGGAATGGGGCCGCGAACGGAAGCGCCTGTGCGCTTTGCGGTGTTGACGATTTCCTGAGTGGAAGCATCAAGCACCCGATAATCAAACGCCTTCAGGCGGATGCGGATGTTCTGGCTAGCAGCCATAATACATATCCCTTTATCTGGGATTGAAACGGATTGGAGGGGGAGCGCTCATCGCCCCACCTCTTCGCGCCTTTTTCAACAACGCACACGGGGCGCGAAAGAACGCGCCCCGGTGGTTGACGCCGCTATAGGGGGAATCAGCACATGAGGCAAGAGTGGAATCGAGCTTCTTGGTGGTGTGGATACAGAGATCGCTAAATATCCAAAATTGTGTGCCACATGAAACCACCGGTTGGCAGATCCAAACCCTGCCAATTCCCCGAAATCGGTTTCACAACCCTGTCCGCTTGCGCGGCATAACGCCACGTGATCACCAAATTGGGGCAAAAACACCATAAGAACCGCGCCATTTGCAAAATCTTAACGGTCCGCGCGTCTTTATAAGTTGTTCAATGGGCGCATTGGTCTATCAAGTTGCCAAAGAAGATAAGAAGCAGGCATATGATCCAACACTCCAGCACTGAAATTACCCCCGCTCCAAAGCAAGCCCGGGAGTGGGTAAAGGTACTCGCGAACTACCGCGAACCGAAAACATCGCGCAGCCTCTATGAACTGGCTGTTACACTTGGCCCCTTCGTTGCTCTTTGGGCGCTCGCTTGGTGGTCTTTATCTATCAGCGCGTGGCTGACCCTCGCGATTTCATTGTGTAATGCCGCCTTCTTGCTGCGGCTCTTTGCCATCCAGCATGATTGCGGGCACAGTTCGTTTTTCAAGGACCGCGTATTAAGCGACTGGGTCGGCCGTGTGCTGGGTGTCCTGACACTCACACCCTATGACGTCTGGCGCCGAGCGCACTCAATTCACCACAGTTCGGCTGGCAACCTTGGTCGCCGCGGGATTGGTGATATCGACACCCTGACCGTCGCCGAGTACAAAAGCCTTTCCCGCTACAAACAGTTTCGGTACCGCCTTTACCGCCATCCACTTGTACTGTTCGGCGTAGGGCCTGGATATCTGTTTTTCTTGCAAAACCGACTGCCGCTAGGCCTGATGGCCCATGCGAAATACTGGATTAGTGCGATGTGCACCAATGCAGCCATCATCGTAGCATTGCTGGTAATCTGGTATTTTGGTGGACTGATGCCAATTCTGTTGATCTTTGTTCCTTCGACGCTGCTTGCTGCTACGGCCGGTGTTTGGTTGTTCTACGTTCAGCACCAGTTCGAGACGACCCACTGGGAAGATGATCAGGACTGGGACCTGCATGATGCAGCACTGCAAGGCAGCTCACACTATGTATTGCCATCCGTGCTGCAATGGCTGAGTGCGAATATTGGCATCCATCATATTCACCATCTCTACAGCCGGATCCCGTTCTACCGCCTTCCTGAAGTATTGAAGGACCACGCGGGATTGGCCGAGATCAACCGGATGACCATCCGTGAAAGCTTTGCCAACGCGCGGCTCCACCTGTGGGACGAAAGTTCAAAAAGGTTGCTGTCTTTTGCCGAAGTGAAGCAGGTTAGCTCAGCCGCTTAAGGCACGAAGCACAGAAGCAATACCTAGCACCTATCGGGATACTCTCTCGGTAGGTGTTTTTGTTTCTAGACCGTCCAAGTGATACTCGGGACTACCCGACAAGCACTGCCAAAGCAAAACAGCTGAAACAGCCTGACAGCACCTCGACGTGAATGTCACCAATCACCACCGTCTTCTTCACGATTTGAACGCTTCAATTGGCACACCGACTCCAAACGAATAAAGGCCGCTCCTATAGGAGCAGCCCTTTGTTTTCAAGTAATCACGGCCCCAGAAAGCGGGGGGATATGCGGGTTTAAGCCCGCATATCGTGATTATTCGTTGATTTTGGAAACCACGCCGGCGCCGACTGTGCGGCCACCTTCGCGGATCGCAAAACGCAGACCGTCTTCCATGGCGATTGGTGCGATCAGTTCAACGTCGAACTGAAGGTTGTC